>Ga0316622_100001478_pt1 | contig 15304 bp, 10 predicted proteins | sample OWC_Aug_OW2_C1_D_FD_207646 | JGI IMG/M metagenome (GOLD analysis project Ga0316622, IMG submission 207646) | Wetland soil microbial communities from Old Woman Creek delta, Ohio, United States - OWC_Aug_OW2_C1_D5_C | ecosystem: Environmental > Terrestrial > Soil > Wetlands | place: USA: Ohio... | reverse complement strand
GATCGCGGCCATTGCCGTCTGCGGCTTCGCGCTCATTGCCGCCTCGCAGACCAGCTTCTGGCGCAGCGGCAGGGATCTCTTCGAGCAGACGCTTCGCAACACCTCGGGCAACTGGATGGCGCACGCCAACCTCGGCGTCGCGTTCGACGGCGAGGGGCGGCCCCTGGAGGCGAACCTTCAGTACCGCGCCGCGATCGCGCTCAAGCCGGGCTACGAGGTCGCCCTGAACAACCTCGGCGCCAACCTCAACGACGCCGGCGCCTTCGCGGAGGCCGAGCGCCACCTGAGCCGCGCCGCGGCCGTCGCGCCGGCTTCCGCGGAAATAGCGTACAACCTCGCCAACGCCCTGGCGGGGCTCGGCCGCCCCGAGGAGGCGATCGCCGCGTACGAACGGGCCCTGCGGCTGCGACCGGGGCACGTCAAGGCGCGGGTCAACCTCGGGGGGGTCCTCTTCCGCCTCGGACGTTTCCGGGAGGCTGCCGACGCCTACCGCGAGGCTCTGCGCCTTGCGCCGGGGGACAGCCGGGTGGCGCAGGATCTGGAGATGGCCGCCACGATGCAGCGCTACGTCGAGGGCGTGAAACCACCGCCGGGCAACTGAGCGGTCCCGGGAGCGCTCAGCGTCGCGGCGCCGGGGCGGCGAGCCCGCGACGGGCGGCTTCGTGGTCCGGCCTGAGGCGGATGGCCTGCTCGTAATGCTCGAGGGCCTCCCCCCGCCTCCCCCGGCGGTCGTAGATCACCGCCAGGTTGTAGTGCGCGTCGGCGTGCCACGGGTTCAACCGGAGCGCCTCGGCGAGGTGCCCGGCCGCCTCGTCGTCCCTCCCCATGCGGGCGAGGGCCAGGCCGAGATTCGCGTGCCCGGCCGCGTAGCCGGGCGCCAGGCGGAGCGCCGAGCGGTAGGACTCGACAGCCTCCTCGAACCTGCCGAGTGACTGGAGCAGGTTCCCCAGGTTGTTGTGCACCCAGTGCAACGCGGGGTTCAGCCGCAGCGCCTCGCGGTCCAGGGCGAGCGCCTCGTCCCGGCGGCCGCCGCCGACGAGGACCGAGGCCAGGTTACCCATCGCCTCGGCGGAATCGGGCCTGAGGCGCAGCGCCTCGCGAAACAGCGCCTCGGCCTCCCCCGACTTCCCCTCCATGAGGAGGGCCTTGCCGAGATTGAGAAGCGCCCGCTCGTTGCTGCCGGTCACCGTCAGCGAGCGACGATGGAGCGTGATCGAATCGCGCCAGTGGCCGGTCTCGACGTACGTTGCCGCCGCCAGCGCCAGGACGATGGGCAGGGTTGCGGCGTGGAGGATCCTTGCCACAGGGGGCACCTTGGAGGCGAGATCCCTCGCAGCCCACACCACAAGGAGGGTCACGCCGATCAAGGGCAGGTAGGTGAAGCGCGCGGCTCGGCTGTGGGCGCCGATCTGGACGAGGCCGGTGACGGGAAGGAGCGCCACGAGGTACCACAGCCACCCGACGACAAGGTACGGGCGGCGAACGGCGGCGAACGTGCCGAGGGTCGTGAGAGCTATGAACGCGATGGCGGCCAGGCTTCGCCACCCGGGCAGGTAGACGGCCTGGTAGGGATAGAAGAAGGCCAGGTCCGCCGGCCAGGCCGCCTTGAAGAGGTACCAGACCGTGGAGAGGGCGGCGTTGGCAACCCGCATCGCAGGCGGGATCGCCTCGATGGTGGAGACGGCGCCGGCGGCCTGCTGCGCCTTTACGGTCACTGCGCTCGAGAGCAGCGAGAGAAAGAGCAGCGGCAGCTTCTCGAGAAGCAGCGTTCCGGGGGCGTACGAGCCGCGGGGGACCCGATGGCCCCCCGCCGGCAGCCGGAGACGGCCCAGCGGCCAGTAGTCGCACAGCAGCAGGATCGCCGGCAGCGTCACGAGCATCGGCTTCGCCGCCAGACCGAGGGCGAAGACGAGCGCCACGGCGACATATCGTCCGGCGCCGGGACGGCGGACGTAGCGGAGATAGGCGGCCATGGCCAGCATCCAGAAGAGACCGGCGAGGACGTCCTTGCGCTCCGCCACCCAGGCCACCGACTCGACGCGCAGCGGGTGGAGGGCGAAGAGGGCCGCGACGGCGAGGCTCGGCCAGAGCAGCCCGGTCATGCGGCGGAGCACGATGAGCAGCAGGCCGGCGTTCGCCGCGTGAAGCAACAGGCTGGTGAGATGGTGGCCCCGCGGTTGCAAGCCGAACAGGCTGGAGTCCAACTGGTGCGACAACCAGGACAGCGGTTGCCAGGTGCCGAAATGGAAGGCGCTCAGGGCCCACCGGAGCGAGGCGGCGGAGAGCCCACGGTTCACCATCGGGTTGTCGAGGACGTACTGGGGATCGTCGACGTTGATGAACCCGGCGGTGAGGGCTGGCGAGAACGCGGCCAGCGTCAGCAGCAGCAGTGGCGCCAGCGCCCAAGGCCAACGCGGGACGCATCCCCGCTGGGCCCGGTCCCCTCCGCCCTCCGGAGGGGGCGTTCCGCGGCGCCCCCCGCTCATCGGCCCTGCCGCCGCTGCGCCGCGACGAGCAGCGCCCCGAACGCGGTTTCGCCGGGGGCGAGGCGCACGGCTTCCCGGTACTGGGCGACAGCCCCCTCGAGATCGCCCGCAGCCTCGAGGGCGCGGCCCAGGTTGGCCCGGGCGACCGCCAGGCCGGGATCGAGAGCGACTGCCCGCCTGAGCGCCTCCGCCGCGTCGTCCGGGCGCCCGAGCGCGAGGAGCGCGTCCCCGAGGTTGTTCCAGGCGAGGGTGAAGGCGGGGTCGGCGCGCACGGCCGCCTCGTAAGCGCCGACGGCCTCCTGATGGCGCCAGAGGGCCGCTGACGCGCGCCCCACGAGAAAGAGCGCACGGGGATTGTCGGGTCGCGCGCGCAGCACCTCGTGGAGGTGCGGGAGGGCCTCGTCCGCCCGGCCCTGGTCGATCAGTACCCGCGCGAGGTTCTCCCGAGCGTCGGTGTTGCCGGCCTTGATCGCCAGGGAGCCGCGAAAGTGCTCCTCGGCCTCCGTGACGCGGCCGGCGGCGGCAAGCGCCACCCCGAGGTTGTTGTGGGCCATCCAGTTGCCGGAGGTCACGCGCAGCGCATGGGTGAAGAGCGACGTGGTGTCGCGCCAGTGCCTCACCTGGGCCCCGGTGGCGACGGCGAGCGCGGTCAGGGCCGATACCGCGGCCCCGGCCGCAAAAGGCCGCAGTGCGGGCCGCCGCCGCACCGCCTCGGCCAGGGTCCACGCCGCCGCGAGAAAGACCCCCGTGAGGGGCAGGTAGGTGTAGCGGTCCGCCATGGCCTGGTCCCCGACCTGCACGAGGCCGATCATCGGCACGAGCGTCCCGAGGTACCAGAGCCAGCCGACAGCCAGATACGGCCGGCGACGGGATGAACCGAGGCAGAGCACGGTGAGCAGGAGCGTCAGCGCCGCCGTCCCCACGAGTTGCACTCCGTGGACGGCCCCGATGTGGGGGTAGTACACCACCAGGTCGTGCGGCCAGACCGCCTTGGCGAGGTAGCCGGCGTAGGCGACGATGGCATTCGCTGCTCGGGCGGGGAGCGGGAGATGCTCCAGGGTCGACATGACGTCGCCGCGGTTCTGCACGAGGTACGTCACGGCGGAGGATGCGGCGGCGAGGGTGAACAGCGGGAGCTTTTCGGCCCAGAGACGGATCGGGGGCAGGACCCGCAGGAGCGGCGCCTGCGCCCCCGGCGGGGCGCCGGGTGTCGGCGACCAGCGCCCCAGCGGCCACCAGTCCAGAAGCAGCAGCAGGAAGGGGAGCGTGACCGGCAGGGGCTTGGCCAACAGCGCCGCGGCGAAGACCAGAGGCGGCGCGGCGGAGCGACCGGCCCGGCCCCGGCGCGCCGCCCGCGCGTACGCCAGCGCGGCGCAGAGGGCCAGGAGCAGCGAGAGCACGTCCTTGCGTTCGGCGGCCCAGGCCACGGACTCCACGCGGAGGGGGTGGACCGCAAAGAGCGCCGCGACGAGCGCGCTCGGCCAGAACGCCCCGGTGAGCGAGCGCAACAGCGCCAGGAGCACGGCGGCGCTCGCGGCGTGAAGGCCGAGACTGGCGAGGTGGTGCGCGCCGGGTCTCATGCCGAACAGCTGCACGTCGAGCTGGTGGGAGAGCCAGGTCAGGGGATGCCAGTTGAACGCCGTCGTCGTCGTGAATGCCCACCGGACGCCGCGCGCGGTCAGCCCCTCGCGGACCAGCGGGTTGTCGATGATGTAGATGTCGTCGTCGAACGCGACGAAACCGTTGCGCGAGACGCCGTGGAAGGCGGCGAGGGTCAGCAACATCAGCGTCCCCACGACCACGGGCTGCGGAAGGCGGCGAGGAATCGAAAGAGGGGGGGGCATGGCGCCATGGTAACCGAGGCCACGGGCCGACTCAATTCCCTCTGCTGGCTCCCGGCGGACCCGATTGACTCGCGGTGGGCGGACTCCCCATAATCCACGCCGGCCAGGGATATCTCGATGCGACTGGCCCGGGTTCCGGCGCCGTCGTCGGCATGAGGTTTCAAGGGGTTGTCACGCGATGACTGAGCTGCTGCGCACGAGGGCGGCGACCTGCGTGATCGCGGCTCTCCTCCTGTCGTACGCCCTTCTCACCTGGCAGGCTTTCTCGTCCTCGGGACCGCAGACGGTCTTTCCCCCGGCGAGCGACACCATCGCCTATGTCAACATGGCTTCACTCCCGGTCCTGAGCCGCGGGTTCCTGGCCGGGGAGCGGTGCTTCGTCTATCCCCTCTTCCTGAAGATGGCCGGAGGCGACCTGGCGCGCGCCGGCTCGGCCCAGACGCTCCTGGCGATCGCCTGCTGGGGTTTCCTCGCCCTGTCGTTCCTGCGCCTGCTCGCCACGCCTTTCGGGAGGGTCCTCGGCGTCGGTCTCGTTCTGCTGTGCGCCCTCAGGGAGGAGGTCCTCTTCTGGAACGGCGTCTCGCTCAGCGAGTCGCTCTCCTGTTCCCTCTTCGCGCTGTGGGCCGGCTCATGGGTCATGTTCGCGCGCGGGAGGCACTGGTTCTGGAAGCTGCTGCCGCTGCTGTCGTCCTTTCTCTTCGCGTTCGTCCGGGACAGCAACGCCTTCCTGGTCCTCGGCGCCGCGATCGTCGTCGCTGCCGCCTGCGCCTTCCGCGTCGTTCCCGCCCGGTATTCCCTGATCGCGCTGGCGCTGTTGGTCTTCTTTTCCGGCAGCCAGGCGTCCCGGTCCTCGTCGTTCCGTTCGAAGTACAGCCTCCAGAACCTCATGGGGGGACGGATCCTGACCGAGCAGTGGCGCGTCGACGAGCTCAGGAGCTTCGGCATGCCCCTCACGATGTCGGCGGACGACATTTCACATTTCGCCAACAGGTGCGGCGACGAGTTCGGCACCATCGGCAACGCCCTGGAGATGATGGGGCGCCCCGGAGCAGCCGAATTCGGCCGGTGGATCGATGAAAGACATTACGGGGTTTACGTCAGGTTCCTGCTCACCAACCCGGACTACCTGCTGCTCCAGCCGTTTCGCGAAGAGGGAGCCCTCAAGTTCCTGTTCCCGCTCGCGAGCTGGGTCCCCGAAAAACCGTGCAACAACGACCCGGTGCGACACGCGCTGCCGCCGGGTTTCCGCACCCCCGTGCCGGCGCCGATCAACCGGGTTCTCGGCGGCGATCCGCCGATATGGGTCCTGTCGCTCTGGGGCATCACCGTGGCGCTGTCGATCGCCGCCTTCCTGGCGGACAGGCCGCGCCGAGGCCGCTGGCTCCTCCCCGGCGCCCTGCTGGCCGCGGCGCTCCCGCACCTGCTGGTCGTCTGGCACGGCGACGCCATGGACGTCCCCCGTCACGCGCTGCTCGTCGGGATCCAGGTGCACCTCTCCCTCGCCATGCTCGCCGCACTCGCCATCGACACCTTCGGGCTGCTGCAGGCCGGGGGGTCGCCGGGGGTCTCGAGCGGCGCGAGACCCGGCGCGGTTGCGCGCGACGGGTGATGTGCCTATCGTAGCCCGCATGAGCACGAATGGTCAGAGCGCCAGCCCCGATCCTTGCGACCGGACGCTCACGGAATTCCTGCTCCGTGCCCGCCGGCGCCGGCTGGCGGCCGGCCTCCTCGCCGCGGCCATCCCGGCGGCCCTCCTCAACGAGGCCTTCCGCTGGGGCGGGCTCGGCGCCGCCAGGTGGCTGAGGAGGGATGTCCCCGTCCTCGACGTGGGGCCCTTCGTCCTTCTCGCACTCGTCCCCGTGCTCTGGCGGCGCTGGAGCCCCGCCGCGGTCGCGCGCGACGTCGACCACAGGCTGCGCTTTCGCGACCGCCTGACGAGCTTCCTCGACTTCCGGGTCCGAAGCGACGTCCCGGCCGAGATCCGCGGCGCCCAAGCGGGGGAGGCTGCCCGCTCGCTCGCGGGAATCGCGGTGCAGGCCGCCTCGCCCGTGCGGCTCTGGCTCGCCGCGGGGCCGGCCCTCCTCGCCGCAAGCCTCCTCTACCCGCTCTTCGCCCCCAACGTCCCGAGGACGCTGACGTACAGGATCGCGGGACGGCTGATGCACGGGAGCCCGGCGCGGCTCGCCGGTCCGGACTCCGCCGCCGAGCGGGAGGCGCCGGGCGATCCGGGGAGTGTCCCCGGCACGATTGTGTCCGGGGAACGCACCCGCGGGGAGCAGGCGACCGCACCCCCGGGGCAGAAGGTCCCGGGCGATGGAAAGAAGGTACCCGAAACCGGGGAGACCCCGGTCGACAAGAAGAAGGCCGCCTTGTCGGGCCCCGTCTCCGGCGGTGCCGAGCCGGGATCCCCACCCCGGCGCCCGCCGTCCCCCGAGAGCGGCCAGGACCAGCGCAACGCGCAGGAGCCTTCCCGGATCACCTCCGAGCGCGTGGGGACCGATCTCGCCCGGGTCGTCGACCCGCTCCTCACCGCCGGCAGCCGCCCCGCCCCGCCCGCCCCGCCCCTCCGCGGGACGTTCTCCTTCCGCCTGCTGCCGAGGACGGCCCGCGGCGAGGGGAGCGGGGGAGACCGGCCCGGGGAGGCCGACCGCCCGGATCGGGTCACGGTCGATCTCGACACCCTTCCGGAGCCGTATCGCCAGGTCGTCCGGACCTACTTCGAGCTGCTGGCGGGAGAGCGCGCCGGCGGCGGGCTGCCGACCACCCCCTCAGGCAAGGAGACGACACGATGACCGAAGCACAGGCGCTGGAAGGGCAGGCGGAGGATTTCCGAGAGCGGTTTCAAGCCCTCCGCAAAGGGCTCGGCCAGGTGGTCGTCGGCCAGCAGGAGGTCGTCGAGCTGCTGCTGACTGCGGTCTTCGCCGACGGCCACGTGCTCCTCGAGGGCCTGCCGGGGCTCGGCAAGACCCTCATGGTCAGGTCGCTCGCGCGGAGCCTCTCCCTGCAGTACAACCGCATCCAGTTCACGCCCGACCTCATGCCGGCCGACATCACGGGGACCACCGTTCTCGCGACCTCCGCCTCGGGGGAGCGCGCGTTCACCTTCGAGCCGGGGCCGATCTTCACGAACCTGCTGCTCGCCGACGAGGTCAACCGCGCCGGCCCCAAGACCCAGTCGGCCCTCCTCCAGGCCATGCAGGAGCACGAGGTGACGCTCTTCGGGCGTCACTATCCGCTCACCGAGCCGTTCCTGGTCTTCGCGACGCAGAACCCTGTCGAGCTCGCGGGGACCTACCCGCTGCCCGAGGCCCAGCTCGACCGGTTTCTCTTCAAGGCGGTGGTCGCTCAGCCGGGGGAAGAGGACCTCATGGCCATCGCGGAGCGGACGACCGGCGCGCAGCTTTCGCTGCCCGCGGCCGTGCTCGGGGAGGGGGAGATCGCCCGCTTCCGGCAGCTCGTGCGCCGGATCCCCGTGGCGGAGCCGGTCCTGCGTACCGTGGCCAGGGCGGTGCTCGCCACGCGCCCCGACCACCCCGGGAGCCCCGCGGCGGTGCGGCGTTTCGTGCGGCACGGTGTCTCGCCTCGGGGGCTCCAGGCCCTGCTGCTGGCCGCCAAGGTCCGGGCCTGCCTCGGGGGCCGGTTCAATGTCAGCGTCGACGACGTCCGCCCGTTCTGGCTCCCCGCGCTGCGCCATCGCGTCATCCTCGACCCCGCCGCGGGGCTCGAGGGGATGACCGCAGACAGGATCCTCGGCGAGGCGGGGGCGCAGCTCGGGGCGGCATGAGCGGCCTGCTCCCCCTGCGCCCGGCGTTCCTCGCCCGCCTCGACGCGGCGCGGGGGCTCGGCTGGCGCCTCTTCCGCGGAGACCAGGCGCTCGGCGCGCCCGGGGCCCCCCCCGAGGAGTTCGAGGGGCACCGCCCCTACTTCCCGGGGGATGACGTGCGCTGGATCGACTGGAGCCTGTTCGCCCGCCGCGAGGAGTTCTACGTGAAGGTCTTCCGCGCCGACGAGGAGGTCGAGGTGGTCCTCCTCCTCGACGCGAGCCCCTCGATGACCGGGGGGCGCGCGTTGAAGTACCGGACGGCCGCCGCCGCCGGGGCCGCGCTGGCGCGGCTCGCGCTGCTCACCGATCACCCGGTGCGCGTGGCGCGGTACGCCGGCCGCCTGCTCGACGTCGCCGGGCCGTGGCGCTCCCCGGACGACATCGCCGCGGTGCAGCGACACCTCGCGGAGACGCCGCCCCGAGGCGAGGGGACGAACCTGGCGCAGGCCCTCGACCCCCTCGTCACCGGCCGCCAGCGTCCCGTGAGCCTCGTCATGCTCACCGACGGCTTCCAGGAGGCGCCCCTCGTCTCCGCGCTCCTCCAGGCGCTCGCACGCGGGGCGCGGCGCGCGGCGCTGGTGCGCGTGATCGATCCCGACGATCTCTCGCCGGCCCTGAGGGGGCGCACCGTCCTCCGCGATCCCGAGGGACCCGGGCGGCGCGACCTCTTCGCCGACCGCGCCCTGGAGGAGGCGGCGCACCGCCGCATCGCCCATCACTTCCAGCTCCTCGGCGAAGCGCTGGCCGGCATCGGCGCGCCCCTGCACGAGCTGCCGGTCGGCCGGCCCTTCGAGGAGGCCTTCCTCGACATGCTGCGGGCCGCGGCGCCCGCGCCGCACGCCTGATGGGCTTCACCAGTCCTTCCGGTCTGCTCCTGCTCGCGGCGGTGCCGATCGCGGCGCTCCTGCTCCTCCGGCGCCTCCGGCGGCGCGAGCGCCCCGCGGCGGCGTTCTTCCTCCTGCGCGACCTCGTGGACGCGCTGGCGCTCCTGCCGCGGTCCTTCCTCTGGCGCCAGCGGCTCCGGGTGGCGCTCTTCCTGCTCGCCCTCACCTGCGCGGCGCTGGCCGCGGGGGGGCTGGTCCTCGGGAACGCGGACGACCCTCCGCAGCGGGTGGTCATCGTCCTCGACCACCTGGCGCTCCGGAGGGACGCCGAGGGTCGACCGGCCGACTGGCAGAGGGTGACCGAGGCGGCGGCCGGCCTCGCCCGCAACCTCCGCACGGACGACCGGGTCCTCGTGGTCCGCCCGGACACCGGCCTGCTCGGCGGCGGTCCCCTGCAGCCGCGGCAGGCGGCGACCCTCATCGCGGGGTTGCGTCCCTCCGCGCTGCCGTCCGACACCGCGGCGACGATGGACCTCCTCGCCCTCCTGGAGAGGATTCATGCCCCATCGCTCGTAGCCGTCGTCACGCCGTCTCCCGTACGATGGCGCCCCCACATCGCGGACCGCGGGCCGGCCTGGCGGATCCTGCCCGTCCCGTCGGCCGCAGCGGGGACGAACCACGCGATCCTCGACGCGGAGGTCCGGCCGGACCTGATGCGTGCGGGGAGGGTCGCGCTGTTTTTTCGCGTGGGGAGCCTCGGGGAGCCCGGTCCGGCGACGGATCTCGGGCTCACGGTCACGCTCGACGGCCGGGAGATCGCCCGGCGGTCCTTCCGACTGGCCCCCGGGGAGACCCGCGCCGAGGTCTTTCCCGATCTCGAAACCGGAGCCGGTCTGCTCGAGGTTGCGCTCTCCCCCACGGACGCCTTCCCGGACGACAACCATTTCCTGACGCCCGTGCGCGAGCGGGTCACGGTCCCCGCGCTGCTCGTCACCGAGGAGAACCCCCCGCTCGAGGCGGCCCTGCGTGCGCTCCCGGGCCTCGAGCTCACCGTGGCCCGGGCGTCGGCGGGCGTCCCCGGGTCAAAGGCAGTGGTGCGGGTGTACGACGGGGTCGCCCCACCGGGACTCGCCGGCAACCTGCTCGTGGTCGCCCCCCCCGAGGGGATGCACGGGATCGGGTACCGCGGCGACCTGCCCTTCCCGAGCGTGGTGCGCGCGGACACCACCCACTTTCTCCTCCAAGGTGTTTCCCTCGCCAACCTCAGAGTGCGTCGGCTCCTGTCCTATGAAGTCCCGAGCGGGCTCGAGGTGCTGGCCTCGGCCGACGGCCGCCCGCTCATTGCCGCCGGCCGGATGGGGGGGAAATCCCGCCTCGTCCTTCTGGCGTTCGACCCCCGCGACACCGAGTGGGTGTACGATCCGTCGTTCCCCATCCTCGTGGCCAACATCGCCGCCTGGCTGGCCGAGAGCCCCGAGGGCTCCCGCAGTTCCTTCGTGGTCGGCGATTTCCTGCCGCAGGATCTGGCGGGAGACGTCCGCGGGATCGTTGACTCAGCGGGGGGCCGGCCCCCTGCACCGCCGGGCGGCTGGGGCGGATTCCGCTTCCCGGCGCCCGGGCGCTGGCGCATCGAGGGGAGGACATCTCAGTCGAGCGGGGAGGTCGTCGTCAACCTTCTCGACGAGAGCGTGAGCGCATCGCAGGCCCCGCAGCCGCCCGACAGACCCGCCGCTCCCCCCCCGCCCCCCCCCGCCCCGCGCCCCTTCCGGGCCGAGGCCCGGAATCTCTTCCTGGCGGCGGCGCTCGTGCTGCTCCTGCTCGAGCAGCTCGTGGCACCGCCGCTGCGCGCCGGGAGGCTCCCGTGAGCCGGACGGCGGCGCGTGGTTGGGCCCGTTTCACGATCCTCGTCCTGCGGTCCCTCGCCGCGGTCTGTTTTGCGCTCGTGCTCCTCGGCCTCCCCGACCGCACCCCGTTCGCGGGCCCCCGCTACGCTCTCGTCCTGGACGACACCCCGAGCGTCCGGCTGGCCTTCCCGGGATTCGTCGAGGAGGCGGTCACTCTCTGGCAGGGCTTCCAGGGCGGCAGGCACCCGGTGGTCGGGGTCGGGGAGCACCCCCGCCCCGCCGGGGGCCCCGGGGTGGCGCCCCGCTTCACCGACCTCCCCGCGGCCCTCCGCAGCGCCGCGGAAATCGGGCCCCCCGGGGTCGAAACCCGGATCCTGCTCGTCACCGACGGCCTCTCGCGCGAGGGCGCTCTCGAGGACACCGTCCGGTCCCTGCGCGAGCGGGGCGCGAGTGTCTGGACCCTGGCCCCGCCACAACCCGCGCCCCTCGCCCGGGCCGTGGAGGTCGTGCTGCCCGAGCGCGTCTTCCCCGGGGAGCCGTTCACCGTCCGGGGCCGGATTCTCTCCTCGCGGCCGGGGACGGTCGTCGCTCAGCTGCTGCGCAACGGCGAGGCGGTGGCCGAGACCACCGTCACGATCGAGGCGTCGGGGATCGGGGACGCGGAGTTTGTGCAGGAGGCCGACCGCGTCGGGCGGACGCGGTACGCGATCGGCGTCGCCGGCTCCCCGGCCGCGGTCGGCGAGGTGAGTGTCGCGCAGTCGCCGCGGGTGCTCTGGCTGAGCGAGGATGCCGGCGCGGCAGGCCCGCTCGTGGGCCTGCTGCGCGAGGCCGGGGTCGAGGTCGAGCTCGCGCACCCTGCCGACCTCGCGGCGCCGACGCAGGATCTCGCCCGCGCCGAGGTGATCGTCCTCGACGACCTCTCGGGGCCGGCCCTGGCGGACGGCCTCGTCGAGGGCCTTCGCCAGGCCGTCGGGGCGCGGGGCGCCGGTCTCGTGGTGCTCGGCGGCCGCCGCGGCCTCGGCTCGGGCGAGTACGCCGGGGCGCCGATCGAGGCGATGCTGCCGGTCACCACGGGCTTCCGCTCGCCCCCGCCGCCGGAGCGGATCGCGATGGTGCTCGCGCTCGACACCTCGTTTTCCATGGCCTACCGCGGGCGGGGCGTGCCTTCGTCCCACGGCACTGACCCGCGCAAGATCGACGTCGCGCGGGAGTCGGCCAAGGAGGTGGTGCGCATCGTGCGCCCGGGGGACCGGCTCGGCGTGCTCGGCAACAGCACCGACATCTTCTGGGTCGTCCCGCTCGGGGAGGTCACGGACCCCGCGGGGGCGGTTGAGCGCATCGACGCGCTGCGCCCCCTCGGCGACGGGATCTACTTCTACTCCGTGCTCCACGAGGCCCGCGAGGCGCTCCGCCGCGAGGCGGGGGGGGTCCGGCACGTGCTCGTGCTCTGCGACGCCGAGGACATCGACCAGTACGAGGTCGAGGGCCGCGGCCACTCCTTCGACCTCGTGCGCTCGATGGCCGAGGAGGGTCTGACGGTCTCGATCCTCGCGATCGGCCGCTCCACCGACAAGGACGTGCCCTTTCTGCGCACCGCGGCACTGCTCGGGCGGGGCGACTTCTATCTCGTGCCCCGCATCGTGGCCCTGCCGCGCTACTTCGTCTCCGAGTACCGCCGCATCTCGTCGGTGCGCCACTACCTCGAGGAGGAGATCCGGCCCGTGGCGAGCGACCACTCCGCGACCCGCGCCGAGGGGACGTACCCGCCGCTCGCCGGCGTCGCCCTCGTGACGGCGCGCGAGGGGGGGCGCACGCTGCTGCAGACGACGCTCGGCGCCCCGCTTCTCGTCGGCGGCGAGTACGGTCGGGGGCGGACGGTGGTGTTCGCGGGGGACAACGGCCACCGCTGGGCCGCGAGCTGGGTGGGGGCCGGCGGGATGCGCCGCTTCTGGCTGCAGCTGCTCTTCGGCGCGGCGCCGCCGGGGGAGCGCGCCCGCGGCTTCGCCTCCTATCTTGAGGCCGACCGGCGGACCGGCCGCCTGAGGTTCCACTACGCCGGCAGCGAGGCCGGACTCCCCCCGTGGGATGTCCTCTGGGCGCTCCAGGCAGGCGGCGAAGCCGGTGGCCCGCTGCGGCTCGACCGCGTCGGGCTGCGTTCTTTCCGCGCCGCCGTCCCCTTCGGCACGGAGGGATTCCGCCGGGTGCTCATCGCCGAGGACCGCGAAGGGGCCCGTCCCCTGCTCGTCACCGGCTCCCCGGTCCCCCCGGCGGAGGAGGAGGTGCCCGCGCCGCCGCGCTGGGCCCTCGTGGAGCATCTCCACAAGGGGACGGGGGGCGGGTGGGTCGGGCGGCCGGAGGAACTTGTCCCGGCGGGGGGCGCCGCCAGGGCCCCGGTGCCGTGGGCCCTGCTCTTCATCGCCGCCGGGGTGGCATTTCTGACGGCAGAAGCCGTGATACGCTCTTACAAGGAGGATTGACGATGCGCCTGTTCCGGTTGCCCGTGCTGATCTGCGCCCTGGTCTGCAGCCTCGCCGCGCCCTGCCCCGCGCAGGAGGAGCGGTTCTCCTTTTATGGTCTCGCGTTCGGGACGACGAGGGCGGAGGCCGCCAAGCTCGTCCAGCTCCAGGGGACGCTGGTCAACAACCCCGGGCACGGCATGAGCGAGCTCGAGCTCGTGTTCGACCGCGAGGACCTGCTCATGGAGATCCGCGCCAGCTGGCCGCGCCCCGACGACCCCCTGCACTACCAGGGGTTCCTCAGGGCGCTCCGCGAGAAGTTCGTGACGCCGGTGAGCGCGAAGTACCCCTCGGTCTCGGCGACCATCGACGAATACAGCAACCGCGCGGCGGTGCGGCTGGTTTTCCTGGCGACGGGGCTTCGCGAAAGGAACATCGAGTTCCACAAGAACAAGTATCTCAAGATGATGGAGTGACGGCGGCCGGGGACCTCAGGAGTCCTCCCCGCCCATCAGCCCCGTCTTCTTCATCCGGTAGCGCAGCGAATCGCGCGAGATCCCCAGCAGCTGCGAGGCCCGGGTCTGGTTGCCGCGGGTCTGCTCGAGCGCCTGACGGACGAGATCGTCCTCGAGCTTCTCCAGCGAGAGCCCGCCGGGGGGCAACGTGAATGCGGCGGGCGCACCCCCGCCCTGCCCCGGCACCGCGGCCTTCTGCGCGCCGAGGATCTCGGGAGGCAGGTCGACGGCCTCGATGACGGCCGCGGTCTGCAGCAGGGTCGCCCGCTCGATCACGTTCTTGAGCTCGCGCACGTTCCCCGGCCAGGAATAGCCCAGCATGGCCTTCTCGGCCTCGGCCGAGAGCCCGGCGATGTGCTTGGCGAACTCCCGGTTGAAGACCCGCAGGTAGTACGCGGCGAGCGGGACGATGTCCTCGGGGCGCTCGCGCAGCGGCGGCAGGCGGATCGGCACGACGTTGAGGCGGTAGAAGAGGTCCTCGCGGAAGCGCCCGGCGCGGCGCTCCTCGTCGAGGTCCTTGTTCGAGGCGGTGACGATGCGCACGTCGACCTGGATGTCCTTGACCCCGCCGATGCGCCGGAAGGACTTCTCCTCGATCACCCGCAGCAGCTTGGCCTGCAGGTCCAGGCGCATCTCGGCGATCTCGTCGAGGAAGATCGTGCCGCCGTCGGCCAGCTCGAAGAGGCCCTTCTTGGTCCCCTTGGCGTCGGTGTAGGCGCCGCGCTCGTGCCCGAACAGCTCGCTCTCGAGGAGCTGCTCCGGCAGCGAGGCGCAGTTGACGGCCATGAACGGACGCTCGGCTCGCGGTCCCGTGTAGTGCAGGGCCTTGGCGACCAGGTCCTTGCCGGTGCCGCTCTCGCCCTGGAGCAGCACGGTCGAGGCGCCGGAAGAGGAGACCCGCGCGACCAGGTCGAGAACGGCGCGCATCGAGGCGCTCACGGCGACCACCCGGTCGAGGGAGAAGCGGGCCTGCTGCTCCTGGCGCAGGCGCTGGACCTCGCCGCGCAGCCGGCTGGTATCGAGGCCCTTCTTGATCGAGAGCTTGACCCCTTCGAGGTTGAAGGGCTTGTTCAGGTAGTCGAAGGCCCCGGCCTTCATCGCGGCCACCGCCGTGTCGACGATCCCGTAGGCGGTGATCATGATGACGACGATCTCGGGGTCGGCGGCCTTGATCTTCTGGAGCACCTCGATGCCGCCCATGCCGGGGAGCTGGATGTCGAGCAGGACGAGGTCCGGCGGCGACTCGCGCACCGTGCGCAGCGCGCTCTCGCCGTCCTCCGCGGCGGCGACCTCGTACCCCTCCTTGGCGAGCTCCTGCTGGAGGGACCAGCGGATCAGGTACTCGTCGTCGACGACCAGGATCCGTTCCTTCGCCATGGCCCTGCAGTCCTCCGGTTGTGCGAAGCGCGGCCGTCGGGGATTATATACCCGGCGGGCGTCAGGCCGGGACGCGCGACTCGACGACCGGGATGCGCACCGTGAAGCTCGCGCCCTTCCCCGGCTCGCTGGCGA
>Ga0316622_100001477_pt1 | contig 15305 bp, 14 predicted proteins | sample OWC_Aug_OW2_C1_D_FD_207646 | JGI IMG/M metagenome (GOLD analysis project Ga0316622, IMG submission 207646) | Wetland soil microbial communities from Old Woman Creek delta, Ohio, United States - OWC_Aug_OW2_C1_D5_C | ecosystem: Environmental > Terrestrial > Soil > Wetlands | place: USA: Ohio... | reverse complement strand
AGGCGGCGCTGTTCATGAGCGCGTCGCGCGCGGGCTCGAGGATCCGGCTGCCGATGACCGGGTAGAGAAGGCCGAACCCGACGCACACGATCGCGAGCACGACGAGCGGGATGTACATGAGCGCCGGCACTTCCTTCGCCGTCTCGACCGCGCCGCGGACCGTTCCGAAGATGATCTCACGCTGCACCTTCACGTAGTACGCGAGCGTGACGAAGGCCATCGCGATCGCGATCGAGGCAAGCGCCGGATGCCCGGCCTTGATGGTCGCCACGATGATGAGGAGCTTGCTCCAGAACCCGCTGAACGGCGGGACGCCCGCGATCGAGAGCGCACCCAGGGTCGTCGTGGTCGACGTGATGGGCATCTTGAGCTTGAGGCCGCCGAGCCGCTTCATGTCGCGCGTCCCGGTCGCGTACTGGATCGCCCCGGAGGAAAGGAACAGGAGCGACTTGAACGCCGTGTGGTTGATGAGGTGGAAGAGCCCGCCCAGGATGGCGAGCGCGGCCACGGAGGGAACGCCGCCGGTGGCAAGCACGCGCGCCCCGACGCCGATCCCGAGCATGATGTACCCCACCTGGCCGATCGAGCTGTAGGCGAGGAGCCTCTTGTAGTCCCACTGGCCTATCGCGAGCAGGCCCCCCAGGACGATCGACGCCACCGCGAACCCGATGATGCTGTTGGCGATGATCACGGAGCTCGGGATGGCCGGGTCGAACCCGAACATGTGGAAGAACACGCGGCAGATCGCGTACACGCCGAGGCTCTTGATCACGACGCCGGACAGCATCGCCGAGATGGGCGCCGGTGCCGACGGGTGCGCGTCGGGCAGCCACGCGTGGAACGGCACGAGCGCGGCCTTGAGGCCGAATCCCATGAGGAAGAACGCGGCGGCGAGGAGGAGCGCCGGGTTCAGACCGGCCCCCGCGTGCTTGGTGGCGATCTCGCGCGCGATGTCGGCCATGTTGAGGGACCCGGTCACGGCGTACACGGTGCCGATGGCGAAGAGCACCATCGTCGAGGCCACGCTCCCGAGGATGAGGTACTTGAACCCGGCCTCGAGCTCGTCCGCGTCGATCCCGAACGGCACGAGCGCGTACGACGCGATGGACGCGATCTCAAGGAACACGAACATGTTGAACACGTCCGCCGTCACCACGAGCCCGTTCATCCCGGTGATCATGAGCATGAAGAGGGAGTAGTACTTCTCGAGCGACGTGTAGCTCCTCATGTACTTGAGGGAGAAGAGGATGCACAGGAAGCCCACGACGTTCACCGCGATGAGGAGGAGCACGGTGAGCCCGTCGCTCATGAGAGCGATGCCCACCGGCGGCAACCATCCGCCCATGGTGTAGCTCGTGCTCGGAGCCCCGATCGAACCGAGCGCCATGGCGGCCAGAACGGCCATGCCCCCGGTCGCCAGGACCTCGCCGGACCGCTTCCACCACTTGGAGAGAAGCGGAATCAGGAAGGCGAGCCCCATCGGGATCGCGACGTAGTACGGCAGGAGGTTCATGCGCTAGCCCCTCAGCTTGCTGATCTGGGACATGTCGAACGTCCCGTGCTTCTCGTAGATCCGGATGCACATCGACACCATGAGCGAGAGGACGCCGAGGCCGATCACGATCGACGTGAGAACGAGCGCCTGCGGGAGCGGGTCCACGAACCGCTCGAGCATCTCGGGCCGCATCTTGGCGTCGATGATCGGCGCGATGCCGCCGCGCTTGTACCCGATGATGATGAAGTAGAGGTTGACGGCGTAGTCCATGATGCAGAGCCCGAGCACCTTCTTCACGATGTGTTTCTTGGCCACGAGGCAGTAGAGCCCCATCGTGAGAAGCACCGCGCAAAGGAAGTAGACGGTCATGAGAGGTCATCCTCCAGAAAGGCCCTGAAGGACCGCTTCCTGAAAACCGCGAGCGCCGCGAACACGAGGAAGAGGGAGCTCGACACCTTGAGGCCGATCGCGATGTTGTTCGCGAGGATGGTGCCCGAGCTCAGGAGCCGAAACGGCGTGCCCTTCGGCAGGATGTTCAGGAAGAAGTACCCGCCGGCGACGCCGGCCCATGCGATCACGAGGAACGCGAGCGCGCCAGACGAGTCGAGAACGGAGGCGGTCCTCTCGCCGAGCTTCGAGTAGGCCACGTCGCGACCGTGCGCGAGCATGAGAAGGATGAACGCGCACGCGATGATGACACCCCCCGCGAATCCTCCGCCCGGGGTGATGTGCCCGTAGAGCACGATGTACGCGCCGAAGAGGACGATGAACCCGACCACGAAGTCCGTGACGGTCTTCACGATGAGGGTCATGCCGGTCTGCTGGTTCATGCGGCCGCGACCTCCCCCTTACGCACCCTGCCGTCCCTCCGGAGGAGCGTCAGGGCCCCGAGGATGGAAACGAACAGCACCGTCGCCTCCCCGAGCGTGTCGTAGCCTCGAAAGTCCAGGATGATCGACGCGACGATGTTCGCCGCGAACGTGGCCGGGAGGCCTGTCTGGACGTACACGTTCGACACGCGCATGACCGGCTCGCCGAACGCCGGGAAGCCCCGGCTCCCGAAGATCATCGCCCCGAACCCGAGAAGCAGGCCGAAGAAGATGAGCGATGACACGACCGCGAGCGTGTCGCGATGGGTCTCGATGGCCGTGTTGTCGAGGAGGATCGTGCCGCGGATGAGGATGATGAGCACGAGGACCTCCACCACGAGCTGCGTGATCGCGATGTCGGGCGCTCCCAGGAAGAGGAACGCGACGGACGAGGCAAACCCGACGGCGCTCACGGAGATCACGGCGGAGAGGAGGTTCCGCGTCTCGATGGCCACGATCGACCCGATCACCATGAAGGCCAGAAGCGTGTACAGCTGAGGAGCAATGTCACCCATGGATCATCTCCCGCATGCCGCGCCTGCGGAACAGGCGCGGTCCAGCGCTACTGCGGCGTCCCCACAAGCTGTCGGAGGAGCGCGGAGAGCAGCGCGAACACGACGGCCCCCAGGCCGATGACCGACCACGCCAGATACGTCGAGAGCACGCCGTTGTGGATGGACCGGAGGCCCTGCACGAAGACGTCGCCGATCCGCCCGCCGACCTCATAGATATCGAAGACGCGCGCCTCCGCGTTCTCGAGAAGTCCGTGGAGGCCCCTGGTGTCCCGGATCGTGTTGTAGAACCCCGTCCCCGGAACGTGCATGGAGTCGAGGCTCGTGACCTTCATCCCTCCGATGAACACGCGCCCGGTCCGCCGCTTCGCCACCTTGCCGACGGCGAAGATCAGAAGCCCGACGAGAAGGCCGAGGATGATAAGCCCGGTCGCGGTGCTCGGGGCCCAGAACCCGATGGACGAAAGCCCGAGGTCGCCGGTCACGCCGGTCCCCACGGACGAAAGCCCGAGGTCGCCGGTCACGCCGGTCCCCACGGCCCCGTTCACGATCGGGTTGATGAACGTGTCGATCGGGTACTTCGCCCACACGCCGAAGAACACGCACATGGCCGCGAGGACGATCATCGGAAGGCGCATCGCCCAGTTGGCCTCGCGGACGTGCGAGAGCGCGCTCGGCTTCTGGCCGAGGAACCCGGCGTACAGCACCTTCACGAACGACGCGAGCGTGAGCGCGCTCCCGAAGAGCGCGGCCACGAGGAAGATCCAGTAGGACTTGAACCCCTGCTCCCCCATCTCGACGAGTCCGGCGTAGACCATCCACTTCGACACGAACCCGTTCATGGGCGGCACGCCGGAGATCGCGAGGGCCGCGACCGCGCACGTGATGAACGTGACCGGCATCGCGCGGGCGAGCCCGCCCAGCTTCTCGATCTCGGTGGTCCCCGCCTGCTTCTCGAGGGACCCGGCGTTCAGGAACAGGAGGCACTTGTACACGGCGTTGTTGAGCATGTGGAAGATGCCGCCGGCGATCGCGATCGGGATGCCGGTGCCGATGCCGAGCACCATGTACCCGACCTGGCTCACCGCGTGGTACGAGAGCAGGACCTTGAGGTCGTGCTGCACGAGCGCCATGAGCACGGCGCCCACGATCGTCACCGCGCCGATCGTCATGAGCAGCATCGAGAGCCCCGTCCCGATGCTGAAGAGGTCGAGGGAGAGCCTCGCCAGGAGGTAGATCCCGAGCAGTTTGTCGATCGCGGCCGGGAGGAGCGCCATCACGGGCGTGGGCGCGCCCTTCGCCGCCGCGGGGATCCACGTGTGGAACGGGATGGCTCCGGCCTTCGTGATCGCGCCGACGACCATGAGGAGATAGACGGCGGTCGTGGCGGGGTCGCCCACGAAGATCGAGAGCTTGTCCATCGAGAGCGTGCCGTAGTTCACCCAGATGTACGCGACGGAGATGAAGAGCGCGGCGTCCGAGAGCCCGAGGATGACGAAGCTCTTTGCGGCGCCCGCCGAGGCTTCGTCCTTCTTGGCCCCGAGGTTCACGTACACGAAGAGGATGGCGGTCAGCACCTCCCAGAAGAGAAGGAGGACGAGGAGGCTGTTCGAGAGCGCGGCGCCGCACGCCGCGCCGACGGTCCAGAGCAGAAACGCGTAGAACCGCCGGCCGTCGTGCTCGTCGCTCTTGATGCCCAGCCACCCCACCGAGTAGACCCCGACCGCGAGCCCGAAGAGCGTCACGAAGACGATCACGAACGCGCTGAACTGCGTGAGGAGGAGCTCGAAGATCACCTTGAGGTCGCCGAAGACCATCCAGTCGGCCGCGTACGAGGCCGGCCACGCGGCGAAGAGCCGGACGGCGGTGGCGAACGCCCAGACGAGCGCGAGCAGTGCGACGACCTCCCGCACGACCCGCACCCGCCTCGGGATGAGGAAGCAGAGCCCTCCCGCGATGGCTGGAACGACGATGGGTATCAGTATCTGTGGCATCGACCTTCCCCCGGACCGCTAGAACTGCTTCCTGAGCTCTTCCGTCTTCTGGTGACTCAGTTTGAGGAGGTCCTTCCCGTTCATCACGGGCCTTCCGCTCGGATCGAGCACGGCGACGCGCTCCGTGCAGCTGTAGCACGGGTCAATAATGGCGAAGATGAGCGTCGCGTCGGAGATGGACTCGCCCTTCACCCTCGGCCTGTACGTCGGGATGTTGACGAAGGTCGGCGCGCGCATCTTGTGGCGCTCGGGCATGTTGGTGCCGTTCGAGCGGATGAAGTGGAAGCACTCGCCCCGCGGCGCCTCGATGTGCCCGACGCCCTCGCCCCTCGGCACCTCGCGGATCTCGGCCGCGATGGGGCCCTTCGGGAGCTTCTGGATGCACTGGCGGATGATTCTCGAGGACTCCTTCATCTCGAGGAGCCTCACGACCGCGACCGCCAGGCAGTCGCAGCCGTCCTGGACGATCATGTCCCACTCGACTTCGCCGTACGCGCCGTAGGGCTCGCTCTTGCGGATGTCCACAGCGACGCCCGAGCCGCGCCCGGTGGGGCCGAGCGCGCCGTACGCGATGGCGTCCTCGTGGGTCAGGATGCCGACGCCCTTCAGGCGCGCGAGGATCACCGGATCGTCGAGGATGGCGCCCGTGAGCATGTCCACCTGCGCGTCGTGCTCGTCGAGCACCTTGAGGACCATGGGCCAGATGTCGTCCGGCACGTCGCGGCGCACGCCTCCGGGCTTGAACCACGCGTAGTTGTTTCTGTTCCCCGTGATGGCCTCGAGGCAGTCGAGGATGGGCTCGCGGTACTTCCATCCCCACATGTAGACGGTCCAGTACCCGATGATGTGACCGCCGAGGCCGACCCAGAGCATGTGGCTGTGGAGCCGCTCGAGCTCGTGGACGATGGTGCGGAGGTACTCCCCTCTCGGGGGCACCGTGACGCCGACGATGTCCTCGACGGCCCGCGACGCGGCCCAGCTGTGAGAGGCCGAGCAGATGCCGCAGATCCTCTCGACGAGGAAGATGTCCTGGTCGTAGGTCTTCTGCTGAGCGAGGACTTCCATGCCCCGGTGGATGCGCCCCAGGTCCATGTCCGCGTCGAGAACGGTCTCGCCGTCAACGTGGAGCTGGATGTACTCGGGCTCCTCGAGGACCGGATGGAACGGGCCGATGGGGATGATGTTGCTCATCTACTCGTCCCTCCTCATCGCGTGGAAGTCGGGCGCCCTGTCGTGTGAGGAGAGGAGCTTCCTCGGGTCCGGATGGCCCACGAACTCGACCCCGAGGAAATCGAAAATCTCCCTCTCGATGAAGTCCGCGGCGGGGTAGTACGGCGTCAGCGACTCGATCTTGGGGAACGGCTTCGGGAGCGTGGTCCTCACGCTCACGACCGTCCCGTCGCGGTCGATGGCGAAATGGTACAGAAGCTCAACGCCCGTCGTGCGGTCGCTCCCGCTCGCGGTGCAGAGCCTGCCCTGCTCCTTCTCGTACATATGGCGCGTCACGGAGATCCAGTCGTCGGTCGACACGGTCACGTAGGCACGGCGCGTGTTGTGCTCGTGGATGGCGACCTTCTCTCCGAACTCGGTCTTCAGGTGCTCGAGAACCGTCTTGCTCATCGTGTCGTCACTCCATGATCCGCGCGCGCCTGGGCGCCCGCCCCCCACCCTAGAGCTTCCCCATGAGCTTCACGATCCCGTCGATGATCGCCTCGGGCCTCGGCGGGCAGCCCGGGACGTACGCGTTCACCGGGATGTGCTTGTCCACCGGCCCGGCGAAGTTGTAGCCGTCCTTGAAGATCCCGCCCGTGCAGCCGCACGCACCGAGCGCGATGACCGCGACCGGCTTGGGCGCCTGCTCGTAGGTCTCGATGAGCTGCGGCACGACCTTCCTCGGAACGCTGCCGGAGACCAGGATCACGTCGGCCGCCTTCACGCTCCCCACGAGCTTGATGCCGAAGCGCTCCACGTCGAACTTCGGGCAGAGGCAGTCCAGGACCTCGATGTCGCAGTTGTTGCACGCGCCCGCGTTCAGGTGGAAGACCCAGAGCGACTTCTTGAATCCCCAGTTCGTGAGCCCCATGTCTGCTCCCTGCGCCTAGAACCCGGCGAGCGCGAGTATCATCCCGATGATGGCGAGGACCGTGACCGGGCCCCAGAAGAACTTGACGGCCTGGTCGATCCTCACGCGCGGGTTCGTGTTCTTGATGAGGACGATGATCGTGACGATGACGAGGTACTTCAGAATGGTCCAGAGGATGCCGAGGCCCGAGAGGCTCACCCCGCCCCAGAAGATCGTGATGAAGAAGACCGGCAGCGTGAAGAGCATCATGGCCTGCGTGAGCTTGACGACGCCGAGGACGGCGCCGGAGTACTCGATGTGGGTGCCGTCCATGATCTCGGTCTCGGCCTCCGGGATGTCGAACGGCGGATAGGTGAGCTTCGCCTGCGCGCACAGGATGCAGACGATGAACGCGATGATGCACGACGCGTTGCCGAGCAGCACGCCGTTCACGGCCTGGTGCTGGATGATCCGATCGAGCTGGAGCGTCATCGGCGTCACCTTCGAGACGGCCGTGAAGATGGCGATGACGAACGGGAGCTCGTACGCGAGGATGAGCTTCATCTCCCGGCTCGCGCCGACGCTGGCGAGCGGGTTCGAGGACGCCGACGCTCCGAGGATCATGCCGAGCGACGGGATCGTGAGGAGGTAGATGACGCCGATCAAGTCCCCGACGAACCCCGTGCCCCTGAGGTTCGTGAGCCAGAGCATCGTCGAGACGACGACGACGGCCGCGAGGCCCCCGATGGGCGCGAAGAGGAACCCGGCGCGCTTCGCCCCCTCTGGGATCACGATCTCCTTCCCGAGGAGCTTCAGGATGTCGGCGAACGGCTGGTACCAGGGCGGGCCCACCCGCCACTGCACTCGCGCGCTCACCTTCCGGTCCACCCACGACGTCAGAAGGCCGACGACCGCGGTGAACAGGAACCCCGGGAAGATCAGAAAGTAGAGAACCATCGCGAGTATCGAAGTCATCCTGTGACCTCTCCCGTTGGCCGCTAGCGCTTCCGCCGCACCGTCTTGGCGATGGTGCGGGCACCTCTCATCGGGGCGCCCCGCTGGGCCTTCACGTCGCTGATGTCCTCAAAGGTCCGCGCGCCCGACACGCACGTGCCAGCGCACATGGTGTCCTTCCCCTCGAGTGTCCGCCAGTCGCAGAGGTCGCACTTCGGCAGGTTGTGGCGGGTCTTCTCGAGGTCGATCGCGCCGAACGGGCACGCCTGCGCGCACGATGTGCACGCGCTGCACTTCATGTTGCTGCGGATCACGAGGCCGTCGTCGCGCCGCTTGATCGCCTCCTGCGGACACGCGGCCTCGCAGAGCGGCTGCTCGCAGTGCCGGCAGTTCATCTGGAGCACCGTGTTCACGAGCACGTTCGCGGCCTCGAGGTGGTCCTGCCGGTTGTGCGCGTAGAAACACGCCGCGATGCAGCTCTTGCAGCTGATGCACCGACCGTAGTCGAGGACGTTTCTCTTGTTCATCCGCGTCTCCCAGAGTCCTCACTCGCCGGCCCGCCGGGACCTCGCCGGCCCCGCCGGCCGCGTCACGACCCGGACCGCACCGCGGTGCCGGTCGCCGCGACGTCGAACCACCTGGTCGCGGGGTTCGCGGTCCACACCATGAGGCCGCGGGCGTCCGGCACGTAGGTCGGGATCGCGACCAGACCCTCGGGCATCCTGTCGGTCACGGTCGCGATGATGGTCGTCTCGCCGTTGTCCGTCGCGACGGTCGCGTTCTCCCCGCACTTGATCCCGAACCGCTTCGCGGTTGCCTCACCGATCCAGATCTCGCAGTAGGGCCTGAGCGCCTGCGCGAACGCCATGCGCCCCGTGATCGCCCCGTCCCAGCGGTGGAACGGGCTCACGCTCTCGACGAGGCTCACGCCGTCGCCGGCTGCGGTCGCCATCCTGGCGAGCGCCGCCGCGGCGTCGATCTCCATGGCGGGGTGCTCGCCGCGCGCCTCCGCGCCCGAGAGCGCCGTGCCGAGCTCCTCCGCGAGCGCCGCGAGGATCCCGCGGACGGGTGCTGCGTCGCCCTGGGGCGCCACGACCGGGGCGATGCTGGTTGCCACGCCGAACGACGCCGAGTAGCTGCCGGGGGCCTCCGTCCAGGCGGCCTGCGGGAGCCCGACGTCCGCCCGCTTCGTCGTGTCGTTCTCGAAGACCGAGGACGCTCCGAGGAACGCGAGTCCCTCGAGCGCGTCCGTGCCCATCGCGCCGGGATAGAGCTGGAGGACGTCCGGCCCGAACACGAGGAGGGTCTTGATCTTCCCGCCCTCGATGTCCTTCGCGATCTCGGGCACGGTGCGGCCCGAGCCCACGCGAGCGTGGGCGCCGATCGCGTTCCCGCCTCTGAAGAGCGGCGCGTACTTCCCGCCGCAGGCGTGCGCGAGCTTCGCCGCGAGCATGCCGGTGAGGTACGCCGACGTCGAGTCCCCAAGCCGCGAGGACGCGACCACGAGGACCTTCTTCTTGCTCCTCAGGTCCTTCGCGATCCCCTCGACCTCGGCCGCCGTCATGCCGCAGGCGGCCGCGGCCTTCTCCACGTCAACGCGCGGCACGCCCTGCGCGTTCATGGCCGTGAGGAGCGCCGCGAGGAAGAGAGGCTCGCCGCCCGGGCGCGTGACGACGTGGCGGTCGGCGAACCAGTCGGTGTTCGACCGGTAGGGGTTCACGGTGTAGATGCGGTTCGTGCGGGCCAGGTGGCGGGAGCCGATGATGCGCTTCGCGACGCAGGGGTGCCCCCAGAAGACGTCGCCGATCAGGACGACTGCCTCCGCGCCGTCCATGTCCTCCGGCGAGGCGTCCCCGGCGCCTCCGCCCGCGAGGAGCGGGAAGTCGCCGCCGTCGTGCGCCACCGCGATGTTCCTCGTCCCGAGGGCCTTCGCGGCGAACTCGACGGCCGCGTCGTAGTCCTCGTTCGAGAGCTCGGTGCCGACGATCACCGCGACGGAGTCCTTCCCGTGGGTCGCCCTGGCCTCGGCGATGGCGCCGGCCGCCTTGGTGAAGGCGCTCGTCATCGGAACGCGGCGCCGGTTCACGGTCGCGGCGAGGAACCGCTTCGGGTGCTCGAGGATCTCGAGATTGTAGTGCCCCCGGACGCAGAGCGCCCCCTTGTTCTGCCGGGCCTCGGGGTCGAGGTCGATCCGCACGGGCACGCCGGCATCCACCTCGATGCCGAACCCGCACTGGAAGGAGCAGAAGAGACACGACGCCTTCTTCGTCTCGGGCATGTCGACTTCCCCTGGGCGTGATCCCTAGAACGGGTCCTCGAACTTCGCGATCTGCGCGGCCGTGAGGACTGGGCCGTCCTTGCAGATGTAGTACTCCCCCATCATGCAGTGGCCGCACTTGCCGAGCCCGCAGCTCATGTTCCGCTCCATCGAGTGGAGGATGTGGTTCGGGTCCATGCCCTTCTCGAGGAGCTTCATGTTCACGAACTTGAGCATGATGGGCGGGCCGCAGACGAACGCGACGGCCGACTTCATGTCGAACGGCAGGTCCTCGAGCAGCACGGTGATGACGCCGACCGTTCCCGTCCAGTCGGGATGCGGGGCGTCGATCGTGAGAAGGACCTCCGTGTTCCTCATCTTCGCCCACTGCGGAAGGAGGTCTCTGTAGACGATGTCGCCCGGCGTCCGGGCGCCGTAGCGGATGGAGATCTTCTTGTACTTGTCGATCTCGTCGAAGAGCGCCAGGATGAGCGAACGGAGCGGAGCGAGCCCCACGCCGCCGCCGACGATGAGGATCTCCTTGCCCGCGAAGTCCTTGAAGCTGTAGCCCTTCCCGTACGGGCCGCGGAGCCCCACCACGTCGCCCACCTTCATGTGCTCGAGGGCGGCCGTCACCGTCCCGACCCGCATGATCGTGATCTCGAGCGTGTCCTTCACGTTCGGGTTCGAGGACGGAGTGAACGGGGCCTCCCCCACGCCCGGGACCGTGAGCTCGACGAACTGCCCGGCCTCGAACGTCAGGGGCTCCTTCGGCCGGAAGCGGTACGTCGTGATGGTGGACGTTTCCTTCTTGATGTCCTCGATGACGCTGTCGATCGGCCTGTAGAGGTTCTTCATGCCTTCGCCTTCTCCGTCAGCACGTGTCGGATCGCCTCTCGCATGTCGATCCTGCCCATGCACGCGTCGATGCACCTCCCACAGCCGGTGCATGTCACGAGGCCGTAGCGGTCGCGCGAGTACTCGAACTTGCAGCGGAGCCGGTTCTCGAGCCGCTGCGGAAGCGCGGGCCGCGAGTTGCCGCCGCCGCCCGTCCGGGCGTAGCCGATCGAGAGGCAGGTGTCCCAGATTCGGGTCCGCTCGTACGCGGCCCCGGCGGGCTGGTCCACGAGGAGGAAGCACGTGCAGCTCGGGCACGCGCGGTTGCAGGCCCCGCACCCGACGCAGTTCTGCGTCACGTACGCCCACGCCTCCTGTGAGGCCTCGAGGTCGTACTTGTCGGGCGGGCCGTCCATCTCGAACTTCGCGTTCTGCCGGTCGACGGCCTCGGTCACGGAGCGCCTGCTCCGCTCCCGCTCGTCCCGGTGCTCCGACGAGACCGCCGTGAGCAGGCTGTCCGCGCCGGAGAGAAGCGCATCTCCCCTGGGCGATCCGACCGTCACGATGAATCCGCCTTCGACCGGCGAGAGATTGAGGTCGAACCCGTCCTCGGGGTGGGGCTTGCCCCCGACCCTCGTGCAGAAGCAGGTCTCCTTCGGGGCGGTGCAGTCCAGGGAGACGATGAGCGTCCTTTCGCGCTTCTCAATGTAGAACGGGTCGTCGTATTCCTCTGTGAAGTGCTTGGTGCTCCAGTAGACCTTGTCGTACTTGCGCGTCGCGCTCAGGTCACACGCCCTCGGGCCCACGAGCACGGTCGGCGGCGCCTCGACGGCGGCCTCCGCCTTCGCTCCGGGGTACTTGGCGACGACCTCTCGGGCATAGAAGAGGAAGGACTTGGGCGTGTGTGCGAGGGCGGCGCCGTGCAGCTTGAGTTTCTCGGGCACCCCGTCGCGCACAAGCTCGTAGTCGGGGGTCTCCTCGCGGTTCATGATGTCGAAGGTCACCGGGACGAAGACCCTGTGGTCCTTCGCCCACCTCCCGATGAGCGTCGCGAGGTCGTCCTTGCCGATGAAGGCTTCTCTCATCCTGGCCGGCCCTCTTCCTTAGACAATGGCGACCGCGGGGCGTCCCCCGTGCTCGGGGGCGGCCCCGTGGGGTCACCGTTCAAACGCTGAGTCCAGGGATGAATCCGCCGAAGCGAAACGGCTCACGGCCCCTTGTCCGGCTGTGGGTCGCGGGTCGCCAACACGGACCCGGCCCCCCGCGTGTCCGCGAGAGGGCCGGGCCTCAAGCCCGGTAGAGTCTAGTCGGGCCGGCGCGCGGGTGTCAAGCGCAAAGCCGACCGGAAGGCCCGTCGGAGGGCGGCGCGCAGGCGCACGCACTGGGCGCGAGTCACCCCCGGCCACGGGGGACCTTGGATCGCCTCCGGCCCCATCCGACCGCTAGTCAACGAGCCGGGTCTGCACCCGTCCGAGGACCTCTGACATCGTCTCCCGATACAGCCGGTCCCGGACGGCATCCGGGTCGCTTCGGTACTCCGTAAGGAGCGCGCCGAACCGCGTCGCCTCGGCGGTTGCGTCGCTCACTGCGCGCGCACCGTGCTCCCTGGCGGCCGCGTCGAGCGCCGCCGCCTCGCCCCGTGCCAGCGCGGCCATCCGCGTCCGGTACGCCTCGGCCTCGGCGCTGGCCCCGCGTCTCCCGGCGACCGCGTCGCGTGCCCGTGCGCAGGCGTCCGACGCCGCTCCGGCCGGGCGCGGTTCTTCGACCCGAACGGCCGTGAGCCTGACCCCGGAGTGGAGCGCGTCCAGCGTCGCCTGCGCGCGCGCTCCTGCCGCTTCCTCGACCCCGGCCACGCGCTCGGAGAGGACATCGTCCAGCGTCGCCAGTCCGACGGCTTCCGCGACCGCAGACCCGGCGACCCGCCTGACGAGCTCACGGGCGTCGCCGGCGACGGCGAGCATGGCTGCCGCGTCGCGCACCTCGTACTTGACCCCGACTCCGGCCTCGACGAGGCTTCTGTCCCCCGTGAGGTACTCGAGTCGCTCGACCGCGCCCGCCGCGGGCCCGCCGGCGTACCCGCCCGCCCCCGAGCCCTCGACGATCCGCGCGCGCGGGCTCTCGGCGCGCCCGAACGGCCAGGGCGCGTGGTAGTGGACTCCCGGCGCGACGTCGGCCGCCACGACCCGTCCGAGCTGCGTCACCACGCCGCGCTCGTCGGCCCCGACCACGAAGACGCCCGAGAGCGCGTAGCCCGCAAGGACCACCGCCGCAACGGCGACGGCCGTGCGTGGCGCGCGCTGGTGGGCCCACGTCGCCGGGGTCATCGGGTCAGTCCTTCTCGTCGAGAAGCTTGAAGAGCTCGGAACGGGACGACATCACGACGGACGTCCGGTCGTTCATGACCACCCTGTACGACTCGAGCGTCCTCAGGAACCTGTAGAACTCGGGATCCGCCGCGTGCGCGTCCGCGTAGATCCGCATCGCCGCCGCGTCGGCCTCGCTCCTGATCCGCTCGGACTCGCCGCGCGCGTCCGCCAGAACGACCTGTCGCTCGCTGTCCGCCGCGGCCCTGATCCTCGCGGCCTCCTCCTCCCCCGCGGCGACCTCGAGCGCGGCGCGGGCGTCGTACCCCGCGGCCATCCGACCGATCACGACGTCTCTGGCGCCGTCGGGAAGGCCGACCCTGACGACTCCGAGGTCCGCCACGCTCACGCCGAGCTTCGAGAGCGGCTCCTGGCTCTCCCGCGCGGTCGACCGCAGTACCTCCGGCAGGAGGACGTCCGCAGGCTGCGTCGAGGCGAACGCGCCCATGGGATGGCGGGCGACCAGCCGCCCGAGGACCGAGGTCACGACGTCGCCGATCCGCTCCTCCGCGCGCTCCTTCGTCCCGGCGGCGAGCACGAACGTGCCGGCATCGCTGATCCGCCACGCGACGTAGACCGAGAGGACGACACTCGCGGTGTCGGCCGTCACGTACTCGGTGGGCTCGGACGTCCACACGTTGAGCCTGCAGTCCAGGGTGCGGACGCTCTGCAAGGGCGCCGGCGCCTTGACGTAGAGCCCCGGCCCGTCCACCACCCGCACGGGCTTCCCGAACTCCGCGACGACGGCCGCCTCGCCGCGGTCGACGACGAAGAAGCAGGTCTTCAGGAGCAGCACGGCCACGACCGCGGCGATCACAAGGGCCAGCATCCTCTGCGGCTTCACGAGTCCTCCTTGTCACTGCCCCGTCGTGGCGCCCGGCGCCAGCGCCCGATCGAGCGCCGCCGGGTCGTAGTCCGCGAGCTCGAGCCCCGAGCTCACGATCGTCTTCTCGACGCCCGCGAGGAGTTCCTCCATGGTCTCGATGTAGAGGCGCGTCTCGGTCACGCCGCGTGCCCGCCGATGCTCCGGGGCGAGCAGGAGGAAGCGTGCGGCGTCGGCCTCGGCACGGGACAGACGATCCACCCGGTAGTTCCTCGCGTCACTCACCGCGCGCGCGGCTTCGAGCCGTGCCTCCGATCCCGCCCGCGTCGCGGCCGCGCCCGCGTCGACGACGAGGCGCTCGGCCGCGTCCGGCGCGAACGCCGACGCAGCGAACGCGCGGGCGGCGTCCGGAGGGGGGGCGACCCGCACGAGATGGACCGACCGCACCGTCACACCCAGACCCATCGCGCCGAGGCGCCGCGCGAGTCCGGCTGCCACGGCCTCCTCGAACGCCCCGCGGCCCGTCCCGACGATCGAGTCGCAGGGCATCGACGACGCCGCGTGCGCCACTTCCGCGGCGAGGGCGGGCGCCACGATGTCGCCCGGATCGGAGACTGAGAGCGAGACCGCCGACGGGGACTCCACGGCGTAGTGCGCCGCGGCCTCGATCACGACGAGCCTGCCGTCGCCCGTGAGGCAGAAGACCTCGTCGGGCACCGGCGCGCTGCGGGCCGGCTCGCGGACCGGCACGCCGACCCACGCGAGAACGAGCCCGAGGAGGCGTCGCGCCTCCGATGCCGGCGGCTCCGCGGGCGCACGGGCGCCCGTCGTGACCCTGAGGAGCCCGGAGGAAGCGACGCGAACCGTCCTCTCGATGGGGTACGGGAGCTTGAAGTGGAGCCCGGGCGCGAGTTCCCTCTCCGCGCCGCGCCCTCCGACGATGCCCACACTCCCGGCCCCGACGAACGACACGGTCGTCAGCGCCCACGCGAGGAGGAGCGCCCCGCCGGCGACAGCCGCCGTCCGCCATCGATGTGCCGGGTGAAAGAGGAGGTCCGACGTCTTCCAGAGCCGGGTTCTCAGCCGCCCGCTCGCACGCACGCCGCGCCGCGAGGGGCGGCCCCGCGGGATGGTGACAG
>Ga0316622_100001476_pt1 | contig 15310 bp, 14 predicted proteins | sample OWC_Aug_OW2_C1_D_FD_207646 | JGI IMG/M metagenome (GOLD analysis project Ga0316622, IMG submission 207646) | Wetland soil microbial communities from Old Woman Creek delta, Ohio, United States - OWC_Aug_OW2_C1_D5_C | ecosystem: Environmental > Terrestrial > Soil > Wetlands | place: USA: Ohio... | reverse complement strand
GGCCAGGATCCTGACGGCCTCCAGAATCGTCGCGGCGTCGGCGCCTTTCCGGCGCTCCGGGATGGTCCCGATTACCTGGAAACCCAGCGTGAGCAAAGCGTCACCCGTGAGCACGGCCGTCGCCTCGCCGTACTTCCGATGCGCGCTGGGCTGGCCACGCCGGAAATCATCGTTGTCCATGCACGGGAGATCATCGTGAATGAGCGAGTAGGTGTGGATGCACTCGATCGCGCATGCCACGTCCAGCGCGATTTCCCGCTTCCTGCCGCCCACCAGATCGTGCGACCACAGGCAGAGAATGGGACGAAGCCGCTTTCCGCCGCCCAGGAGGGAGTAACGGATGGCTTCGGCGATCCCGTCGTGCTCGGACGCGAGTGCCGAGACCAACTCCTCGCACCGTGCTTCGACGGATGCGCGCTCCGCGAGCGAGCGTTCCTCCAGGCGCAGCAGGTCCACCTCAATTCTCACGATCGATCTCCTCCTCCCGCAGCTGGCCGTCCTCCGACTCCACCAGTTTCTTCACCCGCATCTCCGCCCGATCGAGTATGGCTTTGCAGTGCTTTCCCAGGCGCAGTCCCTCCTCGAACATATCCAAGGCTTCCTGGAGGGAGAACTCTCCTTTCTCCAGGTCGGAGACGATCCGCTCGAGCCGCTCCATCGCGGCTTCCAGCCCCTCTTCCCGGTCCTCATCCTTCATTGCTTCGCTCCTTCACCTCGCCGCGGGCGCTTCCGTCCGCGAAAGTGATGCGCACGAGACGCGCCGAAACCGCTTCGTCGACGCGTTTCAGCACGGCGCCTGTCGCCGCGCTGGTGCAGATCGTGTATCCGCGGGAGAGAATCTCCCGCGGGCTCAGCGCCTGCAGCTTGGACGCCGTCCCTTCCATCGCCACGCGGCGGGTTCGGACGAGGTTTTGTATCGATCGGGTCAGCCGATCGACGAGGTAATCCAGGGTCTGCATGGACGACTCGATTGTACCGCGAACCTTCCCCAGCGCGTAGCTGCGGAGCAGTTCCCGCAGCCGCGTCGCTTGCAGATGCAGGCGGTTGTCCATGTACGCGCACAGCCACCGGACGTTGCCGTCGATGCCGTCCAGCACATCGCGCCGATCGGGAACCGCGATTTCGGCCGCCATCGTGGGTGTGGCGGCACGCACGTCCGCGACGAAATCGGCGATGGTGAAGTCCGTCTCGTGACCGACAGCGCTGATCACCGGCACCGGGCAACGGTGGATGGCCCGCGCCACCTCCTCTTCGTTGAAGGCCCACAGGTCCTCCAGGCTTCCTCCCCCGCGCCCGAGGATGGCGACCTCGACGCCGCGAACCGACGGAAGACGGTCCAATGCGCGGACGATCTCGGGAACGGCCTCTCTTCCCTGTACATGGACGGGGAAAAGCAGCACTTCCGCGCACGGCCAGCGCCGCTCCAGCGTGGAAAGAACGTCACGGATCGCCGCGCCGGTGGGGGAAGTCACAACCGCGATCCGCATCGGGTATTTCGGAAGCGGCTTCTTGCGCGCGGCGTCGAACAGCCCCTCCCGTTCGAGCTTCTCTTTCAGCGCCAGGAACGCGCGCTCCAGTTCCCCTTCTCCGGCCTCATGAACCTCGCGGGCCACGATCTGGTACTGCCCGTAGGGTTCGTAAAGGGTGAGGCGGCCGCATGCCACCAACTTCATTCCGTCCGCGATCTCCACGGTCAGGCGCTCGGCATCGCCGCGAAAGCACACCGCCCGGATCTGGGCGTCCGCATCTTTGAGCGTGAAGTAGAGATGCCCCGAAGTGTGCCGTTTGAAGTTGGAGACTTCACCCACTACGGCCACGTCGGCATACACGTCCTCGATGAGAGTCCGCACCAGGGCGTTCAGCTCCGAAACGGTGAACAGTTTGTTTTCAGCGAATGACACCGGAGGCCGTGCCTTGCAGTTTCAGTGCGCGCAGGGTGTTCCACATCAGCATCGCAACCGTCATCTTTCCCACACCGCCGGGGACCGGAGTGATGAACGAGGTTTTCGGCGCCACGGCATCGAAATCCACGTCGCCCACGATACGGTAGCCTTTTTTGGCGCCGGCGTCCTGGACCCTGTTTATCCCCACGTCCACCACCACAGCCCCTTCCTTCACCATTTCGGCCTTTAAAAAGCGCGGTTTCCCCATTGCTGCGATGACGATATCCGCTTCCCGGGTGAACGCGCCGATGTCCCGCGTGCGGCTGTGACAGATGGTGACGGTGGCGTCACCGCCCGGGCCCTTGAGGCTCAAGAGCAGCGCCATGGGTTTGCCCACGATGACGCTTCTTCCGATCACGACGGCGTGCTTCCCACTCGTTTCCACTCCGTAACGGACGAGAAGTTCCCGGATGCCCAACGGCGTGCAGGGAACGAATCTCGGCTTTCCCGAGGCCAGCAATCCCAAGTTCTCCGGGTGGAATCCGTCCACGTCCTTGATGGGATCGATGCTGGCAATCGCTCTGTCCTGGTCCACCTGCGGCGGGACCGGCAACTGGAGCAGAATGCCGTTGATCTCCGGGTCCCGGTTGAAGTCACGGAGCACGTCCAGGACGGCGCCCTCCGATGCGTTCCCGGGGAGCTGTACGTTTTGCGACTCGATGCCGCACTCCTCGCAGGCTTTGGCCTTCCCTTGAACGTAGGAAGCAGAGGCCGGGTCCTCCCCCACTCTCACCAGGGCCAGTGACGGTTTCCGTCCCCCCGCAAGCGCGGATATCTCGATTCGGACTTCGTTCGTGATGGCCTCAGCGATTTTTTTTCCGTCGAGAAGCTGCATTTATTTTTCCACTGTTGCCTGCAGGTGCTTCATCGCCGTCGTTCTTCCTGTTTCATCGTCGACTTCCGCCATCACATAGTCGCACCTCAGGTCCGTTCCCGCGACCTCGAAACGGGTGGGACGCATGCTCAGGAAACGCTCCAGGACCGCTTCCTTCTTGACGCCCAGCACGCCGTCGTACGATCCGGTCATGCCGACATCGGTAACGTAACCGGTGCCGCGGGGCAGCACCCTGCAGTCGCGCGTCGGCACGTGCGTGTGAGTCCCCACGACGAGCGAGACCCTGCCGTCGAGGTACCAGCCCATAGCAATCTTTTCGCTCGTGGCCTCGCCGTGCACGTCCACAATGACGATCTTGGTCCTTCTGTCCAGACCGCTCAGGAATCCATCGATCCAGCGAAACGGGCAGTCGATCGCCGGCATGAACACTCTGCCCTGCACATTGACAACCGCCACGCGTTCCTGCGTTCCGGGAACCGTCCGCCCTCCCACTCCGGGCGCGCCTCCGGGGTAGTTGCCGGGACGAACGATGTTTTCCAACTGCGAGAGGAGTTCGACCCCTTCCTTCTTGTCCCAGACGTGATTGCCGGCGGTGAAAAAATCCACGCGGGCCGCGATCAGCTCGTCCAAACTCGTTCTGTTGATCCCGAATCCGCCCGCGACGTTCTCGACGTTGGCTATGACCAGATCCGGGGCATGCTCCTCCCGGATGGTCGGCAGCACCGCGGCTATCGTTCGCCTGCCCGAACCCCCGACGATGTCTCCGATGAATACGACCTTCAACGCTGGTTCCCCTGTCTTGCGGATCTATCTTGCGAACTCGACCGCCCGGGTCTCGCGTATGACGACTACTTTGATCTGTCCCGGGTAGTCCAGCTCCTTCTCGAGCTTGCGCGAAATGTTGTACGCCAGCTCCGCCGCTCCTTCGTCGTTTACCTGCTTGTTGCTCACCATGATGCGGATCTCCCGGCCGGCCTGGATGGCGTAGGATTTCTCCACGCCTTTGAACCCATCGGCGATCTCCTCCAGCTTCGCCAGGCGTTTGACGTAGTTCTCCAACGACTCGCGTCTCGCGCCCGGTCGGGCTCCGCTCACCGCATCCGCAGCGCCCACGATCGGAGTGTAGAGCGATATCGAATCTGACTCGCCGTGGTGCCCGCGGATCGCGTTGACGATCTCTTCGCACTCGCCATACCTGCGCGCCAGATCGGCTCCGATCTCGGCGTGGGATCCCTCGACCTCGTGCGGGGCCACTTTACCGATGTCATGAAGGAGTCCGGCTCTCCGCGCCAGGGGCTCGTCGAGATTGAGCTCCGCCGCCATTATCCCGGCCAGGTACGCGACCTCCATAGAGTGGGCGAGGCAGTTCTGGCCATAGCTGGATCGATATTTCATGCGCCCGATCAATTTGACGATCTCGACGTCCATGCCGTTGATGCCGAGATCCAGGCACGCCTGTTCCCCGGTCTGGAGGATCTTTTCCTCGATCTCCTCCCTGGTTTTTTTCACGATCTCTTCGATGCGCCCCGGATGTATGCGCCCGTCCTGTACGAGCTTTTCCATGGATAGCCGAGCGATCTCTCTGCGCACCGGATCGAAGCCGGAAATGATCACCGCCTCCGGCGTGTCGTCGATGACGACGTCCACGCCGGTCGCCGTCTCGAAAGCACGGATGTTGCGGCCCTCGCGACCGATGATACGTCCCTTCATGTCGTCGGACGGGAGGCCGACGACCGATACCGTGGTTTCCACGCACTGTTCGGCGGCATATCGCTGTATGGCCACGGCCACGATCTTGCGGCTCTCGCGCTCCGCTTCGCGCTCGGCGGTCTCGCGGATCTCGCGCGCCCGCTTGGCCGCCTCCATCCTGGCTTCGTCTTCGAGGTTTTTCAGGAGCTCCCGTTTGGCCTCGTCCTTGCGCATGCCGGCGATCCGCTCGAGGCGGACGTTTTGCTCCGCTATGAGACGAGTGCTTTCGGCCAGCCTTTCTTCCAGCACCTTCTCCTTGTTTTCCAGGGCGTGCGTTTTTTCGTTGAGAGAAGCCTCCTTGCGCGTCAGGAAGTTCAACTTGCGCTCCGAATTGCTCTCTCTTTCCGAGAGCTTGGATTCCGCATCCTTGATCTCCTCCCGCTTGGCCTTGGTCTCCTCTTCGAACTTGACCTTCATCTGGAGGAACCTGTCCTTGACCTCCAGCTCCGTTTCCTTCTTCTGGTTCTCTACCGTCTTGCGGGCGTCGGCGATCAGGGACTCCCCGATTCTCTTCGCGGTCTCGACTCGCGCGGCGCAAGCGCGCCGGATGATGTTGTACCCGATCAGGAATCCGACTACGGCGGCGCAGATCCCGGCGACCGCAGGCAGCCAAACATGTTCCATTTTCAATCCCCCTGCAGTTACCCGCGCAAAACACGCGGCAGTGGGTTCGTTATCGAATCAATGAGGGAAGAGTTCGGAGAGGAGCGGGGTGTGAAAGGAAAAATTCCCCACGCTATGCCGTGTGCAAAGGAACCTGTGAACCGTTGGTTCACGTGGAGGCCCTCACGAAGAGCTTTGTCTTCCGCTTTGCAGCGGCATGACATCACAATCCGGATTTGGGCTTCCTTGGCTGAGGTGTTGGCTCAATAGTTACCTTAACATCACGAGCATGGTAGGGAATTTTTCCTAATTATAACCGATCGCCATATCCCATGGCAACCTTTTTTCCATGTCGCAATCGGAGTTATTCTCCAGACTGAAGGCCCTGATCAAGAATACGGATCAGATTGTGCGTTTTGTTGACAATGCTCCGGGTCGTTTCGGACGACTGTCGCCGTTCTTGAAACAACTCGTCCGCGATGTTCAGCGCCGCGAGAATCGCCAGACGGTCGTGGGAGGGTAAGGACGAACCTTTTGAGACCTCCTTCATTTTCTCGTCCACGTATCTGGCCACCTCTTGGATGTACCCGTCGTCGGCTACGCCTCTGATCTTGTATTCGCGCCCAAATATCTCAACCGTTGTCGCGTTCTTTTCCACCATTTGGGAACCTTCAATCCAGAGCGCATTCATTCAACACCGAGAGCCAGTCCGCTATCGCACATCAAAGCTGGAGCTCTCCAAACTTCTCCAGCACATGGTCGATCTTCTTCCTGACTTCCTCCTTATCGAACGAACTCGCTCGCTGCAACTGTTGTATTTGCAGATCATTCAGCTGGGACAATAATTCGATGTTCGATTTCTTCAGCACTTCTATTTCGGATTGCAAAATCGCGTTGTCGCGACGAAGTGCGCCGCACTCCGTTCGCATCTCGGACATCACGGCCATCGCGCGGGAGATGCGTTGCTCGAGCTGTTCGAAACCATCTTGTGTTTCTGGCAATTCCATCTCCCGCCGTTCCAAATCCAGTTTCAACTTCTCAGTGTCACTCCCAATTCGCTCCGGAGCTTTTGTATTACTTTTTCCAGAACGTTGTCAATCTCGGCGTCGGTCAGGGTGCGCTCCGGCGAACGAAATATCAAACGCACACCGTAAGCGGTGGCCGCCTCCGGTAAGCTCGGGCCTCGATAAACGTCGAAAACCTGAACCGATTCTAACAACCTCCCCGCACTCCTGACCAGCGACTTCTCTATGTCACCGTAGCTTATGCCCGCCGAGGTGACCAGCGAGAGGTCCCGTTTCGACACCGGATACTCCGGAAGCGGCTTGAACTTGCGCGCGCCGGATCGCAGCTGGAACAGTTTTGCCAGGTCGATCTGCGCATACCACACCGCCTGCTCCAAGGCCAAAGCGTGCGCCAGTCCCGCCGGAACGATGCCGCCCTCGATGACCGTTTCCCTGCGATCGGCGTACGTGAATGTTCCGGCTTCCCGGTCGAAATGATACCCCAATCTCCCCTGGATGTCAATGTTTTGAGACATGCCCAGGGACTCTATTTCTGCTTTGATATCAAATAAATCCGTCGCTAGCTTAAACTGATTCCAGAAGTCCTTGGCGTCCGGGCGCGTCGTCGCCAGCAAGAGCATCCACCGCTCTTCCGGCAGCCCCGTTTCCGCGCCCGAAAGCACAAAGGTCTTCCCGATGTGGAATACGCTCACGCACCGCATCCCGTAGTCGAAGTTCCGCCGGATGAGCTCGACGACACCGGGAAGCAGGCTGCTGCGAAGGTAGCGCTGGTTCGACGTGAGCGGATTCCGAATCTCCAACTGGCGCCTGCGGGGGTCGGACTCCGCCCAGCCCATGAGGGGCGGTTCGGAACCGTCCGCGAAGGAACTGGTGATAACCTCGGTGAATCCCCGCGAAACGAGATGGTCGGTCACGGATCGAACCAGTTCGTCGAAAGGATCCAGGCGCCCGAACGTCGTGGTGTGAAAATCCCAGCCTTTTCCGATGCGCTCGTAGCCGTAGAGACGCGCCACCTCCTCGATGAGGTCCATTTCCTCCGTGATGTCGAGGCGAAAAGACGGCGTGTCGACCGTAACAGCGTCGTCCTCCACCCGCACATTCTCGAAGTGCAGGCGCTCGAGCAGCCTAGCGATATCCCCCACTTCGAGGTCGATTCCGAGGATTCGTTGTGTATTCCTCCGGCGGATCCGGACCGTGCGGGGCTCGGGTGGATTGGGGTAGGCGTCGACGAGTTCCCCGGGCGTTCCCCCGCAAAGCTCCATCACCAGCTCGCACGCACGGTCGGATGCCGTACGGCAGGCGGTCCGGTCGGCGCCTCGTTCGAAGCGGTAGCTCGCCTCCGTGGAGATGTTCATGCTCTTGCGCGTTTTTCTCACGAGCCTGGGATCGAAGGCGGCGCTTTCCAGAAGGATGTCCGTGGTCTCCGCGGTCACCGCCGTCTCCAGCCCGCCGATGACACCGGCGACGGCAACCGGCCGGTCTTCCCCGGTGATGATCAACTGGCTCTCGTTCAACTGGTAGACAACGTCGTTGAGTGCGCGTATGTGCTCGCTCGCTCTGCCCCGGCGCACAGCGATTTTCAATCCGCCGAGCTTGGAAACGTCGAAGGCGTGCAGGGGCTGGCCCATCTCCAGCATTACGTAGTTGGAGATGTCCACGACGTTGTTGATGCTGTTCACGCCGACCTGCTCGAGCGCGTTACGAAGCCAGGCCGGAGAAGGAGCAACGGTGAGGTTGCGGACCACGCGCCCCACGTATCGCGGGCAGTCGGGCGGGCTCTCGATGTCGATGGTGAGCCCGTCCCGCGCGGGGCCAGGGTCTACCGGTCGGAAGGGATAACGAACTGCAGTCTCGTACCGCGCGGCGATCTCGCGTGCAACACCGAGGTGGCTGAGGTGGTCCGGCCGGTTCGGTGTGATCTCGATCTCGAAAATCGTGTCGGATGCCCCGAGGACTTCCGATGCCGGGGTGCCGGGAACGTGCTTGCCGTCCAGCACCATGATGCCGTTGGCGTCGTCGCCGAGACCCAGCTCGATTTCCGAGCAGATCATCCCGTTCGAAACCACGCCGCGGATCTTGCTCCTGCGAATCTTGGTGCCGTCCGGAAGCTGGGCTCCATCGAGCGCGACGGGTACGAACTGTCCCGCCGCCACATTGGGCGCGCCGCAGACCACGTCGAGCGGTTGCGCCGTTCCGACATCTACCCGGCAGACGCTCAGACGGTCCGCGTCGGGATGCCTCCCGACCTCCAGTACCCGCCCGATTACGATCGCTTTTTCCTCGACGCCGGTGGTCTGCGATCTCTCCACGTTCAGACCCAGCATGGTCAAGTCACTGGCGAGGGTTTTGGCGGGGACGTTTATATCGACGTACCGTTTGAGCCACGAAACGCTGACCAACATGTGGTTCTCCGATCGGTTCCGTCAGAATTGGTGGAGGAACCGCAGATCGTTGTCGAGAAACAGGCGGATGTCGTTGATGCCGTGTTTAATCATGCCCAGGCGGTCCACGCCGAGGCCGAAAGCAAACCCCGAGTAGCGGTCGGGATCGTAGCCGACCGCGCGGAAAACGTTCGGGTGGACCATTCCGGCGCCCATAACCTCGATCCAGCCCGTGAGCCCGCATATTGCGCAGCCGGCGCCTTTGCAGCCGAAGCACGACATGTCCACATCGACGCTGGGCTCGGTGAACGGGAAGAAGTGGGGTTTGAACCGGATCTGCGTGCGCGGGCCGAAAAGCTCCTGCACGAACACGGCGATATCGTTTCGAAGGTCGCCCATCGAGACCGCCGTGTCCACGTACAGCCCCTCGATCTGGTGAAATTCGGCAGAGTGCGATTGATCGATCGCCTCATTGCGGTACACGCGGCCGGCGGAGTAGATCTTGAGCGGCGGTTGAGCGTTCTCCATGAAGCGGACTTGCACCGGTGATGTGTGGGTCCGCAGCAGGATATCGTCTGTGACGTAGAACGTGTCCTGGAGGTCGCGTGACGGGTGCTCCGCCGGGAAATTCAGCGCCTCGAAATTGTAGTACTCCAGCTCGACGTCGGGGCCTCTGGCCGGGCTGTAGCCCATTCCGTGCAGGATGTCCGTCATCTGCCGCAAGACCCGGCTCAAGACGTGGTGGTGGCCCGCGAGGCCGTTCGTCGCCGGTAAGGTGCCGTCCACGGGGGGGACGTAGAGGTCCGGCGGCATGTCGCCTCCGAGCGCCTTCCGCTTCTCCTCGATGAGCGTCTCGCAGAGCTGTTTGAGCCGGTTGGCTTCCGCGCCGAAGCGCGGCCTCTCTTCCGGAGAGGCTTCTTTGATGCCCCTCAGCAGTGCGGTGATCGCACCCTTGCGGCCGGCGTGCTTGACACGGATTGCCTCGAGTTCCTCGAGGTTCTCGCACCGAGCAACATCCTCGCGAAGGGATCTTTCCAGCTCGTCCGGATCCATGGCGATCACTGGGCGCTGTTGGCCGTCTTGGCGACCTCGGCCAGCTTTTTGAATCCCTCGGAGTCGTTTACGGCCATCTCGGCAAGCATCTTCCGGTTGATGTCTACATCGGCCTTCTTGAGGCCGCTTATGAGCCTGCTGTACGAAAGACCGTTCAGACGGGCGGCGGCGTTGATGCGCGCGATCCATAGTTTGCGGAAGTCCCGCTTTTTGCAGCGCCGATCACGATAAGCAAAAACGAGCGCGCGTTCGACGGTCTCGCGGGCGGTGCGGTACAGGAAACTGCGTCCCCCGCGGTAGCCCTTGGCTGCCTTGAGGATCCTCTTCCGTTTCGCCCTGGTGGCGACTGTGTTTTTCGTGCGTGGCATGACAGCCCTCCTTCATTCGATTTGCGTTGAGGTATAAAATCGGATATGCGCCGGTGCCGGCTGCTAGCTTTGGAGCATGCGCCGAACCCTGCCACTATCGGACTGCGCCACCACACCGCTCCCGCGCATCTTCCGTTTGCGCTTGGTCGTCTTCTTGGTGAGGATGTGCCGTTTGCCGGCCTGATTGCGCAGGAACTTTCCCGTCCCCGTCTTCTTGAACCGCTTGCGTGCCGATTTGTTTGTTTTAAGTTTGGGCATCTTTCTCTTCCTCTTTTATTTCGGTCGCCGCCGCGACAGTGCGATCGCGTTTTTCCTTGGGTTTGACCTTCGCGGGAAGCGGCGCCATGTACATGACCATCAGTCTTCCTTCCATACTCGCTGGCCGCTCGACTGTGCCGACATCCGCCAGGTCCACCTGTAAACGCGCGAGCATCTTGTCGCCGAGTTCCTTGTGGTCCAGTTCGCGCCCTCGAAACATGAGCGTGACCTTGACTTTGTTCCCCTTCTCCAGGAAATCGTGCGCGTGCCTCATCTTGAATTGGTAATCGTGCTCCTCCGTCTTGGGACGGAGTTTGATTTCCTTTATGACAACCGTGTGCTGCTTCTTCTTCGACTCTTTCTGCTTCTTGCTCTGCTCGTACTTGTATTTGCCGAAATCCATGATCCGGCAAACGGGCGGCCGCGCCGTCGGCGAAACCTCGACCAGATCCAACCCGTCTTGCATCGCGAGAGCGATCGCCCGGTCCGTGCTCATGACGCCGAGTTGTTCACCCTCGGCGTCGATCACCCTGACCTCCGGTACACGGATCAGGTAATTCACTCGTGTCCGGGGTCGCCTGTCGTGCTTGTATACGATGACTCCCTCCCGTTGCTATGAACGAAAAAACGGATGCCAGGCATCCGTTAACGCATCAACTCACGTCCAGCTTCTCTTCCGAGGCCGGGCGCAACAGCATTCACAGAAACCTGACCGATCATCTCACGAGATGGCAGGTGAGGGTAACCCCTTCTTTCCAGCAGCCCTCACGGCGGGGACTCTCCCTGCTCGCGCGGCATGCCGGAGTATATTAATGCCGAACGGTCGCTTCGTCAACGACTTCCGCAATAAATCGATCCAGCGAACGGGTTCCCAGATCGCGCCTGCCGTGGGCGCGCACCGCCACCTCCCCCGCTTCCGCCTCTCGGGGGCCGACCACGAGCATGTACGGGATCTTGAGCAGTTCCGCTTCCCGGATCTTGTGCCCGATCTTTTCGGGCCGCAGGTCCACTTCCACCCGGATCCCGGCGTCCTCCAGCCGCGAGCAGACGGTCGCCGCGTACCCGGCTGCATCCTCGACCACGGCCAACACCGCGCACTGGACAGGAGCCAGCCACAGCGGGAACGCCCCCGCGTAGTGTTCGGTGAGGATACCCATGAACCGCTCCAACGATCCCAGCAAGGCCCTGTGGACCATATAAACTTGCTTCCGCTCGCCATCGCGCGTCACATAGGTGATGTCGAAACGCCGCGGGAGATTGAAATCGAACTGTATGGTGGTCAGCTGCCATGGGCGACCGATGGCGTCGATCACCTTCAAGTCGATCTTCGGCCCGTAGAACACGGCCTCCCCGCGTTTGCGTTTGAACGGGATCCCCTTCCGGTGCACCGATGCCTCCAGGGCGGCCTCCGCCATGTCCCAATCGTCGCCGGTGCCGGCGTATTTTCCAGGCTCGCCGGGATCGCGGACACTCAACTCGACGTTGAAACGGTCGAAGCCGAACTTCTCCAGGACGGCGAGAGCGAAGTCCAGTGTGGAATCGACCTCGCCCGGCAACTGATCCGGTGTGCAGAAGATGTGGGCGTCGTCCTGAGTGAAACCGCGAACCCGCAGGAGACCGTGAAGCGTGCCGGATAGCTCTCGCCGGTACACGGTTCCCATCTCCGCCAGGCGCACCGGAAGCTCCCGGTAACTATGCAACCGGCGTTTATAGATGAGGATGTGACCCGGACAGTTCATCGGTTTGACGACGTATTCTTGCCCCTCGGCCATCAGCGTGTACATGTTGTCACGGTAATAATCGAAGTGACCGGAGGTCTTCCACAGGTCGGAACGCGCGATATGCGGGGTCACCACCAGCTGGTAACCGCGGCGGCGGTACTCGTCCTTCAGATATCGCTCGATGATGTCGCGGACGATCGCCCCCTTGGGAAGCCAGAACACCAATCCTCCGCCCGCTTCTTCCTTCACCTCGAAGAGGTCCAGGGCTTTCCCGAGCTTGCGGTGGTCCCGCTTTTCCGCCTCTGCGATCTGCGCGAGGTAATTCTTGAGCTGCTCTGGGTCGAAGAAAGCGGTCGCGTAGATCCGCTGCAGCATCGGCCGCCGGGAATCGCCGCGCCAGTATGCCCCGGCCGCCGACAGCAAGCGAAAGCTCTTGATGTGTTCGCTCACATCCAGGTGAGGGCCCGCGCAGAGGTCGGTGAACTGCCCTACCGTATAGATCGAGACGTTTTCGCCCGGCAGGTCGTCGATGAGCTCCACCTTGTAATTCTGGCCCCGACTCTCGAAGAAGTCCCTGGCCTTGCGCTTGTCCCAGTCCTCGCGGTGTATCCGGAGCCCGTCCTTCAGGAGCTCTTTCATCCGCTTTTCAATGCGCTCCAAGTCTTCCGGTGTGAACGGCCGCTCGATCCCGAAGTCGTAATAGAAACCGTTGTCGATTGCCGGTCCGATGGCGAACTTGACGCCCGGAAACAGGTCCTGAACGGCATGCGCCATCACGTGAGACGCAGTGTGACGCAGCATCTCGAGGCTCTCGTCATCCGCGGCCGCGAGCGGCCGCACGTCTCCGTTGCCGTCGATGCTGCGGTGGACATCAAGTGTCTTGCCGTTGAAAAGGACGCCCAAGACGGGGTCACGCGAGTCCCCCGCGAAGGAAGCCACCACTTCCGAAACGGGCACCGCGCTGCCCTCGAAAGTCTTCTTCGAACCATCCGGTAGTCTCAGCTCAATCATGTCCGTCGAGTCGAATCTCTGGGATAAAAAAATGGTGGGCGATAGTGGACTTGAACCACTGACCTCCTGCGTGTCGAGCAGGCGCTCTAGCCACCTGAGCTAATCGCCCACGGACCACTGTAAGCGCAATTCAACCAAAGGGTAACGCTCGCTGTTCGCAGGGTCAAGCCAAAACGGGAAGGACCCACTCGGCCCTTCCCGTTCTTCCGGGGGGATACGCTCCTCCATGCCTCGTTATTGTTTCTGGTCCTCGTCCAGAACCTCGTACTCGGCGTCCGCCACCTCCTGGTCGCCAGGGCTGGCGCCGGACGGTCCCTTGCCGGGCTGCGCCTGTTCGTGCTGCGCACCCGCCTGGCCGCCCGGGGCCGATTGCTGCGAGGCGGACTGATACATCCTCTGCGCGACCTCCTGCCAGATGGAGTTCAGCCTCTCAGTCGCGCGTTTGATCTCATCGGTGTTGTCGATCTTGAGCGCGCTCTTGATCTCCTCGATGCCGCCTTCGAGCTTCTTGGCGTCGGCGGGGTCGAGCTTGTCCTTATACTCCTTGATGTTTTTCTCGGTCTGGTAGACGAGGGCATCGGCCGTGTTTCGCGCCTCGACCTTGTCGCGCGTGCGCTTGTCCTGGTCCTTCATCCGCTCCGCGTCCTTGACCATGCGTTCGATTTCGGCATCGCTCAGTCCGCTGGAGGCCTTGATGACGATCTTCTGCTCCTTGGCGGTCGCCTTGTCTTTCGCGGACACGTGCAGGATACCGTCGGCGTCGATGTCGAAAGTGACTTCGATTTGAGGTATACCGCGCATGGCGGGAGGGATCCCGGCGAGCTGGAACCGGCCGATGGTCTTGTTGTCCACCGCCATGTCGCGTTCGCCCTGAAGGACGTGAATGTCAACGGCCGTCTGGCCGTCGGCCGCCGTCGAGAACACTTCGCTCTTCCGGGTCGGAATCGTGGTGTTTCTCTCGATGAGACGGGTCATCACGCCACCCAGCGTCTCGATGCCGAGGGAGAGCGGAGTGACATCCAGCAGCAGGACATCTCGCACCTCGCCTCCGAGGACTCCCGCCTGAATCGCCGCTCCCACAGCCACGACTTCGTCGGGGTTGATGCCCTTGTGGGGTTCCTTCCCGAAGAGCTCGCGAGCTCTCTGCTGCACCATCGGCATGCGCGTGGCGCCGCCGACCAGTATCACCTCGTCGATGTCGGCGTTGGTGAGCTTCGCGTCCTCCATGGCGCGGCGGCACGGACCGATCGTTCGCTCGACCAGATCGGCAACGAGCTGTTCGAACTTGGTGCGCGTGAGCTTCATGTTCAGGTGCTTCGGACCCGACGCGTCGGCGGTGATGAACGGCAAATTGATGTCGGTCTGCATCGCGGTGGAAAGGTCGCACTTCGCGCGCTCAGAGGCTTCCTTGAGGCGCTGCAGCGCGATGGGGTCGCTCTTGAGGTCGATTCCCTGCTCTCGCCGGAATTCGTCGACCAGGAAGTCGATGATGCGCTGGTCGAAATCGTCGCCACCGAGGTGCGTGTCGCCGTTCGTCGCTTTGACCTCGAACACGCCTTCTCCGATCTCGAGGACGGACACGTCGAACGTGCCGCCTCCGAGGTCGAATACGACGATGGTCTGGTCGGCTTTCTTGTCGAGACCGTAGGCGAGCGAGGCCGCCGTGGGTTCGTTGATGATGCGCAGGACATTGAGGCCGGCGATGCGGCCGGCGTCTTTGGTGGCCTGGCGCTGGCTGTCGTTGAAATACGCGGGAATGGTGATGACCGCGTCCTTCACGGGTTCGCCCAGATACGCTTCGGCTGCGTTCTTGAGATACTGGAGCACCATCGCCGAAATCTCGGGCGGCGAATAGCGCTTTCCCGCGATATCGACCATGGCGAGCTTATCCGGCCCCTCCGCTACCGCGAAGGGGATGGTGGCGATCTCGCTCGTCACTTCGTGGAATTTCCGCCCCATGAAACGCTTGATCGAAAAAACAGTGTTGCGCGGGTTGGTGATGGCCTGGCGCTTGGCGAGCTGCCCCACCAGTTTTTCGCCGTCCTTGGTGAAAGCCACCACCGACGGTGTCGTTCGGCCGCCGTCGGGATTGGGGATGACCTTCGGCTCACCCCCCTCGATCACTGCCACGCATGAGTTGGTGGTGCCGAGGTCGATTCCAATCGTTTTGCTCATCTCAAATCACTCCTTGGTTCGGATATATTTTGCAAGATACGCTAAACTGTCTACTCAAGCGCCGTGCCAGACACGTCGTTTTGCGTAACTCGCTATTTGGCAGTGTATTACGTCAACAATCCGCCGGGAGGCGGCAATGCCGCACTCAGGCGATGGGTCACAATGGCAGATACGGCGACAATCTGGCT
>Ga0316622_100001475_pt1 | contig 15310 bp, 14 predicted proteins | sample OWC_Aug_OW2_C1_D_FD_207646 | JGI IMG/M metagenome (GOLD analysis project Ga0316622, IMG submission 207646) | Wetland soil microbial communities from Old Woman Creek delta, Ohio, United States - OWC_Aug_OW2_C1_D5_C | ecosystem: Environmental > Terrestrial > Soil > Wetlands | place: USA: Ohio... | reverse complement strand
TCCCCTGGTTCCTGGCGCTGCTTTCCCCGGGGTACTCCCTCGCTCGGTACGGGATGGGGATGTACTCCCTGCTCTCAGGAAAGGGATCGGTCGGGAAACTCACCGAGCGGCATTCGGCGAAGGACCTGTTCCTTGCCGTCGCCCGGGCGTATGCGGACGGCCTGAAGGGGATTCCGGAAATGCTCCGCAAGCGGAGGGTCCTCCGGGCCGCGCAGACCGTGGGGGACCGGGAATTCGCCCGGATGCTCCGCCGTTTTCGGGCGGGCGTCCGGGAGGTGGCGTTTAACGAGTAGTTGGGATTCCGTGTGTGCCCTTGTTACCGGCTACTTCCATAAGGACGGCCTCCAAAGTTTCCCCGATCCGATCCCAGCGGTACTTGGCCAATACCTTTTCCCGGGCTTTTTTCCCCATCTCCTCCCGCCGTTCCCTGTCACCGACAAGTTCCCTCATCTTGTCAATCAGATCTCGAAGGTCCCCGGCTCTGGCGATCTGCCCGTCCCGCCCTTCCTCCACGAGGGCGGTGGGACCCGGGAGAGAGGAGACGACGACCGGTTTCCCGGAAGCCATCGCCTCCAGGACTACCAGTCCGAAAGACTCGGAGTGGGTGGAGGGAAGGACCAGAAAGTCCCCCAAGGCATAGTGGGCCGGGAGGTCCTCCTCCGGTTTCTTCGGGCCGGCGAACACAACCCGGTGTCCGATCCCGAGGTCCCGGACCTGGGCCTTGTACCGGTGCTCATCGTATCCGCCTCCGACGACCATAAGGACGAGGTCCGGGTTGTCAATCGCGGCAATGGCGTCGATCAGCAGGTCGAGACGCTTGAAAGGCTGGAGATTGCCGACGAACAGTGCCACCGTCTTTCCCGCCAGGCCGTACCGCTCCACCAGTTCGGGATCCTTGGTGCGGGGATGGAACCGTTCCGTGTCCACCCCGTTGGGGATCTCCACAATACGCTTCGGTGGAACGACTCCGGCGGCCCGCGAGCTTTCGATGTGCGCACGGCTTACTGCCCCGACCCGGAAGGCTCCCCGAAGGATCCGTCTCCCAAGGAGCGGTTCGTAAAGCCCGATCGCCGCCCTCTTGAACGGGGTATTTCCGTGGACGTCCATGTGGTACGTCAGCAGGTATCGCTGCCCCCGAAGGACGGAGGCGAGCCAAACGTACTCCCCTCCCCCGTAAAAGGGGTAGTGGAGGTGGATTGCGTCGTACCCCGAAACTCTCCGGTAAAGGGACGGAACCACACCGCCATCCCCATGGAGGAGGGTGGCGCGAAGCCGCACGACCCGGAATCGCGGTGAATCGACCCAACCGTGCGGGATCCCGTGGTCCAGTGTGAAGACGGTTACATCGTGCCCTCTTTCCGCCAGCAGGCGGGCGTTGTGGTGGCAGACGTACCCCATCCCTCCGTGCAGAGGGGGGTAGGTGGAGACGATTTCCGCGACCCGCACGGCTTATCGCCCTGCCGGGGGTGCCGTGCCCCCCCGGAGAATTTTCCGGAGATTGCCTGGGCGGATCATCCGTAGGTCCTCCAGGCTCACCTTGCGGTTGAGCCGGAGATATTTCCACAATGTCCAGAACAGGGAAGGTGGAATTGCCAGCCAAGTGGCGCCTGGCAATCGTTCAGGGAACAAGGACCGGACCCGGGCGTTGCAGCAGGCATAAACCCGGTTAAGGGGTGCCCATGCATAGTGCCGAAGGAGAATCCCGACCGTCTCTTGCTGGAACGCCACCGCGTGCCGTGGGGCCGCTGTCTTCGACTCTCCATGTAACCGATAGGAGGCAAGGAGTTCGGGGAGGAAGGCCGGTTCGCCCCTGAGAGTCATCCGAATCCAGAGGTCGTGGTCCATCACGTAGTGCAGGGAAGGGTCCAACCCACCTGCGGCGTCGTATTCGGAGCGGCGGAAAAACGCTCCCGGTTGGCATATCTCGTTCAGGACGGCCAACCTCTCATGATCCGTGGGACCGGTGTCGACCTCCCCGACCGCGTGACCTTTCACGTCGATGTAGCGTACCTTGCCGTAAACGATCCCCGTCGAGGGGACCTCCCGGAACCGCTCCACGACCTTGGAGAGTGCACCGGGCAGTAGGGTGTCGTCCGAGTTCAGCCAGGAGAGGATCTCCCCCTCCGCCATACTGAATCCCTTGATGATGGCGTCCGTCTGACCTTGATCCTTTTCGCTCATCCAGCGGAACCGGATCCCGCAGCACCGGACTGGCCAGTTGCCACCATCGATAAGGGACCCAAAGCGCCGGATGATTTCTACCGAGTCGTCGGTCGAACCGCCATCCACGACGATGTAATCGAGAAGGAAATCCCCCTCTTGGCGCAGGACGCTTTCAATCGTCTCCCGGATGAACGTCCCCTGATTGTAGGAGGGGGTGATGATGCTCACCATGCCGGGGAGTCTATCTTGCATCGGGGTGCAGTAACCGGAAGAGGGAAATATAACGACGGGCCTGGATTCCAACATCGAATTCTCGTACCGCCTTTTCTCGGCAACACCCACATAAATCGCGGTGTCTTTCCCCGTCCTCCATGATCCATCGGATTCCCATTGCCATGTCGTCGATATTGAACGGTTCGGCGAGATACCCGTTTATCCGATGCTCTATCAGATCCATCATACCGCCGATACGGAATGCGATCGCCGGGGTTCCGCAGGCAATCGATTCCAGGACAGAGTTGGGAAGATTTTCCTGGATCGACGGGGCGATGAACGCATCTGCTGCCGCGTAGGCGAGGGCCAGGGTGGGGTCGTCATGCAGTTTCCCCAACATATGAACCTTGAACCCCGGGATTTCGCGATTCGCCATGTGGGATGATCCGAATACCACAAGGTCCATCCTCTCGTTCCAGCCGTAATGACGGATCTTATCAAGCGCGGAAACGAGGAAGTGGAACCCCTTGTTCCTGTCCTCCAACGACACCGGTGTGCCGAACAGGAGGAGGTGCTTGTCCTCGGGCAGGTTCAACAGCGACCTGGCATGCATTTTGTCGATCGGTTTATAGGACCGGAGATCCAAGCCGTTCGGTATCACCTCTATCCGGGAATTACGGAAAAGCGAGCTTTCGCGGGCGCATCCTGCGATCCATCGGCTTGGCGCGATGAGGGTAATATCGATTCCGCGCCATGCATTCGCTTTTCTTTCCCAGACACGGTTTGAAAGGTCGTTCATTTTCCCCGATTTCAGTTGCGGACAATCACCGCAGTGATCCGTGTACCGTTTGCAATCGAAAGGTAGATGGCATCCCCCCGTAAAAGGCCAGGAATCATGCATGGTCCATACTATTGCCTTCCGGATACGAGCCATGGATTCGATCTGAAGAAGCCCGTGGCAAACCCAATGGAGGTTTACCACGTCGGGGTCGAGATCCGAGATTTTCTCCGGTACGGAATCCCGGATCCATTGGGGAGAGAATATCGGTGTTTCACGATTTCGATAGGGGAAGAGGGGAATTTCATCAAGCGCGGGTCGCAGCATGGCGATCCCCCGCTGGACCCGGGAAATCGGTGAGATGACGGCCGGATCGTCGGTCGTCTTGGTCTGAACGAGCATCTTCGTGTCGACACCTGCGTCTTGCAATCCTTTATGGAGCCTGAAGGCTGCCTTCGCGGCCCCGCCGGCGTTGTCGTAAGTGTTCACCAGCACGACTTTCATGGCAATCCGGCCAGCTCCGTTAAGGATACGACGGTCTGGCGGCAACCGGGGAACTTCCGGCGCGTCAACGTTTCCTCCATGGAGCGTTCTTTCTTCCCTATCTTAGTCCAGGATTTATCCGGGAATCCCAACGAATTATTCCGCTCTTCCGGAGTATGCGGCTATTCTATATTTATCGGAAGTTGCATAATCTCGACATATGTCGTTTTCGAGAGGTGTGGATGTGCTTGAAATGAACGGAACAGGGTGAGTTCATGTGCGGAATCGCCGGAATCGTTGCTCCAGATGCGATTAGATACGAGTCCCATGTCGAAAGAATGGTTAAATCTCTAGGGAAGAGGGGTCCTGACGACAAGGGTGTGCATTTTTTTGATCGATGCGCCCTTGGCCATACCCGATTGAGCATCGTAGATCTGGAAACCGGGCGCCAGCCCATGATTTCCGAAGCATTTGCCGCGGGGATCGTCTTCAATGGCGAAATATACGGATACAAATCGATCCGGGCGATGTTGAAGGATCACACGTTTCACACCTCATCGGATACGGAGGTGATCCTCGCCCTTTACCATCGGGGAAAAGATGCTTTCCTGAAGAATCTTCCCGGCATGTTCGCCTTTGCCATCTGGGACGAAGACCACCAACAGTTGTTTTGCGCAAGGGACCGTTTCGGCGAGAAACCCCTCTATTACTGCTTCGGGAGGAACGGTGAGTTCCTCTTCGCATCCGAAATCAAGGCGATGCTCGCCTCTGGCCTCGTACGCCCGGTCCTCGACATGGGTTCGGTTACCCATTACATGAAATACCTTTACGTACACCCGCACCGTACGATTTATCGAAACATCTTCACGCTGCCGCCGGGCCATTTCCTGCGCCTACGGAACGGACAACTGCAAACCGAGCCGTATTGGAGTCTTCCCCCCGTAGATCATTCCATCGTATTTCAGGATGCGCAGGAGCGAATCAAGACATTGCTGGACCGGGCCGTCGAGAAACAACTCGTCGCGGACGTCGAAGTCGGGGCATTCCTGAGCGGAGGATTGGATTCAAGCACCATCGTGTATTTGGCAAGCCGGCATAAAAAAAACTTGAGGACGTTCTCTTTCGGGTTCGGGGAATCCGTCAACGAGCAGCCCTATGCGCGCCAGGTCGCGAAATTGTGCCACACGGAGCACATCGAGTTGAAGGAGGACACCGCGGATCTCGGACAACTTCTCCTGGAGATGCAGGAGGTGTACGACGAGCCTTTCGCCGACTCGTCGAATATCCCGACCTACATGCTGTCGAAGCTTGCGAGGAAGCACGTGAAAGTCGTGCTGACCGGAGACGGTGGGGACGAGATGTTCGGCGGATACACGTCCTGGTATCGCCCGTTGATGCATATGAAGCCAGTCTTATCCAGGAGTTGTGCAGTGAAATATATCCTGGAAAATATCATGGAGCCGTTGGCGCGGGCGAAAAGCCCCGTGAGCGAGTCCGTGCGATACCGGTTGCTCGGGATCGCGTACGGATACAGACATGATTCGATCTCCAGTGCGCACTCCTGCCAGAAAAGATACTTCCTCGACCGCCATCTGAAATCCATGGGGCTGACCGTTGATCAGGCGGCGCCGTCCGGGGGCCGGAGGGGAGAGGAAACCGTCGATACGGCGATCCGCATGGATATCATGGATTACATGCCCGGGGACATTTTGGTCAAGATCGACAGGGCCTCCATGAATTGCGGACTGGAGCTGCGCGCCCCGTTCCTCGATGTCGATTTCGCGTCGTTCTGCGTCTCCCTGCCTTTCCCGTTCAAGATTCACGGGGAGATCGATAAATACATCCTGAGGGAATCGTTTCGGAAAGACCTGCCCGCGGATATCCTCAACCGCAGGAAACAGGGTTTCGGGGCCCCCGTGGACCGGTGGCTGAGGAACCGGTCGGTCGCCTGCCTGAAGAAGACATATCTCGAAGACGCCGGGAAAAAAATCTTCCGGTTGCTCTCGTATGAGGGAACCCGCGATGTCGTTCGCGCCGACGACTATCGGACATGGATTCTCCTGGTCCTTTCCCTCTGGTTGGAGCGGCACGAGTGCGACATCGAGGAGTTCCGGTCCGGCGCATGATGACGGGAACGGACGCGAGAGTCACGGTATTGATGGCGGTGTACAACGGCGAGGTGTATCTTTCCGAAGCCGTTTGCAGCATCCTGGAACAGTCGTTCGGGGATTTCGAATTCCTGATCGTGGACGATGCTTCCACCGACCGGTCCGTGGAAGTCATCGAATCGTTCGGGGACCCGCGGATACGTCTCCTGCGCAATGAGAGGAACCTCGGTCTCGCAGCGTCCCTTAACAGGGGACTGGAAGTCGCATCCGGCGAATATATCGCGCGGATGGACGGCGATGACATCAGCGCGAGGGATCGGTTGAAGGCGCAAGTCAACCTGCTGGACAGGAATCCCCGGATCGGGGCCTGCGGCACCTGGATAAACCATATCGGCAAAGAACGGATCATCCGGTATTATACGGACCCCGACATTCTGAAGTGTATCCTGCTATTCGATCCTCCCATGGCGCACCCCACGGTGATGTTCCGCAAGGACCTGTTCCTCCGGAATGCATTGCGGTACGACGGTGCGTACAGGCGGTCCCAGGATTACGAGTTGTGGGCAAGAGCCTCGGATCATATGGAGTTCACGAATATCCCAAAGGTTCTTCTTTATTACCGATACGCTGAAGAGGACGGGAATGTTTCCGTATGGTCGAAAAACGAAGAGCAGAGAGGATATGCGGGGAACGTGCGTCGGGGCCAACTCTGCAAGCTGTGCATATTCCCGACACCGGAGGAATTCGAAATGCACCAACGGGTCAGCGGTCAGAAGCAATACGAGGCGACGAGAGAGTTACTCCAGGAAATGAACCGGTGGCTGGAAAAGTTGCGGGATGCGAACGGTAGGGCGGGCGCCTATCCAGAGCCCGCCTTCACAAGAGTCCTGGGGATGCGGTGGTTTTATCTATGCCTGATTTCTCCCGAGCTGGGAATGTGGAGGTGGACAAATTATCTTTCATCCTCCCTGGGGAAATTCAAGCTGATGGATTGGAGGTTCGAGGTCGCATCTGCGGTGAGCGCCCGTTTCCGGAAATCCCGATAACCGTCAACGTTTCCTTGCCAGCAGGTGATATCCGTAATTCAGCAGATTCGACGACCCGTTGTCCTTCCTGCTAAACCTGTCCAGCATTCTTAGCAGAACTCCAATCAACAAAAGTTCGCGTTTTTTCACCTTTTCATTTGCATACCGTTCCGCTACCTGGGGAAGTCTGCGTAACTCTTGAGCGAGATATTCGAAGTAGTTTCCGTTGGGAATCGCCTCCATGATTTCCAGGCCCAAGAGAGGGAGGTGGTGTCTATAGAAGTAGATGCTGAATCCGGTTGTGAAATGGTACGGCGCAAAATGCGTCAGGCTGCAGAATGGAGCGGTAAGGATCAGCTGCCCGCCCGGCTTGAGAAGTCGCGACAACTCCCCGAGGGCCAGTAGTGGTTCCGGCAAGTGCTCCAGAACCTCGAGGCACAACACCGCGTCATACGATGCGTCCGGTTCCGGGATCGCTGCGATATCGCACACAATATCCAGGCCGGACTGATTCCATGCTCCCGTCTGCAGCCCCTTCCCGTTCCCCATACCGTCATACCGGGCAAAATCTTGTGCCACGTACCGCAGGTGGCTGCAGAATGACTTGTACGGTTGCTCCCCGGCTCCCGCGTCGAGGATGCGCGCTCCAGCGGGAATTTTGGCAAGGGCTAGTTTCACCCATGAAGCGCGCTCCGATTCATTGCGGGTTCCGACCTGTGTCAGCAATCGTTCCATCCACTGATGCGCCATTCTTGGACTCCAGAGATCCGTTTCCCTCTAGTTTTTCCCGAAAACATACAGTCCGCAACCGTACTCGCATGATCGTGCCAGGTCAAACGAGGCGTTTCTCCTGATGCCGGTCCCGGAGTCGTCTATCAAGTGAAACTCGAGAAGTTCAAGCGGGCGGAATGCATCCCTGATGGTATCCGGGTCGAAAATCCTGTGGGCATCGAAACAGAGGCGTTCCCTCCCGGTTGGGACGCCGATCAGGAGTATCCCCCCCGGCGAGAGAACCCTGCCCAACTCCTTGGCTCCGCGAAAATACCCTTGTGGATCAACTGGATCGCCGTATCTTCCGAGTCCGACATGTTCCAGTACGTGGAGGCAACTGATGCTTCCGACAGAATTGTCTCCGAAGGGCAGGTTCAGGACCGAACCACGCAGGAAATGGAGATTATCTACCTCGTTTGGAAGAGGTCTCAAGTCGACATACTTTACGCGGCAAAAAGGGAGGATATGACCAATGAAGCCATCGATTCTGGAGCCGACATCGACATGATCCTTTACATTGTGGGCGTATAAAAATTTTGCCGCCCATAGATCCTGATGAAAATAATGTCCGACAACGATTCCCGCTGTGTGAAATCTGTCCCATGTACGGTAGTGAATGTCTCTCATACATAGGGGAAATCCGCATTTCCCTCTCAGGTGTTTGTATCTTATGAAATTCGCTATGAAGTGCGGCAAAGCGCGGAATTTCAAAAATACTTCGTTCGGGTCGAACAGAAAACTCGAAAAATGATGATATGAGGTGTTCAGTATAGATTTCAGGGAATTCGCCGTGGATTTAATATGACCCATGGTGCCTCCACAATCCCAGGACGACTTTACCGACCCAGGTCCTGACGGTCGGCGCGAGCAGAATGGAAATCGCCGTCATCAGCGCCAAGGTGGATAGCAGATAAGTAGCCGTGACACAAGGCGAGAGTTGATGCGGCAACAGCCGCAACATCACGATTCCTGCGGCCACGGCTCCGGTTAACGGCCTCCCGACATCCAGCAGATACCATTTCCATTTCTCTTTCCTTAGATAACGGCGAAACAGAATCGGCATCATGGCGAACATATATGTGCTGTTCATTATGACCCAGATGGCTGCGGCCCCAACCGCGCCATACCGGGATGCGGCAAACACGATCGCCGGAAACAGGACGATCGCCTGCCCGAAGTTGACGTACATTACGAGCTGAGGCCACCCGAATGCCGCGGACATGTAACTGGGCACCGAGCACATCCCGTTCAACGTGACCCCGAGGACCAGGAGACTCACAAGGAGATGGGCGTTGTCCGCGATGACGGGGTTTCGCGTCCAGAGGAGCAGGATTTCCCGGGAGAACAGGATCAGAAGCATTCCGATCGGAATGATCGCTACGGATATCACCTGGGAGGCGTGGTGGAACAGGTTCACGATGTCGTACTCCTCACGCCTCTCGAACAACTGCACGAACTGCGGGAACAAAGCGGTGTTGATCGGCAAAATGATCGCCCACAGGCTCGCCGCGACGCTCCAGGCCAACATGTAATATCCGAAATGTTCGAGGGAGAGGATCCGGATAAGGATCAACTTGTCGGCCTGGGTCAGGATCACCCCTACGACGGAGTTCCCGGAAATATACGCCGCGTACCTCCATACCTCCCCCAGGAGGTCCCGACGGAAGACGGGTCTTTTCCCCGTTTCGGGCAAGCCGCCCCGCAATAGCATCCGCATCGTGAGGACCTGGACACCGCTCACGACGACGTGCCATGTGAAAAATGCCTCGACCGTAGGCGACACCTTCCAGAGGATGAGCACCGCTCCCAGACCGCGGAAGGTCGCAAGGACCACCAGGGCGGAATTGAGGAGAACCTGACGTTGCAGCCCCATCAATCCGCCTTGATAGAGGGATGACGGCATCTGGAGGGCGATTGCCACCCCCATCAGATAGAAGGAATTTTCTATGGCGGTTCGGGATAGCCCCTGGGGATTTATCCAATGGCCGGAAATCGCCGGAGCGAGCAGCAGGAGCAGGATTCCCCCCATGAGGGATAACGGCCAGTAGAGGGCCTCCAGGGTTCTCAAGAGGTCGTGCTTGTCCTGACCTCTCCCGTCCTGTGCGGAGTATCGGGCAAACTCCCGGTTCAGGGTTGCACTCATACCCGCGTCCAGCAACCCGAAAATGCCTTGAAGCGACCAGAAGAATCCCACCACCCCATACGCCTCGATGCCGAGGAAATGGATGTAGGCAGGCAACAGCACAAGGCCCAGCAAATTTGGCCAGTTGGCGCCGATCAGATTGGCGATCGTGTTCTTCTTTACAGGGGTAACCATATCGGATCCAAGCGCCAGCAGGGCATCAGCCGATCCCGATCTGCGCGAATACCATCTCGAAGCGCCTGTGCCAGGTGTGCTGGCTCCGGGCGCGCCGCATCCCGGCCTCTCGGATGCGCCGCCTCTCCGTGTCGTGTCTGAGATAGTAGCGGACCTTTTCGAGCAGTTCATCCGGAGACTCGAAGAAAACCACTTCCTTGCCGGGGTCGAAGAACTCCGCCAGTTCGTCGAAACGCTCGACCATGTAAAACGCCCCGCTCATGGGCGCCTCGAAATCACGCAGGCGCACTTGCTTGATCCGGCCTTCGGCCACGGTGGTGAACCCGAGGCTGATCTTGCTGCGGCTGTACATCTCGACTAGTTCCTTGTCGCTCAGGGGAGGGCCGCATCGGTCCCGAGGGACATATTCGGCCCATGGCCATTTTCTGCCTGTGAGCAGGCGCTTTACGGAGGAGCCGGCGAGCATCCACCACGACGGGAAATACGGATCCTGCCAGTGGGGACCCCACGCTCGGGCATCGATCCCGCCGTCGATCAAATGGCGGAGAAAGATCGTTCGATCTCCATAACGCTGTCCCACGAATGTTACATCGTAATCCTGGGGCAGATCGTAAGGTCGGTAAACATTCGGATTGGCGGCTTCCTGGCAATAGATGGGATTGGCGCCCACGCGGCGGTAATCCTCGAGACGGAACTTCTCCGGCACCAGTGAATAGTGATAGGCTGGGGCGATCTCCTCGACGAGGTGAAACTGGTAGGAGGCATTACAGTACCAGTTCATCGTAAGGATCCCCATCCTCCCTATCTCCCGGATGACGTCCGGTTCGACGTACGCGGAATAAAAATAGCTGAAGAACAGGTCTATCGGTTTCCTGGAGTGGGCAGACCGCACCTGGGCCAGTAGGGCCTCGCCGAACCGTGGGCGGTTCCGGGAGATGAACTCGCGTTGCGCAGGGATTCCCGGGTCGAGATTGTAATTGCATGCGGAATAGTCGAAGTCGAAAGTAACCAGTTCGTGCCCCAAATCGGCAAGCGGCAAGTAGTGGTTCACATGCCATGTCTTCGAGTTGGGAAGAGCCTCCTGGTGTGCCGTGCTCGGGGAGGCGTAGAAGATGCGTATCGCCATATCAGGGATATATTTGTGGGATCATGAATGATTTTTCCGCCGGGATCGCGATGCAATGATTCAACCGTTCCTGATCCGCTCGGGATTGCACCGGCCGGCCGGCCGGATCGTATAGAAGATAGTCGAATGAAGGGATCTTGTGAATGTCGCGCCAGCACCCCTCATGGACTTCGACCAGAAGTACGGGGCGGATTTCGATGAGCAGGCGTCTCATCCCCGGGATGGCCTTCGATTCTCCCCCTTCGATATCCATTTTGATGAAATCCAGGCGGTCTCTATGTCCGAAATACTGGTCCAGCGAAATCGCGGGCACCTCGGCGGTCCTTCTGCCTTGGGGAAGGATCGAGGCCTGGAAGGAAGAGGGGCCCGCGTACAGGGTCTCCGAATCCCGGGAGCCGTCAGAGACCGCCCGGTGTTCCACCTTGACGCGCCCCTGATAACTGTTCAGGGAAACGTTGGCCCTGAGCAGATCGGCATTGTCCCGGTCAGCTTCGAACGCCACTACCCGACCCTCCGGGCCGACAAGCTTCGCCAACAGCAGGGTGAAGTAGCCGATGTGTGCACCCACGTCCGTGCAAACCCAGCCGGGCTTCACCAGGGAGAAGATCGCATGCGACACCTCTGTTTCGCGCCGGCCGAATACATACTGCTGTTGGTCGAGTGCATGGATGAAAAGGAAATTCCCTTCCAGGGGTGCCTTCAATGGCCAGGGGTGCCTTTCGCTGATCCGGCGAATCCATTTCTCGAGAAGGGAGGTCAGTCCGAGCCGATTTATGCCATTCCGGACAGGCTGGGGCACGTGCTCATTCAGCCACAGGGGAATTCCGGTGAGATTCATGCGGGTGTCGCCTTCTCTCTCAAGAGGACGGCATGCGCAATCTTCCGGGCGTAGGCAGGGATGTGGAATTCGGCTTGGAATCTTGCCCGGCCGGCCTCGCCGAGACTCTTCCGGAGACAGGGATCTTCGCATACCCTGCGAAGAGCCTTGGCAAGATCGCTGGAGTCCCCTTCCCGGGCAATCAGGCCGGCGGGGCCGACCACCTCGGGGATCGAGCCGCTGTCGGATCCGACCAGCGGAAGGCCCATCGCCATGCCGTCGGCCAGCACACCTCCGAACTGTTCTTTCCACCGCGGCCCCGTGAGAGAGGGGAGGACCAGACAATCGGCGGCGCCGTAAAAACTCCACAGGCAGTCCTTTGGGATCAGACCGAGATAATATGCCCGTCCGAGAAGCCCGGGTAACTTCAGACGCTGTTCCAGTTCGGAAACCTGGTCCCCGTCGCCGGCCAGGATGCATTTGAACCGCGCTGGCAAGGACTCTACGGCGGCGAGTAGAACCTTCCATCCCTTGAGTTCCGTAATCCGGCCGGCGAACGCCACGATGAAATCATCGGCGGATCGGGTAAAGGGTAGGGGAAGGGGCGTCACGCGCTCGGGGGGGGGCATGGCACCTGCGACCAGGGTGGCGGCAGGTACGCTTGCCGGCATGCCGGCAGCCCGAATGCCGTCGACGGAAGCCCTCGCCGTGGCAAGCAGTGCGTCGAGCCGTGCCCAGAGGATTCGCCGGACCAGTCGCTTGGGCCACGGAACCGGTTGGAAGATATTTTCGCAAACTGCGGCGGCGATCCGGGGTCGTCGGTCGAAGAGGTATGTCGACAGGATCTGGAGGAGGAAATAGTCGGTGGGCTCCTCCTGCACCCAAATCGCATCCGGGCGTACCTCCTTCAGTTGCCTCCGCAGCCAACGTGCCTTTCCGGCGCGGTCGGATTGGGGCATCCGACGCACCTCGAACGAATGAGCCCCCGTGATCTCTCCCCATCCCAATTGGCGATGCACCGAAGGCAGTTCTCCGGAGGAGGGGGAATCGGCCAGGATCACCCCCTTCACGTCGAAATGTTCGCAAAGGTAAGTGAAGGCCTCCAGATGCATCGGGTAGTATGCGAGATGGCTGTAAAGCAGGAATGTTTCGGTTGACATTCTCTGCGGCCGGTTACAGGGGCTTCATCCCGTGGAACGAAGTGGAACCCCAGTCGCTGGGCTCGATGTTCGACAACCCGGCCTTCTTGAACCACTGGAAAACCTCGTACGATTCATGGAAGGATTGGTGAGTCGGCGTCACGCTGTCGAAGGTGTCGAGCAATGACCATCTCCGATCCGCCAGGATGATCCCGGGAAAGAACAGATGCAACATGCCCCCCAGAGGGAGATGCCGTGCGACGGGGGCTACCAGGAAGCAGGTGATGTACGAGTAGAGCAGGGGGGGGTAGTGGCCGAACAGGGGCCAGAGACGCTTGAAGAGCGATCGATAGAAGTTTACGTTGGGCAGGCTGTAATGCCCCCCTTTCTCGTAGACGCTGGCGGCGATCCATCCACCGGGGCGGACGACATTCGCCATCTCCAGGAACCCTTTGGCCGGATCGGGGGTGTGGTGGAGAACGCCAACCGAGAACGCTCCGTCGCAGGTTCCCGGCCGGATCGGGGGACGGAGAATGTCGGCCTGGCAAACAAGGACCTTGTCGTCCCCCGCGAAATTGCGCCTTGCGATTTCGACCGCGTCGCTCAAGTCCAGGCCGATCACCCTCGCGTTCTTCATTTTTACGATCTCGATGAATCTTCCGGACCCGCAGCCGAAATCTGCCACCAGGGCACTCCGGAGGTCCTTCGTGGCCACTGCCGTGATTCGTTCCCACATTCTCAACGTGTGACCTTCCATCGGTTTCCCGACATTTTCGCTTTCGAACTGGACCCTACCCCACCGGTTCCATTGCCATCCAAATGACTCCGCGTAGTTCCCTTTATCTGTGTATCCGGCGAACCGAGGAATACCCCGAACGATCGGGAATCTGTTCGAAGGTGAAACCAGTTCCCCCTCGAAGACGAAATCGCCCCGCATTTCTGTGGCGACAATTCTTAAAGGTTCCATTGTATGGGGATCATTCAGATATTCAAGGAAGGACGTGTGCATCTTACTCCCGTGAATCAGGCGGATTCAGTTCTTCTTTGAACAGCGCCAGTTCCTGCGCCATCTTCTTGTTCATCATGTACAGCTTTGAGATGGCGATCGAGAAGTGGATTAGAATCAACAGGATGAAGAGGATACCGACCAGGAAGAGGAACGACGGCGGGTAGGCGATCCCCGCCGCGTGGGCGATACCGACGAGCCAGTCCTGCTTGATCGAGAGGACGAGGATGATCACGCTGCCGGCCAGCCACAGGATGGAATACTCTTCGCGCAGTTTGCGCCGGCGCACCATCTCCAGGATGTAGAGGAGAAGGGCGGAGGAGACGACGATAGAAAGGATGGTTACCCGGCTCACCCGAATCTCCGGATGCGGTTGATGAGGTAGGAGAGCGTCACCTTTACCATATAGTACACCGCCCGGAAGGCGGTGATCGACGATTTTCCTTCGGCCCGGTCGTACATGCGCACCGGCACCTCGACGGCCCTGCTTTTCAGACGGTGCATCAGGATGAAGGCGTCCACCTCCGGGTAATCCGACGGGTAATGGTGGGAGTAGAACTCGATCAGGGATCGGTTGATGGCGAAGAAGCCCGAGGTCGGGTCCGTCACGCGGTACCCTGTGGTCAGGTTGACGAGAAGGCGGAAGAACCGGATCCCGAAGATCCGTGGGATGCTCACTCGATATTCCGTCTCCCCGAGGAACCGGGAACCGATGACCGCGTCCGCCCGCCCCGCCAGAATCGGCTCCAGCACCTTGGGGATGTCCTCGACCTCGTGCTGCCCGTCCCCGTCGATCCGCACGACGGCGTCGTAGCCGTGTTCCCTCGCATACAGGAACGCCGTCTGCACCGCGCCGCCGATCCCGAGGTTGCACGGCAGGTCCAGGACGATCGCTCCCGCCTCCCTCGCAGCGTCGGACGTTCCATCCGTCGACCCGTCGTTCACGACGAGCACGTCGTAGGGGAATCGCTCCCGGAGCGAACGGACCAGTCCCCCGATCGACCGCTCCTCCTGGTAGGCTGGGAGGGCGACCAGAGTGTGTGGGGAAGTTCTTTCCATGGACGGATTCATACCACGAATCTATCAGGACCGCATGGTGCAAGTCGACCCGAGGGAGACACTCCGCCGGTTCGGCGGGAAGGATGCGGACGCCGCATCGGCATCGTTGGTACAATAGGAGCATGGCGCTCCGGAACGGGAAGACGCCGGGGATTCCCGGGTGAAGACGACGCGAACACTTCGGCGTGTGTCGCAATGGTCGGTGTTCCTTCTTTTCGTGTTCCTCTTTCTGAACACGGAGTACAAGGACAACGACGTCCTCCCGTACGCGGTCAACCTGTTTCTCCGGCTCGATCCCCTGATGG
>Ga0316622_100001473_pt1 | contig 15330 bp, 12 predicted proteins | sample OWC_Aug_OW2_C1_D_FD_207646 | JGI IMG/M metagenome (GOLD analysis project Ga0316622, IMG submission 207646) | Wetland soil microbial communities from Old Woman Creek delta, Ohio, United States - OWC_Aug_OW2_C1_D5_C | ecosystem: Environmental > Terrestrial > Soil > Wetlands | place: USA: Ohio... | reverse complement strand
GCGCGCAAGCGGTCCAACGCCGCAGATGGGCCTTTTTCAGCAGCCTGTTACAACGGCAACCGCACCGTCCTGCCGGTGCGCGCGCTTCGGTAGATCGCCAGGATCAGCTCCACTGCCTTGCGCCCTTCGCGACCGTCAACCATCGGAGCGCGGCCGGTCTTGAGCGCTGCCACGAAGTCCTCGAACTGCCGCTGGTGTCCCACGAAGGATATCGCCTTGGGGTCCGCCGCCCCGCCCTTACCGGTGTCGCGCGCCCCGAGACGCGCCAGCAGCGCTGCGTCGCCCTTGGCGGGTTTGGCGAATGTCCAGGTGACGAGGTCGTCCTCGCGGGTGGCGACCCCGCCCTGCTCGCCGCACAGTTCGATCTTCTTGGCATGGCCCGGCCAGGCGCTCGTGGCGCCCTCGATCACGCCCAACGCGCCGTTCTTAAAGCGGATAGCCGCCACCGCCGCGTCCTCGACCTCGATGCGCGTGTGGGCGAGGCACGCCGTGAACGCCCGCACCTCGATTGCCGGACCCATGAACCACTGAAGCAGGTCAATGGTATGGATGCCCTGGTTCATCAGGCACCCTCCACCGTCCAGCTTCCGGGTGCCGCGCCAGGCCGCAGAATCGTAATACGACTGGGGCCGCCACCACTTGACGTAGGCCGAACCCAGCGTGATACGACCGAGGCGGCCTGCGTCCACGGCCTGCTTGATCCGCTGATACACCTCGCTCGTGCGTGAAGGAAAGATGCCGCCCAGTCCGACCCGATGCCTGCGGCAGGCCTCGATCATGCGGTCCAGTCGCGGCAGCGTGACCTCCAGCGGCTTCTCGCAGAGAACGTGCTTGCCACACTCCGCCGCCATGATGGTCGGCTCCAAATGCGCGCCGGACGGCGTACAGATCGTGACGATGTCGATGTCATCCCGCTCGACGAGCGCGCGGTACGTTCCAACGCCTTCCACGCCGTACTGCGCCGCGAACTCCGCGGCCTTCGCCGCATCGCGGCTCGCCACGGCCACCAGTCGCGCCCCCTTCATCGCCTGGATCGCCTTGGCGTGAAAATGGGAAATCATGCCGAGACCGATGATCCCGAACCGATACTCCCGCTTGGATGACGCCATGGTTGCCTCCGTTCTCAACCCGGATTCTTCACCACCAAGGCACCAAGGCACAAGAGGCCTTGGGCTCTTCCTGCGGTGTCTTGGTGCCTGATCGATGATCCTGAAGCGTTTGGACTTCATGGATTTCCCGCCCGCCGACCGGGCCGAGGATGTCGCGAGCCCGCCTGACTTGTCAAGAGAGAAGCGCGGAGCAGGATCGCGGCCTGCGCTGGCCAGGCTGTTGCGTCCTCACGCAGGCTTCTGCGCGACGTAGAAAGCAGCTTGCGTGAATGCAGAGGTTCGGTATTGGCCGGTACCAATGCATCTGGGGCTGATGAAGCCGGCAGCTTCGAGCATCGCGAGGAAGACCTTCCTCGCCACGGCGCCGGCGATTCAGTCGGACCAAGGAGACTTGTCCGGCGGCGGTTCGTCCCCCACCAAGCTCATGTCGCACGCGTGCAGCCGCCCACCGGGCTTGAGGACACGGAAGACCTCCCGCAGAGCGGCGGGCTTGTCCGGTATCAAGTTCAGAACCCCGTTGCTCAACGCGACATCGAACGAGGCATCCGGAAACGGCAAGGCCTCCACGTCGGCCTGCCGGAATTCGACGTTCGACAACCCGGCTGCGGCCCGCCTGCGCTCCGCCACGGCCAGCATCTCCGGTGACAGATCTATCCCCGCGACACGACCCTCACGCCCCACGAGTTCAGCGGCCACAAACGCATCGAACCCCGCCCCACAACCCAGATCCAGGACGGCTTCGCCCTCGCCGATCTCGCCGAGGGCGAAGGGATTCCCGACACCCACGAACCGCTCACGGACATAAGCGGGAATCCTCGCAACAAGCTCCGGCGGATAGCCCAGCGCGAGAGCACTGGCTTCGCCGATGGGATACTTGAACAGACCCTTCGGTGACTCCGCCACTTTGCGGTACTTGTCCGCAACCCCCTGGTGAAGGGCAGCAACATCAGGACTGGCCATAGTCAAGTGCCTTTCGTCGCCCGATGCCGTCCGTGGCAGTGGTCAAGGATTCCTTAACAACTGATCTCTCTTCCAACTGATGTTTCTGGAATATGCTGTGAGTCTGGAAGGCAACATTAGGTATCTTCTTCACGGTCACTGCATCATCCCTGGCCGGCACCAATAGACCTCCTGCGCCTTCATCCTTAACTCGTCTCTGCGGTCTCTCCAGTCCGGCAGGGAACGGTCGAGAGCGCGCCAGAAGGTCGGGCCGTGATGTGGCTCGACGAGATGAGTCAACTCGTGCACGATCACGTAGTCCACCAGCCGCACCGGGAGCTGCAGTAGTCTCCAGTTGAACGAGGCAACGCCGTTTTGACCGCATGAACCCCATCGAAAGCCCAAATCTCTTAGTTCGATGCGGGCTGGATCTCGGCCCGTCGTACGCGCGAGCCACCCCACCCGTTTTTCGAGCCAATCCTTTCCCGCGGAGGCGTACCAGCGGCGAAAGTGGTCGCCGGCGCCCGTCCGCGCGTCACGCCGTAGATAGAATCTTCGGCCGTCAAAGCGGAGCGGTTCTTCTTGTTCCACGGCGATCGCCAGCCGATACCATCGGCCGAGGTAGCCGAAACTCTCGCCGCTGACGAATTCCGGGCCCCGGCGCCTGGGCGCCAGTCCTTCCTTGAGAGCCAGCTTGCGGTGAACCCACAACAGCTTCGAGCGCGCCCATCGCTCCAGTTCCTGCGTTGTCTCGGCAACCGGGGAATGGATCACCAGTTCTCCGCCCCGATCCACGGTCAGGCCGAGCGTGCGTCGCCGTGGACTGCGCCGCACCTCGAAGCTCAATTCGCCAATCTGGATGTTATTGTTCATGCTCGGACCAGATTCTCGTGGTTCTCTTTGGCCAGCGCGACCAGCCGTTGCGCGAGGTCCCGCTCGGTTCCAGATCCACACACTCCCACCCTGTCGAGGTCGCGGACCAGCGTTCTGGTCAACAACTCGCGCATCGCGGTGTTCTTCCAGAACCCAACCTTTCGGACCTCTTGCCGGATGCGCTCGACCATTTCCAGGCTCGTGGCAATGGCCGTCGTGCGCTGGGCAGCGGACAACTCGCGCTCCTTCCCGCATTCTTCCAATACCAAGCGGACGAACGGCACTTGCACGGTGGGGTCGAGGTCAGGGAAGTCATTACGGTCTCCCTGGCGCAACTCCTCGATGAACTTCCGCAGCTCCCGCTCCAGGGCGTCCCAGTCGTCCTTGAACCGCTGGAGAATCTCCGCCAGTTTCTCGCTCATCTTGCGCGCATAGGCCGGGTTCTGGCTGGAAAAACCGATGATGTGGTACCGCGCCGCGTGTTGCATCTGTGCCGCCCGCGCTCGGCTGCTGGTCTGCGCCTGAAGAACCTTCTCGAATTCAGCGTCGGTGATGGCCGTCGGCGGGATCTTCGGGTCCACGCCGCGCGCAGATACATGGGAATTGATGAGCGCCTTCACCTTCTCGGCTACCCCGAGCAGGTTCAGTGTGGGGTCCCGATACAGGTTGGCCGCCACCTTGTTGATGAACCCCAGCAGCTTCGCGTCACGGAAGACGTCGCTAGGCACTTCGGGGCGGTGCTCCAGGAGACTCAGCGTCTCGTAGAACATCCGCAGCTTGTTGATGAAGTCGGCTCGAGTCCGCAGATCCTCAAGCAACTGCACGCACGCATCTACCTCGCCCTGGAGATCCGTGATGCCTCGGTCGGTGAACACCGCGACCACCCGGGCACGCCGGTCAAGCAGCTTCGGCAGCTCCACACCGATGTCGATGAGTGCCCCCTCGGTGTCCTCGCCGTCATACTCCTTCAGCGCGTCGCTCAGGTGACGAGCCACTCCGATGTAATCCACCACAAAGCCGCACTTCTTCTGGCCGCAGGTGCGGTTCACGCGCGCGATGGCCTGCAGCAGGTCATGCGCGACGATCTTCCGGTCGAGATACAACACCTGTTCCACCGGCGCATCGAAGCCGGTTATGAGCATGTTGTTGACCACCAAGATGGACAGCGGATCGGTTTTCTCAGTCTTGTCCTGAGCCAACTTGCGCTTGAAGCGTACAATGCGCTCTTCCTGTTTGCCCTTATCTGTCCAATCCGACCAGGATTCCGGATCGTTGTGGTCGCCGGAGATCACGACGGCAATTTCCAAGGCCCCGAGCTTGGGGAGTTGATCGTGGGCGCGAATCAGGAACTGCGTGGCCCTATCGAGCTTCTCGATCTCGCCATCCGGTAAAGCCAGCGTTGCCGGCGACAGCGCCTCCAACTCGGCAACAAGGTCGCGACGGGCTTTCTCCAGCTTCTCCTGATAGGTCACCGCGGCCTGTCGGCTCGTGGCAACCACCTGCGCCTTGAAGCCCTCAGGCAGCACGACGCCGACGTAATGGCGTAGCATGTCGCGCGCTTTCTGCTCGATGAGGAGCGGGGCCTCCAAGACGTCGCCTTCGGTGGCATACTTGGCTTTGATGACGGCTAACTCGTCCGAGGTATAGTCACGGAACATGTCCTCGAAGAGCTGATCCAGCCCTGGGGCGTCCTTCACCAGCCCGTCCGCCGTGCGGCCTTCATAGAGAATCGGCACTGTGGCCCCGTCCAGCTCGGCGTCTTGCAGCAGGTACTTGTCGATGAACTCGCCGAAAATCTCGCGGGTCTCGGTCTTCTCCTGGCTCAGGATCGGGGTGCCGGTGAAGCCGATGACGGCGGCGTTGGGCAGCGCCGTGCGCAGGTGCCGATGGAGCGTGCGCGTGTGCGAGCGGTGCGCCTCGTCCACCAGCACGAGGATCTCCTCCGACTCGTTCAGGACCGGGAACTCGTCGAATCGAATGGTCTCCTCGAAGGTGACATGCCGCTCGACCACCGGCTGATCCTTTCCCGGCTTCTTTTCCTTCCGGACGATGGTCATCGTCACCATATCGGGGGTGCCGCGTTTCTCTGCCTCCTGGTACTTCTGCAACATCGCGAACACAATGTCAGGTGTTGCCTCTTTCAGAATGTGCTGGGTACGAGCTGTAACCGACTCGCGGCGCTTGACGTCATCCTCGTTTGGCCGCAACGTCTCGCCGGACAGCCGCGCCGTCTCGCGCAACTGCCCTTCCAGATCTGTGCGATCCGTGACCGCCACGACCTTGAACCGCTTCAGACCAGGCGTCATCCGCATCTTGCGGACCAAGAACACCATGCTGAGGCTCTTGCCGGAACCCTGTGTGTGCCAGATGATACCGCCCCGCTCGTCGCGCGGCGCGCCCTGCCGGCGGGTACGCCCCTCCTGGAGGCGGGCCACTGCCCGGTGGATGGCGCGGAATTGCTGGTAGCGGGCCACCACCTTGCGTGTCTTGCCGTCCACCTGTTGAAAGAGCGTAAAATTGCGCATCAGATCCAGCAGATGTGCCGGGCGCAACATCCCCGCCGTCAGAATCTGCTGGCTGTGCAGCGTTGCGCCACCCCGGAGCGCCGCCGGACGCTGCTCTGGCTGGCGGAAGAAGATCGGGGTGCCCACCCGATCCGTCTGCTCCACCCCGAGCATCGCCAGTTCGCGCGCCGCCTCTTCCTGTTCCGGTGAGGCAGTCAGGACGCCGAGCTTCTCCGCCACCGCGCTCATCGGCACCGGGCTGGTGTCCGCCCATTCCAGATACGCCTCGGGCGGCGCGCCGATGGTCGCCGCGCGAGCCTCGAAGTAATCGCTGGCGATGAGAATTTGGTTGGTATGGAACAGACGCTCGACACCTTCGTTATCGGTGTAAAGCGTAGGGAAGACTTCCTTGCGCTGGTTGGAGTAGCGCAGAAGTTGGTTGATGGATTCTTGCAGGGGGTTCTGAATGCCGGGGCTCTTGAACTCTGCCACCACCAGCGGGATGCCGTTCACGAATAGCACCGCATCCGGGATTATGTGTCCGCGTCCGCTGGTCAGCTCCACCTTGAACTGGTTGACGACGAGAAAGTCGTTTTTCTCTGGATTCTCGAAATCGATGAGCTTCACGGGCTGCGGCCGGCCCTGCTCCCAGTCCGGCAGGCCATCGGCCACGGTACCCTTGAGCAGCAACTCCGTGGCCGATTGGTTGACCTCCATCAATCGATGGCCTGCAGCCTGCTCCAGATCCCGGATCGCCCTGGCGATTCGCGTATCGTCGAGCCATGGCCGGCCATCTCGCAGGTTCAGCTTGCGCAAGGCAGACGCCAGCCGGCCCTTGAGCAACACCTCGCGGAAGTTGTCTCGTTCAGTCAGTTCTGGAACGTCGGTGTCGCCCTCAAGCCACTCCCACCCCATGCCCTGGAGCTGTTCGCAAAACGGCCGCTCGACAAGATCGTATTCCCACTCGATCTTCATGGCAGAGTCCCCACCACCTCACCGGAAACGTGGGTCGCCGCGCCGTCGCGAGCCTTGGTGTGAATCCGTCGCCAATCCTGGCGCAAACATGGCGCAAAGGCCCGTTAGGCCTTTGTATTCAATGAGTAGCGCTTCTTGTGTGTGGCGCCGATTCCCTTCAAAACCCGTTTCGCAACCGCCTGTTGCAGGTCCCGCTGAAGCGTGCGACGGGGGGTGTCTGGAAAGAGATCCTGGAAAGCCTGCAGGTCCGCTTCCGGTTGCTCCATCAACCGCAGGACCAGCGCCTTCTGGCGGGTATTCAACCCATGCTTGGCGGCCAAGACGTCCGCCTTGATCGCCCGCCTGCCCCGTTCGGTCACCTCGTCCATCTGCGTGGCCAAGCCTTCGACGAAGTAGTCAAGCCACCCCGTCAGATCCATGCCGCTTTCCCGCACGCTTTGCAGCGCCGCATAGAAGGCCGGTCGGTCCCGATCGTAGAACTCGCTGGTCGAGAACAGGCGCTTGAAGTCGTACCCGGCCCGGTACAGGCAGAGCGTGGACAGGAGTCGAGAGGTCCGGCCATTGCCGTCCACGAAGGGATGGATATGCACCAACTGGAATTGCGCGACACCACTCGTAAGCACCGGATGGGTATCGGAGGGTGTGTTCAGCCAAGCCACCAGATCCGACATCAGCGGTGCCACCTCTTGGGGTGAAGGCGGCGTATAAATGACCTGGCGGGTCACCGAGTTGACAACGTAATTCTGAACGCGCCGATATTCACCCGGCGCAGCCGAGCCGCCTCGGACGCCGGCCACCAGCCGTCGGTGGATTTCCCGGACCAGTCCTTCGGTGATGGGTCCGCCGTCATTCAGGTAGCCGCTCACAAACTCGAAGGCATCGCGGTAGTTCAGCAGTTCCCGCGCGTCGTCGGGATCGGTACCCGCCACCGTCTCACCCGCAAGCAGTCGCTCCGCTTGTTCCAGCGTCAGGCGCGTGCCTTCGATATGTGTCGTGTGATGCGCCTCCAACAACAGAGCACGGGAACGCATTGTCGCCAACCAGTCTTCCGACAGCCGCGCTGCCTCCAGAAACCCGCGCGCCCGCTCGATCTGCGTCAGCCCCGCCGTCATCCGGTTGGTAATCCGGAAAGAGGGCTTAAACGCAGTGGCCGCACTCAAGACGCTACCCCCACATCCTCCGGCACACGCACACGGCCGGTGAGCAGGTCGGCCATGAGGCCGCATTTCAAAGCCCTGAGCTTGAGGCATTCACATTCCGAGACTTCTAACTCGCCCGCCACAGGTGAAGCAGCAATGAGGATCCTGCGTTGCTCGTCTACTTGCGGGTAGCCTAACTGAAGTGAACGAATCACATCCTGGGAGATATTCTTCATGCTCCCACTTGTTCCTGTAGCGTTCACCTCAATTTGGCTGCGCGCGGTCCGCGTCTGTAGGAGCAAGGCGAAGAATGGATTTATCCCTCGGTTTGCCTTTAGTCGCAGGCGGAGTGTCTTATCGCAAAGCATTAGTCTCGGTGGGGCGTTACGGACGAGACATACAAGACCGACAAGCTCATAGGTATTCGAGCGGGAAATGAGGAGATCGCCGTCATGTACCTCGTATGACGTATTGCAGTGTACCTCTTTCGTTACCCACTTGTTTTCATTTGGACGAAAGCCCTCGGGCCAGATCGCACTGACCTTAAGGACACCCCATTCGCCTGGCGGTGCCGGTCGGTCTGGGTAGTCAGGACTCTTGCCGGCGTCAATGCCTTCAAGTACTTCATCAAACCGTGAAAAGCGCCACTCTCGAGGAAGCCGGCCAACTGCGGTATCTAGGAATTCCTCGGGGTGAAGAATGGGGTCGCGAAGCTGGCCGCCTTCGTCGAGGCCGCGGGTGAGGAGGTCGTGGAGCAGGCCTGCGCGTACCTGCTTGAGCTTCGCAATCACCGCCTCCGTCTTCACAATCGCCTCGTCCACCGCGTCCAACACCGCCGCGATGCGGGATTGTTCGGGGAGTTTCGGACGGCGCGTTCGGATACGAGAAAAGTCTGCTTTTGAAATCTCAAGAAAGGTTGTCCCGGATGCAAGACGCACCATCTCACGTTTGAGATTTCCGATGCAGTAGTAAGCAAACAGTGGATCGGTTTCGCCGTTCGGGATGATGCTCTTGAAACCTTGGTTTGTCGCTACCGGAACTGCGGCAATCGCAACCTCGCCAAGGGTGGCTCTGGTGGTAACAAGCAAAGAGCCAACAGGGAGGAGCCGCGCCGCGCTTCCCGCGAGCCCTTCCGGTGTAATCCTCTCTTTGGTATCTCGGACGTATTTCCCTGATAGGGACGTGATTTCAGCCGGTGTAATCCACGGAATCTGGCCGTTCCAGAATGAAGAAACTGCGCGGCTGGGAGTGCCTCCGGCAACAATCTCGCCGAAGTCCTCAACCGCCACGTCGTCCCAATCTGGCTCCACGTGGTTCATGAATAGCTCAAATTTGACAGCATCTTGTTGAGCCGATCTTCCATACCTGTTCGTTCGCCTCGAAGGTTGGTCAACGTCACTCGATACTTATCCCACAGCCCCTCGATAAACCGTACCAACTCTTGCCGTTTCTCGGCTAGGGCGGCATCAAGGGCAGTTCGCACCTGTTCCGCGAAGAGTGCGAGCACCAATTCGCGTTTCTGTAGTTCGCTCAAGGCAGCACAGCGATCGGTCAGGACGGTCACGAACGCGTTGGTTAGCTCCCGGTAACGGGCTCGCGCCGCAGTGAGATCTGTCTTGACCTTCTCGTAGGGTTCCAGGGCTGTTTCGATCTGCGCGAACTGATCGAGCGCGGGCTTGAGATCGGCCTTCGCCTGAGCAGCAGCGCGATGGTCGGCGTCGGTAGCCTTGGCCTTGGCGGCGACCTTCTCCAGTCTAGTGAGCTCCTTCAGGGCATCCCTGTGCTCGGATTTCAGTTCGCGTATTTGCCGGTCGAGATCCTTTGCGTAATTCCAGTGCTCCAACTCCTCCTCGTCTACATCGTCGGGGGCGTTGCTCTGTTCGAAGGCTTCCTTTTCGCCCTTGAGTCGGGCGATGTCAGCCTTGGCGGCGGCGATCTCATCGAGGTAGTCTGTCATGGTGCGGCGGACGAGCTTGTGGCCGAACGGGTCGAAGGCGGGGCCGGCGGCCTCGTCATCTTCCACCGCGTCTGCGATGGCGTCTATCCAGCCGTCGATCACGCTGGGAAAGCCATTTTCGAGCAGGGTCTTGAAATCGGGCAGCGTGTCTGTCCACCAGGTCGCGATGACTCCGGCCAGCTTGAAGCGATCCAGCGTGCCCAGCGGCTCCAGCGTAGCAACGAAGGAGTCGAGGAATTCGGCGCGGACGGCGTTGAGATCGTGTCGAGCGGGCAAGTCGGCAAGGCGACGGGCGTGAGTCCTCCACCACGAGGCGAGGGCGGCGCGGAGGTTCTCCGCCCGAGTCTGCACGCCGGGGTCGTTCTCGACGAGCGCATGGATAGCCGAGCGCTCCGAAAGCGTCGGGGCGAAGTCCAGGTACGCCGCATCCCCCACTCGTGCGGCAAACGCCCGGCTCGGGTCGAATCCCGTCGCCTCGAACAGCGGGCGTTTCGCCTCCACTTCGGCTGCGGGGACGCCCCCCTGCAGATGGGCCCGCACGTCGTGGGGTTCGGTAGGCGGGGAGTTGTCCACGTAGCGGCGGATGTTCAGGTTCCAGTCGTTTGCCTCGCCCCCGATCCCTTCCAGCGACACGCGCCGGGCGTAGCCGGGGATATCCTCGTAGCGGTCGAAGGTCGAGGCGATCTTCTCCACGTGCTCGGGGCGAAGGTAGTTCTGCGCCCGACCAGCATGGTACTCGGCGTCGGCGTTGATGAAGAGCACCCGGCCGCGACGGGCTTCAGGCTTGTTCGGGTTGGGCGACCGAGCGGTCAGGTTGGGGCGCATCACCAGGATGCAGGCCGGTATGCCCGCGCCGTAGAACAGGTTGGGCGGCAAGCCGATCACGGCCTCGATCAGATCCTGTTCGAGGAACTTCCGGCGGATCGCTTTCTCCGCACCACCCCGGAACAGCACTCCGTGGGGCATGACGGTGAGAACCATCCCGTCTGGTTTACAGACGGCAAGCATGTGCTGGGCGAACATGAGATCGCCCTTTTTCCCCGTGGTCGGACACCACCCCCAGCGAAACCGCTCGGGGTACTCCATGTTGCTCCGCGTGTAATTCTGGCTGAATGGTGGATTGGCGATGACGCGATCGAACCGCTCCAGCTCGCCCGACTCGCGATGCAAGGGGTGAAGCAGTGTGTCTTCGAGTTTGATGTCTGCGCCGGGCACACCGTGGAGCAACATGTTCAGCTTGCAGATGGCCCACGCGGAAGCGTCGTTCACCTGGCCGCAGAGGCGAACGTCGGTCGGGTCGCCCCCGGACTGCTCGATGAACTCGCGGCTGATGATAAGCATCCCGCCGGAGCCGCAGGTCGGGTCATAGACCGAGAGGCCCGGCCGAGGCTTGAGGATACGGACCATCAGGCGGATGACGTCGCGAGGGGTGAAGAAGTCACCACCCTTCTTGCCCGCCGACTCGGCGAACATATTGATCAGAAACTCGTAGGCTGCTCCAAGCAGGTCGGAGAACTGGAAGTCCTCGTTGCGCAGGCGGTGGTGGCTGAAGTGTCGGACGAGGTCCTTGCAGGCGTCGTCGGATACGATTCGCTTGTTGCTCTGCATGCGCATGAAGCTGATGTGATCGAGAACGTGTTCGAGGGACTCGTTGGCTTCACTGAGCGCGCCGAGCGCCTTGTCCAGCACGCTACCGAAAGGCTCGGAGGCATCATTCAGACGGTCTTGAAGGTACGTCCACCGGGCTCGTGGCGGAACATAGAACGCGTCATAGAAATCAGGGTTCTCACCGTAGGTCGCCTCGGCTGCCTCTTGCGCCATTCCCTGCAGAACCCTGCGACCGACAACCTCTTCCCGCTCCGCATCGAAGACGTCCGAGCAGCGCTTCAGAAACAGCATCCCGAAGATGTAGTCCTTGTACGTGGCCGCATCCAAACCCTCCTGGCGGAGGCGGTCGGCCGCTGAGTAGAGATGACGTTCAAGCTTGGCGAGGGACAGCTTGGGCATGGATTATTTCACCCTATAACTCCAAGGCGGGGTCGGGTCACTCGGGTCCGGCGCAGAGGACACCCGAATCGAGCCAAGAAAAACGCCGATCCTCAATAGAGAATCGGCGCCTCATGCATCACGGGCTCCCTCCAGACAAATCCGTTTCACTCCCTCCCGTCGCGTCCGGGATCCCTAGAGCGCTAGTCGACTGCTTATATCAGAAGGCCGGAGGCGCTTCAAGGGAAAGAGTGCTTTCCCACGATCGGAACATGGATTCGGAAGGCCTAATTGGCTATGGGTGAACTCGCTCCGCATCCGCCCAGGGGGCTCGCGGAGGGGACAACACGGGTCCGCGGTAAATACCCGAGCAATTCGGCACGGGATCGGATACTCTCAAGGCAAGGCGAGTTCGGTCGTCTGGCTCACCGGCGAGTCACCCCTCAGGACGGGCGAAGAGGACTCTCACCTTGCGGTTCCCGATCAGACCGGAGAACAGCCGATAGTTCTTGGTTTCCTTTCGGATGCGACCCGCCACGATGGCCGGATGGACCCGGAGAGAGGCCGCGAAGTCCATGACATCCTCCCGCGAGGGAGTACCCTGCCCACGGAACGACTTCCATTCGGCCTCGGGAATCATTGCGTCGGCCGCCGCGCGGTCGGCTTCCCGCTCCCGCGCGCTGTCGTCCGGCGCCTCCAGGTCGTCCACAAACGCACCCCCCTGGTCACGCTGAAGGTGAAGCGCCACATGGGCCAGCTCGTGGCACAGCGTGAACCAGAAGTGGTCAAGGCGGTCATACCGGAGGGTGAGCGCCACGACGGGGGGCCGCCCCGCAATCCGCATGGCCGCTCCATCCAGATGCGTCCGCGGCAAGCGTGGTTCCACAACCACGCGGATTCCCGCTTTCGCAAGATAATCCACGGCCACGGTGGGACCACCCTTGAGCGGGCTGAGTCGCGCCACCTCGCCGATGAAGGACTTGGTAATCGCCTTGGGGTTGTACGGAGCCGCCCGCTGCCGCTCGGCCAGATGCCACACGCGTCCCTTCCAGGCGAGGAGGGCGTTCTCGTCGGCCACGCTACCGGTCCGGACCTTCTGCCGAAGGGCCGCCGGAGTCGGTTCCGCGAGGACAGGACCCACGAGAGGGCCCAGAACCTCCTCGGCGCGCTCCAGTAGGTCGCGAGTCGATCGGATCGCATCACCAAACCAGCGACGACGGACCATCTCTGTCAGAGGAAAGGACCGCCAATCCGTCCCAGATAAGGCGGGAGAGAGCCGTCGAGGGGACTTCCCCAGCAGGACCTCGGCCGGAATGCCTAGCCCCTCGTGAAACCTCCGAATCATGGATAGGCTGAGGGGGCGCCGGCCGGCGAGCACCTCAGAGACCCTGCTCTTGCTTCCGAGATACGGAATCAAGTCCGCCGGCTTCAAGTTCTGCTGTTCCATGCGAAACCGGATGGCGCTCACCGGATCCGGGGCCTCCGTCGGATACGCGGCCTTCTCATAATTCTCGACCAGGGCGGTCCACAACTCTGCCGTCTCGGCTTCCGGCGTGCCCGGGGCCGCATCCCACAGCACCTCGATTTCCTTGAGCGCGGCCGCGTACTCGGCCTCGTTCTTTATCACCTTAGGCCGCATCAGAGCAACTCCACCTTCACGCTGTCGTATTCCTCGTGCGTCCCGATCCACCGGGTCATCACCCGGCCATACCCGTAGTGGACCCACACCATCAACCGGTACTTGTTCCCGCAGATGTTGAAGACGACCCTCTTCTCGTCCAGGATGCTGGCATTCCGATACATAGCCTTCAGTGCCGCCGAATTCGCCCAGCTCGCCGCCTCGACTTCCTTGGCCCAAGCCAGGAGCGACTTCTTGGCGACCGGATGCGTCTCCCAGAACTGTCTGAGCATCTTCCGAGAGATCAGATGCACTAATCTAACCTGTTCCCGTTACTAGGTCAATGAAAAAAGTTCCCAATTTGGGAACTTTCTCAAACCGATTATGCTGCTGTCAGCTGTCGCAGCCTCGCGCGAATACTTGAACCGTACCGGAAGTACGAACGCCGACTCTCAAATGAGAATCGGCGCCTCATGCATCCTTGGCTCCCTCCAGACGAGTCCAGTTCATCCCCTCCCGTCGTATCCGGGGATCCCGATGGCGCCCCGTTGCTTATACCAGAAGGCACTGGCCGCTTCAAGCTGGTACTTGTCCGAATCCCACGCAAACGGCCGAGATATCAGTCACTCTCATGACATATCTCCCGTTGGTCACTCCGACGCACAGCCAAGTCATTGGTTATCCGTTGCCGAACGAGACCCCTGGTATTACCGTAGCGTGCGTAGTAATACCCGGAGGACGAAAGACATGACGACAACGGTGACGACCAAAGGCCAGGTGACCATTCCCAAGCCGATTCGCGATTTTCTCGGACTGGCGCCGGGAAGCCAGGTCGTGTTCGAGTACGGCCCGAGCGGGGAGGTCATTCTGAAGCCCGCTGCGCACGCACGCCCGAAGAGAACTGGTCCGAGCAGATTCGCACGTCTTCGCGGTGCAGGAACGCGGAGGGGGATGACTGCCGACGAGTTGATGAACCTGCTGCGCGACTACGATGAGGACGCGCGCGATCCGGGTCTCAGGTGATCCTCGCCGACAGCAACGTCCTGCTCGACGTCATCACGGCGGACCCAAAGTGGGGCCGCTGGTCCCTGGCGGCCCTGGATGAGTGGGCGCGTCGCGGGCCGATTCTTGTCAATCCCGTGATCTACGCCGAGATTGCGCCGGCTTACGATGGAGGCGCTCGACGCGGCCATCGAGGCCGTCGGCCTCGAACTCCGTGAGATTCCCCGTGCGGCGCTTTTTCTCGCCTCCCGGGCCTTCGTGGGCTATCGCCGCCGTGGTGGGGTGCGGCGGGGCGTCTTGCCGGACTTCTTCGTCGGGGCCCACGCCGCCGTGCTCGACATCCCCCTGCTGACGCGTGACACCCACCGCTATCGCGCCTACTTCCCCACCTTACGCCTGGTCACCCCCCTACCGCACGCCGGTTGATCGTAACAACTTGCAGTCAGGTAGACCAACGGATGGCTGAGTTCGATCAGTTGCATCCTCGCAAGATGATACGCTCGACAGCCCTGTTCGCTGCCTGCTGCCAGCTGCCGCTGCCCACTTACTGCTGCCGGAATCGCCTCGCGCAAAGCGCATCGTGCATGGCGTTCGACTTTCTCCGCCTGATCGCTCTGCGCTTGGCGCTTGGCGATTTTGTTGGCTGCCAGCTGCCGCCTGCCTGCTGCCGCGCTTCATGTTCTCTCGGTCTTTCAGATTCTCGTCGGCAGCGGGATGCCGAACCGCTTCGAGGCGGCCTCCAGCTTTTGCCATGTCCCCGTGGGCAGCGGGATGCCGTTCTTGACCCGCTCGTCGTACACGCGATCTTCGGGCTCCCCGGGCACCAGGACCTCCGAAAATCCCTCAGCGGTCGGCAGCGCCTTGATGCCGTCCACGATCGCGTCCGCGTTGGCCTTGTACTGGGCGAGATCCGTGAAGGTCGCAATGTCCACCGCCGCCACGATGCTGTTTTGCCGGTGCACTTCAGCGCCAGGCTTGCCTTGAAAAACGGGAGTCAGCAGCGGGTTGGCCACGAAGAGGCTCGTGAGGCACTCGAACATCATGGCAAGGCCGGACCCCTTTCCCCCGCCGGCCGGCAAGAGGACGGCGACCTGCTTGGGATCGGTGGTCGGCTTTCCGTTCTTGTCCAACGCCCAGCCGAGCGGGATCGCGATCCCTTTGTCCTCCGCCACGTCGATCTTGCCGCGCGCCGCGATGCTGGTGGCCATGTCCAGCATCAGGGGGCGGT
>Ga0316622_100001472_pt1 | contig 15333 bp, 15 predicted proteins | sample OWC_Aug_OW2_C1_D_FD_207646 | JGI IMG/M metagenome (GOLD analysis project Ga0316622, IMG submission 207646) | Wetland soil microbial communities from Old Woman Creek delta, Ohio, United States - OWC_Aug_OW2_C1_D5_C | ecosystem: Environmental > Terrestrial > Soil > Wetlands | place: USA: Ohio... | reverse complement strand
TCGAATCGCTCTGCGAAGACCTCGCGAAGGACGTCTTCAGCTGCAGGTTCGCGGATGTGCGGTCGACCTCAGGGACGGTGGCGAACCTCGCGGTCCTGATGGCCCTCACGAAGACCAGGGACAAGATGACCACGGTCGCGCTCTCAGACGGGGGACATATTTCTCACGCCAAGATTGGAGCTGCAGGTGTCCGCGGGATCAGAGCGTTCAACTACCCCTTTGACGAGAAGAACATGAACATAGACGTCGACGGGGCCAAGAAGCTCATCAGGGAGGTGAAGCCGAAGGTCGCTCTGTTCGGCCAGTCGGTGTACCTCTTCCCAACGCCGATCAAGGAGCTCAAGGACGCGCTCGAAGAGGTCCGGTGCGCCACTTGGTACGATGCCGCACATGTTCTGGGTCTGATCGCAGGCAAGCGGTTCCAGGACCCTCTGAGGGAGGGCATCGACGTGATCTCGGGGAGTACGCACAAGACCCTCCCAGGGCCACAGCACGGCATGATCGTCTCAGACCTCACCAAGGACGGTCTCGAGAACGCCCTCAGGAGAGGGGTTTTCCCGGGAGTCACCAGCAACCATCATCTCCACTCCGTCGCGGCCCTCGCGGTCGCTCTCGCCGAGACGAAGGAGTTCGGGGAGGCCTACGCGGACCAGACCGTGAAGAACTCGAAGGCGCTCGGTCAGGCCCTCCACGAGCGCGGGCTCGAGGTCCTCTGCGAGCACCTGGGGTTCACCGAATCGCACACTGTGGTGATGGATGTCGAGCAGTTCCACGGCGGCGCCAAGGTCGCGAAGGACCTGGAGTCGGCGAACATCATAGTCAACAAGAACCTCCTTCCGTGGGACTCGAACCCGGTCAAGCCGTGCGGCGTCAGGCTCGGCTCCCAGGAGGTCACTCGGCTCGGCATGAAGGAGCGCGAGATGACGGAGATAGCCGAGCTCATCGCACGGGTCGTGGTGAAGGGGGAGCCCCCGGAGTCCGTGAGGAAGGAAGTCACGGAGTTCAAGAAGGGATTCACGAAGGTGCACTACTGCTGGTTCGAGGGCGAAGAGGCGTACGACTACCCATCGTACGACGGCGATCTCTGATCCCTGAGCCCTCAGTTTTAATACTGGCTAATCAGCTTATGTGGTGCAGATGGGATGGCTGTCCGCACAAGGTTTCTCCAGATAGGAATAGCAATCGTGAACGTCGCGATAGTGGCCCTCGTATTCACCAGCGTATGGCCATTTCCGAGCGGCGAGTTCAAGGTGGATCTACCGAGCACGAATGACATCACGTGGTCATACTCGAGGGCCGATGGCTGCATCCATGTGGTCGCTCCGTTCTCGATCGACAACGGCTGGATCTACGATGTCGACGACCTCGCAATCAGCTACATGGTCACGAACATGAGCAATGTTGTGCTCGCCCAGGACGTCATCCGGTTCGACTCCATACCAGCAGGCAGGGTGACGGACTCGCGGATGGACTTCGCCTTCAACATCACTGATTTCTACAACGACGGAGGGCTCGGCATGGTCTTCGCCGACGACTCCCTGCACTTCGAGATTGACGTCTCCTGCCTCTACACGATGAAGCTCATCAAGTTCGAGGCGAGCTATTTCGCCGATGTCCCCTGGGATGCGCTGATCCAGGAATATGATGTGACGGATGTATCGTTCACCGGGTCACAGGTTGTCGTCGACTACTTCGTGACGACGTCCTCCATGCTGAGGTCGCTGGGGAATGTGCCGATGACTCTGATGGTCTACAGCGATGGCACTCCGCTGTGCAACCCCATTCTGACAGACATCGATCTCGGCACCAGGTCAGAGGACTCCATCACATTCACGCCTCTTGTCCCGCCCTCCCTGACGGGCCCATATGAGGTCCGATTCACCGTCCTCGGATTCCAGTTCTCGTGGGAGGGGCCGTGATGGCTAAGCAGAGGTCGCGGATAGCCGACTCCGTCTGGACTCTATTCACGGAGACCATCAGGTTCATCGTGGTACCCATTGTGCTGATAGACCTCGTCAGGACGAACTGGCCGCAGCTGTCCACCGCTTTTCTTGGCAACATAGTCGAATACACTCTCGCGTTCGGTGGTCTCATCGTCGCCGCTAGCACCCTCGAGGTCATGAACAGGCCGGGCACTTTCAAGAGGATGTTCTTCGGCCTGACAAGCCTTGCTTTCCTGTGCCTGTGGCTGTTCGTGGTGTTCGGCGGCGGCATCGCATCGTTTTCGTATTATCCGTACTTCGTCAGGTTCGACATGACCAAGATCGTCTACATAATGCTCATCGGGCTCGCTCTCAGGGGCCTTCTGGTCGTCAGGGTCTATTCGGACAACAAGCACCTGATCACCGATGCAAAGGAGAAGAAACCGGCCGCGAAGAAGCCGGTCACGCGCAGAACAGCCTCACCGGCGTTCGGATCGATGTCCAGGGTGGCCTACGAGGTGACCGGGGACGAGGGCGTCGGGAGCGCGGTGAAGCCTCGCCCGCCCCTCGCGCCCGGCGAGGACACCGGAGCATGCCCTGTGTGTGGCGCGCCCATTGGCCCGAAGGATGCGATGTGCGGCTCTTGTGGCGCCTGGTTGTAGATTGCCTTTCAGCGGTGACCTGCCCCTATCGAGTCGAGAAGCTCGCAGGCCTTGCACTTCGTCGAGATCGTGGGTTCACCGCATGCGCACGCCCTGAGCCTAGACTGGGGGTAGGACCTCTCGAGCGCGGGGAGAATCTCGTCGTAACTTCTCAGGATCGAGTGACGGGTGCCTGGATACCTGTCCTCCAGCTGCGCTACCACGCCCCGGTAGACGTTCCTCATTGCCTCCGGTGCGTAGGGGCATTCCAGGTCGTGGAACTCCAGGTTCCGAACGATCGCGTACAAGGTCGTCTCCGATTCCGGTATCATCCTGAGGGGCTGTATTCTGGGGACAAGACCTTCCTGGACTCGCCTGTGCGGGCCTAGCCTGGCCAGCCTCGAGACATCTCCCCTCGAGAAATTCATGAGAATCGACTGTGCAGTGTCATCGAGGTTCAGGCCGGTGGCGAGGTGTGTCGCCTTCCATTCCCTCGCTGCCCTGTTCATCGCCGCCCTCCGGAGCACTCCGCAGTAGCTGCAGGTCGCCAGGTCGCGCTTCCTGCTCGCGATGCGGTCCATGGTGGTCCCGTAGAGGTCCTTGAGGGACACCACGATGTGCTCGATCCCTAGACGTCGGCAATGCGATGCGACTATCGGTATGCTCGACGGCCTGTAGCCTTTGATCCCCTCGTCGACTGTGACCGCGCAGAGCTCCAGGTTTCGCCTCTTGGAGAGAATTTCGGAAGTGAGTGTCAGGGCGACCGTGCTGTCCTTGCCGCCGGAGACGGCAACGGCTACTCTCTCCCCGCCTTTCAGCTCGACCTGCCTCCTCAGTTCGTGTTTCACCCTCTTCTCGACGAACTCGCAGAAATGCCTAGAGCAGAGGTGTGCCCCACTGTACCGCACCCGGATCACGGGAGCCTTGCTGCACTTGTCACACGAGGTCACGCTGGCCAGATTCGGGACGCGGATATTTATTGATTCTTTCCGTGCACCTATGGCATACCTTTTAGTAACGTTACTCCCTTCGGCGGAAAAGGGCCGAGATGCAGGACGTCTGGGTGGAGAGGTACAGGCCAAAGAGACTCTCCGAGGTCATAGGGCAGAAGGGCATCGTCGAGCGCCTGCACGCGTATGCTAGGACTCACAGCATGCCCCACATGCTCTTCGCAGGGCCCGCCGGCTCGGGGAAGACCACCTGCGCCATCGCCTTGGCGAGGGAGCTCTACGGAGAGAGGTGGCGGGACTACCTCATCGAACTCAACGCATCGGACGAGCGAGGGATAGACGTCGTCCGCGGGAAGGTGAAGGACTTCGCCCGGGCCGCTTCGCTGGGCTCCGCGGACTTCAAGATCATCTTCCTGGACGAGGCCGACGCGCTCACTTCGGACGCGCAGGCTGCGCTCAGGAGAACCATGGAACGGTACACCCAGACCTGCAGGTTCATCCTCTCCTGCAACTACTCGTCGAAGATCATAGAGCCGATCCAGTCTAGGTGCGCCGTATTCAGGTTCCGGCCGCTTGCGGAGTACGACGTGAAGTCGTACCTCAAACGAATCGCGTCGTCGGAGGGAGTGATCCTAACCGATGACGGGCTCGAGGCGATCTGCAGTCTCGCGGGGGGGGACCTCAGGAAGGCCACGAACATGCTGCAGGTCGCGGCGTCGCTTGGCAAGAAAGTCGATCAGGACGCGGTCTTCGAGTCGACCGAGAACATACGGCCCGCGGAGATACAGGAGATGTTGACAACGGCGATTGCAGGCAACTTCACGGGGGCGCGCTCGAAACTGGACGATCTCATCGCCAGACACGGCCTTTCGGGAGAGGACATCGTCTACGGGATCCACAGGGCGGTGTTCGACCTCCCCGTGACCGAGGAGGCCAAGATCAGGCTGATCGACATGGTGGGGGAAGCGGACTTCAGGATGGTCTCGGGCGCCAGCGAGCGGATACAGTTGGAGGCACTGCTGGCACACTTCGCGCAGGAGGGCCGGAAGGCCAAGTGAGGAAGTTGCAGCCAGGCAAGGGTTATATAGACAATCCGACTTTGAGTCGCCAGAGGACAGACGATGGCACGATTCCCTGAGGCCGAGGCGAGGAACCTCGTCAAGAAGATATGCATGAACTGCAACGCGAGGAACGCGGTCCGCGCGACACGCTGCAGGAAGTGCGGCTACGGGGGCCTCAGGCTAAAGACCAGAGAGACGAAGAAGGCCTGATCCGCAGGCATGAGGGACCCGGGAGGCCATCGAGGATTCCCTCTGAGACGCGACCGTCACACAAGAATGGAAAAAAGTGGGTGGAGGGGACTCCACCGCAGTTGGGCATCACCCTTTGGTTACACCTCTCCTCTTCCTTCAAAAGAGCGTGTTGCCAAATATGGCAGTCCTGTCAGGGACTATTCGCATTATAACCCTTTTCATCTCAAGAGCGCCGGATGTCGGATAACGGCAAAAGGCGATTGAACAGCAATGGGCAATTATGTGAACGGAATAGTTTTAATTGAAATATGCCAATACGGCATTCGTGTGGAAGTTCCTGGAATCCGAACGGTTGGTCATATTCGGCCTGACCGAGGACGCGACTCGTACAGACGCTCAGATTGCGGAGCTCTTCAAGCTCAAGAAGGGCACGGTCGCCTCGATAAGGAGGCGACTCCTTGACGCGGGTGCGATCGCCTATGTGAACGTCCCGGCCTTCAACAGACTGGGGTGCGAGATCCTTGCCTTCCATCTCGGAACGACCGAGCCCCAGGAGAGGTCGGACATCAGGGTCGGCCACTACATGGATTTCTGCTCGCGCAGTCCGCAGATATTCGAGGCGATGATGAGCGGGACTTCCCTGGTCATGTACACGGCCTTCCGGAACGCGACCGAGTACGACTCCTTCATTCAGGGATACAACTCCTTCTTTACCGGCAGCAGGCGCCCGTCAAGGGCGAGAATCACGAGCTCGATCTTCCCCTTCGCTCTCTCGAGGGGAGCCTATGTCCCCAACTTCGCCTCCATCGTGCATCGTCATTTCCAGCTCGAGTGCCCCAGGCCCAGGTCAGTGCTGCCAGCCTCGACCGAGGTTGAGGGGCCCGACCTGAGCAACACGGAGAAGCGCACTCTGATCACCCTGGTCGAGAACCCATTGGCATCCGACCGCAGGATATCCGAGATTGTCGGCCTGTCGAGACAAGCGGTCACGAGGGTTAGGAACAAGCTGCTCGAAGACGAGATGTTCTTCCCCGTCTGCATCCCCAGACTCTACAAGTGGGGCTTCGAGATCTGCGCTGTCGCGCATCCGAAGTTCAACATGGAGATGCCGTGGGAGAAGAGACTGAAGTCTGAGCCGAAGGATGTGGTCGACTTCTCCTTCTATACCCTCTCCAAGGCCGACGAGTCCGTGACAAACTACCTGCTCGCGAAGTACTCGGATTACACCGAACAGCTCGAAGGCGCGCTCGCATGGTATCACAAGGCGGGTGCGTTCGAGGAGAAGCCCGAGCTCACTCTGTTGCCGCTCGAGAGGTGCACGGAGCTACGGACGTTCGACTACGCTCCGATCGTGAGACACCTGCTGGCCTGAGATGCGGGTCTCGAGCCTGACGAAAACTTGTATATACGCTGCCCCACAATAGTCACGATGGTGGAAGCGTGAAGGTCACATCATTCATGGTCGGAAAGTGGGTCAAGGCCACTTTCCTGATCATTTTGGGAATCCTGATACTCCTTTATGCCGACAAGTTCGTTCAGGATCTGAGAAGCAATGCGGAAGGCCATTTCGACGTGGCGTTCGAGTGGACATGGGATCTGATCACATGGCTCCTCTGGGTTCTCGTCGCCTGGCTTTTCGTCGACGCGGTTTTGACCGTGGTCCTCAGCTTCACGGAGCAGCGGCACACGATCGGGGATGTCTCTCGGAGGCTCGAGCGAATCGAGAGGAAGCTGGGGATAGAGGAGTCCGAGGAGATGGAACACGAGGTTCAGTCAGAATCCGAACAGCAGACCGAGGTCCAGGAACAGACCGGAGCGGTGGAGGCCGTATCTGAGGAGCCGCCCCCGCCGACCTAGGACGCCTTCTCCGGCCCCTTGGCGTCCTTCTGCGACCCTTGCTGCTTGCGTTGCGCCTTCTCAAGCCTCTTCGGACAGTTCATGTTGAGGCACAGCGTCCACTGTCCCTTGTTCTGCATCGCGACCCTGATCATCGGCGTTCCGCAGGCGTCGCATGTCTGTCCCGTCGGGACGATCTTGCCCATCTGCGGAAGTGGGTATATCATCTTGCAGTTGGGATAGCCGGAGCACCCGACGAACCGCTTTCCCTTCTTGGACTGGATTACCCTGAGGTCCTTCCCGCAGGTCGGGCACCTCCCGATGAACCTCTCCCTCTGCGCCCCCGCGCAGCCGGGATCGATGCAGATCACGAGCGGCGATTGTCCCCGCGTGATCATTCGGACCTTGGGCGCGCCGCAGACATCGCACTTGAAGTCCGTCGCCTGGACGAGCATCCCAACAGGCAACGGGTAGGTGTTGTTGCACTCGGGGTAGTTCGAGCATCCGGCGAAAGTCGAACCGTTCCTGAGACGTATCTGGGTGAGTTGGCCGGTCCCGCACTTCGGGCATGTGCCGAGCGTGTGCTGCGCCCGGAGGGCCTTTCGGATGTCATCTCCGATCTGCTTCTTGTGCTTCTCGAGGACGTCCATTATGTCCTCGAGCATAGCTTGGCTCTCCTCTACAACTTCAGCCTGCTCCAGCTCCCCGTTGGCGATCATGTCCATGTCGCTCTCGAGGTGGGAGGTCATCTTCACGTTGGTTATGTCCTTGGCGTGCTGCTCGAGCGCGGTGATGACCGCGGTCCCGCTCTCGGTGGGTTCAATCAACTTGTTGCCCTTGACGAAGCCCCGGTCGTATAGCTTCTGAATAGTCTCATGCCTGGTGCTCTTGGTGCCGAGCCCGAGCTCCTCCATCTTCTTGATGAGCGTGCCCTGCGAGTACCTGTCGGGCGGAGTCGTCTTCTTCTCCGTGGACTGGACGGAAAGGACGGTTGCCGTGTCGCCCACGGCGAGGGGTGGCAACAGTACCTCGGTGGCCCTGTAGTACGGATAGTACTTCCTCCAGCCAGGGCTCAGTATCTGGTATCCCTCGCTCGCGAACTGCTCGCCGCCGATGTCCAGGTCAACCTTCGTCGTCCTCGACTTACATGCAGGAGCGAGCGTCGCGAGGAACCTCCTCGTTACCAGCTCGTACACGTCCCACATGTGCCCCTTGAGCTCGCCCTTCCGCGCCGCTTCGACCGGGTAGATGGGCGGGTGGTCTGTCGTGCTCTTTTTGCCTCTCGAGGGTCTGATAGTCTCCTGAGCGAGGATCTCCTCCGCTTCCTTGCCCAAATCGGACTTGGTGAGCTTCTCCAGGATATTCCTGAGTCCCAGTGACTGCGGGTACACCGTGTTGTCCGTCCTCGGGTACGAGATGTAGCCGTTCTGGTACAGGTCCTCCGCGATCTTCATGGCCTGTGAGGCCGTGAGGCCCAGTTTGTTCGCCTCCATGAGGAACAGGGTCGTACTGAAAGGCACGGGTGGCCACTCGTCATTGTCTTTCGGTTCGACCGCCACGACCGATGCGTTCTTTGCGGTCTTCGCATTGGTGAAGGCGAGGTGTGCCTTCTCCTTGTCGAGGAACTTGTTCCCCTTGTGGTTGGACTTGAACTTCGACCCCTTCTCCAGATCCGCGGTGACCAGCCAGTAAGGCGTGGGCTTGAACTCCCCTATCTCCTTCTCCCGATCCGCAATCAGGGCGAGCGTGGGGCTCTGGACTCTCCCGACCGACAGGAAGTCCTTACCTAGCTGTCCAGATGCGAGTGATATGAATCGTGTGAGCGCGGCGCCCCACGCAAGGTCAATCAGCTGCCTAGTCTCGGCCGCGGCTGCCAGCTTGTAGTCCAGCTCCTTGAGGTCGGCGAACGCCTGTTCGATCTCATACTTCGTCAGGGCGCTGAACCTCGCCCTCCGAACCTGTTTCGCGGACCCGGCCTCCGCGAGCGCCTCCACCCCGATGAGCTCCCCCTCGCGGTCGAAGTCCGTCGCGACGATGACCTCGTCAGCGCCCGCGGTGAGGTCCTTGAGCGCGTTCATGATCTTCTTCGCGGTCGGGTCGACCTTCTTCTCGGGCTTGGCGTAGACGAGTTCCTTTGGCGGGACAGCGTCCCAGTTGTTGAACTTGTCCGGATAATCTAGCTCGATGATGTGCCCTCTGAGGCCGAGGACGAAGTAGTCGTCATCGCCCTTCTTGAATGTCAGAACAGGTGTGCCTGCGACGGAACGGCTCTTGTGCGTATTGTCCGAAAGGATCAGAGCTATCCTACGCGCGGCGTGATTCTTCTCGCTGATTATTAGCCGGCGCATTATGTCCCAGATGATGATTGGAGGCTTATTTAATGATGATGGGCGGACAAAATCGTCGTTGCCAGATCACGGATCTGGCAATCTGCGGACTCATCTTGCACCCCTGCTCCACTTCTTCTTCCTGAGGTCGAGTATCTCGTTCCGCCTTCTTCCGAGGCCGAGCAGGACCACGGGAACGCCCGTCTCCTTCTCGACGAATCGGATGTAGGCCTTCATCTCCTCGGGGAGCTCGCCGAAACCTCTCTTGAGGATCGCTTTCATGCTCAGATCGTCGATCTCGCCCCAGCCCTTGAGCCGCTTGTAGGAAGGAACGCATCTGTCGAGGTCCCGTAGGTCCGCGGGCATGGTCGGGACCTTCTTTCCTCCGCGGGAGTAACCGGTGCATATCTTCAGCTCCTTGAACCCGCTCAGAACGTCGATCTTGGTGAGCGCGATCCCGGCGAAACCGTTGAGTGCCGCGGAATAGTTCACCACCACGAGATCCAGCCACCCACATCTCCTTGGCCTTCCCGTGGTAGTGCCGAACTCGCCCCCCTTCTCTGCGATCCTGTGGCCGATGTCGTCCTTGAGCTCAGTCGGGAACGGTCCTTCTCCCACTCTCGTGGTGTACGCCTTGACGACCCCGAAGACCGCGTCCAGGTCGAGCGGGGAGGCGCCTGATCCAGAGGCCGCGTTGCCCGCAACCGTGGTGGATGAGGTGACGAACGGGTATGTGCCATGGTCGATATCGAGCAGGCTGCCCTGTGCGCCTTCGAAGAGCACTCTCTTCCCGGAGCCGAGAGCGGTCCTCACCAGGGAGCCGGTGTCCGAGATGTATTGTGCCAGCGCGCGGCCGTGCTCGGCGTACTCTCGCTTGATTTCTGCGAGGTCGAGCCTCCCTCCATCGCCGTACGCATCCAACATTCGCTGTTTGAGCGGCACCAGGAATTCGAGCTTGTCGTCCAGGACGCCCTTATCGGCGAGGTCACCCATCCGGATCCCGAGCCTTGCGACCTTGTCTGCATAGGACGGCCCTATGCCCCTGCCCGTGGTCCCGACCTTCGCCCCTTTCCGAAGCCGCTCCTCCGCCCCATCCAGCATCTTGTGGTAGGGCATTATCACGTGCGCCCTGTCCGAGATCCTCAACCCCTTCACGTTGACCTTCCGGGACCTGAGTGACTCGAGCTCTCCGATGAGGACTCCAGGATCGATGACCACTCCATTGCCGATTACCGCGGGTTTTCCTGGTCTCAGGATGCCCGACGGGATGTGATGGAGCGCGAAGAGTTCCTCGCCGACCTTCACGCTGTGGCCGGCGTTGGGGCCGCCCTGGAACCGGACGACCATGTCCGCCTCCTGCGCGAGGAAGTCGACGATCTTGCCCTTACCCTCGTCGCCCCATTGGGAACCGATAACAACCAGTGATGGCATCGTATCCCTGGAGCAACCGAAGTCCGGCTATTAAAACATTGGATGGGCCGACCTACTTCCTCTTCCTCGCGTAGGCTCTGTATTCCTTCATGAGGTCCTTGGAGCCCAGGTCGGTCTTGAATCCCTTCGGGTCGAAGTGCGTTCTCGAGGCCCTCGCGCCGCGCTCCCGTAGGAAGTCTATGAAGTCTGTGAGCTTCGGAGGAGACAGCTTCGTTCTCCTCGACAGCTCGTCCATCGCGTAGAACAGCGGAGGCATGGCGCACTCATCTCTCCACGCCTCGATGATCTTCGCGCACCGCGGGGCGGTCCCAAGATCCCCCGTGGCCGCCATGCGTTTGAGGATGTCCATTGACGCCAGCGGTCCGAGCCAGAGCGGCCCTGAGTCCGTCTTCTTCTTCCTCTCTTCCGCCGTCGTTCTCTCAAGGCTCTTCCTGTCGAACCCGGAATACCCCAGCTGTCTGAGGGAGGCATCCGCCCTGCTCGCTCCGTTCACGACCCTGAGGTAACACCTGAAGTAGTGGTCCGCGTGGTAGCATAGGAGTGGCTCGACTCCGCGGTCGTGCTTGGCGGCTTCGCGGACGGCGAACCCGATGAGTATCCTGAGGCCCGTCTCGTGGCCGAAAGGGGACCTCGCGGAGAGCGCCCCATATCGCCTCAGTGAGGTCTTCGGATACGCACCGTAGAGAGGCGCGGTGTCCGTCGCGGCGAACCCGATGATCCCTTTGTTGGAGCAGCTCTGGACGGCGGCATCGATGAAATCAGCAGGCGACCCGAAAGGGTCAATGTCGATGTAGTCGAAATGCTCCTCCGCGAGCAGCGCTCTGAGGTCCCTGCAGTGTATCCTGACGTGCGAGAGGCTATTGAGCTCAGCGTTCTCCTTCATGACGACGGCGGCCCTTAGGTCCCTGTCGTTGAGTTCGAAATCCGCGCGGACCCCGCACTCATTCGCCATGCGAAGGCCGCGAGCTCCAGTCGCGGCGAGGCCGTCGAGAATGCGCTGCCCCTCATGGAAGACCTCGCGGCCGAATATGACCGAGATGTCCCTCCCGAACTCCATCTGACGGTTGTAGAAGACCTCGCCCGTCCTTGTGCCTGGGCCGTGCCTGGAGTAGTCCTCCGGGACGAGCAGGTCCGTTATCCCCTCCCTGACGGAGACGAGTCCGGACATCACACATACTCGCCTTTCATGAGCTTGATGATCTTGTACGGGAGCAGGTTCCTGTTGATTGGCGTGACCTCGAGTATCCTCACGTCGTCCCGTCTCCGAATGTCCTGCAGGAGCGGGTTCCTCGATTTCTTGTGTAGGGTGAGTATGATTGGCTTGTCGACGTCCATCGCGTCCTTGACCGCCTTCACGAACCTCTCGGACTCGACCTCCATCTTGCCGACCTCGTCAATCACGATCACATCGGCGCTCTTGCTCGCGTCCACCAGCGCCTCCACCCCGACGGTGTCGAGGCTCTCGAGGTTCACTCCGTACTTCCCAACATAGAACTTGGACTCGGTCTCGATGTGGGCGAAGACGGCCTTCCTCTTGGTCCTCCAGTCCATCACATAGAACCCGACACGCTTGCCGCCCTCCACGATGGGTTCCGTGACCATGCCACCCACCACGAGGCTCTCGTCCTCCAGCATCTCGATGACCTTTACGAGGGCTTGCGTCTTTCCTGCTCCAGGAAGGCCCGTGATACCTACCTTTATCCCCCTCGTCATAGCATCACCAGGCACGCGTACAAAGTGATACCCATATGGGCATCCAGATATCTAACAGATTTCATCGTCAACAACGGTCCCCTGAGGTGGTCACTCCTCCGAAATGTCCTCAATGAACATGAGCGGGTAGTTCATGTCCTTGATGAACTTCATCGACGCCCTGGCCTTCGCGGTCTTGTACCTTATCACGAGGGAGACGTCCAGCATGTCCCCGGTGAGGGACACGTAGTCATACACCCCGTACTTGCTCCGCAGCATCTGCCGGTCGATCTTGACTCTGACATCCTCGACGAACGGCTGCACCCTGCTCCCGGCTTCTATGGCCTTCTCCAGAGTCTCAACGTTCTTGGAGCTCAGAGGTACCCCCACGAACTGATGGTAGATGGTGCCGAGCTTTATGCCCGCCTCGAACGCGGCCCTCTCACGGTCGGAGCACGAGAAGTAGCTATCCGCCTTTTGCTCTCTCACGCTTCTCATATATGGGCCCCCCTAAAACGTAGACCAGCGTCAAAGCCAACGCAATGCTTGTGGCGGTACGTGAGAATGCTGTATATAAGCGTTGGTCGGAGACCAGGGCCAGGCCAGCAGTGTATGGAAGGACCGCCAGGAGCAGTCCCGCACCCCCCGCCAGGGCCATCTTGTCGTGCAGTTTGGGGTATGTGATTTCCGAGGCCATCAGGAAGCTTACCAAGAACGTGGTTGCCAGGATCAGGGCGGGGAACTCATCGAATGTGAAGTAGTACCTGGGCAGCTCGAACCCCGAGGAAGCACCGAAGAGGAGGCACAGCAGGACAATGACTAGAGCCCCCGCAGGTGCAGGCATGCCAACGAAGTGCGGGAGCTGATAGCCGCCCCGACTGAACCTGGCGAGCCTGAAGAGCCCGGTTGCCAGGAAAGAGACCGATGCCACGAGGACGACTGCGTTCTCCAGCGCGGAGTTGTCGGCGCTGCGGAGCTCAGCGTACACGAGAAGCGCAGGCGCGAAGACGAACGATATAGAATCCGAAATGGAGTCCAGCACTTGGCCCTTGCCATGGGGGCTCCCGAACCTGCGGGCAATCGTGCCGTCGAGCCCGTCCATTATCATCGAGAGCAGGAGGAGCCCCGTTGCCGCGATGAACTTGTGGTCGAGTATGTATGTGATCGCGACGAAGCCGAGCGCTCCGTTCGCGAGCGTGAAAAGGTCCGCAGGGGATACCCTATTCCATGGGCCCATCGGTCACCCCCGCGATGGTGGTGACTCCAGCGCGAACCCTGTCCCCCTTCGCGACCCTGATCGTGGCAGTCCCGGGGAGGAAGACGTCCACTCTGGACCCGAATCTGATAAGTCCGAGTTTCTCCCCCTTCGAGAGCGTCTGCCCTGTCCTGACGTAGAGGACTATCCTCCGGGCGATCGCTCCGGTCATCTCCACTACCGTGATCTGGCCAAGGTCGGAGCTTAGCCGAAGCTCCGCGCGCTCGTTCCCCAGGGTTTTCCTTGAGAAGGCTGGAGCGTGCGTCCCAGGCGTCAATGTGACCGTCTCGATGCGAGACTGTGCTGGCGCCCTGGTCACATGGACGTTCCTGAGCGCGAGGTATATCGAGACGAGGCCTTTCTCCGGGTCCACCTCTCTGACCACACCGTCAGCTGGCGACACTATGCCTCTTCCGATCTTCCTCCCTGGGTCCCTGAAGACGATCATGAAGAACCCCGCAAGCACCGCAAAGGCGATGGACGCCGCTAGGCTGAACGGATATGCGACGGCGATGGCCAGCACGCTCAGACCGACAAAGGCTCGTCCACCCCTAGCAATCAACAGATCCACCCAGGTTCAAGGATACTTCATCTCAGCAGCAGTTTGGCGTCGACGACAGTCGCCCCCTTCTCCCTGACGAAAACCGGGTTCAGGTCCATTTGGTCGATCTTGTCGGAGTTCTTCTCACCAAGGGCCGACACCTTCAGCAGAGTGTTGATGATCGCGTCCCTGTCCACCTTGATCTTCCTGAACCCCTCGAGTATAGGGGCGGCCTTGATCTCCCGCAACATCTCCTCTGCGTCGTCCCTCTTGATTGGGACCACCCTGAAAGTCACGTCCTTGTAGACCTCGGTGTAGATGCCTCCCAGGCCGAACATTATCGTCAAGCCGAAGGTAGGGTCGTTGATGAGGCCGATGATCACCTCGACTCTCCTGTCCTGGACGGATTCCACGAGTATCTTCTCTTTGGAGAACTTCTCCTTCATCTTGCGGAACTCGTGCTCCAGCTGGTCCTTTGGGATATCCAGCACGACCCCCCCGACGTCAGTCTTGTGAAGTATGTTGGGGGAGCAGACCTTCAGGACGACGGTCGACTTGAGCTTCTTGAGGTCGATCTGGTCGTATTCGTCGACAACTTGGAAGTCAGTGGTCGGTATCCCGACCTCGCGGAGAAGTTCCTTGACCTCGTTCTCGGCGAGCGCCTTCCTACCCTCCTTTAGGACGGAATCGATGATCAAGATACTTCGCTCCATCTGGTCAAACGCCTTCGAATTCTTTAACCCTTGCTCCTAGCCTCGACGACCTCCGTGCCGAGCTCGCCGCCCCTCGTGAGGGCGGACCTGTTGAGGTCGTGGGTCGGCTTGGGCAATGTGTCGAGGAGGGCCTTCTCGAGGCTCTCGTACGAGACGATGTTGGAGATCGCCCTGAACGCCCCCAGCATTACCACGTTCGCCACAATCCGGGTGCCCAGGCACTCGGCCGTCTTTGTCGCGGGGACCGCGTAGACGTCTCCCTTGGGCCTCTCTAGGACGAGGTCCGGGTCTATCAGGATCTTGGTGTCGGGCTTCCGGTCGTTGACGTACTTGGTGTACGCCTGTTGCGACATTATGACCAGGTAGTCCGGTATCTCGACGAACGGATAGAGCATCTCCCTGTCGGATATCTTCACATCGCACTTCGAGTGCCCTCCCCTCGCGGACGGCCCGTAGGACTGCGTCTGGATCGCCGACCTCTTGATCGTCTTCCCGTCCTCGCCGACCGGGCGATCGTAGAGCGCCGCGGCCCTCGCCAGGACTATCCCCATGAGGATGACTCCCTGCCCTCCGAAACCGGTGAACCTGATCTGGCTATCCGTGCTTCGCCACCCCCATCTGTTCCTCGTAGCACGCACGGTTCCTCTCGACGAACTCCCCGATGGTGATGTGTCCAGCGAGGTTGAGGTCGACGTGGTCCGCCGCCTCCGCCATCGCCTTGTCCCGCCTGACGGACACCTCCTTGAACCACTCCAGCATCTGCGTTGGGTCC
>Ga0316622_100001471_pt1 | contig 15340 bp, 13 predicted proteins | sample OWC_Aug_OW2_C1_D_FD_207646 | JGI IMG/M metagenome (GOLD analysis project Ga0316622, IMG submission 207646) | Wetland soil microbial communities from Old Woman Creek delta, Ohio, United States - OWC_Aug_OW2_C1_D5_C | ecosystem: Environmental > Terrestrial > Soil > Wetlands | place: USA: Ohio... | reverse complement strand
TGAATATGGGGCTCTGATCCCAAGCGGTCCCCTTGAACTTCTTCAGCGTCTTGTGGAGGTCCTTCTTCGAGATGTTCATGACCTTGACCTTGAGCATCTCGTCGGTCTCGGTGTTGTTGACGAGGTGGTGCAGTCCCCGCCATGCCGCCTCGACCTGCTGGAAGTCCGAGTGGTGCATGACCTGGTTGAGCTGCTCGCTGAGCTTCTTGTCGAGCTCGGCGATGATGGCCCCGACCGTTCGCAGCACGTCTTCGGAGACGACTACGGTCGTGGCGAGCGCCTGCTCGGCGAGGGTGCGCACGGCCCCCTCGATCTCCTCGCGCGCGCGGTCGGTCTTGGGCCGGAACTCCTTCTGCAGGAGCGAGGAAAACTCGCTTGCCTCGACCGGCGCGGCCTCCCGGCCGCGTTCAGCCTGGGTTTGTGCCTCAGCCATTGCCGGTCTCCTCCTTCGTTTCGCCCGTGGGCTTCGGTGCCGACATCAGCGCCTGTAGCAGCGCCGGGTCCTTGAGTGCACGACCGATCAGCTCCTCGGCGCCACTCTTTCCGTCCATATAGGTCATCAGGCTCGCGAGCTGGGTGCGCGCCTCCAGCAGCTTGCGCAGCGGCTCGACCTTGCGCGCCACGGCGGCGGGAGAGAAGTCGTCCATGCTCTCGAAGGTGACGTCGACACTGATGCTGCCTTCTCCGGTGAGCGTGTTCGGCACCTGGAAGGCCACGCGCGGCTTCATCGCCTTTAGCCGGTCGTCGAAGTTGTCCACGTCGATCTCGAGAAACTTGCGCTCGGCCACCGGAGCCAGGGGATCGGCCGGTTTGCCGGAGAGGTCGGCCATGACCCCCATGATGAAGGGAAGCTGCACCTTCTTCTGGGCGCCATAGACCTCGACGTCGTACTCGATCTGCACCCTCGGAGCACGATTGCGCGCGATGAATTTCTGACCACTGTCACGAGCCACCTGACACCTCCGATCTCACGTATCGTCCTGTTCTCGGCCGTGCCCTCGCGCCCTCACGCAGTCTGAGGGGGCGCCTCGCCCTGCACGGGTGAGGGCGCCTCAGCCGGCCTGCAACCGATTCACGGCCCCTGCGAGTCCTCCTCCGTCCGACCGCGGACGGCCTCGACCTCGGCAAGGCCGCCCGGCGCGAGGTCCCGAATGATCTGGATGAAGTCCTTCGCGACCAGGCGCTTGGCCCTTTCGAGGAGGATGGGTACCGGGCTCGAGGGCTCCTGCCGGCGATAGTACTCGCAGACCTTGTCGAGGACACGGACGACGTCCTCGCGGGTGCCGATCTCTCCCGAAAGGGGCGCAGCCCCGCCCGGCCCGCGGGCGGTGGCCGCCGCCGCTGCCGTGGCGGAGAGTGGCCCGCCGGCGGGGCCGCTGATGGCGACCCCGCGGCGGGCCAGATGCTCCTCCAGGACACGCCGAGTCTCGCCGAGGAGCTGGGGGAGCTTTTCGAAGCTGATGGCGTTGCTCGCCCCGAGCCGAGCCGTGACCGCCGTGTCGATGGTGCGCAGGTCCTCGAGCGCCCCCGCGACGGCCACTGCCTGGGCCTGGAGCGCATCCAGGTCACTCGCCTGGAACGCGGCCTCGATGGTCGCCGGGGCCGGCGGCTCGGTACCCTCGGGGGCCGGGATCTCGCCGCGGGCGACCGCGAGGTCGCGCAGGGAGAAGCGGCCGACGGCGGGCGCGCTCACAATCGGGGCCTCGCGCAGCGGACGGAGCAGGGTGTCTATGTCCTCCAGGGCGGCCAGGGTGTTGACCCGCATGGTGGGGTCCTGATCCTCCGGGTCGATGGCCGGGTAGAGGCACTCCCAGTAGCGCTCGATCGTACCGCGCAGGAGCGACAGCCCGTCCCGCAGCCCGGGAAAGCCCTCGGTGCGCACCAGCGCCCGGATCAAGTGGAGGACGACCCGCAGGTCCTTGGTCTGGCCCGCGAGGTCGAGGGCCTGCTTGCGCACCTCCACCCAGTTCGGCTCTCGACCGGCGACGAGGAAGTGCTTGCCGTGGCCCTCTCCGCCCCCCAGGCCCAGCTCCTGCTCCGCGGTGCCCCGGGCGGTCCGCTCGAGCTCCATCAGGCCCGAATACTCCAGGTCCTCCCCGCACGGGGACTTGTCCGAGACCGGTTGGAGCAGGGACTCGACGTCGATCACGGGTATGGGGTCCCCCGGTGGCGAGTCAGTGCTTGCCGGCGGACGAGCCGCCGACCCTGCGCGTATAGGCCATCGATGCGCGCCAGGCGGCGCTGATCGCGGGTGGTAGTGGTCGGCGCCAAGTAAGCGTCTCTATACAATAGCGGAGCGCGAGTTGCGTAAGCCCGCCGGCGTGGAGGTGTGACACCTGAGGCCCGAAGGGATGAGCGTTGTCTCCGTTAGCCGCGACAGGGGAAAGCATAGTCGATCCTGCCCGTCCCAAATACTCGATCGGACGCGTGCTCAAGGTCGACGGCATCCTGGCACCCCGTCACAGTGGTTGTGATCATTTGAAACAATCCGAATGGCATGGGCCAGCGCTCGGACTCTTCCGGGGCACCGCCCTAACCGGCAGCGGGAGGGCCCGATGAGCGCGCGGCCCCGGGCGGTGGTCCTGCTCTCCGGTGGCCTCGACTCGACCACCGCCCTGGCGGTCGCGCGGGCCGAGGGTTTCGTCCCCTACGCGATGAGCTTTCGCTACGGCCAGCGCCATGCGGTCGAGCTCGACTCGGCCCGGTGGGTGGTGACCGCGCCGGCGCGCTGCGCTCAGGGCAAGAAGTCCTCGGGCCGGCTGCCGGCGAGGAGTCCGTCGACGGCCCGGAAGTGGCTGTCGTAGGTGAAGAGAGCAAAGCCGTGCTCGAGCGCGCTCGCGGCGACCCAGAGGTCGTTGGTGGGGATCGGTTGTCCCTTGCGCCGGAGCGCCGCGAAGACCGAGGCATAGAACTCGGCGGTGGCCTCGCCGACGGGCAGGACGGCGACACGGGGAGAGTCGAGGAAGGCGGCGAGCTCGGTCCGGTTCCGCTCGGCGCGGCTGCCGAGGGCAAACCCGCCAAGGAGCTCACCGAGGACGACGGTGCTGACCCCCAGGGTGCCGGCCATCTGGACGATGTCCCGCGCGCCCGGCTGGCCCCGCTTGAAGGCGGCATAGGCGTTGGTGTCGAGGAGGATCCGCCTCACCGCCAGAGCTCGTCGTCAATCTGCTCGAAGGCCGCGAGCGCCTTCGCGAGCTCCTCGGCGTCCTCGGCGGTCCAGGTCCCGGCCAGGTGGTCGAGGTCGTGGTGCCGCTCGCTACGACTGCGGGGTACGAGCCCGAGCCCGCGTCGCAGCAGCTCGAGGGCGTGCCGGTTGACGCTCACGCCCCGGGCGCGCGCCGCCTCCTTCAGGCGTGCGGCCGTCTCGTCGTCCAGTCCGCGGATGTTCAAGCTGGCCACGGTGTCGGTTACTGGTTGCAAAGCGCTTCCAGATGGTGCCACCACCGGGACGGCAGGGCAAGGCGAGCCAGGAGCTGCCGAGCGCGCCCCTCAGCACCGCGGGCGGGGGTTCGATCCCGATCGCCCCGCGGGACGTGGGCCGGCGGATGATCGGGGAGCGGGGGGCACGCGGGTGGGCGCGCACCCGAGTCCGCGCCGCGCTAGTCCTCGCTTATGCTGGAGACCTCGTCTTGCTTGAGCAGTATCTTTCGGCCGGACTTCGTCTCGAACTTGACGTAGCGATCGTCCGTGATGTCCGGTTTTTCAAGTGACTGAAATTCCTGTCCGTCCTTGGTCCTTATCGTGTAGGTCGAGCTGCAGCCGACAAGCACGACCAGAGTCAAGCCGGCTGTAATCAGGCTTAGCGTCCTTTTCACTGGTTATGCCTCCTTTTAACCTGCGTCTCCTGGGATGCTTCCGGACCGAGAGTCGCGGGCAACGTCCGGAGCTCAAGGGCTATCGGACGTCGGTTATTCATCGCGGGTGGAGGGTGCTATCCCGCGAGCGGGAGAAGGTCACTCGCGATAATCGACAGTATAGACTGGGCAGAGATGAGGCTTCTGCACACCAGCGACTGGCATCTCGGCCACACCCTGCACGGCTTATCTCGAGACTTCGAGCACGAGGCGTTCCTCGCCTGGCTGCTCGACCTGATGGGGGAGCGGGGAACAGACGCGCTCATCGTCGCGGGGGACGTCTTCGACTCGGCGAACCCGCCGGCCTCCGCGCAGCGCCTGCTCTACCGCTTTCTGGCCGAGGCACGGCGACGCTGCCCGGACCTGGACGTCGTGGTGGTCGCGGGGAACCACGATTCGGCGAGTCGCCTGGAGGCGCCGCGGCCGCTCCTGGATGGGCTCGGCATCCACGTGGTCGGCGCGCTCGCCCGGACCGCGGACGGTGCCCTCGACCGGGAGCGCCTGCTCGTGCCCCTGCGCTCGGGGTCGGGTGAGGTCGAGGCCTGGTGCGTCGCGATCCCGTTTCTGCGTCCCGTCGACCTCTCACTGACGGACGGGTCCGCGGGTGACCCCCTGATCGAGGGGGTGCGGGCGGTCTACCGGGAGGCGGTGGCGCTTGCCAACGAGCGCAGGGTGCCGGGCCAGGCGCTGGTCGCGACGGGCCACCTCTATATGGTCGGGGGCGAGCTCTCCGCGCTCAGCGAGCGCAAGATCCTGGGAGGCAACCAGCACGCTTTGCCGCCCGACGTCTTCGGACCGGGCATCGCCTACGCGGCGCTTGGCCATCTCCACCTCGCCCAGGCCGTAGGCGGGCGCGATACGGTCCGCTACTGCGGCGCGCCGTTGCCGCTCTCGCTGGACGAGGCCCGCTACCCCCATCAGGTGGTCGCGGTCGATCTCGATGGGGACCGGCCGGCGCGCATCGAGCCCCTTCGTACCCCCCGTACGGTCGAGATCCTCCAGGTCCCCGGCCCTGAGCCCGGACCGCTGGAGGATGTCCTGGAGGCACTGGCGGGACTCGTCCTGGACGACGGCCTGGACCCCCGGCGCTGGCCCTACGTCGAGGTCCGCGTGCGGCTCGAGCGCCCCGAGCCCGGGCTGCGGGTCAGGATCGAGGGGGCGCTCGCGGGTCGCCCGGCGCGGCTCCTCAAGATCTCCCCGACCTATCCGGGCACGCGGCGGGCCCTCGCCGACGCCTCGCCGGTCCGATTGCTGCAGGAGATCACCCCGGATGAGGTCTTTCGTCTGCGCTACGCGCAGCGCCACGGGGGCACGCCTTCGAGTGATCTGCTCGACGCCTACCACAGCCTGGTCGAGCAGGTGCAGGCGGGGGGTGAGCCGTGAGGGTGCTCGCCATCCGCGGTGAGAACCTCGCCAGCCTCACGTTCCCCTTCGAGGTCGAGCTCGAGCGGCTGCCGCTGGCCGGGGCCGGACTCTTCGCCATCGCCGGGCCGACCGGCGCGGGCAAGAGCACGATCCTGGACGCGCTCTGCCTCGCACTCTTCGACGCCGTGCCGCGGCTCGCGGAGGGCTCGTCCGCCCTGGTCGGCGCGGAGGGCGAGGCGGAGGAGGCCCGCCTTTCCGCCAACGACGTGCGGAGCATCCTGACGCGAGGGGCGGGGCGGGGATATGCCGAGGTCGACTTCGTCGGCAACGACGGTCGGCGCTACCGGGCGCACTGGGAGGTGCGGCGCGCCCGCGGCAGGGCCAGCGGGAAGTGCCAGCCCCAGACGCTGTCGCTGCGCGACCTGCACGACGAGCGCGAGCTGGGCCGCACCAAGACCGAGGTGCTGGCCCTCATCACCGAGCGGCTGGGTCTCACCTTCGAGCAGTTCCGGCGTGCGGTGCTCCTCGCTCAGGGGGACTTCGCCGCTTTCTTGAAGGCGAAGGACCGCGATCGGTCCGAGCTCCTCGAGCGCATCACCGGCACCGAGATCTACGGGGCAATCTCGCGGCTGGCCTACGCGCGCGCGAACGAGGAGGCCCTGGCGTTGCGCGAGGTCCACACCCGGCTCGACGCCGTGCGCCCGCTCGAGGCGCCGCCCCGCCTCCTGCTGGAGCAAGAGGTCGCGAGCGCCCGGGGTGCCCTCGAGGCCGCCGAGGGGGCGCTCGGCAGCGCGCGGGGCCAGCAGGTCTGGTGTGAGGCCCTGGCCGCCCACGAGGCTGCCGCGGCGCAGGCGGACGAGGCCCTGGCGGGGGCGTCGCTGGCGGTGGCGGAGGCCGGGCCGCGGTGGCAGACCTTGCGCAAGGTAGAGGCGGCCGAGCCCCTGCGCACCCTCGTCGAGCATGCGGACCGGGCGTGCCGCGAGCGGGACGTGGCCGGGGCCCAGCTCGCCGGGGCCCGCCAGCGCGAGGAGCAGGCCCAGGCCAGGGTGACGGCGGAGGAGGTGAGGGCTGCGTCCGCCCGGGGCGAGCACGAAGCGGTCGACGAGGCCCTGCGCTCGGCGAGGCCGCACCTAGAGGCCGCGCGACGCCTCGACACGCGGCTCGCCGAATGCCGCGTGCGGCTGGCGCAGGCGCAGCTCGCCGCAAGCCGGGCCCTCGCGGCGAGCGCAAGCGCCGATGCGGAGCTGGCGGGTTTGAAGGAGCGGAACGCGGCCCTGGTTGGCGACCGTGACCGGGAGGACGCCTGGCTGCGCACCCAGGCGTCGCTCGCGCCGATTGTCGCGCAGTGGAGCCGTTGGGCTGAGGCGGTCGCGCGCTACGCCTCGGGCTTGAGCAGGGCCCGCGAGGCCGAGTCCCGTCTCGAGGGGCTAGCCGCCGATCAGGCGAAGGCCGAAGGCGACCTGAGCCTTGCGCAGGCCGCGCAGGCGGCCACCGCAGGCACCCTGCAGGACGCCCGCGAAGCGCTCGCGCGCGTCGAGGCCGAGTGTGCGGTGGATGACCTGGCGAGGCTGCGTGCGGATGAGGCCGCGCTCGGCAGCCGGCAGGTGGCCCTCGGGGCGCTGCGGCAGTGCGCCCGGGAGGTGGAGGGCAGGGCGGTCGCCCGTGAGCGTCTCCTGACGGACGCGCGTGCGCTCGACGAGCAGGCGAGCGCGGCGGAGGGGCTGGCGCGGGAGACGGCCGCGCAGATCCTCGCGCAGGAGGCCGCCATCGTTGCGGCGGGCGCGGCCCGGGACCTTCTCCTGGCCGCGGCCACGGAGGGGGCGAAAGACCTGCGTGCCCACCTGGTGCCGGGCGCGCCGTGCCCGGTGTGCGGCGCGACCGATCACCCGTGGGGGGTGGCGCAGCCGGTATTGGACCCGCTACGCCGGGACGTGGATGCGCGCCTGCGGCAGCTCGAGGCCGAGCGCACGGTGCTGGTGACCGCGCAGGCCGGGCATGCGGCCACCGCGAGGGAGCAGCGGGGGCAGGCAGAGGAGCGGCGCGCGAGCGCACGCCGGGAGGAGGCGGAGCTGGCGACGCTCGAGGCCCGATGGACCGCGGGGCACGCCGCGGAGGGGCTGCCGGCGGCTGCGACCGACCCGGCGGCGAGCGCCGCGCTCGCGGAGCGGGTCGGAGAGGTCGATGCCGCGCTAGGGGTGCTTCGCGACCGCCTGTCGGCGGCGGTCGAGTGCCAGCGCCGGAGGGAGGTCGCCACACGGGCGCGGGACGAGTCGCGCAACGCGGACGACGCTGCGCGCGAGAGGGTCTCGACGCTGCAGGTGCGGGTCCGGCAAATGGGGCAGGACCGGGCGCTGGCGGCACAGAGGTGCGAGGGGGCGACGGCCGACATCGAGGCCGCGCGGGTCACCCTGACGACCCCGTTCGCGCCCATTGTCGAGTGGGAGGAGGCCCTCAGAGCCGACCCCACGGCCTTCCGGCAGCACTTCGAGGCTCGGGTCGCCGAGTGGCAGGGCCACGAGCGGGCGCGGGCCGCGGCGGAGGCGGCCCTTGCGGGGCTGGCCCCACGCATTGCCGAGGCCGTGGCCGTGGCCAGCGCGGAGGGCACGAGCGCGCGGCGTGAGGAGGCCGACGCCGAGCGCCAGGCGGGCGAGCACGCGCAGCTCGAGGCCGCCCGGCAGGGGCTCCTCGACGGTCGGCCGGCCGACGAGGTCGAGGCGGAGCTGCTGGGGCGGCAACGCGCTGCCCAGGCGGCACACCAGCGGGCCACGGCCGATCTGGCGAGCGCCAGGAGCGCCCTGGCAGCCGCCGGTGCCTCCGTGGGGCACTGGGTGGAGGAGCTCGGCCGAAGGGAGATGGAGCATGTCGAAGCCCGCCGGGAACTGGAGACGGCCCTCTCGGCGCGTGCGCTCGAGCTCGAGGGGGTGCGTCAGCTCCTCGCCCGAGACCCCTCGTGGGTCCAAGCGGAGCGGCTGGAGCTGGAGGGGCTCGCGCGGGGTGAGCAGGACGCGCGGGTGCTGGCGCTGGAGCGCCGCCGACAGGCGAACGCGCACGCGGCCACACGGCCCGACGGGCTCGACTGCGCCGGGGTCGCCGGGGTCCTCGCGAACGCGCTGAAGAGGCACGACGAGGCGCAGTCGACCTGGGCGGCGGCTCAGGGGCTCCTTCAGCAGGACGACCGGCGCCGGCAGGAGGCGGGCGCGCTCGCGGCGCAGCTGGTGTTGAAGGAGGCCAGCGCGCAGGTCTGGGAGCAGCTTCGCGACCTGATCGGCTCCGCCGACGGCAACAAGTTCCGGACCTTCGCCCAGAGCCTGACCCTGGACTCGCTGCTCGCCCACGCGAACCGCCACCTCGAGGACCTGGCGCGGCGCTATCGTCTGCAGCGCTCACCCGGCAGCGACCTGGCACTCCAGGTCGTCGACGCCGAGATGGGCGACGAGGTGCGCAGCGTCTACAGCCTGTCTGGCGGCGAGAGCTTTCTGGTCTCGCTCGCCCTCGCCCTCGGCCTCGCCTCCCTCGCCTCGCACCGGACGAGCGTCGAGTCGTTGTTCATCGACGAGGGTTTCGGCAGCCTCGACCCCGAAACCCTGGACACGGCAATCGCGAGCCTCGATGCGCTCCAGTCGCTGGGGCGCAAGGTCGGCGTGATCTCCCACGTGCCCACGATGGTCGAGCGCATCGGCGTGCAGGTCCGGGTCGAGCCTGTGGGTGGCGGCCGGAGCCGGGTCCGGACCCTCTCCCGAGTGACCGTCTGACGCATGCGGAGCCGCGACGCGATGAGACCATCCGAATCCTCCCTGGCGCCCACCCTGCCGAGGGTCCCGGGCACGGCCCCGGCGGCACACGAGCCTCCAGGGATGGATTCACGGCGTGTCCCGCGGGGCCGCGCCCGGGACCCGCTCGCCCCGGCGACCTTTTCACGAGCCAGAGACCGAGAGCTTGGCAGTGCGGCGGCACGTCCATGGGTCGGTGCCACGTGGGCCTCCTGCCTCGCGGTGATCCTCCTGGCGCTGCCTGCCTGCGGCGGCTCGGAGGGGCCTGGGGGCGAGGCCGCGTCCGGGGCGAAGGAGGCGTCGCGCCAGACCCCGGTGACGGTAGGCGAGGCCCGCCGGCGCGAGGTCGTGGTGACGCTCGAGTCGGTCGGGCGGCTCGAGAGCGTGACCGCCCCGACGGTGGCGGCCGAGGTCGACGGGCGCATCGTCCGGCTGGCGGCGGAGGCGGGGGAGCCGGTCCGCGCCGGCGCCGTCCTGGCGGTCCTCGACACCACCGGGCTCGAGCTCGAGCGCCGGGCGGCCGAGGCGGACATCCAGAGCCTCCAGGCACAGATCCGGAACGAGGAGCGGCGGGTCGCGCGCTTCGAGAACCTGAAGCAGAAGGACTACCTGGCCCAGACCCAGCTCGACGACTCCCAGGCCCAGCTCGACGTCTTTCGCGCCCAGATCGAGGCCGCGCGGGCGCGGCTCGCGATCGTCCAGGACCGGCTCAACCGGACCCGGGTGGTCGCCCCGGTCACGGCGACGGTGGAACGACGGCTCGTCTCGGTCGGCGACTTCGTGCGCCGCGGCGACCCGCTGTTCCAGCTCACGGCCGATCAGGAGCTGCAGGCCCAGCTGCCGTTTCCCGAGACCGTGAGCCGTGTCCTGCGCCCGGGCATCGAGGTCACGCTGGAGAGCCCGCTCGTCCCGGGCACCCGCGTGACCGGCCACGTCACGGAGCTGCGCCCGGCCGTCGGCAAGGGCAGCCGGGCGGTGACCGCGCTGGTCGCGGTCCCGAACCCAGGGGGCTGGCGGGCGGGGGCGACCGTGGAGGCCCGCGTCGTGGTCGAGCGCCGCGCCGACGCGGTCACTGCCCCCGCCGGGGCGGTGGTGCGCCGGCCCATCGGCGAGGTGGTCTACGTCGTGCGCGACGGCAAGGCCTGGCAGCGCCCGGTCACCCTCGGCGTGCGCGTCGACGGCGAGATCGAGGTCCGCGAGGGTCTCGCGGGCGGGGAGACGGTGGCGGTCGAGGGCGCCGCCTACCTGACGGACGGCACCCCCGTGCGGGTCGCGGGGGTCGGCCCGTGAACCTGCCCGAGCTCTCGATCCGCCGGCACGTCCTCGCCTACATGCTCTCGGGCGTGCTCGTCCTGTTCGGTCTCATCAGCTTTCGCGACATCGGCGTCGACCGCTTTCCGAGCATCGACTTCCCGATGATCTCGGTGACCACGGCATTGCCGGGTGGCAGTCCCGAGGTCGTCGACTCCAGCATCACCAACCTGATCGAGACCTCGGTCAACAGCGTCCCGGGGATCGAGCACATCCAGTCGACCTCCGCCTCGGGGCTGTCGGTCATCGTGATCACCTTTGTCCTCGAGAAGGACGTCGACGTCGCCTTCAACGAGGTGCAGGCCAAGGTCAACCCGATCCTGCCGCGCCTGCCGGACGAGGCGGACCCGCCGGTCGTCGACAAGGTGGAGTTCGGGGCGATGCCGGTCGTCTGGCTCGCCCTCTCCGGCGACCGCACGCTCCAGCAGCTGAACCAGTACGCGCGCAACGTCCTCAAGAAGCGCCTCGAGACGGTGGCCGGGGTGGGCCAGGTGCGGATCGGAGGCGAGCGCGCGCGCACCATCCGCGTCGACCTGGACCCGGGGCGCCTGGCCCAGTTCGGGATCGGCGTCGGCGAGGTCACGCGGGCGTTCGCGACCGAGCACGTGCGCCTGCCCGGCGGCTTCCTGGTCGGCGCGGACCGCGAGGAGCTGATCCAGCTCGACCTCGAGTACCACAGCGCCGCTGACCTGCGCGAGCTCATCGTCACCTACCGGGAGGGGGCGCCGATCCGGCTCGGCGACGTCGCCGACGTGGAGGACGGCCTCGCCGACTACCGCCAGCTCGCCCGCTTCAACGGCCGGGCGACGGTCGGGATCGGCATCGTCAAGGTGCAGAACGCGAACACGGTCGCGATCGTCGACGAGGTCAAGCGGCGTCTGAACGAGGAGATCATCCCCCAGCTGCCGCCCGGCCTGACGGTCGCGGTCGCCTTCGACGAGGCGGACCTGATCAAGGCGATCGTCGCCGCCCTCGAGGATCACATCGCGCTCGGCACCGTGCTGACGGCGCTGGTGGTGTGGCTGTTCCTGAAGAGCCTGCGCTCCACGCTCATCATCGCCGTCGCGATCCCGGTCTCGCTCCTCGGGGCCGTGGCGGTGATGTACTTCGCCGGCTTCACCTTCAACAGCATGACCCTCCTCGGCCTGCTGCTCCTCATCGGGGTGGTCGTCGACGACGCCATCGTGGTGCTGGAGAACATCTTCCGGCGCCTGGAGACCGTCGACCCCGACCCCGTAACCGCCGCGGTCAACGGCAGCGGCCAGGTCGCGTTTGCGGTCATTGCGGCGAGCCTGACCCTGGTCGCGATCTTTGCCCCGGTCATCTTCATGCGGGGGATCATCGGGCGCTTCTTCCAGTCCTTCGCCGTGGTCGTCACCTTCGGCGTGCTCGTCTCGCTCTTCGTCTCGCTCACCCTGACGCCGATGCTGTGCTCGCGCTACCTGCGTGTGGCGCGGCGGCACGGCTGGCTCTACCGGCTCTTCGACCTGCCGTTCCGGGCGCTCGACGCCGGCTACCGACGCCTGCTCGAGACCGCCCTCAACTGGCGCTGGACGGTGGTGGTGCTGACCGTGGGCGCGGTCTACGCGAGCGGCTATTTCTTTGCGCACATCGGCAAGGGGTTCATGCCGGTGCAGGACGAAGGCCGATTCCTGGTCACAGTGAAGACCCCCCTCGGCTCGAGCATCGAGTACATGGACCGCAAGCTCGGCGAGGTGGAGGCGGTGATCGCCGCCCACCCGGAGGTCGCAGGCTCGTTCGCGACCGTCGGTCTCGACCGGGCGGGTCTCGTCAGCACGGCCAGCGTCATCGTCCGCATGGTCCCCTGGGAGGCGCGGGAGGTCTCCCAGGCGGAGCTGATGGAGCGCCTGAGAGGGGACCTCGGCATGGTCCCGGGGGTGGAGGCGTACCCCGGCGAGATGCCGCTCGTCGGCGGCATGCGCGGCGAGCCGTTGCAATTCGTGCTGAGCGGCCCGGAGCTCCACGAGGTGGCACACCTCGCACAGGGGCTGCAGGCGCAGCTGGAGGCGACGCCCGGCCTCGGCAAGCTCGACCTGGATCTCCAGGTCGACCTCCCGCAGCTCGAGCTGCGGCTCTACCGCGAGCGGCTCTTGGCGCTCGGCCTCACCTCGCGAGACGTGGCGCTCGCCGTCAACGTCCTCGCCGGCGGCCTCGACGTCGCCCGCTACAACGACGAGCCGGGCGACGGCCAGCGCTACGACATCCGCATCAAGGCCCCGGCCGGGACCCTGAGCTACGCGCCCGATCTCAGCCAGATCTACCTGCGCGGCGCCGACGGCGAGCTGGTGCGCCTGGACAACCTGGCCGAGCTCGTCCCACGCCTGGGGCCGGCGGTGGTCGGCCGCTACGACCTGCAGTACGCGGCCAACTTCTTCGGCACCCCGCTGATCCCCGAGGCCGAGGCGATCCAGCGGGTCGAGGCCACCGCCGCCGAGATCCTGCCGGCCGGCTACCGGGTGCGGATGGTGGGGCGCGCCGAGGAGCTCGGCAAGACGGTCGGCTACATGGTGTTCGCCTTCGTGACCGCCCTGGTGCTCGTCTACATGGTGCTGGCGAGCCAGTTCAACTCGTTCGTGCAGCCGCTCATCATCATGGTCGCCCAGCCCCTCGCCATCATCGGCGGGGTGGGCGCACTCTGGCTGACCGGCCACTCACTCAACATCTATTCGATGATCGGCCTCGTGCTGCTGGTCGGGCTGGTCGCCAAGAACTCGATCCTGCTGGTGGACCTGACCAACCAGCTCCGCGCCGACGGCGAGGGCATCTGCGGGGCCCTGAGCCAGGCCTGTCCGGTGCGTATGCGCCCGGTGGTGATGACCTCGATGACGATCATCCTGGCGCTTCTGCCTGCGGCGCTTGGCTACGGCGCCGGCGCCGACACCAACGGCCCGCTCGCGGTGGCCGTCATCGGCGGGATGGTGAGCTCGACCCTCCTGACCCTCGTGGTCGTCCCCGCGGTTTACTCCCTGGTCGAGGGCGGTCTGGCGCGACGCGACCGCCGGCGGAGTACCACCGCGGGTGCCGAGCGGGGCCCGCTTCACGAGGGTGGCTGAGGAGGGCTGGGGAGGTCAGGCGCGGAGCAGGCCGCGGGGGCTGGCTTCGCCGCGCCGGGCTCGCCAGGCCGCGCGACCCGATGGTGGCCGGGCGATCGGGTCGCAAGCGCCGAGTCCTTTCGCGCCGGGCCTCGACCGCGGTGAGCGGTTGGGCTCACACTGGAACCCCGGGGCGGCTCTGCCCGGCCCGGGAGGTAACGGATTGACGACGGTCGGCGCCGGGTGCGGCGCACAGGGGGTGTAGCGATGCGTCAGAGCGCGTGGGGCTGGACAGCCGGGACGGTGCTGGCACTGAGCCTGGGCGGGGCTGCCGTGGCAGCGGACCTACCCGGGGGCATTCCCGGTTCTGCGACGGACGTTGCCAAGGACAAGGCCATGGAGATGGGCAAGGAGCAGGCCATGGACGCGGCGAAGGGCAAGGCGACGGAGTCCGTTGGGGGCGGCGCGGGCGGTGCCGCCGGCATGGCCGAGAAGGCGGCTACCAAGGCGGTAGAGGAGCAGGCCCAGGAGGCCGCCAAGGATGCGGCCAAGGACAGCGTCAAAGGGATGATGAAGTAGGATTTGGAGCCCCAGGACTTCCACTCCTCCGCTCCCGATGGTTCGGGGGCGGAGGAGTCGGACTGCCCCTGGCAGACCGTCGAGACTGGCCCCGCCCTCCGGCTCCGGAGGGGGGACGTTCTCATGATGCGGCAGAGGTCGCGTGAGGCCCGGTGGGTGTAGATGGGGCCCGCGAAGCCGGCCTTGACGAGGAGCGGGAGGCGACCCGAGTGGTCGATGTGCGCGTGGCTCAAGACCACGGCGTCGACGCTGCCGGGCTCGAAGGGGAAGGGCTCCCGATTACGCTGCTCGTCGGCCCGGGAGCCCTGGATGAGTCCGCAGTCGAGCAAGAGGCGCCAGCCGCCGACCTCGATGAGGTGACAGGACCCGGTGACCTCACCCGCGCCGCCGTGGAAGGTGATCTGCATTGGCTATCGGCGCCCCCTGATCCCACGACTGCGGCGACTGACTTGCGGCCCCTCCGGCTGGCTCAGAAATAGACCGCTTCGAACAGCGCGATCGGGGAGCCGGCCGCATCGAAGATCTCCAGCGTGTTGGCCTTGACGACGATCGGGTAGCTGCGGCCGGTCAGGCATTCGGTAAAGCGCGCCGCGTCGGCCATGTAGCGCATCTCGCCGCCGAGCGCCGTGCTTGTCGTCGGTCGTACGGAGGTCGGCGCGTCTGCCATCATCCCGCCGTCGGCGGCAGTGGCGAGCATCGGCGCCAGCAGGGTGACGGCGGTCGCCAGGTGGAACAGGCTGCGCATCTACTTCTGACTCCCTTTTGCTTAGAACCGCACGACCCCCGCTTCCAGAAGGCCAATCACGACGAGGTTGACGCCGATGACGTAGTTGAGGATCGTGGGCCTGACGAGGATGAGGACCCCAGCGACCAGGGCGATGACGCCCCGCGGTCTATTCCCTGGTCGAGGGCGGTCTGGACCGACTACGCCGTTTCAGGGCCGAACGTCCTCCGCAACCCGTACGGTCCCCGCGAACGGGTTCCGGATGACCAGCTTCTCGTCGATGACCTGACCGTCTTGTAGGTCTTCGGAGTAGAGCGTCCCACACCCTGCGAGGAGTGCCGAAGCGACGATCATCGCGTCGAAGACTGAGAATCCGTAGCGCTCGGCCAGCAGCAGCCCGTGCCCATGGGTCTCCAACGTCAAGGGCTCGATCGTGCAGACGGCCCGGATCGGCTCCAGCGCGTCTCGGATCTCGGAGAAGCTCATCCCCAGCTTGCGCGATGCCACCGCCGCGAGCTCGTTCAGGACCTGAACGCTTACGGTGCCCCCCTGGGAGACGACCGCTTCGGCGCGGTCCGCCTTCGGTTCGTCGGCGGAGAGCAGGTAGAGGAGGACGTTGGTGTCGAAGAACGACTCATCCCCGCTCATGTGCCTCCAGGCGGTCGAACTTGAAGTCCGCGGGGA
>Ga0316622_100001470_pt1 | contig 15341 bp, 15 predicted proteins | sample OWC_Aug_OW2_C1_D_FD_207646 | JGI IMG/M metagenome (GOLD analysis project Ga0316622, IMG submission 207646) | Wetland soil microbial communities from Old Woman Creek delta, Ohio, United States - OWC_Aug_OW2_C1_D5_C | ecosystem: Environmental > Terrestrial > Soil > Wetlands | place: USA: Ohio... | reverse complement strand
ACTGACTGAAAAAGGAGTATGAATATTCCTTAAATCCACTGTTTCTTCCGGAAATAGAAGAGCATCAGAACGACCATCCCAATCATCACCACCCAGACCGTGAAATACCCGTACTCCCACCCAAGTTCCGGCATATACCGGAAGTTCATGCCATAGACCCCTGCAACGAAGGTGAGCGGGATGAAGATGGTAGCGATCAGGGTGAGAACCTTCATGATCTCGTTCATACGGTAGGAAATCCCGGAAAGGTAGATGTCAAGCATCCCCGATACCATATCCCTCAGCGTCTCCAGCGTATCGATGACCTGGATGGTGTGATCATACACATCGCGGAGATAGATAGCGGTTGTCTCCTTGATGAGCGGGGACTCGGAATGTTCGAGGTTGTTGATCACCTCTCGGAGCGGCCAGACCGATTTTCTCAAAAATATCATGTCTTTTTTAAGCCGGCTGATCCGGCTGAGCGATTCCTGGGAGGGGTGGAGCACAAGCTCTTCCTCGAGCTCTTCGACTCTCTCCTCGAGTTTCTCCATGACCACAAAATAATTGTCAACAATGCCATCGATGAGGGCATACGCCAGGTAATCAGGCCCGAATTTGCGTATCCTTCCATCTTTCCTGATACGCTCCCGTACCGGGTCGAAGATATCCCCGACATCCTCCTGGAACGAGATGAGAAAGGTAGGCCCGATCAGCATGCTCACATGCTCGACCTTCACATCCTTCTCTGCGTCGATGAAAGAGAGCATCTTCATATTGAGGTAGATATACGACTCAAGGTCCTCCATCTTCGGACGTTGATCGGTGTTCAGGATATCTTCAAGGATAAGCGGATGAATGGTGAAACATTTTCCGAGCTCCTCGATGATTCTGGTATTACCAAGCCCGTCCACGTTGATCCATGTCACCGTCTCGGTATCACGGAACGGGAAACACTCGGTAATCTGGTCGACCACTTTTTCCGTGAAGTGGGTGGCGTCATAATCGATGACGGTAATTCGGACGGATTCTGTTGACGGGATATCGCCGGCATGGAGCGTTCCCGGAGGTTGACCGGCTTTCTTTGAGAGTTTATGCTTGTGGCGGGACATGGGTGACTCGGCTTTTCTTATCAGAGTCTTTTGTATGATCCCCCAATTAAGGATTTTGAGGGATGTTTGTCAGGGAATTCTATAGTACATTATAGAGGTGGAATTCGTCTTGTTCGTAGTCTGGGTAGTGGGGCTGTTTCAAAAAGTGAGAATGAGTATCCTTTTCTCTAAAGAGACATTTTTTTAATCTCCCTTATTCTTACCTCTGATAATAAGGAGGCTGGACGATGCCTCCCTTTAACCGGTGATGCAGTATTTTATTCCCCTGATCCAGTGTGCAATCGGTCTCATCCTGCTTCTGAAAGGAGCCGATTTTACCGTCAGAGGAGCTGAGAACCTCGCAGGAAAACACGGGGTCTCGTCCACCACGATCGGGCTCACGCTTGGTGGCATTTGGCACTTCGCTTCCGGAACTGGTCGTAACCTCCGAGGCATTCAGACGGGGGAATTACGCAATCGGCACGGGGAATATAATCGGGAGCACCATCGCTAATATCGGACTTATCCTCGGCATTGTCGGACTCCTGATGCCTTCCGTGTGCACAGTACCCGCCTCCCGTCTCCGGCTTCTTGAAAATGCTCTCCTCACCCTGGCAGCTACGTTGATCTTTGTCCTCTTCGCGGTCAGGGGATTTTTCGATTTCCTCTCTGGAATGGTGTTCCTTGTCATCTTCGCGCTGATTCTGTACCGGATGTTGATACACAATGCCGAAATGGTCTCTTCCAGTACAACGTCCATCCGGTATCCTCTCCTCGTTACCATTGCAGGCCTTGCCATGGTGGTGATCGGCGCCGAGCTGCTGCTCGCAGGAGCGGAGACGATTGCTACGATCCTCTCCATCCCTCCATTGGTGATAGGGCTCTCCATGGTAGCGGTCGGGACCTCCCTCCCGGAACTTGCAACTTCGGTGGTTGCCGCGATACAAAAGAGCCCCGGGATCTCGATCGGGAATATCCTCGGGAGCAATAGCTTCAACCTCCTGTTTGTCATCGGGCTCAATTCGCTCTTTTTCACCATTCCGGTCCCCGAAATGAAGGATAGTATCGTGATGACCGTTTTCACGATGGCAATATTTGTCCTGTTCATACGGAAAATTTGTGAAACCCGGGTGTGGGGTATCATGCTCCTTGGTGCCTATCTCGTGTATATCCTGTTTGTATACGGGATCGTCTGAATTGGTCTGGCTTGTGAGGTATCCAGGTTTTGGCGGCCTGATACATGCCGGAGCCAGGGGGTCAGAGAGCGGGGAACTATGAGACACCAAAGGTATCCACAAGACCTTCAATGATAATCGATCCAATGAAGAATCCAAGCACCATCCCGGCAACGACCGTGAAAAGACCTTTTCTTCCTCTTTTCACCCCTTTCAGGTAGATCTCACAGGACAGGTACAGGGTAAAAGCAAAAATAAGGAGACTTATACCAGTTATGACCATTTTGAATTCCGGCGGGATTATCGCTTCAACAGGTTCCCGGGTTTCATCCCATACATGCGAGATGAGATCAGCAAGACCCGGGATGCCAACCCTGAGTGCAATTCCCGAAACCGTTGCAGAGACAAAGAGCTTCCGCCTGCTTCTTCCCATGTCTGAATACCCAGATATCCAACCCCGAACAGGATAAAATCATAGGGGCAGAACCAGGGCAGGTGCAGACCCCCTGTCAAGACTGCAGCCCGGGAGAATTCTTATCTTTTCCCCAGTCGACTATTTTTCATGGATGTTCTCCTGATATTTTCGGCCATTATTATGGTCCTGCTGATCCTGAATGCGATCGTCCTTGTCATGCGAATCCGTGCTGCGCCGGACAAACCCATCGGGAAAGGGATAGGCCTTGTCCTTGGGCTGGCCATCGGGCTCACCCTCTGGGTACCGCTGACGTATCTTTTTGGAAACCAGAGTGCAGGGATTATTGCAGGATCAATGGTGGGAATTATTCTGGCAATAACACTTGAGCTGTATTCTGCCCAGGTAAGAAAGAGGCTGGAATCGTAGTACGGGGGATATTACTATTTGATAGGTTTGATGCACCAGCACGAATCTCCAGCTGACACTTCCATGCGGGAGGATCGCTTCACAAAGGACGGGCAAATACCCTGTCGAGGGATATGGGAACGCCAACAAGCCTGGAAAAACCGAAGGCCCCGTTAGGGCTCTTCCTATAAAGTGTTTGAGGTCATTTAGAGCACGGATACGACAGATGAGTGAACTATCCGGTTCATACCAAAAACCAGGCCCATGGTGCCATTATTTTAATCCCTGTTCAAAGGAGGTAGGAAGGGTGTTATCCGTTCAGGATGCATACCCATGGAGATAACAGCAATGGATATCAGCAGAAGTAAGATCAGGAATGCATTGGCAGATCGGACAAGAGAGTTGATCATGGCCAGAAAGGCCCTTTATGCTGCCGCAACGATCCATACCACAATGATAGCCATGCTTATGACATGTTTTGCTGTCATGTTGCATGTAGTCCTGGCATAACGATACCAACCCTACCCGATCGGGATCAATAAGAATCCCGATCGGGCGGAACATATTCTTCTCTATTCCTTCGGCCTTTTCAGAGAGGCGTATGGTAAAAAAATTGTGTTGAACAGAGGTTATCAGTCATCTTCCCTCATCAGGAGATGGACCTGTTCCTTCAACTCCCGTATATGCTCTTCCTCCGCATACCCACTCGCTCTCCACCGGATTCTTCCCTCCCGGTCAAGCAGGAAGAGATATGCCAGCGCCGGATCCTCCATCCCCAGTTCTCTCCTGTAGGGAAAGACATCCCCATAATAGGTGATAACGAAGGGATGCTTATTAGCAGGAATACCGGATCGCATCCCGGCATCGATCCACCCGGACATAACCCGCCAGTAAGCCGATCCAATCATCGGTATCTCATAAAACCAGACTCCGGGGATCTTTCCAAACTCCAGGGAGAACGGTTCATACCAGGAGTCGATCATAACCTGTGCCCCTCGCTGGAATGCGATCGCGATCAGTGTGACAGCGCCCCGGCAGTCAGCAGGGAGGGTCACTCTATCGCCGCGGAGCGAATGGGATGAGAGAGAGGGGAACATCGGGTCAGGTCGGGGGGGAGCTGCCATTATGATGAGATGGGCACTCCTGGCAAAAAAACTAGCGGAATGCCGGGAATTCCGCGTGGAGCCCTGGCACAGCATCTGATGCCGGCGCATATAGAACCGCTATAGACCTGGATATTACAATCACGAATCTTCCTGTTATAGTACCCTTTAATCAGAAAGTACCTCAGAATGCCGGTTGGCGTGCAGAGCAATTGTGGCTAAAACAGGGTCTCATCGGAATTCACACGTCCATAGAATAATAAGGATGCATCGTCAACCGGTCACCTATCAGGTGTCAGAATGATAAGGTCTCTCTCCTTTGAGGAGTTACGAAATACCTATGATTCCACGCTCGTGGAGTGTAAAAGTACCGCAGAACTGAAACCCCTGGACGGAATAATCGGCCAGGACCGGGCTTTGAAAGCACTCACCTTCGGTCTGAATATCAAGGAGAGTGGATTTAATATCTATGTATCAGGAGTTCACGGTACAGGGCGGAAAGCTGCCGTTGAAAAATTCCTTGATGAAATTTCCAGGACCCGGCCCAGGGGGAACGATTGGATCTATGTGAATAATTTCCAGAATCCGTATGAACCGAATGCCATCAGGCTTCCCCCTGGGATGGGCGTAGAGTTCCGGGATGATATGGCTGCATTCATTGCCGAAGCAAAACGGGTTATCCCGAAAAGTTTTGAGAGCGAAGACTACGTAAACCGCCGTGATGCGGCACTCCAGTCCCTCGAGAACGAGAAGGCCAAGCTCTTTGCCCAGATCGATGCAAGTGCAAGGGAGAAGAATTTCGTTATCCAGCCCGGTCCCCAGGGTCTAATCACAATCCCTCTGAAGGAAGGGATACCCATGGAGCAGGAGACATTCCTCGCCCTTCCCGAGGAGGAACAGCGTGAGTACCAGAAGAAGAGGGATGAACTCACGGTTGAGATGCGAAACACCTTCCGGCAGCTCCGCGAACTCGATCAGAAAGGGATGGAAACGGTTGATCAGCTCAACCGTGACGTGGCACTGAGTACCATGGGTCACAGGGTAGCCACCCTCAAGGATAAATATGCACACGTCGAGGAAGTGAATGCTTTTATCGATGCGGTCCAGGTGGATATGGTCGGGAACCTTCCCCTGTTCATGGGGGAGATCCCACAACCCCAACCCCCTACCCAGATCCAGAATCCGCTTCTAAAAGAGCTTGCTTTCCGGAAATACGAAGTGAACGTGATCGTGGACAATTCAGGGAGTACCGGAGCACCCGTAGTATTCGAACAGAATCCGACCTATCCGAACCTTTTCGGTAAAGTCGAGAAGGAGTTCCAGTATGGGGTGGTGACAACCGATTTCTCCATGATACGGCCCGGTTCGATTCACAAGGCCAACGGAGGATTCCTGGTGCTCCCCGTGGAGGATCTCTTCAGGAACCCGTTCGTCTGGGATGGGCTCAAGTCCGCCCTCAAGACGGGGAAAGTCTCTATCGAAGAACCTGCTGAACGGATGGGGTACATCACCACAAAGAGTATCAAGCCTGAATCCATCCCCCTTGACCTGAAGGTCGTGCTGATTGGCACCCCTATCATCAACCAGATCCTCTATACCCAGGATCCCGATTTTTCCGAACTCTTCAAAGTCAAGGCCGATTTTGACTCCGCTATGGATCGGAATGAGGAGAACGTGCGAAAATATTCGGCGTTTGTATGTACCATTTGTGAAAAATATCATCTGAAACATCTTGACCGGTCAGCAATGGCCAAGATTATTGAATACGGGTCTCTTCTGGCCGATGACAAGAAGAAACTCACTACCCGGTTTTCACTGATTTCCGATGTCCTCCGTGAGGCAAGTTACTACGCAATGGAGGAAGAGGAGGGGATGGTGGAGGCAAAGCACATCCTGAAGGCAATCGACGAGAGGACCTATCGGTCGAGCCTGATCCAGGAAAAAATCCAGGAGTACATCACTCGGGGTGTCTTCCTGATTGATACTGAAGGAGAGAGAGTAGGGCAGGTAAACGGGCTTTCCGTCATAAGCCTCGGTGACATCGAATTCGGAAGGCCTTCAAGGGTCACCGCAAGCATCGGGGTTGGCAGGGGGGGCATCATGGATATCGAGCGGGAGGCGAGCATGGGTGGACCGAGCCACACCAAGGGAGTACTAATCCTCTCGGGTTACCTCGCAAACAAGTTCGCCCAGGACAAACCGCTGAGCCTGAACGCCCGTCTTGTATTCGAACAGAGTTACGAAGGGGTTGACGGGGACAGTGCATCCAGTACTGAGCTGTATGCAATCCTCTCGGCACTCTCAGGGATTCCCCTCAAACAGTTCATTGCCGTGACCGGCTCGGTGAACCAGAAAGGGGAGGTCCAGGCGATAGGCGGTGTAAACCAGAAATTGGAAGGATTCTTCGAGGTCTGTAAGGCCAAAGGCCTGACAGGGATCCAGGGGGCCATGATACCCGCAAGTAACGTTCAGAACCTGATGCTGAAAGAGGAGATTGTGGAAGCAGCAAAGGCCGGAAAGTTCAGGATCTACCCGGTATCGACCATCGATGAGGGCATCCAGGTTCTTACCGGAGTGAAAGCAGGTGAACGCCTGCCCGACGGGACCTTTGAACCGGGAACCGTCAACTACCTTGTCGATAAAAGACTAAGGGAGATGGCTGAGACCTATCGGGACTACCGGGCTCCGAAATCCTGACGGGTTCCGTTCCCCTTTCTTTGGAGATCGGCCCATTATCCTTTTCGACTCAACCTTAAAACTTCATTCATTTCTATTTATATACCTGGAAGAGATACGATACTGCATGACACCTGATTCCTGGAAGAGGAAAAAGACCATCGCATCAGTATCGGTCTTCATCGTGCTTGCAGCATTGCTCGTACTGAGCGGATGTACAACCCAGCCGGCGGGAACTCCAACCGCAACACCGACTGCAACAACAATGCCAACCACTGCAATGCCTACAACGACTGCTCCGGTTAATATGACCGATATGGAAGTCTACAACGAGACAGCCAACAACACGACAGCCAAGATCCCCCTCGGAAGCGGAGGATTAATCGTAAGGCTCGCTGAAAATCCGAGTACCGGCTATTCCTGGAATGCGACAGTAACCTCCGGCCTGACCATTGTCGACGATGCCTATGAGCCGAATCCCGCATCCCAGGGAATGGTAGGGGCTCCCGGAACCCACTACTGGATCCTTTCAGGCACCGCTACAGGACAGCAGAAGTTTTCAGCAATCTACATGCGACCCTGGGAGAATGTGACCGGGACCGAAGATACGTTTGTCCTGAACGTCATCGTGGAATAAGGCTGATTCTCAGCTCATTTTTCTTTATATATCATTCAAATAACGGGAGTACTTTTCGCCAGTTGGATATCCCCATCCTGCATTGATGCCGGCCAATACTCTCATGGCGTGGTTTTTAGGTATCCTTCCAGCCGTCAGATTCATAGTTCCTGAGGTATAAAAAACTGAGATATTCAATCAGGGGAGGGCCGCATGGTACCTTATCCGAATTCGTACGTCCATGGCCATTCTGACCGGGAATCTGAACGACTGCACTACCAGGCAGCAGGACTGGAGGATTTGCTTCATTGGGACACCCGCTACCTTCCCGGGAGCAGAGTGCTTGAAGCAGCATGCGGTGTCGGAGCCCAGACCGTGATCCTGGCAAAGAACAGTCCTGGTGCAGCATTTGTCTCTGTGGATATCTCTCCAGAGTCGCTCAACCTCGCAGAGCAGCGGATCCAGGCAGAACAGGTAGAAAATGTCACATTCCAGCAGGGGGATATCTATCATCTCCCTTTCAGGGCAGAGTCATTCGACCACATCTTCGTCTGTTTCCTTCTCGAGCACCTCTCCGACCCGCTCCTTGCATTGGAAGAGATGAGAGGTCTGCTGAGAGCGGGAGGGACAATAACGGTGATAGAAGGGGACCATGGATCGGCACTCTTCTACCCTGAAAGCCCGAATGCTCATCGGGTGATCGACTGCCTTATTGAACTCCAGCGACAGATTGGCGGGAATGCGATGATTGGGAGGGAACTCTGGCACATTCTGAATGATGCAGGATTTTCCCGCGTTCAGGTCTCCCCCCGGCAGGTATACGCCGACTCCAGCCGGCCGGAATATATCGAAGGAGTGAGGAACATCTTCATCGCAATGGTGGAGGGTGTCAGGGACCAGGCTCTTGCCGGCAACCTTATCGATGCCGATAGCTGGGATAAGGGGATCGGGGATCTCTTCCGGACAACAGAAAATGACGGAACATTCTCGTATACTTTTTTCAAATCTACCGGTGTGAAATCCAGGTGAATTGCTATCATCTACACCATTCCTGATCTCGCGTGAACCCAACGAAAAACGATAAATTCAGAGTTTTCTCAGGTGAGAGAATAGTTCGAGCATGTCTTCGGGACGATCTATTGTCTAAAATGCACTAAGGAGAATTCTCTTCAATGGGGATGGTGCAAAACGGTTCATTATCACCTGAACAGCTGCCTGCCGTATTCGATAACGGTCTGGAGCGTTTTTAACCGTGCAAAGTACTTGTCATCTGATTCTACAATGGTCCAGGGGACTTCCGTTGTGTTCGTCCGTGCGAGCATCTCTGTCACGGCTTCGTCGTATTCATTCCATTTTGCCCGGTTCCTCCAGTCCTCATCGGTGATCTTCCACTGCTTGATCGGATCATTCTGGCGGTCCTGGAACCGTTTGAGCTGTTCATCTTTGCTCACCTCGAGCCAGAACTTGATCAGCCCTCCGCCGCTCCCTACGTATGCCTGTTCCATCTCGTTGATCTCCCGGTATGCCTGCTTCCATTCGGCCGGTGTGCAGTACCCCTCCACCCGTTCTACCAGGACACGGCCATACCAGCTCCGGTCAAAGATAGTGATGTGCCCAGCTTTTGGGAACCGCTGGTAGAAACGCCAGAGGTAATGATGATCAAGCTCGGTCTGGTCCGGGCGTACGATCGACACCACATCGTAGCCGCGGGGATTCATCAGCCTGACAAGTCGCATGATATTGCCCCCTTTTCCTGCTGCATCCCAGCCTTCGTAGACGATAATGAGAGGGATCTTCCGCTTGTAGAGCAGGTATTGGATATCCCGGACCTTCTCCTGGCATTGGAGAAGATGCTGCTCGTATTCCGATTGAGAGTACTCAACGGAAGCGGCTGAGTGTCTTTTTACCATCTTTTTCGGGGATTTTGCATTACTATACTTTCCATTGCTCTTCCTTCCGGATTTTAATCCGGCTTCAATCCCTTCGAGATGCTTTTTTAAGCGTTTAACAAGGGTGGAGTGCACTTTCAGGCAGGTATAGTTGCTGTCTGTCGCTTCCACGAGGGTCCATGGTGCATAAGGCTTGTCCGTCCCTTCAATAAACCTCTCGATGACTGGCAGGTAGCTGTCATAATGGTGATGGAAGTCCCAGTCACCCTTTGTGATCATCCAGGAGGTGAGGAGGTTTCCCTCGCGCTCATCGAGCCGCCGTTTCTGCTCCTCCTTGCTGATATGGAGGAAGAATTTGAGGATGATGACACCATCGTCCGCAAGCTGTCTCTCGAAGCTGTTGATGGTATCGAGAGAGAACCGTACTGCAGATTTCCAGTCGATTCCGGACACCTGCTCAGCGAGAGCCCGTGAATACCAGCTACGGGCAAAGATCGCGATCCTGCCCTTTGCCGGAATCCTGGTAAAGAACCGCCAGAGGAGGGGGCGGGCACGTTCTTCGTCATTCGGTGATCCGGTAGAATGGAGTGAGAAGCCGCGGGGATCGATGTGCTGGATCAGCTCGCTGATGACCATCGTGATACCGGATGCATTCCATCCCTCGACAACGATGATAATCGGAACTTTGTGTTCCCATAACGCCCGGGTAAGAATCCCGATCTCTACCCTGAGGGATTCCATCTCCTTTTCAAAGGTTTTATCATCAGTCTTTTTCGACAGGTCAAGCTTCTCGAACATCGGGCCCTCATTATTATAGAGGGGATGTTTCCCGGAGAACTTTAAACTTGGGAAATGAGAATCATGCCGGATTGCACAGGGTACACCAGCCATGATGTCCGAGGCACACTGTGACTTCGGGGAATTTTGGAACCATCTGAAAAAGGAGAGGTTAGCAGCTGATATCAGGGCCTATATCCATCGACCGGGCAAGTTTCACATACCGGTCTGGATCCTGTTCGAATTTTTTCCTGCAGAAATCAGAGCAGAAATAGAACTCCTGCCCCTTGTAATGGGTTCTGCAATCCGTTTCATCCTCATCGATGACCATGTAGCATACCGGGTCAGTTGCCATTGTCCCAACCTCCTGGCAGCTGGGGTATTATGCAGGAAGAACTATAAAAAAGCTGCTGGTTATTATTGAAGGCGTACCGATCTTTCCCCGGTTCGCCCTTCCCGAATGTTCCTGCGCCATTCTCTTCTTACCTTTCCGAACAAGAAAAAGATCATTTATTTCCCTGGAAGGACATCTGCTAGGGTATGGGATTAAAAGATAACTTTTCCAGCGAAGAATGGGAGAACCTGATCGGCCTTCCCTCTGCAGTCTCAATGACAATGATAGTGGCAGCCCCCAACGTTATGGGGGTATGGGGCGAGACGAAAGCCATGATGCAGGAGCCCGCAAAACTGGCCGCTAGTAGCGGAAGTTCCCTCGTCGGACTCCTGCTGGCCGAGATGCAGCCGAGATTACAGGAACTCGCAAAGAAGCAGCAGGCTGCCCTGAAACATGACAAAGCTGGGTATCGGGCACATACAATGGAGGCCTGCAGGCTGGCTGCAACAGCGTTGACAAAGGTTCCTCCTGAGGAAGCGCTGGCATATAAAAACTGGGTGCTCGGGATCGGCCTCAAGGTGGCAGAGGCGGCAAAGGAGCACGGGATTGCCGTCAGCGACCCGGAAAAAGCGGTTATTGCCGAGATCTCATCGGCTCTTGGTGTTACTGGACCGTGAGAAACATTTTTATGAATCCGAACATTGGATGAGAAAACCAGGAATCACAGATATTCATGCATGGTATCCCGTTTTTTAATTGAAGTGTAGGAGACAGGACCTGTGCATGCTTATATCCATTCTTACTACCAATAATACGAGAGGCAGAGATCATCCGGGCACACAGGTGTTTTTTTTAACACATAAAAAAATCCGGGATTTCAAGAATCGATTTGTCCCCATTAGGGGGTAAAAAAACAGAGGGGATGGTGGACTCCATGATACCCACCGGACAGACAAACCATGATGAAAAATTCCGAAAAGCCATCCGTGATGGGAACGAGATCCGGGTACGTAATCCGTTTTACCTGCCCGAACTGTTATAAAGAGAACTCAATCATCTGCAATATGCCAAAATCCTATTACAAGGAGAGCAGGGACGGGACCTGTGCACAATGCAGGAAACATTGCGAGGTCCTCACGCCAGGCCAGTATTGAATTACATCCTTTTTCAAGTTCTATCCTTTTCGCTAGACAACCAGCCCTTTCTTCGCCTTCAACACCCTGCATTCCGGGTACCGCCAGGTATCCGGAAGGTCTTTAACAGTGGTTCCAGGAGGGATACCCCCTTTTGGGTCTCCTTTTTCAGGAGCATAGATGGAGGCACATTCCTGACACTACCAGCATGCCGGTTTTTTCCAATCCATACAAACCCATCCCTTTGTTTGGTGATGTACTCTCTTTTTGGGGAATGTTTGACCACTTCTTTTTCAGCAACACCATATCACCTTCATTCTTATGCCATACGTCAATTGAGCCGATACCAAGGACAATTGGTCCGACTATTGAAGTAGCCGGAATGGCAGATTGTGAAAATTTTGGGGACTACTCCCATAGGTAGAGAAGAGATTGAGGCCGATTATCGGCCTCTATTCAGGTCCTGCTGTCGGGAATCAGGTTTTCCTCATAGAAAGGTATACCGCAGCCGCGATACCTATCATTCCCAGCCAAGGAGAGAGAGGAATTCCCTGTGCGGTTGTGGGAGGTGCAGTGGTTTGAGTCTGGATAGCGGTGGTAACCGGTGCGGTGGTAATAGTCGGCATCGGTGATACCATGGTACCTGGCGCTGCTCGTGTAATGTTTGCAGCCGCGGCATCTCGTCCCTTTATCGCCAGAATATAATTCGGTTCGATGGAAAGGGACTGTTCATAGGCAGTGATGGCCCCCTGGTAGTCACCGGTTGCGGCCAAAGCATCACCTTTCATTGCCCATGGTTCGGCGTATCTGGGCTCGAGGCCCAGGGCCTTTTCGTAGAGCGGGATTGCTGCTGTATAATCTCCAAGGGCTGCCAGCGATTTTGCTTTCCCATAGTACGCGTAATATCCATACTGGGGATTTACAGCAAGAGCCGTGTCATAGGCGGTGATCGCATCCTTATACCTCTTAAGACCATAGAGAGCTTCACCTCTCTGGTAGTATGCTTTCGCATATGATGGATTGAGTGCAATGGCCTTATCAAATGCCACTAATGCCTCCTCATATCTTCCCAGACCGTTCAGGGCAACACCTTTTCCAGCCCATGCCAGCGGCAGTTTTGATGGCTCAAGAGCTATCGCCTGTTCATAGTAGCTGAGTGCCTCTTCGTATTTTCCCTCATCAACCAGCTCATCTCCTGTAAGTGCTAATGTACCCGCAGATTGGGCCATTGCTGGTGCACAGAATGTAGCAATCATCGTTAGGATACTGAAAAGAGCAATTCTTTGAAGTAACCTACTTTTCATGAAATTTCCCCCTGGCATGTATAACGCTGCCAGTGAGTGAACCTTGGACGATAAGATGAAAAATGTTACTCTTCCTCCCCAAGCTAAATAAATAGATTAAGGCCACGGCGTGGTAACGTCATCCTTGCTCCTTTTTAATCAAGGGATGAAAGGTTTAGAGCAGAATCACCCGCCGTTCAGGCATTGATCAAGGGCTCCGCTGCTGATCATCTCCCGAAAAATGACTTCGGGATCGAAATCGCCAGAGGGGTTATATGTTCGGGGTTGATAAGAGAGGATCGCCCTCATCCTCCCCCTGACCTGACGGTTCCGCAAACGGCTAAGGTCCCTCTGCAACGATACCTCGATAAAGCCTGAACGAAAGGAACGGGAACATGGTTGGCAAAGTACGAGGAGAGACTTCTGGAGATCAATATGAGGGGTCTCGAAAGACAGGGCGGAATCTATCGTATGAACATCAAGGAGTGCAAGGGGATATTCGAGGCTGCAGTTCTCACATCTGCATCCTGTTGCAATCTTCAGCCCCTTGACTTCGCCGGGTAAAGCTCGAGGTATCCTGGCAGATCCATGATCCAAGTAATTTTCCATGATCTGGGGAGGATAAATTGTTTCCTGCTCCCGCCCCGCCTCCCAATCCTTGAGATACGGATCGTTGAGATCATTCTGATTGAGGATTCCAGAAATTTAAGAACAATCACCACGATAGCTTATACGGATACGGGGCAGCCATGCACAAGGAAACCTGTTTTTATTCAGGACTGATTCTAATCGCCTTTTTTCTGTGTATTGCTGGCAGCATCATCCCCTCTGCCACTGGCGCCGAAACCAGCATGGGAGTTATCGCTGATCTCCCGAATACCACCCAAACGTTCTCTCCATCAAAGGAAATACCTCTGAATACTACGGGGGTGGAACAGACAAATGTCACTACAAATATCACCCTTCCTTTCACCCCGCCAATAGGTTTTGCCAACCCACCCCAGATAGTGCTCATGCCGGCAGGCGTCATGGACCTGACCAGCACCATCTTCGGAACTGCTATTCCAGGATCTGTCAATACCACCATAACGCACTTGGAATGGGACTGGGGTGACAACAGCTCAACAGAGCAGCACGAATTCCCTCATTCCCACACTTACCGCAGCCCCGGCACCTATACCATTATGATCACGGCATTCCAGTCAGATGGGCTGAACACCACCCGGACAGCCATTATTACCGTCGATGAAGCACTTGCTGTCGCAACCCGGGAGCCGATGAATATATCGATTCCTGGTAGTTCCGCAAGTCAACCCGGCCCAGCCAACGGACCGGTTCTCACCCTGCTTGAGCCTGTAATCGATGGAATGAACGTAACAGTGAACGGGAATCTCAATGCCGGATCACCTGGTGTTACCATCTCTTCGGTCAGTATTGACTGGGATGAAGGGAATGTCACGAATGTGACCGACCTTCCCACAACCTACCGGTATGCTGCAGCAGGAATATTCACGATCAATATTACGGCTCTACAGTCAGACGGACAGACGATTACCAAAGGGATCACCGTTGATATAAAATCGGAAAATCCCGGTCCACCGGGACTCCCGGCTACATCGACTCCTCCACCGGAAATACATCCGGAATATCTGATTATCCTGACAACAGCCTTGATTGTTATCATGGGATTCGTAATAGGTCTGCGGCTCATCCAAAAAAAGAGAGAAGATCCAACGGTGGCTGACATCCCGAAAGCCGTCTCCTTGCAGGAGGAGATTTACTTCGAGGCGAAAGGAAAGGGAGACATGGCAACCGCAGCAGCAAGTGCTCACATCTGTGCCCAGATGTTCCGCTCCCTGGCAGAGAAGTTGCCAGAGAAGCGTACCATCTACCTTGAACTGGCAGATAAGTGGGAGAATATTGCAGTGACTACGGGGAAGCCCGTTGTCTCTGATCCGTTCCTGCAAAAAGCGGCTCCCTTGTCCGAACGGATACCTCCCCGGGAGGAACTTGAACAGATATGCGAGGGAACTGATGTCGCACCAGAGGTCGTTGAATCGGTCATCCGGGTTGCGATGGAGATAGGTCGCGAAGGGAGAGAAGGGCAGGCGGTCGGGACCTCGTTTGTTGTTGGAGATACCGACGCGGTGCTGAACAATTCCCGGCAGTTCGTCCTGAACCCGTTCCAGGGTCACAAGGAGGCAGAACGGCAGATAACAGAACATGGTATCCGGGGGAACATCAAAGAGTTTGCCCAGCTTGACGGAGCTTTCATCGTATCGGGAGAGGGGATTGTCGAATCGGCAGGACGGTATATCACGGTAGATATGAGCCAGGTGAAGATTCCGGACGGGCTTGGATCGCGCCATTCGTCAATCGCAGGGATTACCATGGTGACGAGCTCTATTGGGATCGTGGTCTCCCAGAGTGGTGGAATGATTACCATATTCAAAAATGGCAAGATC
>Ga0316622_100001469_pt1 | contig 15341 bp, 12 predicted proteins | sample OWC_Aug_OW2_C1_D_FD_207646 | JGI IMG/M metagenome (GOLD analysis project Ga0316622, IMG submission 207646) | Wetland soil microbial communities from Old Woman Creek delta, Ohio, United States - OWC_Aug_OW2_C1_D5_C | ecosystem: Environmental > Terrestrial > Soil > Wetlands | place: USA: Ohio... | reverse complement strand
GCGCCTTTCCGGGAGAAGCTGCTGCCGACCAACATCTTGGGAACCTACAACGTCTTCGAGGCGGCTCGGTTGGCGGGAGTACCCCGCGTCGTGTACGCGAGCACGCACCACGTCGTGGGGTATTACGCGGTGGATCAATGCCTCGATGAGGCCGCGCCCTACCGTCCGAGCAGCATGTACGGCGTGACGAAGTGCTTTGCCGAGGCCACGGGGCGTCTGTACGCGGACAAGGCGGGACTGCAGGTGATCTGCCTCCGGATCGGTTTCTTCCGGGACCGACCGCTGGAGGAGCGGCATCTCGCCGTGTGGATAAGCCCGGCCGACATGGCGCGGCTGGTCGGGTGTGCAATCGAGGCGCCCGGCATTCACTACGAGGTCGTGTACGGCATCTCGAACAACACGCGCCGCTTCTGGGACCTCGGCCGGGCCCGAGAGGTGCTTGGTTACGAACCGCAGGACGACGCCGAGGCATACGCGGCAGCGCTGCTGCAAGGGCCGTCTGCGGGCTGGTCGGAACGCATCCGGCGTATCGGCGGTACCAAGTGCGAACTGCCTTTCATGCCGTAGCTAGCCTTGAACCGAAATGCTTTTCACCACCAAGGCACGAAGACACCAACGGGGATGGGGTCACGGGGAACCAAGGACCGCAGGCAGCTAGCGCGCCGCGCGAGGCGGGTCCGACCCTCGCCCGCGAATTGGCAGACCCCTTGTTTCTTGGTGCCTTCGTGGTGGCGATAGATTTTCGGATTAGGGCTGGGACGCGGCGATTCCATTTCTTATTGACACTGCCCCGGCTTTCTTATTTACTGCCCTCGTTCCTTCACTCACCCATGCGACCCCGGACGGCTTCAGTGGGAGGCCGAGGAGGGGCGCGTTTGCCGTCGTTGTCTGGAGGATCGATCACATGGCTACCCGTCGCGTGGTTCTTGTCGCTCTGTTGATCCTTGCCGGTAGTGTGCTGACCGGTGCGTTCGTCGAGGCTGCCGATCCCCAGTTCACCAAGGCCGTCCGCATCATCGTTCCGTACGCGCCCGGCGGCTCCTCGGACATCCTGGCCCGGTTGATCGGGCCGCATCTGTCCAAGGCCGTGGGGCAGCCGGTGGTCGTCGAGAACAAGCCCGGGGCGACCGGGAACATTGGCGCCGACCTGGTGGCCAAAGCGGAGAAGGACGGGCACACATTGCTGCTCGCGGACATGGGGGCCGTGGCCGCGGCGCCAAGCCTCTTCTCCAAGCTGACCTACGATCCGGAGAAGGATCTCATGGGTGTAGGCATGGTGATGTTCGCGCCGTACATCCTCGCCGTTCACCCCTCAGTCCCCGTGAAGACCGTGGCCGAGCTGGTGGCTTACGCGAAGGCCAACCCTGGCAAGCTGGCGCTGGGACACTCCGGTGTGGGCAACGCTAACCACCTGACCGGGATCGTGCTGGCAAAGCACTGGGGGATCGACTGGAAATACGTCCCTTACAAGGGGGGTGCCGCGGCCATTCGCGCCGTCGTGGCGAACGAGAGCAATGTCATCATCAATGGAGCGCTGGCCACCCAGCCCTTCGTCACCCAGAACCAGCTCAAGGGCGTGGCCGTCTCGGGTACCAAGCGCCTGGATGCCTTGAAGGATCTGCCCAGCTTCAAGGAACTGAATCTGCCGGCGGTGGACAGCGGCACCTGGCAGGGCGTCATGACCACGGGCGGCACCCCGGCGCCCATGGTGGCGCGCCTGAACGCCGAGTTCAAGAAGATCCTGGCCATGCCGGAGATCGACAAGAAGATCTCCGACCTGGGCGGCGACGTGCAGATCGGCTCGCCGGAGGACTTCGCCACGTGGATGAAGGCCAACGTGAAGAGCTGGGGCGCGGTGGTCCGCGAGGCGAACATCAAGCTGGAGTAGGAACGCGAGATGCTCGCGTCAGTTGGCGGAAAGCAGCGCGGGAATGCCCCGGACATCGCGTTCGGGGCGTTCCTGATTCTTCTGGCGGTCGTGGCCCTCTGGGAGACTCGGGCGCTCGCCATTGGTAATGCCGCCGACATGGGGCCAGGGTACGTGCCACGTGCGCTGGCGTGGATCATCATGGGGTTCGGTCTCGCGTTCGTCACGAGCGGACTCCGGGCCACACACCGATCTCTGCCGCGCTTCGATCTCCGATCGTTCTTAATGGTGCTGCTTTCCCTAGCCGTCTTCGCCCTGCTGCTGCCGAAAGGCGGCCTGGCCCTGGCGACTTTCGCGACGCTTGCCTGCTCGACGTTTGCCGTGTCCGATTACCGGTGGCGCGAGAGCCTGATCTTCTCCCTCGTGCTCACAGCCTTCACGGTGCTCCTGTTCGTGAACGGCCTGGGGCTTCCTCTGGCCGTCTGGCCGCGGTGGTGAGGAACCGCCGGTGAATCTCGTCGAGAATCTCGCCCTCGGTTTCTCCACTGCCCTCTCGCTGCAGAATCTCTTTTTCTGTTTCCTGGGAGTGATCATCGGGACGCTGGTCGGCGTCTTGCCGGGCATCTCGCCGCTCAACACCACGGCCATGCTCCTTCCGTTCACGTTCGGCCTCCCACCCGCTTCGGCCATGATCATGCTGGCCGGCATCTTCTATGGAGCGCAGTACGGCGGTTCCACCACGGCCATCCTGGTGAATGTGCCAGGGGAAACCTCTGCTGTCGTCACGTGCCTGGACGGGTACCAGATGGCCCGCCAGGGCCGGGCAGGACCGGCCCTGGCGATTGCAGCTGTGGCTTCATTCTTCGCAGGGACCGTGGCGACCATCGTGATCGCGGTGCTCAGCGCGCCGCTGGCGGCCCTGGCGATGAAGTTCACGGCCCCGGAGTATTTCAGCCTGCTGGTGATGGGCCTGATCGCCGCGGTCGTCTTGGCGCACGGTTCCCCGTTCAAAGCGATCGCCATGGTGCTCATGGGGATACTGGTCGGCCTCGTGGGGATCGACGTGAATTCCGGCAAGCCGCGGCTGACGTTCGGGATCCCCGACATTGCCGACGGCATGGACTTCGTGCCGGTGGTGGTCGGCCTGTTCGGGATCGGCGAGGTGATCGCCAACCTGGGGACTCCCCAGGACCGAAGCATTCTGGCGGGGAAGATCAAGAACCTGATGCCGACGTGGCCGGACCTCAAGGCCGCCTTCCCCGCCATGGTGCGGGGAACGTGCGTGGGGACGATGCTCGGGATCCTCCCCGGCGGCGGCGCGGCGCTGCCTCCGTTCGCGGCGTACGCTCTGGAAAAGAAGGTGTCGCGACACCCGGAGCGCTTCGGGACCGGCGTCATCGAGGGGGTCGCCTCGCCCGAGGCGGCGAACAATGCCGGAGCCCAGACCAGTTTCATCCCACTCCTCACCATGGGCATTCCCACCAATCCGCTCATGGCGCTGATGATCGGGGCGCTGATGATCCAGGGGATTCAGCCCGGCCCCTCGGTGATTCGCGAGCAGCCGGCCCTGTACTGGGGCGTGGTGGCCAGCATGTGGATCGGGAATCTGATGCTGGTCGTCATCAATCTGCCCCTGGTGGGTATGTGGGCTTCGTTGCTCCGTGTGCCGTACCGGCTGCTCTTTCCGGCCATCATTCTGTTCTGCTGCATCGGCGCCTACGCGAGCAGCAACAGCGTCTTCTCGGTCTGGCTGATGCTCGGCTGGGGCGCCCTGGGGTACTTCTTCAACAAGATCGGCGTGCAGCCGGCCCCCATGGTCCTCGGTTTCGTCCTGGGGCCGCTTCTGGAAGAGAACTTCCGCCGCGCGATGCTCTTGTCCGGCGGCGATCCCGCGGTGTTCCTCCAGCGTCCGATCAGCGCAACCCTCCTGGCCGTCGCCGCCGTCCTGCTCGTCGTGCTGATCTTCCCCGCCATCCGGCAGAAGCGCGAGAAAGCCCTCCAGGAGTAGCAGGCGCCGCTCCGCAGAGCATCCCCACGACGCCGGTTTTTCCTCTTGACATTGGACGTGGACTCGGAATACACAGTATGCTGTATACACGAGGAGGGCTTCCGTGGCAGAGCCTGGCGCCGTCCGATCCCTCGCCGATCACCTCTCCCTGCGGGAGCGGATCGTGGCTCGCCTGCGGCAGGCCATCATCACCGGCGAGCTTGCCCAGAAATCCCGCCTGATCGAACCCGAACTTGCCCGACAACTGAACGTGAGCCGGACGCCGCTCCGCGAGGCCATCCGTCAGCTCGAGGCGGAAGGCTTCGTCACGACCGTCCCGCGGTTCGGCTCGTTCGTCAGCGAGATCACGCCTCAGGATGTGGAGGATCTCTACGCGATCCGGACCGTCATCGAGGGCTTGGCGGCGCGGCAGGCCGCGGAAAACCCGGACTCCGCCAAGCGGGAGGTCCTGGACGACATCCTCGTGGATCTGGCGAAGCGGACCGGCGACTACCGGCAATATCACGAGATCTCCGGAAGATTTCACGACATCATCGTCGAGTTGTCGGGAAACCGGCGGCTACAGGGGATCTACCACAGCCTGGCCCAGCACGTCTCCCGCATGCGGACACTGTCGTTGGCGGTCCGGGGACGGCCCGAGATCTCGCTGCGAGGCCACCGGCGAATCGCCACCGCAATTCTTCGCGGTCGCGGGGCGGAGGCGGAGCGGGCTATGCGGGTGCATATCGAGGCGGCGTATGGCGTCCTGAAACGGACAGTTCGGAGCGCGCCGGGCCGGTCGGCGACCGGATCGGCGCGCGGGGCGTCACCCAAGCAAAGGAGGGCGGAATGACGACGGAGAGGGCAGGGGCAGGATCGCTGACGGGCTACGTGGCGGAGTTCATCGCCTCCACCCGGTTCGCCAGCATCCCGGAGTCGGTCGTGGCCCTGGGCAAGAAGTCCATCGTGGACGGACTCGGCCTGGCGCTGGCCGGCTCCGTCGCCAAGAGCGGCGGCATCGTGCGGCGCCACCTCCAGGGTCTCGGCTTGCGGGGCGGGTCGGCGAGCGTCATCGGCGCGGGGCTGCGCGTGCCGCCTCGGTTCGCGGCCTTCGCGAACGGGGTCGGCGTGCACGCGGACGATTACGACGACACGCAGCTCGCCGTGGCCAAGGATCGGGTCTACGGCCTGCTCACGCATCCGACGGCGCCGGCGCTGCCCTCCGTGCTTGCGGTGGCGGAGGCCACCGGCCGCTCCGGGAAGGACCTCCTGGCGGCCTACCACGTCGGTGTCGAGGTCGAGTGCAAGATCGCCGAGGCGATCAACCCGCGCCACTACCAGCACGGCTTCCATTCCACGGCGACCTGCGGAGCTTTGGGCGCCGCGGCGGGTGTTGCGAACCTCGTCGGACTCTCGGTGGATCAGACCCGAACGTGCCTGGGGATCGCCGGCAGCTTGGCGGCAGGCGTCCGGGAGAACTTCGGCACCATGATGAAGCCGTTCCACGCCGGGCGCGCGGCCGAAAGCGGCGTCATCGCCGCGGAGTTCGCCCAGCTGGGACTCACGGCCACTCCGATCGTGCTCGAGGCTGGGCGCGGGTTCTTCCGGGCGGCCGGCGGCGGGTGCGACGAAACCGCCATCTCGGGCAAGCTCGGCAAGCCGTGGACCTTTGCCGATCCTGGCATCTCCATCAAGCCGCACCCCTCCGGGTCGCTCACGCATCCCGGCATGACCAAGATGCTGGAGTTGATTCGCAAGCACGACATCAAGCCGGATCAGGTGGTCTCCGTCAAGGTCGGCACCAACCAGAACATGCCAAACGCGCTGATCCACCACCGGCCCACCACGGAGCTACAGGCCAAGTTCAGCATGGAGTTCTGCATGGCCATCTTGCTCCTGGAGCGCAAGGGTGGGTTGAACGAGTTCACCGACGAGATCGTGAACCGGCCGGATGTCCAGGCGATGATCCGGAAGGTGGAGTTCGGCGTTCATCCCGACGCGGAGGCGGCCGGCTACGACAAGATGACCACCATCCTGGAAATCGCCCTTGCCGACGGACGCGTCCTCCATGACCGGGCGGACTTCGGCAAGGGGAGCCCGGCCATTCCCATGACGTATGACGAGGTGGCCGACAAGTTCCGCGAGTGCGCCGCCTACAGCCGGTGGCCGAAGAAAAAGGCCGACCAGGTCGTCGAACTCGTCAGGAACCTGGAAGAGGTCAGAAACGTGCGGGAGCTGACGGGACTGCTCTCCCGCGACGCGGGCAGCGCCGCGCCCGGCCGGACGACAGCAGCCCGTGCGCCGCGAACCGCAACGCCCGCACGGACGCGGCGAGCCGCGTCCCGCAAGAAGGGAACCCCCAAGGCCCCGAAGCGGGGCCGGTGATCGCCGGTCCGTGGGTCCTGCGGCTGGACCCAAGATGCCGAGGCCGCGCGAGACGGAGACGCTCACACCCTCATAGTTCGATGGAGAAGAGGAGAAACGCCATGAGAGCACGGAAACCGTTGATTCTGGTATCCCTGATTGCCCTCACCCTTTCGATTGCGTTGTCAGGCATCGGTCAGGCAGCCAAGTTCCCCGAAAAGCCGGTCCAGTTGATCGTCCACGCCGGTGCCGGCGGCGGGAGCGATATCTTCGCGCGCACCCTTGCTGCGGCCAACGACAAGGAGAAGTATCTGCCGCAGCCGATTGTGGTGGAAAACAAGCCCGGTGGGAGCGGGGCCATCTCCTTCGCCTACGTGGCGGGCAAGAAGGGGGACCCGTACTTCATGCTCACGGCGGTGACCAGCTTCCTCACCACCCCGATCCTGCGGAAATCCACAAGCGACTACAAGGATTTCACGCCGATCGCCAATTTTGCTTTTGACGAGTACATGCTCATGGTCAAGGGCGATTCGAAGTTTCAGACCGTGAAGGACGTCGTGGCCTTTGCCAAGGCCAACCCCAAGAAGGTGACCGTGGGCGGCACACAGCTCGGCTCCTCGGACTCGGTCTGCTCCTACCTCTTGGAGAAGGCGGCGGGAGTCCAGTTCAACTACATCGTGTTCAACAGCGGCGGCGAGGTCAACGCAGCCCTGATGGGCGGCCACATCGACGCCGCGGTCTCCAATCCCGGCGAAGCGCTGGAGCTGGCCAAGGCCAAGAAGGTCCGCTTGCTCGGTGTCTATTCGGAGAAGCGGCTGAAGGGCGCGCCGGATGTTCCGACCCTCAAGGAGCAGGGACTGGACGCCCTGTACGTCCAGAACCGCGGCTTGGTGGGGCCAGGCGGCATCCCCGAGGATGCCCGCAAGACCCTCGAAGAGGCGCTTCAGAAGTACATGAAGTCGGAAACGTTCAAGAAGTATGCAGAAGAGAATATGCTCTCCGACGCGTGGATGGATGGGCCGACCTTTGGGAAGTGGCTGGCCAAGGAGCATGACCGCTACGCGGTGCTGCTGAAGGAGATGGGGCTGCTCAAGTAAGCCGTTGTAACAGAATAAGTTGAGCGGAGACATTCCGAAACGGCATAAGGAGCCGTAACGAAATAGAAATAGATGTACAAGTTATTTCGTAACGGCTCCTAAGTGGCGATCGCTTGAGTCCGGGCGGGCGGGGCATCGGTCCCGCCCGCCTGCGTCGTTGACCGTCACGTCGTCGCCCATGGGGTTGTGCGCATGCGAAGGGCCGATCAGATAACTGGCGTCGTTATGCTCGTCTTTTCTCTTGCGGTGATGGAAGGATCGCGACGGATGCCGCCGAGCGGCACGTTCGGTCCCGGGGCGGGATTCCTACCGTTCTGGCTTGGAGTGGCCATGGCGGCGCTCTCCATCATCCTGCTGGTCAATGCCACTCGCGAGCCAGCCCTGGCCGGAGGCCGCTCCCCCTTCCCGACGGGTTGGAAGCTCCTTCCCATTCTCGAAACCATCGGCGGGCTGGCCGGCTTCATCCTCCTGCTGGAGACCCTCGGGTTTCTCCTCTCAATTGCGGTGTTGACTGCGTTCCTCCTGCGGGTCGTCGAGCGTGAAGGTTGGCTGACGACTCTCATAGTGGCAGTGGGCAACGCGGGGGCGCTCTACATCATCTTCAAGGTGCTGCTGGGTGTCAGCCTTCCGAAAAACACGTTCGGATTCTGAGCAAGGCGCGGACCGGCACGGGGCGCGGACACGAAGGACGGGCCAATGAACCTTTTTGACAATATTCTGATGGGCTTTGGGGTGGCGCTGTCGGCGCAGAACCTCTTGTTCTGCTTCATCGGAACGCTGTACGGCACACTGATCGGCGTCCTGCCGGGGATCGGCCCCGTGGTCGGGGTCGCCATCCTGATTCCCGTCACGTTCGGCCTGAACGCCACCACGGCCATCATCACCATGGCCGGCGTCTACTACGGGGCGATGTACGGGGGCTCCACCACATCCATTCTGATCAATGTCCCCGGCGAGTCGGCTTCGGTGGTCACGTGTCTCGACGGTTACGAGATGGCCAAGAAAGGCCGGGCCGCGCCCGCGCTGGGCATGGCCGCCCTGGCCTCTTTCATCGCCGGGACCCTGGCGGTTGTCCTGCTCACCTTCATCGCGCCGCCCCTGGCCAATGTGGCCCTCTCTTTTGGGCCGCCGGAGTATTTCGCCCTGGCCTTCATGGGCCTCACCCTGGTGACTAGCCTGGCGGGCGAGTCCATGGTGAAGGGTCTCATGAGCGGCATCTTTGGTCTGATCGTCGCCTGCGTGGGCGTGGACGCCGTGAGCGGCGAAGAGCGGTTCACTTTTGGCTTCCTCTCACTCCTTGACGGAGCGGGGTTTATCAGCGTAGCAGTTGGCCTCTTTGCGGTCTCCGAGGTGCTATGCAACCTGGAAGGATCCATAGAACAGGTGTTCATCAAGGCGAAGTTCAGCCTTCGGAGCCTGTTTCCGAACCTCCAGGACTGGAAGGATTCCCTGGCGCCCATCTTGCGGTGTTCCTTCATGGCCTTCTTCCTGGGGAACCTGCCTGGGGCAGGCGCGACCATCGCCTCGTTCCTGGGGTACGCCATGGAGAAGAAGCTCTCCAAGCACCCGGAGAAATTCGGCACCGGCATCATCCAAGGCGTGGCCGCGCCTGAAGCGGCCAACAACGCCGCGGCGGGCGGCTCCATGGTGCCGCTCCTGGCGCTGGGCATCCCGTCGTCCGGGACGAGCGCTGTGCTCCTGGGCGCACTCATGGTCCACGGCTTGAAGCCCGGCCCGCTCCTCTTCCAGACCAGTCCGGAGTTTGTCTGGGGACTCATCGCTAGCATGTACATCGCCAATATTATGCTGCTGATCCTGAATCTGCCTCTGGTCGGGTTCTGGGCCAGCCTCCTGCGGGTGCCGTACAAGATTCTGATGCCCATCATCGTGACGATCTCCGCCGTGGGGGTCTTCACGACCGACAACAACATCTTCGACATGTGGATCATGTTCGTGTTCGGCATCATCGGCTACCTGATGCGCAAGCTGAAGTTCCCAGCCGCCCCCGTCGTCCTCGCCCTGGTCCTCGGGCCGATGGTCGAACGGACGCTCCGTCAGTCGCTCACCATTTCTCACGGCGACATCTCTATCTTCTTCACGCGGCCAATCTCGGCAGTCCTGATCGGCATCGCCCTGATCTCCCTGTTCGCCCCATTACTACGGGGCGTGATGGATTGGCGGAAGAAAGTCGTGGAAATCTCGTAAGGGCAGCGTCGACCGGAAGGCGCACGACGCACGAAACCAGGAGGAACGGATCATGCAAATCGCAGGCATCGCTGATGGCGCGCGGAAGGTCGTCCGGATTCTGGCGCGCGTGAAGGCCGGGGAGAAGGTCGCGATCGTGGCCGACACGGACACGATGGCGGTGGCCGAGGCGCTGGCCATCGCGGCGATGGAGATCACGCCCGAGGTCGTCACCACGGTGATGAAACCCGTCGCAAACGACGGGGCCGAGCCGCCGGCCATCGTGGGTGCCGCCATGCTGGCGGCCGATGTGGCCCTCTTGCCGGTGAGCTACTCCATCAGCCACTCGACGGCGACCCGGAAGGCGCTGGAGCACGGAACGCGGGTGCTCTCGCTGCCGGCGACAACGCCTGACCAGCTTGTCCGCGGCGGCGCCGAGGCCGACTTCGAGGCGGCGTCCCCAAAGGTGCGGAAGATGGCGGAGCTCTTGGGCAAGGCCTCTGCGGCGCACCTCACCACCCCCAAGGGAACCGATTGCCGCTTTCAGCTCAGCGGGCGCCCGGGGAACGCCCATGACTGCATCCTTGACCGTCCCGGGAAGTTCTCGGCGTTTCCCAACATCGAGGCGAACACCTCGCCGGTGGACGGAACCGCCGAGGGGACGATCGTTTTCGACGGCAGCATCCCCAACCTGCGGATTGGGCCGATGCGAACGCCAGTGGTCTGTACGGTCACGAAGGGGAACATTGTCAAAGTCGAGGGCGGGCCAGAGGCCGACATGATCCGGAAGGTGTGGGCGGAGATGGGGGACGCGGCGGTGTACAACATCGCCCAGCTTGCGATCGGCATGAATCCCGCGATCTACATGCTGACGGGCGTCTGGGCGCAGGACCATGGGGCATTCGGGACGGTGCACATCGGCATCGGCACCAGTGCAAATCTCGGAGGCACCACCAAGGCCGCCTGCCACTTCGACGGCATGATGTATCGGCCGACGCTCAAGCTCGACGACACCGTCGCCCTGGAAGGAGGGGAGCTCCGAATATAGTCGGCCGGCTCGGTAAACGTTTGCCATCGCCCTGGGTCTGTCGTACAGTCTCGACCCGGGGCGTTTTCTTTGACCGTCCGGATGGGTGCCGACCCGTTAGGGGGGCGTGCGCGTTGCCGCGACACCAGGAGTACCGTACGCATGTTCATAGTTCCCCCGTCCTCGGTTGAGCCCGCAGACCTTCCCCCGCCGATTCGCACCTCGGACGCGGACTCGTTCGCTCGATACACGTTCGTGGAGCGTCTACCCGCCATCCTTCGCGACGTGCTTGCCCAGAACGGATTATCGGCCGAAAGCCGGGACGCGCTCCGCGCGCTGCATGTGGAGATTACACAGGGGCGAGTTTGCGAGTTGCGTGAGGACGCGCCCGACAAAGCTCTGTGGAACACGGTGTCCGCTCCTCACATCGGGCGAAGCTGGCTGGACGTTCCCTGGTACTGGGGCGAGGCCTTCTTTTACCGCCGCCTCCTGGAGGCGACGGGGTATTTTGGGATCGGCCCGGGCCGGCGGGTGGACCCGTTCGGCCCCAAGAAAGCGACCGAACTGGCGCCGGACGCAGCCCCCCACGCGGTGAACGCGCTCCTACGCCGGCTGTCCGAGGAGCCGCGAGAACGGTTCGCCATGCTGCTTCACGGCAGTCTGTGGGGCAACCGGAGCGATCTCAGCTACGACGTCGCGCGGCGTCTCGGACGTCCCACCGGCGCCCCGGAAGAGCGCGCCAATCTCCTGGTGGACGATTCGAATTCGCTGTGGGACCTGCTACGGACAAAGGCGTGCTCCCGTCTGCTTCTGGTGGCGGACAACGCGGGAACCGAGTTGTTGATGGATCTGGCGCTTGTGGATTATCTGCTCTGCCAAGATTTGGTCGAGGAAGTGCAGGTGCACGTGAAGCCGCACCCGTTCTTCGTCTCCGACGCGATGGTGGAGGATGTGTGGGAGGGGCTGACAGCGCTGGAGGCGGCGGGCGGACCGGCGCGAGAGCTTTCCGAGCGACTGCGCGCACAACTTTCCCGGAACGACCTACGGCTCGTGAGCCACTGGCACTACGGGACGAGCCTGTACTTTTTCCAGCTGCCGGAGGACTTGCGCGCGATGCTGGCAGGTGCAGATCTCGTTGTGGTCAAGGGCGATGCGAATTATCGGCGCTTGCTCGGCGACGCGCACTGGCCGCCGACGGCGTCCTTCGCGCAAGCCACGCGCTACTTCCCGGCGCGTCTGGTTGCGCTGCGCACGCTGAAGGCGGAGATCATCGTGGGGTTACGACCCGGGGAAGCGGAACGGCTTCGTGCGGAGGATCCGTCCTGGCTGGTGAACGGAAAGCGCGGCGTCGTCCAGGCGCGGCTCTACCGGGCTGCTGAAGAGGGCCCATCTGCCGGGTACCCATTCTGATGGGCGCCCACCTCCGGTGGGTGCCTCCGCGTTCCCGCGACGCTGGAGGGCAGACGTGACGGCCCCCTCGGTTCGACGCGGAGATCGTTCGGGTTGCCCGAGGGGGCCGTGGCTTTCCGCTTCTATCGGGCCTTCAGAATGTCGCGGATCTCGCCGAGGAGCTTCTCGGTCGGCGTCGGTCCGGGCGGCGGCGGGGGAGGCGGGGGCGCCATGAACCTGGCCGCGAACCTGTTGAAGGGGACGACGATGAAGAAATACAGGGCGGCGGCCTTCATCAGGAAGGCGATGACGCTGTTGAGGAAGTTGCCGATGCCGATCCCGGCCGGCTTGATGGCGGAAAAATCGGGCTGCCCGCCGAACAGGCCGATGATGGGGGTGATGATATCCTTGACGAGCGAGTCCACGATGGCGCCGAAGGCCACGCCGATGATGACGCCGACTGCCAGGTCCATGACGCTACCGCGGGCGATGAATTTCTTGAACCCCTCAAGCATGGCCCACCTCCTTGTCAAGTCGTGATGGATGTTCGAAGCGTCGTGCATCGCCGCCATCGCGCGTTCCGGCGTGCCGCGAGGACTCCACCCCCTTTCGGGATAGCGCGTTCGTCTGCTCTTCCAGCGCGCCAAAAGAGCCGTCCGCCTGCGGTTGGCTTTATGTGTACGGCTCGATGTCGTGGCGATGGACGAGTGGACAATATCCATGTCGACTTCCGATGTCAAGCAATGGCTCCTCCGGATTCCCCGGGGCGATCGGCGCCGCTCGTCCTTCTTGACACGCCGCGGAGAGTGCGCGAAGATCCCACGCGACGTGCGGGAGGCGGGGAAAAGTTCCGTTTCCGCGGGACGTGTCAGCGCATCGCTGGATGACGCGGTTTGTCAATGAAACGGGCGTCGAGCCCTTGGAAATGAACGGGAGGACGAGCATGGCAGGCACGGTGGCAATCTTCAGGATTCCCGCGCAGATCACCTACGGCTGCGGTGCGGTCGAGACAGTGGGGGCAGAGGCGAAGCGGCTGGGCGGTGCCCGCGCCTTCGTCATCGCCGATCCGAACCTGCAGAAAGCCGGCATCCCCGATCGGCTCATGGCCGCCCTGCAGGGCCAGGGGGTCGAGGCGCGGCTCTTCGTGGATGTCGAGCCCGAACCCTCGGTGCCGAGCGTCGCCACTGCGGCTGCGGCGGCGAAGGCTTACGGCTGCGATGTCCTGGTAGGGATCGGCGGCGGGAGCGCCCTGGACACCGCCAAGGCGGCCGCCCTGCTGACGAAGAATCCCGGGTCGCTGGAGGACTACTTCGGCATCGGCCTCGTCAAGCAGCGCGGGGTGCCGTCCATCTTGATTCCCACAACGTCTGGCACGGGGGCCGAGATCACGCCCAACTCGCTGTTTTACGTTCCGGCCCTCAAGGAAAAGAAGGCCGTGGTCAGCCCGCACACGATTCCCGACGTGGCCATCATCGATCCGCTGTTGACGCTCACGGTCCCGCCGGGCGTGACGGCTGCCACCGGGATGGACGCGTTGAGCCACGCGGTGGAGGCGTACACGTCGGTGAACGCCTCGTCCATGACCGACCTGTACGCCCTGGAGGCCATCCGGCTGATCGGCACCCACCTCCGGACGGCGGTGGCCAACGGCAGCGACCTTCCCGCGCGGGAAGGGATGGCCCGGGCGAGCTATTACGCCGGGATTGCCATCGGCAACGCCGGGACGAACATCGTCCATGCCCTCGCGTACCCCCTGCAGGGGCAGCATCGCATCACGCATGGAGTGGCGAACTCCTTGCTCTTGCCGTACGGGATGGAATTCAACGCGTTGAGCAACCTGTGTAAGTTCGGCGCCGTCGCCGAGGCGCTGGGCGAGCCGACTGCCGGCCTGTCGCCGCGCGCCGCCGCGGCCAAGAGCGCTGAGGCGTGTCGGTTGCTTTCGCTGGACGTCGGGATTCCCCAGCGGATGAGCGCGGTGGGTATCCGGCATGAACATATTGACGCCCTGGTGGACGGGGCCATGAAGATGACGCGCCTGTGGGCCAACAACCCGAGGCAGGTGCGCCCCGAGGACGCCCGGGCGATCCTGGAGAAGGCGCTGTAGTTCCTTGCGGAAAAGCGCCCGCCCGCAGCGTGCCCATTCTCCAGCGGGCGCTGGCGGAAAACCGAGCAACAAGAGGACAGACCGGCCAAAGGGCGCGGGCCCCCAGGCCGGTCTGCGCGTCTCGGGACACCCTGCGGCATTGCCTTTCCCGCGAATTCGTCGCCCCGCCCGGGTCAGCGCTTGACAGTGAACCTATCGAATGGTATCTAGCTATCATATTCGGTACCATACCGCTCCACATTAATCCCCCTCCCATTTCGCACGGACAAGTGCGATCTCAAACGGCGAACTGAACCGAGACGGAGGGAGGCGCGGGCCTTCAGGCCTCGACAATCGCCCGCGCGTCCCTTTCAGTGCTGTCGGTTCGGCCGGGGCCGGTTAGGGTAGCCGTCCGGTGCGCGAGATCTCCGGCGGCGACTGGGCAACGACCCGCCCAACGGTTAGGGGTGGGCAGGTTGGCGCCGTCGTCCATTGCGCGGCGTCGGTGCGGGGAGGGACTCATGGACGTGCACACGGCGATCGATCAACAGCGGCTGGAAAACTTTCTCGGCAAGGCCGTTTCCGATTTCGGCGCGGCGGTCAGTGCGGCGTTGGTGCTGATTGGGGACAAGCTGGGGTTATACAAGGCCATGGCCCATGGTGGGCCGCTCACGTCCGCAGAGCTGGCCCGTCGCACCGGTACCACCGAGCGCTACGTGCGAGAGTGGCTCGTGAACCAGGCGGCGGGAGGTTACGTGGATTACGATCCGACTGCCGGCACCTACACCTTGCCCCACGAGCACGCCATCGCGCTCGCCGACGAAAAAAGCCCGTACTTCGTCGGGGGCGGGTTCCAGGTCATCACGGCCATGATGAAGGCGGAGAACCGGATCGCGCAGGCGTTTCTGTCGGGGGATGGAATGTTCTGGGGCGAACACGACCACAATCTCTTCGAAGGAACGGAGCGATTCTTCCGGCCGGGCTATGCGGCGCATCTCGTGGCGAGCTGGATTCCCGCACTGGACGGGGTCAAGGAGAAGCTGGAGCGAGGGGCCGTGGTGGCCGACGTCGGCTGCGGCCACGGGGCATCGACGATCATCATGGCGCTCGCCTATCCGAAATCCCGCTTCTTCGGATTCGACAACCACGCGCCGTCCATCAACCGCGCGCACCGCTCCGCCCATGAAGCGGGCGTGGCGGACCGGGTGGTCTTCGAGATCGCCGGGGCGACCACGTTCCCGGCCCGGGCCACGTACGACCTGATCGCGTTCTTCGACTGCCTCCACGACTTCGGCGACCCGATCGGCGCGGCCAAGCGCGCGCACGAGACGTTGGCGCCGGAT
>Ga0316622_100001468_pt1 | contig 15343 bp, 12 predicted proteins | sample OWC_Aug_OW2_C1_D_FD_207646 | JGI IMG/M metagenome (GOLD analysis project Ga0316622, IMG submission 207646) | Wetland soil microbial communities from Old Woman Creek delta, Ohio, United States - OWC_Aug_OW2_C1_D5_C | ecosystem: Environmental > Terrestrial > Soil > Wetlands | place: USA: Ohio... | reverse complement strand
CGGAAAAGAAGTACGTTGCCGATGGGCTGTTGCTCAACCGGCGCTTGGTGATGCACAATGATTTCTTGATCGTGGGCCCCGCCGGGGACCCCGCCAAGATCAAGGGCATGCCGAGCGCCGTGGACGCCCTGCGGCGGGTGGCGGAGACCAAGGCGACCTTCGTGTCGCGGGGGGACAACTCGGGCACGCATCAGCTCGAGAAGAAGCTGTGGCAGGAGGCCAAGGTGCAGCCGGCCGGGGCCTGGTATCTCCAGGCCGGCCAGGGCATGGGGGCCACGCTGGGGATCGCCTCGGAGAAGCAGGCCTACACCCTCACCGATCGCGCGACCTTCCTGGCGTTCAAGAAGCGGGTGCAGCTCGATCCCCTGGTGGAGCGGGACCGCATCCTCCTGAACATCTACTCGGTGCTGGAGGCGAATGCCGCCAAGTTCCCCCGCGTGAACGCAGCCGGTGGAAAGGCCTTCGCCGATTTCATGGTGTCGAAGGAGACCCAGGAGGTCATCCGGACCTTCGGCGTGGACAAGTTCGGCGAGCCGCTCTTCTTCCCCGACGCAGGCAAGCGAGAGGAGAGCCTCTAGCCCGGAGGATTCCCGATAAAGCCCGGGAATTCTCCGGGCTAATTGTCAACTGAGATCCGGTTATCCCAGCAATATTCACGAACCCGTTCATGAATGATGCGGGCTGGGGGGATCGGGGTCCCACACAGGGCGCCGGTGGGTCTGCGCAGCTTGCCCTTTACTCCTTGCGTTTTGTGGTTTACCTGTTGCCCTTTGCTTCAATTGGTCATTGGCTATGGACCTGCTCTGGGAGGGGATCTGGGAAGCAACGCGGCTGATCCTCTCGGGTGACCCGGGCGTCCTGCAGATCACCTGGCTGTCCCTGCAGATCTCCGGCCTGGCGACTCTGCTCAGCCTGCTCCTGGGGATTCCAGCGGGGGTCTGCCTCGCCCTCACCCGGTTTCCCGGCCGGCAGCTCCTGGTGGCGCTCGTCAACACGGGCATGGGCCTTCCTCCCGTCGTGGTGGGCCTGTTCGTCAGCATCTTCCTCTGGCGCAGCGGGCCCCTGGGCCCCCTGGGGCTCCTGTACACCCCCACGGCCATCGTGATCGCCCAGCTCGTCATTGCCGCCCCCATCGTGACCGGCCTCACCATCGCCGCCATGCAACAGCTCAATCCCAGGCTCCGGCTGCAGCTCCTGGCGCTTGGGGCCTCCCGCTGGCAGCTGCTCTGGCTCCTGATGCGCGAGGCGCGCCTGCCCCTGCTGGCGGCGGTGATGGCCGGCTTCGGGGGGGTCATCTCGGAGGTGGGCGCCTCGATGATGGTGGGCGGAAACCTCCTGGGGCAGACGCGGGTGCTGACGACCGCCACCGTCCTGGAAACGGGCAAGGGCAACTTCGACGTCGCCATCGCCCTCAGCCTCATCCTGCTGGCCCTCGTCTTCGGCGTGAACTACCTCCTCACCTGGATCCAGCAGCGGGGTCGCCGGCCGTGACTCCCCCCATCCCAGCAGCAGGGCCGCCAGCCCTGCCTGCCCCGATCCTCGAAGGGCGGGATCTGCGGGTCGCGTACGCCGGGCAGAGCGTGCTCGACGTCCCGGCGATCGAGGTCCGCGAGGGCGAGGTCCTGGCCCTCATCGGCCCCAATGGCGCCGGCAAGTCCACCCTGCTCCGGGCCCTCGGGCTGCTCGAGCGCCCCACGGCCGGCGAGGTCTTCTTCCGCGGACAGCCGGTGGGCACGTCGCGCCGGGACCTGCTCGTGTTGCGCCGGCGGTTCGCGACGGTCTTCCAGGAGCCCCTGCTCTGCGATGCCACGGTGGAGGCCAACGTGGCCCTTGGCCTCCGCCTGCGCCACCGCTCAGCTCCCGAGATCCGGGCCCAGGTCCAGGTCTGGCTGCAGCGCCTCGGCATCGCGCACCTTGCCTCCCGCGAGGCGCGGAGCCTGTCGGGCGGGGAGGCCCAGCGAACCAGCCTGGCGCGGGCGTTTGCCCTCCGCCCAGAAGTCCTGCTCCTGGATGAACCGTTCGCCGCGCTGGACCCGCCCACGCGGGACGAGCTGGTGACGGCGCTGCATGGTCTCTTGCACCAGGAAGCGCTGACCACCGTCTTCGTCACCCACGACCGGAACGAGGCCCTCCGCCTCGGCGACCGCATCGCGGTCATGATGGACGGGTGCATCCGCCAGGTGGGGCCGCCGGGCCAGGTGTTCGGCCGCCCGACCTCCGAGGAGGTGGCACGCTTTGTCGGCGTCGAGACCATTCTGCAGGGGCAGGTGGCGCTCGACAGGAACGGCTTGCTGGTCGTCGAGGTCGATGGAACCCGGATAGAAGCCCTAGGTCGTCTACGGCCAAGGCAGCGCGTCCTCCTCTGCCTCCGGCCCGAGGATCTCACCATCCGGCGACAGGATGAGTCGGGCCATTCCGAGAGCGCCCGGAACCACCTGGCGGGGGTTGTGGAGGAGGTCATTCTTCTCGGGGCGCAGTGTCGGGTGCGGATCGACTGCGGCCCCTCGCTTGTGGCGCTGGTGACGAAGCGGTCCCTCGAAGACCTCGCCCTTGCCCCGGGCGTCCCCGTGGTGGTCAGCTTCAAGGCCTCCGCCGTCCACCTCATCCCGCACTGAGCAACTCTAACACCTGCGACCACGGGCAGCCCGACACTGCCCAGCGCAAGGGTCCGTTGCCGGCCTTGTGCCAACCCGCTTGGCAGGGCATACTTGGGGCATCGATTGAACGAGCGCACATCCACTCGCTTCTATCCACCAGGAGGCAAAGCCATGCGGATCAGTGCCCGGAACACGCTCAAGGGCAAAGTCAAGGAGGTCGTGAAGGGCGCCGTGAACGCCGAGGTCACCATCGAGCTTCCCGGCGGCGCGGAGATCGTCTCTATCATCACCAACAAGTCGGCAACCGACCTGGGGCTGGCGAAGGGCAAGGACGTCTACGCGGTCATCAAGGCCTCCAACGTCATGATCGGGGTGGATCACTAACACGGCGCCCGCCTCCTCAGCCAATCGCTCACCGGGGCCGCGGATTCGGCCACTGGTGTGCCGCGCAGCTCACCCAGGACACGAGGATGCTCACCGAGCACGCCGTTCGCCAGGCCCTTTCAACCGTCCACGACCCGGAGCTGCACCGGGACCTCGTCTCGCTGGGCATGATCCGGGACGTGCGCATCGCCGGGCCCAACGTCAGCTTCGAGGTCGTTCTCACCACGCCCGCCTGCCCTCTGAAGGCGCAGATCGAGCGCGACTGCCGCGCTGCGCTGGAGCGGCTCCCCGGCATCGGGGAAATCACCATCCGCTGGGGGGCCCAGGTTCCGGCCGGACGGCGCCCGGCCGGGCCCGGCACCATCCCGGGCGTCACCCACACCATCGCGGTCGCCTCGGGCAAGGGCGGGGTGGGGAAATCCACGGTCAGCGTCAACCTGGCCGTCGCGTTGGCCCAGACCGGGGCCAAGGTGGGGCTGCTCGACGCGGACATCTACGGCCCCAGCATCCCCCTCATGATGGGCGTGAACCGGCCGCCCCTGGCGACGGAGGACAACCGCATCATCCCCCTGGAGGCGCACGGGGTGAAGCTGATGTCCCTCGGATTCCTGCTGCCGGATCACACGGCGCCGGTGGTCTGGCGGGGCCCCATGGTCGCCAAGGCGCTGGGCCAGTTCCTGCACGAGGTGAACTGGGGCACCCTGGACTACTTGCTCGTGGATCTGCCGCCGGGAACCGGGGACGCCCAGCTGACGCTGTCCCAGTCGCTGGCCCTGTCGGGGGTCGTCATCGTCATGACCCCCCAGGACCTCGCCGCGACCATTGCCGGCAAGGTCCTGCTCATGTTCCGGCAGATGCAGGTGCCGATCCTGGGCATCGTCGAGAACATGGGCACCTTCCTCTGCCCGACCTGCCACAAGGAGAGCCACATCTTCAGCCAGGGCGGCGGCCGGAAGGCCAGCCAGACCCTTCAGGCCCCCCTCCTGGGCGAAATTCCGCTGGATCCGGAGCTCTGCGAGGGGGGGGATGACGGCCGACCGGCGCTGGTGCGCAGTCCTGCCTCCCCGGTGAGCGACATCTTCCGCCGGCTCGCGGGCACCCTTGCGGCGCGGGTGAGCGTCGAGAGCCTGGCGCCACCGCCTGGTCCTGGGCAGCCCCTGCCGATTCTCCCATCCCGGTAGGAACTCGTCTGCGAGAACCGCATGTGCGTTCGCCTCGAGCGGCTGCGAGGCCTGCCCTGACCCCAAATCCCTTTGCTTCCGCACCCTGTTTGGATATACTGCCGCATTGTCCACCCCGGCCGCGGCAGTCGGCGGGGGGCAGGGGATCTGCCGCAAAGGAGCCAACCGATGGCAAAACGCTCCAGCAAGGCTGCCGCCGAGGCCGCCCCGGAGACGGCGAGGACACAGCCCATGGACAAGAAGCTCATGATGGACCTCCTCTATCAGATGCTTCTCATCCGCCGCTTCGAGGAAAAGGCGGCCGAGATGTACTCGCAGGGCAAGATCGGGGGCTTCCTCCACCTGGCGGTGGGGATGGAGGCCTCCTGCGTGGGCGCCATCTCGGCCCTGCGGCCCGACGACTACGTGATCGGCGGCTATCGCGAGCACGGCCACGCCCTGGCCAAGGGCGCCGACCCGCGCAAGTGCATGGCCGAGCTGTTTGGGCGCATCGGGGGCCTGAGCAAGGGCAAGGGCGGTTCCATGCATTTCTTCGACAAGGAGCTCAACTTCCTGGGCGGGACCGGGATCGTGGGCGGCCAGCTCCCCATTGGCACCGGCGCGGCCTTCGCCGCCAAGTACAACGGCACCGACCAGGTCTGCCTCTGCTTCTTCGGCGACGGCTCGGTGGCGCAGGGCGTCTTCCACGAATCCCTGAACATGGCGGCCCTCTGGAAGCTGCCCGTCATCTACATCTGCGAGAACAACCTCTACGCCATGGGCACGGCGCTCAGCCGCACCCAGGCGGTCACCGACCTCTACAAGAAGGCCGAGGCCTACGGCATGCCGGGCGAGCAGGCGGACGGCATGGACGTGCTGGCGGTCCGCGAGGCGACGCTGCGGGCGGTGGAGCGGGCCCGCAAGGACGGCACGCCGACCCTCCTCGAGACCCGCACCTACCGGTTCCGCGGCCACTCCATGCGGGACCCGGCAGCGGCCGTCTACCGCACGCGCGAAGAGGTGGACGAGTGGAAGAAGTCCGACCCCATCGTCCTGCTTTGGGACCGGATGAGCCGCGAGGGCCTCATCACCGACGCCGAGTACAAGGACATGGACCAGGAGATCACCCAGGTCATCGAAGAGGCGGTCCGGTTCGCGGACGCCTCGCCCGAGCCGCCGCCGGATGAGCTCCTGACCGACGTCTATGTCTGATGCCAGGAGTGGAGGCCTGAGCGGATCCGGCCGTTCCTGAAAAATCCGCATTCCGCAATCCGCAATCCGAAATCAAGCGGAGCCGACCATGGCCATCATCACCTATCGTGAGGCGTTGAACCAGGCGCTGCGGGAAGAGATGCGGCGCGACCCCCGCGTCTTCCTCATGGGAGAAGAGGTCGGGGTGTACGAGGGGGCCTACAAGGTCAGCCAGGGCCTGCTGAAGGAGTTCGGCCCCAAGCGGGTGATCGACACCCCCATCAGCGAGGCCGGCTTCGTCGGGGTGGGTATCGGGGCGGCCATGGCCGGCCTGCGCCCGGTCGTGGAGATCATGACCTTCAACTTCGCCATCGTGGCCCTGGACCAGATCGCCAACCACGCGGCCAAGATGCTCTATATGTCGGGCGGGCAGTACCGGGTGCCCATGGTCATCCGGGGGCCGGGCGGGCCGGCCGCGCAGCTGGCCGCCCAACACTCCCAGAGCATGGAATCCTACTTCTACCACGTGCCCGGCCTGAAGGTGGTCCGCCCCTCCACGCCCCGGGACGCCAAAGGCCTCCTCAAGAGCGCCGTCCGCGACGAGAACCCGGTCATCTTCATCGAGGCGGAGACGCTGTACGCCCTCAAGGGCGAGGTCCCCGAGGAGGAATATCTGATCCCGCTGGGCGTCTCCGAGGTCAAGCGCGAGGGCACCGACGTCACGGTGATCGGCTACATGGGGATGCTCCACCGGGCACTCGAGGCCGCCGAGGACCTGGAGAAGGAAGGGATCTCCGTCGAGGTGGTGGATCCCCGGACGCTCCGGCCCATGGACACCACGACGATCCTCGCCTCCGTCAAGAAGACCCACCGGGCGGTCGTGCTCGAGTCCGGCGCAGGCTTCGCCGGCCTGGGGGCAGAGATCGCCACCATCATCACCGAGAGCGCCTTCGACTATCTCGACTCTCCCGTCGTTCGCGTGACCGGGGCCAACTGCCCCATGCCCTACGCCCGAAACTTGGAGAAGTCCAAGACCCCGGACAAGGCCAAGATCATCGCCGGCATCAAGGAAGCCCTGGCGATGTAGGCAGCGGAGCCGCGGACCAATTTCTGCGGGGGATGCGCAGCAGGCGAATCCGGCCGAGGCGATTTCACACGTCCATCAGTCCGCACTCAATCATCCATCACGACGGAGCAGCCGATGGCCTTCCAAGTGCTCATGCCGAAGCTCAGCGATGCCATGACCGAGGGGCGGATCCTCCAGTGGGTCAAGACGGAGGGGGATCGGGTCCAGGGCGGTGATGTCCTGGCCTCCATCGAGACGGACAAGGCCGAGATCGAGCTGGAGTCCTTCGGGTCCGGAGTCCTGCGCAAGGTGCTGGCGGCGGACGGGGCCACGGTGCCCGTGGGCCAACTGATCGCCGTGATCGCCGAGCCGGATGAGGATATTGCCGGGATTCTGGGCGGCGTCCCGGCGGCCCCGGCCCCCAAGGCTCCCGCCGCCCCTGCCGCTCCCCAGGCCACGGAGGCAGCCAAGCCGCCTGCGGCGGCACCAGCCGCACCTACCCCGGCGGCGGAGCCCGGCTGGATCCCCGCCTCGCCCATCGCCCGGCGCCTGGCGCGCGAGCACGGCGTGGACCTCGCCCGGGTCAAGGGCAGCGGCCCCGGCGGCCGCATCCTGGAGCGGGACATCGAGGCCTACGTCGGGGCGCAGGCGCAGCACATGGCCGGCGCCGAAGTCCCGGCCGGCGAGCGCGAGTTCGAGGACAAGGACCTCAGCACCATCCGCAAGACCATCGCCTCCCGCATGGTGCAGAGCAAGGCGCCCATGCCCCACTTCACGGTCACGGTCGAGGTGGACATGGGGGCGGCAATGGAGCTGCGCAAGTCGCTGAACGCCATCGAAGGCAACACCGAGAAGCTCTCGGTCAACGACATCATCCTCAAGGCCACAGCCCTGGCACTGCAGCGACACCCCCACATCAACGCCTGCTACAACGCGGGGCAGATCCGGCTCTTCAAGCGGGTGCACCTGGGGATCGCCGTGGCCATCGAGGACGGCCTGATCGTGCCGGTGATCCGCGAGTGCGACCGCAAGAGCCTGGGCGAGATCTCACGCGAGGCCAAGGCGCTGATCGAGCGGGCGCGCCAGAAGAAGCTGCGCCCCGAGGAGTACTCGGGCGGCACCTTCGCCATCTCCAACCTGGGCATGTACGACGTGGTGGAGTTCACCGCCGTCATCGACCCCGCCCACGGGGCCATCCTGGCGGTGGGCGCCATCGAGGAGAAGCCGGTCGTGATGAACGGCCAGATCGCCGTGCGGCCCCGTCTGCGCCTGACCGGCTCCTTCGACCACCGCATCATCGACGGCGCCATGGGCGCCAGGTTCCTCCAGGAGCTCAAGCGCATCCTGGAGAACCCCGTGCAACTGCTGCTCTAACCGGCCCCGGACGCCACACCCCCCAGCCCCCAGCCGGCATGTCGGCTGGGGGTTTCGTTGTCCGCACCCCCTCGGCCCGCTTTCGCAACAAGGGGACGATGAGGGGACGTTGCGTGAAGCGTCATACTGGGGTAGACTCCGTCCATGCCACGCGGTCCTCGCCTCGATGCCCCCGGCACACTCCATCACGTGATGGCGCGGGGGATCGAACGCGCCTCGATCTTCCGGGATGATGCCGACCGGGATGATTTTCTCGGTCGCCTCGGCGGCCTGGTGATCTCGGGGGCCTTCACGGTCTACGCCTGGGCGCTGCTGCCGAATCACTTCCACCTCTTGGTTCGATCCGGAAACCGCCCCCTGGCCCGCGCCATGCGCTCGCTGCTCACCGGGTATGCAGGGGCCTTCAACCGCCGCCACAAGCGGCACGGACACCTGTTCCAGAACCGCTACAAGTCCATCGTGGTCGAGGAGGATCCCTACTTCCTCGAGCTCATCCGATACCTCCACCTGAACCCTCTCCGGGCCGGTGTGGTGGCCAGCCTTCGCGCCCTGGACGGGTATCCCTACGCCGGGCACGCCGCCATTCTCGGCACGCATCCCCGCCCCTGGCAAGCCGCCGGCGAGGTCCTCGAGCACTTCGGCCGGAATCCGGCCCGCGCACGGACGGCGTACCGCGACTTCGTCTCCGCCGGCTCAGGCCAGGGACGCCGGCCGGACCTGCAGGGAGGCGGCCTAGTCCGCAGCCAGGGAGGCTGGGAAGCGGTGAAGGATCTACGCCGCTCCGGGGAGGTCTCGGCATCGGATCCACGAATCCTGGGTAGCAGCCCATTCGTCGAGGCCATGCTGCAAGGGGCGGAGCAGCGCCGCGGCCTGGCCCGCCGCCGTCTCGTGCCTCTCGAGACGCTGATCGACCGCCTCGGCCATTCGCTCGGCGTCCCCGCCTCGGCCATACTCGGCTCGAGCCGCCTCCCCCCAGCCGCCCGGGCCCGCCAGGTGCTGGCGTACGTCTGGGTCGAACATCTCGGCCAGTCCGCCAGCGAACTGGCGCAGGCACTCGGGCAGACGCGCGGCAACGTGTCGCTCGCCGCCAAGCGGGGGGCGGCGGTGGCGGAACCGTGGCAGGGGCACATCGCGCACTGGTGTCGGTAGGGTTGTAATACGAATCACGCAACGTCCCCCAAGTGTGGGGACCAGAAGGAGGAGGGGAGCATGTCGATGTCGGAGCTGCGTGTGTGTGTACCGCGGATCATCCCGATCGAGTACCGCCCCGAGACGATGGCGCGGGCGCTTTCCGAGAACCCCGCCAACCGGATCGCCATGCCTGCCGCGGCGGAGCGGGCCCTGTCGGCGGCCGGCGGGCCCGGGCTGCGCCTCGGGATCTACGTGACCAAGAAGTGGCAGAACGGCCGCGTGCTCAAGTGCCGGTTTCTGGACGGTAGCACGAAACAGCGGAGGCGGGTGGAGGCCAAGGCCCACCTCTGGGAGCCGAACTGCAACATCCGCTTCCGCTTCGGGACATTCCCGGACGCGGAGATCCGGATCTCGTTCCGGGCCGACCCTGGCTCCTGGTCAGCCGTGGGCACGGACGCGCTGGTGGAGCAGTGGTTTCCCCGCTACCAGCCGACCATGAACTACGGCTGGCTGCGGGACGACACCCCGGAGCAGGAGTACGAGCGGGTCGTCGTGCATGAGTTCGGCCATGCCCTGGGCGCCGTCCACGAGCACCAGCAGCCCCGGGCCCGGCTCCGCTGGAACAAGGAGGTCGTCTACCGCTACTTCCAGGGCCCGCCCAATCACTGGAGCAAGGAGGACGTGGACCACAACGTCTTCGAGCGCTACAGCCGGACCGAGGTCAACTCTACGCGCTTTGACCCCTCCTCCATCATGCTGTACGTCTTCCCCGCGGAGTTCTTCCTGAGCGGGGGCGGCACCAACAACAACACCAAGCTCTCGGCCGGCGACAGGTCCTTCATCGCCAAGATGTACCCGAAGCGCTGAGGAAAGCGGCAGGCCGGGCGTCCGGGATCCCCCGGGCGCCCCGCCCGCCGGATGCCATGCCGCGGATCTGGCTCGCAGAGGACGCCATCCACATCGGGCCGCGGTTCGCCGTCACCTTCCAGCGAACCCTGCGACTTCCGGACGACAATCGAGCGTATCCGCTACCCCCGGGGCTGGGCCGATTCCCCGTGTACCGCGTTCGGGATTTCTGGGCCCGGATGCCCGCCCCCTGGCGGCGCGCCGCCGGGTTCTTCATCCCCGTGTACCAGCGGGAGGCGCTGTGGCTGGGCTTCGACTGCCCCGCCTGGCAGCCCAGAGCCGTCCAGATCGGTATCGGAGGCATCAACGCGGTCACGGGCGCTTCCTGGCGCGAGGCGCTGTCGGCCTCCCCCCAGAACTACCTGGTCTGCCCGGATCAGCCCTGGCTGGATGGCATCAACCTGGGCCGAGGCCTCATCCGGCAGTTCGTCGCCATGCCGCTGGGCTTGGGCTACACCGTGGAGGGCCAGCTGACAGCAAAGGAGGAGCGGGGGGGCATCCAGATCCGGGTCTGCTCGGGTCGACCCGGCCGCTTTCCTGATCGGCCCCCCCGGAAACGAGCCGCCACACGGCCAGCGGTGCTCCGATCGGGGCCGCTGCCCGGTGCCATGGGGGTTGCCGTGGGAGGGAGGATGCGGCAAAAGATCTACCCAGACCCGTACGGGGCGGACACCTGGGATCCCTCCACATGCGGCGAAGTCCTCATCCACCTCGTCGGCAGCGCAGAGTTCCACGTCCTGACCGGACGGAGGCCTCCTCCGACCCCCATCGATGCGGCAACGTACACCCGCCACGGCCTGCCCTGGTTCGAACTGTACGACGAGCAACGCAAGAGCCTGCCCGCCAGCGAACCCTTCAAGCGGGTCCGATCCGTCCGCGAACGGGACACCGAGAGGGGCCTACCAAGCGCCGGCACCGGTGAAGCGTCGTTTGAGATCCGCAAGACCCAGGTACTGACCCTGCGGCGTTCCCGACGTCCCGGGAAGCACTAAAACCTCACTCACCACGGACAGATAACCAGCGGTACACCTCTGCAAGACTTGCGTTTTATGTGTACCAGACTGCCAGACTTGCACTCCCGTCCAGGAGCCCCTGCCACGGAACACAGGGTCCTCACGCAGTTTCTCGCTTGTACTTACAGATAGATACAGCCACCCTTCTCTCTTCAACGCCTAGGGCGACACTGGCATACTCCTTGTACCATTCTTTAGCTCTTGGGAACTTCGCTTGACTCATCTCCAGAGCCTGGGCAGCGAATTTCCGAGGCTGCCCATTCTCCTGTTGTAGCTTGACATTCCTGAAGGCGAGTGATAGTGATTCAGTCCCTTTCCCACCCGATCCACTGGGAGCTGGATTTCCGGAGGGCGCCCACGATGCCCGACCCAGGAACGGCGGACCCATTGGAGCGCGGCAGGATCCAGGAATCCTCACGACCGCACCCCGGGCCCCCGGTACGAATTCACTCCCGCAGTCCTCGAGAATTCACGAAACGTTCATCGGGGTGTCCATGCGCCCGGTAACCATCCTCCTCGCCGACGACGACCCCGCCTACGCCGATGCGATGGAGCAGGAGCTTCTCGCCGCCGGGTACGAGGTCCGGCGGGCCGCAGACGGGGTGCAGGCCCTGGAGGCACTCCGGGAGGAGACGCCGGATCTGTTGATCCTGGACCTTGTCCTGCCGCGCCTTCGGGGCGAGGCTATCCTGTCCGTGATCAAGCAGGATCCCCTCCTGCGGCAGGTCCCCGTCATCATCCTCTCCGGCGCCCTGGTGGAACGAGGAGCCGCAGGGGACCTGCTCGCCGAGGCCCAGATCCCCAAGGGCCCCATCAAGGAGACGGCTCGCGATCTGCTCGCCGCGGTCGCGTCCCTCGACGGCAAGGCCCGCGGCACCGGCAGCCGGCGGCGGACGCGCCGCCCGGCGCCGCGCCGCCAGGTGAGCGAGCTCCTGCGTGTGACCGCCCACTACGAGGCCATCATGGACTCGCTGGCGCACGGGCTGCTGGAGGTCGACCGGACGGGCAAGATCCTCTGGAGCAACAGCGCGGCGGAGCGCATCCTGGACCTCGACCGGTCCGCGCTGCTGGGGGGCAACGTCCTGGACCTGATCGCCGGGGCCCGGGACAGCCGGCTGCCGCGCCTCTTTGCCGAGGCGCTGGAGCCCGGCCACCCCGCCCAGCCCTGCTACCTGGCCACGGGCGAGCGCACGCTGAAGGTCCAGATGGTCCATGTGCCCGGCGCCGACGCGGAGCCGACGCTGACGCTGCTCCTCCAGGACCTGACCATCGAGACGACGCTGGACCGGCGCAAAGCCGACCTGCTCCGTTACGCCTGCCACGAGATGCGCGGCGCGCTCACCCCCATCTCGGCCGCACTGGCCGAGGCTCTGCAGCAGGTCCGGGCGTCCAGCCCCCCCAGCGGCCCAAACGGCACGCCGGGGCGGATCCAGGACGTGAAGGAGGAGGTGCAGCGCCTGCTGGCCATGATCGAGGACCTGCGCGCCGTGGCGGGCAACGAATCACAACTTTTCGATCTGCAGCTCCAGCCCACGGACCTGCGGGAGATCGTGGAGCGGGTCGTGAGCCTGCAGCGGGCGCACGCCAACACCCGGGGGGTCCGCATCCGGACCGAGATGCCGGACCGCGTGGCCCCCATCCTGGGCAACCGGGACAAGCTCTACCAGGTGCTCCACAACCTGCTGGGCAACGCCATCCGCTACTCGCCTCCCGGTGAGGAGATCCAGGTCCGGGTGGAAGCGCGTGGAGGCGGGCTGGTCACCACGGTGCAGGACCGGGGACCGGGAATCCCGCCGGAGCGGTGGGGCCATCTGTTCCGAACCTTCCATCTGGGTAGCGGCCTGCACCGGGACCACGGCGGGCTGGGCTTGGCGATTTCGAAGGGCATCCTGGACGCGCACCGGGGACTGATCTGGATCGAAGAGGCCGAGGCCCACGGGGCGCGGCTACGGTTCTTCCTCCCCACCCTGGAACCTACTCCCGAATAATGGAGAAGGCCATGGTTGAGCGGGCGGTGCTCCTCGTGGACGACGATCCGGGGTTCCGGAAGACGTTTCGGGGACTGCTCGCCCCCCAGGGGCTCGACCCCATCTGCTGCGCCAACGGCGAGGAGGGCTTGGCCCTCTTCGACCGGCGGCACCCGCCGCTCGCCTTCGTGGATGTCCTGCTCCCGGGCATGAGCGGCATCGACCTACTCCGCGAGATCAAACAGCGCGGCGGCAACGCAATTGTCGTGATGGTGTCGGGGCACCAGGACACCGGGACGATCGTCCAGGCCATGCGTCTCGGCGCTTCCGACTACCTGGTCAAGCCTATCGCCGAGGAGGTCCTGGGCCGGATCCTGGAGCAACTCGGTTCCGCGGCCGGCTTGCCTCCCGTTCGGCCGCAGCCCCAGCCGATTGCCGCAGCCGGCGGCATGGTCGGCGACAGCCCGTTCCTGCGGCGCCTCCTGGCGCTCATCGACCAGGTGGCGGACACCGAGGCGACGATCCTGCTCCAGGGCGAGAGCGGGGTCGGCAAGGGGATGGTGGCGCGGGCGATCCATGACCGCTCGCAGCGCCGCGACCGCCCCTTCGTGAAGGTCAACTGCGCCGCGCTGCCCGCGGAATTGCTGGAAGCGGAACTCTTCGGCTTCGAGCGCGGGGCCTTCACGGGTGCCGTGCGGGGCAAGCCCGGGAAATTCGAATTGGCCCACCGGGGTACCCTCCTCCTGGACGAGGTGGGGGAGCTGCCCCTGCCCTTGCAGGCGAAGCTCCTGCACGTGCTGCAGGACTCCACATTCTCCCGGCTCGGTGGCGAGGCGGAGGTGCACGCGGACGCCCGCGTCATCGCCGCTTCGAACCAGAACCTCGAGGCGGCCGTCCAGGCCGGGACGCTTCGCCCGGATCTCTACTTCCGCCTCAACGTGGTCAACGTCCTCATTCCGCCCCTGCGGGATCGCCCCGAGGAGATCCCGGCTCTCGCCCACTTCTTCCACGCAAAGTTCTGTGAGCAATACAGTCGGCCGCTCCCCCCGCTGGGCCCAGACGTCATACAGACGTTTCTGACCTATCGGTGGCCGGGCAACGTGCGGGAGCTGGAAAACGCCGTCAGGCGCATCATCCTGCTCGGGACCGAGACCGCGCTGGCGTCGCTGCGCACCACGACCCCCGATGCGGCGCCGGCAGCAGCGCCCGCCGAACGGCCTCTGTCCCTCAAGGAGGTGTCTCGCCGCGCGGCGCGCGAGGCCGAGGGACGGCTGATCCTCGATGTCCTCCGCCAAACCCGCTGGAATCGCCGCGAGGCTGCCAAGCGGCTGGGCATCAGCTACAAGGCGCTTCTCTACAAGATCCGCATCTACGATCTCGCCTCTGCTTCCTGAAAGGGGAAAAGTAGGTACGTGGGTACCCACTTTTCCCACAATCCTTCCACTCTTCCATCCAGTTAGGAACCGAGTAATCCTGGTCAGGGGAGTTGTTCTCCGTGACCGGCTTCTCTCTCCCTAGACAATCCGTAGGATTCCATATCGACACAACTTTCCTCCACTATTTTCGGGGCTGGATGGCACCAACGTTGCCTCATACGCTTTTCAATGGAGGAAAGCATGGGCATGAACATGAATGCCGTTGCGACTCAACATGGCTCGATCCTGATCGTCGAGGATGATCCAGGGACCCAGGCCGATCTCGCCAAGATTGTCCACGGTGTCGGATACCTGCCCGTGTGCGCCGAGAGCGGGGAATCCGGCCTCAGCTCTTTCATGACCCTGCACCCCGCGCTCGTGCTCCTGGACATGCGCCTCCCGGGGATGGACGGGCTCAGCGTGCTGCGCGAGATCCGGCGCCGTGCCCCCGAGACGATGGTCATCGTGGTCTCGGGCCATGCCGACGTGGGTGTCGTCGTGAAGGCCATGAAACTCGGCGCGATCGATTTCCTCATCAAGCCCGTGGCGCCGGAAGACATCGCCCTGGCCCTCAGCACCGCGCTCGAGCGGCCCATCCAGCCCACGGCGGCAGCCCTGCAGGACCGCCAATCCGGCGGCGAGGAGGAGGCCCAGGACGCCGTCTGGACGGGCGGCCGATTCTTCGCGCGGCTCCAGGAGACGATCGGACAGATCGCCGACACGAATGCCACGGTGCTCCTCCAGGGCGAAAGCGGGGTCGGCAAGGGGATCGTGGCGCGGCTCATCCACGACCGATCCAGCCGCCGCGATCGCCCCTTCATCAAGGTCAACTGCGCCGCCTTGCCCGTGGAGCTGCTCGAATCCGAGCTGTTCGGCTACGAGCGCGGCGCCTTCACGGGAGCGGTCCGGCGCAAGCCTGGCAAGTTCGAGCTGGCCCACGGGGGGACCCTCCTCCTGGACGAGGTGGCGGACCTGCCCCTGCCTCTGCAAGCCAAGCTCCTGCATGCGCTCCAGGACGGGGAGTATTCGCGCCTGGGCGGCGAGCAGGACATCAAGGTGGACGTCCGCATCGTCGCCTCGGTCAACCGCGATCTCGAGGCCACGGTCCGGCGCGGGGCCTTCCGGCAGGACCTGTACTA
>Ga0316622_100001467_pt1 | contig 15347 bp, 14 predicted proteins | sample OWC_Aug_OW2_C1_D_FD_207646 | JGI IMG/M metagenome (GOLD analysis project Ga0316622, IMG submission 207646) | Wetland soil microbial communities from Old Woman Creek delta, Ohio, United States - OWC_Aug_OW2_C1_D5_C | ecosystem: Environmental > Terrestrial > Soil > Wetlands | place: USA: Ohio... | reverse complement strand
GAGGACGGTCCCCCACCGCGGCCACGAGAGGGCGTGCCGCGGCTTCTTGAGCCCGGCCATGATCGGGTAGAGGAGCCACGGGTCGACGAGCGTGCTCAGCATGTAGCCGGCGTCCGGGTTCTCGTAGGACCAGGTCATCGGCGGCTCGCGGCCGCTGCCTTCCTCCTTCACGAACCCGTAGACCATGAGCGTCGCGTCCATGGTCAGGCCCTCGCCCGCCTCGCGCAGGCCCGAGGCCTGGAGGAGGCGCGGGGTGCCGATGCCGCCCGCCGCGGCGACGACGACCTTCGCCCGCGCCCGGAACGGCTCACCGCCGATCCGGCCCTCGACGCCCACCGCCTGGCCGCCCTCGATCGTGACGCGCTCGACGCGGGCCCGCGTCCGCAGCTCGGCCCCGCCCGTCACCGCCTCGTCCACCCACTCCGCCGCGTTCCACTTCGCCCCGCACCGGCAGCCGAGCATGCAGCGGGCGCCGCAAGCCTCGGGGAAGCGCCTGGCCCGGGCCGGGCTCATGAACTTCGGCTGCGGGAAGAACGCATAGCCGGCCTCGCCCGCCGCATCGGCGAGCCGCGTGGAGGCTCTCCCCCGCATCTCCGGCGGGAGGGGTGCGATCCGCAGCTCCTCCTCCGCCTCGGCCGTCTCGGCCGCGAGGTCGACGCCGTACCGCTCCTTCATCCAGGCGGGAGGCGCCGCGGCACAGCCGCAGTACATGCTCGTCGCGCCGCCCAGCATCAGGGGTCGGACGACGTTCAGCCCTTCCTCGGTGAAGAGGAGGCTCGCCCGGTCGGTATAGAGGAGCGCCCCGAGGTAGGTCCCGTAGTAGAAGCGCCGACGCTCGTCGATCCCGCGCTCGAGGAGGAGGACGCGGAGGCCCCGCCGGACGAGCTCGCGGGTCACGGTGGCCCCGCCCGGGCCCGAGCCCACCACCACGACGTCGGTGTCGAGGAGGAGCGTCATGGCGCGCGGAAGCATAGCGCAGGCGCGACGTGACAGAATCCCCTCCATGTCCCCCCGCCCCCGCCCGCTCGAGCCGCACCGGAAGGAGCTCGAGGAGATGACCCGAGCGGTGGCCGACCTCGTCCTCGACCACGTCTCGAGCCTCGACGCCCAGCCCGCGCACGACCTCGGCAACGCGGAGCTCCTGCGCGCGTCCTTCCGCGAGGCCGTGCCGGAGGCCGGCCGCCCCCTCGACGAGATCCTGAGCCGGCTCGAGGCCGCGATCGCGAAGAGCTACAACACCGCCGGCCCCGGCTACCTCGCCTACATCCCCGGCGGAGGCGTCTACGCCTCGGCCCTCGCCGACTTCATCGCCACCGCCACGAACCGCTACGTGGGGGTGAGCGGCGCCGCGCCCGCCCTCGCCCAGATCGAGGAGACCGCCGTCTCCTGGCTGTGCACGCTGATGGGCCTGCCCGCGGGATCGCGCGGCATCCTCACCTCCGGCGGCTCCCTCTCGAGCTTCTGTGCCCTCGTCACCGCCCGGGAGGAGCGCCTGGACGAGGACTTCCAGGACGGAGTGATCTATCTCTCCGAGGAGACGCACCACTGCGTGCCCAAGGCCGCACGCCTCGCCGGCTTCCCCCGCGCGAGCCTGCGCACGCTGCCGACCGACGAGCGCTTCCGGCTCGTCCCCGAGGCCCTCCACGAGGCCATCCAGGAGGACCGCGCGCGGGGCCGCCGGCCCTTCCTCGTCGTCGCCAACGTGGGCACGACGAACACCGGTGCCGTGGATCCGCTGCCGGAGACCCTCGCCGTCGCGCGGGAGCACGGCCTCTGGGTCCACGCCGACGCCGCCTACGGAGGCTTCTTCCGCCTGGCCCCGGAAGGCGCCGCCCTCCTGCACGGGATCGAGCAGTGCGACTCGGTCACCCTGGACCCGCACAAGGGCCTCTTCCTCCCCTACGGCACAGGCGCCCTCCTCGTGCGCGACGGCACCGCCCTCGCCCGGGCCTTCCGCGGGACGGCGAGCTACGTCCAGGACGTGGTCGACGAGGGCTCGCTCGGCTTCGCCGATCTCTCGCCCGAGCTCTCGCGCGACTTCCGCGGCCTGCGGCTGTGGCTGCCCCTCGTCCTCCACGGCGTCTCCGCCTTCCGCGAGCAGCTCGCCGAGAAGCTGGCCCTCGCCCGGTGGGCGTACCGGATGCTCCGCGACAACCCCCGGTTCGAGATGCTCGACGAGCCGCAGCTGTCGGTCGTGGCCTTCCGCCTGCACGCCCCGGAGGCCGAGGCCGAGCGCCTGGGCCCCGAGCTGCTGCGCCGCGTCAACGCGCGTCGGCGCGTCTTCCTCTCCAGCACCCGCATCCGCGGCCGCTACGCCCTCCGGATGTGCGTCCTGAGCTTCCGCACCCACGAGGACCGCGTGCGCGACGCGGTCCTCGCCCTGCAGGAGGAGGCCGCAGCTCTCCTCGGCTGACCCGCCCTCAGGCGCCCTCGAGGGCCCCCATCGCCCGCAGCCGCTCGAGGAGCGGCGGGTGCGAGTGGTAGACGCGCGAGTAGAGAGGGTGCGTGACCGGCAGGTGCCGGCTCTTCGCGCTGAGCTTGCGGAGGGCCGCCCCGAGCTCTCCCGCCGCCGCGCCCGAGCGGAGCGCGAAGGCGTCGGCCGCGAACTCGTGCCGGCGGGAGAAGGCGTTCTCGACCGGCTGCAGGAGGAAGCTCACGAGGCCGAACCAGAGGCCGAAGACGGCGAGGGCGCCGTAGGGCGTCCTCCCCACCGAGAAGGCCGCGTAGAAGGCGTCGAGCGGGAGACATAGGCTGAGCGCGTAGAAGACGAGGCCGCTCGTCGCGACGCCCCGCGCGAGCCCCCACCGGACGTGGTGCAGCTTGAAGTGGCCGAGCTCGTGGGCGAGGACGGCCACAACCTCGCGGGGGCCCATCGCCTCGAGGAGCGTGTCGAAGAGGACGATCCGCTTCTGGCCGAAGACGCCGGTGAAGTAGGCGTTGCCGTGGGCGGTGCGGCGGGAGGCGTCCATGACCGAGATGCCCCCGGCGCGGAAGCCGGTGCGGCGGGCGAGGTCGAGGATCGCGGCCTTGAGCTCCCCTTCGGGCAGCGGGGTGAACGTGTTGAAGAGGGGGGCGAGGACGGTCGGGTAGATCCAGGCCGCGAAGAGGCTGAAGGCGGTGGTCACTCCCCAGGCCCAGAGCCACCAGGACGGGCCCATCCTCTCCATGAGCCAGAGCACGGCGCCGAGCAACGGCCCGCCGAGAAGGGCGGCCAGGCCGGCTCCCTTCAGGCGGTCGAGGAAGAAGCCGTGGAGCGTCTGGCGGTTGAAGCCGTGCTTCTCCTCGATGCGGAAGGTGGCGTAGAGGTCGAAGGGCAGCTCGAAGAGCGCGGTGAGGAGCCCCAGGATCGCGAAGAAGGCGAGGCCGCTGGCGATCGCGCCGAAGCCGAGACCCGCGGCCACGCCTCGGGCCGCGGCCTCGACGACGCCCAGGCCGCCCGCGGCCAGGAAGACGAGGCCGGCCAGAACTTCGGCCCAGCCGTAGGCGAGGCCGAAGCGGTGGCGGTCGCCCGAGTAGGCGACGGCCTTCGCCATCTCGTCCGGGCCGATGCCGAGGGCGCGACCGGCCTCGGCGAGCCGGCCGGGATCCGTGGCGTGTCGGCGGTTCAGGCGGGCGAGAGCCGTCTCGCCGACCTGCTGGGCGAGGCGAAGGGCGAGGAAGAGGGCGAGAAGGAGAGACATGGAGAGAGGATTATGCCCGTCATCCCGAGGGTCTCCGATGGGACGGGACCCGAGGGATCCACCGCCCGGCAGATCCCTCGTCGCCCCGCGGGGACGGAGCTCCTCGGGATGACGGTTCAGTCGCGGACGACGTGGGCCGAGAGGGGCGAGGCCGAAGGCCGGACGCCCTGCGCCACCATCAGCATCTCGATCTGGCCGGCGTGGTAGAGGGCGTGCTCGACGACGCCGTGGAGCATCACGTAGAACGTGTACTCGCGCCCGGGTACCGTTTCGGCGAGCCTCGCCTCCGGGAAGGAGGCCACGGCCTGCCGGAGCGCCCGCCGGGCCTCGCCGAAGTCGAGCTTGGCCTGGAGCCAGGCCGCGGCTGACGGGTCGGCCGGCTTCGGCCACGCCTGCTCGTCGGGCAGGGTGTCGACCGCCTCCCCGAGGAGCCGGCGGCGCGCCACGCCCTCGTGGACGGTCGCGTGCAGCAGCAGCTCCCAGATCGTGGGAGCGCCGGCGATCGCGCGCGCCGCGGCCTGGGGCGCGCTGACCGCGGCGAGGAGGTCGCGCAGGGAGGGGCACCTCCAGGCGTCGCCGCCCTCGAACGACCTCTGGAGCTGGTCCCAGATACGATCCGTCTCGCTCATGACGACCCTCCACCGCGGCCTTCAGCTTCCCCCGGGGGATTATCATCCCGAGCGCATGGCGGACACACCCCTGACGGTCATCGGCGCAGGAGTCGTGGGCCTCGCGGTGGCGGCGCGGCTCGCGCCCCGCCACCCGGAGCTCGTGATCCTCGAGCGGCGCGAGCGCCACGGGACCGAGACCTCGAGCCGCAACAGCGAGGTGATCCACGCCGGGGTGTACTACCCGACGGGCACGCTGAAGGCCCGGCTGTGCGTGCGCGGGAACCGGATGCTCTACGGGCTCTGCGAGCGGCTGGACGTTCCCCACCGCCGGATCACGAAGCTCATCGTGGCCACCGCCCCCGCCGAGACGGCCGAGCTCGAGCGCCTTCACTCCCTCGGCCGCGCGAACGGCGCCCCTCTGGAGATGCGGACCGCGGGAGAGTGCCGGGCGCTCGAGCCGGCCGTGCCCGCCGTGGCCGGCCTCTTCTCGCCGACGACCGGCATCGTCAGCGCGCACGGCCTGATGGACGCTCTCCTCCACGAGGCGCTCCGCCACCGCGCCATCCTCCAGCCGCGGGCCGAGCTCGTCGCGGTCGAGCGTCGCGACCGCGACTACCGGCTCGACGTCCGGACGCCCGACGGGATCGAGTCGTTGACCAGCGAGCGGGTCGTGAACGCGGCCGGGCTCGAGGCGGACACCGTGGCCGCCCTGGCCGGCATCGACGTCGACGCCGCCGGCTGCCGGCTCCACTGGTGGAAGGGCAGCTACTTCGCGGTCTCGGGAGCGGCGGCGCGCCTCGTCTCGCGGCTCGTCTACCCCGTGCCCACCCGGGTGAGCCTCGGAGTCCACGCGGTCCTCGGCCTCGACGGCCGGGTGCGCTTCGGGCCCGACGCCGACCATCTCCCCGACCGGCGCCAGGACTACGCGGTGGACGAGGCGAAGAGGGCGGCGTTCGGAGAGGCGATCCGCCGCATCGTGCCCGGCGTCGCGGACGCCGACCTGACACCCGACATCGCCGGGATCCGGCCCAAGCTCCAGGCCCCCGGCCAGGGGTTCCGTGACTTCGTGATCGCGGACGAGGAAGGGCGCGGCCTTCCCGGCCTCGTGAACCTCGTCGGGATCGAATCGCCGGGCCTCACCGCGGCGCTCGCGATCGCCGAGGAGGTCGAGCGGCTGCTGCCCGCGTGAGGCCCGTCCGGAGTGATCACGGACACGCGGCCGTCCGCTGTGCGCTCCCTCACCGGACGAGGGGGTCGCCCTCGGGTCATCATCGGAGGAGCCGGCACGGTCCCGCCCGCGACGGACGGCTCGCCCCCCACGGGCCCCCGCGCGGCGGACGGCTCCCTCCCAGTCGGGACCGCCACCGGAAGCGCGAGGGGGCGGGCGGCCTCCCCGGCCGTCCGCCCCCTTTGTCATCCCGAGGCGCTCCGGTCCGGCCGGGCGCCGAGGGATCCGCCGCTACTTCAGGGCCGCGTACCGCGGGTCGACGACGAGGGTGGCGAAGTCACCGTCCTTCTCGACCTTGCGGAAGTCGTTGAAGCCCGCCGCGTGCGCCTTCGCCAGGTACTCGAGGGCCTTCTCCGTCGCGCCGCGGGCGGCGAGGAGCTTCGCGTAGAGGTAGTACTGCTGGGCGAGGGTCACGCCGGCGGCGGGCACTCCGATGGCGTCGGTCTCGAAGCCGGTCGGGTCGAGCCGGAGGGCCTCCGTCCAGGCCTCGAGCGCCTTCTCCATGTCGCCCCGCGCGAGCCAGACCGCTCCCAGGTTCTTGTGGAAGACGGCGGCCTGCGGGTTCAGCTTGATCGCCTTGCCGTAGGCGGAGATCGCCTGCTTGTACTTGCCGCGCGCGTGGTCGAGCGTCCCCAGGTTGTTCCAGGCCTCGGGGTAGTCCTTCCGCAGGTCGAGCGCCTTCTTGTAGGCCGCGCGCGCGGCCTTGGCGTCGCCCTTCTTCTGGTAGCAGATGCCCAGGCGGTTGCGGAGCGCGGCGTCGCTCGGGCTCGCCGCGATCGCCTCCTTGTAGGCGGCGATGGCCGCGTCCCACGACTGGCGGGCGGACATCAGCTCGGCCCGATGCAGCGCGTCGACCGCCGTCGCCCCCGGGGCCTGCGCGGGCAGGTCGGCGGCGGCGGCAAGGGAGGCGGCCAGGACCGCCATCGCGAACAGGACCGGGGTTCTCGTTCTCATCGCTCCCTCCTCATGTGCTCTCAGCCGTTGTTGCCCGGGGAGGGCGCGCTGGATACGCCTACTGCGGCCCGACGAGCTCCTTGAAGCGGGGATCGGCCACGACCGCGCGGAAGTCGGGGTCGGACCGGACACGCGAGAAGTCGCGGAAGCCCGCCTCCTTCGCCCGGCGCAGGAACTCGAGCGCGGCGTCCGTCTGGCCGTTCGCGGCGAGGAGCTTGGCGAGGTAGTAGCCCTGGGTCGCGGCGTCGACGCCCGCGGCGGGAATGCCGGGGCCCTGGTTCTCGAGGAGGACGGTGGGGTCGAGCCGGAAGGACTCCTGAAAGGCCTCGAAGGCCTCCTGCAGCCGGCCGAGGGCCAGGTAGGCGTTGCCGAGGTTCTTCCACGGGGTGGCGAGGCCGGGCTTCGTCTCGATGGCCTTCTTGTAGGCGCGCACGGCCGGCTTGAAGCGCCGGCGGGCCTGCTCGAGGGTGCCGATGTTGTTCCAGACTTCGGCGTAGCCGGGGTCGAGCTGGAGCGCGCGGTCGTACTCGCGGCGTGCCTGGCCTTCGTTCCCGAGGTGCTGGTGGCAGATCCCGAGCTTGTTGTGGACGGTCGCGTCGTTCGGCGTCACCTCGAGGGCCTTGCGGTACTCCTCGGCCGCGGCGGAGTACCGGCCGCGCGCCACGTGGGCGGCGGCCCGGCGCACGGCCTGCTGGCCCTCGAGGGCGCGCCCGACGCCCGTGCGCATGGCTTCTTCGGTGATCGGGCTGCTGGAGACGCGCACCACGTCGAGGATGCGCTCGCCGGTCGTCGGGTTGGCGTGGAGCTCCAGGGTGAGCGTCTCGCCCTCGGCGAGGAGCTGCGGGGCCGGGAAGCGCGGTCCGACTCCGAGCGGGGCGGGCGGGGGGCAGCCCGGGCAACCGCCGCGCTCCTTCAGCTCGCGCTCGACGACGGCGCGGTCCAGGGCCTTGAATGAGACCCGGAAGCGACGCGGCCCATCCTTCCTCTCCACCTCCACCCGGTAGCCGAAGTAGGCGCCGCTCTCCCGGTCGAAGAGCACGCGGCTCACCGAGTTCGACCGCGGCAGGGCCGCCTCGCCCATGGACCCCGAGGGCCCCGCCTCCCCGCTGCGAACGAGGGCGAAGCCGATCGACGTCCCGTTCTCGAGCGTCGCGAAGGCGAAGCGCTCTTCCGCGCCGGCGGGGACGGCGAGGGCCGCCACCAGCGCCGCCGCGGCCCGACTCGCAATCATTGCCGTGTCTCCGATGGGTCGGTGACCACCGTGGCCGTCACCTCGCTCACCGGCTGGAAGCCGGCCAGGCTGGTCCGAGACACCACCGGCACGTCGACGTGGCGCGCGGCCTGGACCGGGTCCGACGGCCCGCCCGCCCCCGCGGTGGGCGGCGGGGTCGACGGCCGGAGGGCGAGCGCGGCGGTGACGAGCAGCAACATCAGCATGCCCACCGCGACGGGCAGCGGCACCCGCACGCTGGCCGTGAAGAGGCGGGACCACCACGGCTCGCCCGCGCCCGCCTGGCGGCGGTAGGCCGCGAGCACGCGCTCGTCCATGCCCTCCGGCACCACGGGAGCGCTCCACCTCGCGAGCAGGCGGTGGAGCTCGTCGTCCCTCTCGGGGTCGCGTTCGTCGCGCGTCATGGCCTCGTCTCCCTTCCTCCCGGACCGACCGGTGCCGCCCCTCCCGACAGGAGCGGCGCGAGCGTCCTCCGCAGGCGCTCGCGCGCCCGGTGGAGGCGCGACTTCACGGTGCCCACGTCGACCTCGCACACCGCCGCGACGTCGGCCAGGCTCATCTCCTGGTACTCGTACAACACGACCGCCTCCCGCTGCAGCGGGGGCAGGGCCTCCACCGCCGTCCTCACCGCCTCCGCCGCCTCCTCCTCGATGACCCGGCCCAGGGGATCGCGGCCAGCCGCGGCCCCCGATCCCGCGACGGCCTCGTCGGGGGGGTCGTCCACCACCGTCTCCTGGCCCCGCTTGCGCAGCTGCTTCAACGCCAGGTGCCGCGCGATGGCGCAGAGGTACGTCCGGAGCGAGGCCCGCTCCGCCCGGAACGCTTCCGGCCGCCGGAGGATCGACAGGAAGCACTCCTGGGTGACGTCCTCGGCCTGCGGCGCGGAGCCGAGCATCCGGCAGGCGAACCGGAAGACGGGCGTCCGGTGCCGCTCGTAGAGCAGCAGGAACGCGGCTTCGTCCCCTCGGCCCGCCTTCAGGAGCAGTTCGGCTTCCGCAGCGCCATCGTGCATACGCCCCACCCGGGGAGGCCTACTTCCTTGTTCCCGGCACCGCGGCCGGGGATACGGTCTTCATGGGACGTTCCTCCTGCCCCGTCATCCCGAGGGACCCCGGCGGGCCGGGTCCCGAGGGATCCGCCGGCGCGTGGCCCGATCCGCCGCCGGGCCGGATTATAGGAAGCCCCGTCAGCAGAGGACCCGGATCGAATGATTCAGGACCGGCGTGCTCCTTCGTCGGGTTAGGCACGCGGGCAGGGCCGCGGCTACAATCCGCGAGCGATCGCCTGTCCTATGCCCGGCACGGTCGGCGCCGTCGTCGTCGTTCTCGGATTCGCGGGCGACCCTCTCGCGAGCGACTCGGTGCGCCACGTCCTCGAGAGAGAGCGCTGCCAGACCGAGCTCCCCCTCGCGGGGACCGCGGTCACCCCCGGGGCCGCCGCGCGGGGGCCCGCCGCTCCCCCCGTCGAGGCCGAGACCGGCACGATCGCGATTCCCCTCCCGGTGCCTTCGCCCGTCCTCGCGGCCGTCGTGACGGGGGTCGGGATCGCGGCGGTCCTCGCCCTCCTGCTCCGCCGGCTTCCCGCGCCGAGCGCCCTCCCGCCGCCCGGGCCGTCCCCGACGAGGCCCCCGGGCGGCCGCCCCGCTCGGGCGGCCGCCCCCGACGAGCCGGACCGGCTGGCGCGCCAGGGGCGCTTTGCGGAGGCGATTCACGCCCTCCTCCTGCGGGCGCTCGCCGATCTCGGCGACAGCGCGCGGCCCGCCCTCACGAGCCGAGAGGTGCTGCGCGGCTCGCCGCTCGCGGCGGAGGCGCGCGCGGCCCTCGGCGCTCTCGTCTCGGCCGTCGAGTGGGCGCACTTCGGGGCGAGGCCCGCAGGGCCCGCCGACTACGAGGCTTCCCTGGCGGAGTACCACCGCCTGCAACGGGCATGGCGCAGGCACCGGTAGAAGGGCCCTTCTCCCGCCGCGCCCTCGCGTGGATCGTGGGGGTGAGCGCGAGCTCGCTGGGCCTGGGCCTCGCCTTCCTGGTGGCGGGCGCTCCGGAGTCGGCCGAGGTCGCCTCGTCGGCCGCCGACGCCTTCAGCCGCTCGGCCCTCGGCCACCGCGCGTTCGTGGCCCTCGCCCGCGGCCAGGGCATACCGGTGCTGGTGAGCCGTCACGACTCGGGCCGGCGCGCGGGAGCGTCCGGCGTGCTGGTGATGGCGGAGCCACGACTTCCGGGAAGGGACTCGGCCCGCGCCCGGCGCCTGGTCCAGATGCTGGGAGAAGCGCGCACGGTGCTGCTCGTGCTGCCGAAGTGGACGGGGGACGAGGACCCCGCACGGCCCGGCTGGATCCGGGAGGCCCGGGCCGTCCCCGCCCCGAGCGTGGCGGCCGCTCTCTCCGCGGCCGGCGTCTCGGCGCGGGTCGTCCACTCCCCGCGCGCGGGGACCGAGCGCTGCGAGGGGCTCGGGAGCGCGGTGAGCTGGACAAAGCCGCAGCTGCTCTCGCCCACGACGCCGGATCTGAGGCCGCTCGTCGCCTGCGAGGGGGGGCTCCTCCTCGGGCTCGAGGAGCGGGAGGACCTGCGGCTGTTCGTCCTCTCCGACCCCGATCTCCTCGCCAACCACGGCCTCGCCCGGGAGGGCAACGCGCGGGCCGCGAGCGAGGTCGTGGCGATGGTGCGGGAGGGCCGGAAGGCGCTCGTGCTGGACGAGACGCTGCACGGGCACGAGCGGATCCCCTCGCTGTGGCGGGAGCTCTTCGCGTTTCCCCTCCTCCCCGCCGTCGTGCAGGCGGCCCTCGCCCTCCTCGCCCTCCTGCTCTCGGGGCTCTCCCGCTTCGGTGCCCCGATCGATGCGGGGATGGGCCTCGCGCCGGGGAAGACCCTGCTGATCGAGAACACGGCCTTCCTCCTCCGCGCGGCCGGTCACTCCGGGCACGCGCTGGGCCGCTACTTCGACGCGGCCCTCGCCGAGGTCGCCCGCGCCCTCCACGCACCGCCGGGGGCGAGTCCGGTCGAGGTGCGGGAGCTGCTCCAGGCCGCGGCGCGGCGGCGGGGGGTGAGCGTCGACCTGCGCACGCTCGAGGGCCAAGTCGATCGTGCGAGGCGTCAGGAGGCTGCCCCGGCGGCGGTGGTCGACGCCGCCCGTCGGGTGCACCGTTTCCGGGAGGAGATGCTGCGTGGACCCCATGACCATCCAGGCCGTTAGGGAGCGCCTCCGCGGCGAGGTGCATCGAGTCGTGGTCGGCCACGACGCGGTCATCGACCTCATGTTCGTGGCCCTGCTCGCGGAGGGGCACGTGCTACTGGAGGGCGTGCCCGGCACCGCGAAGACGCTCCTCGCCCAGGCCTTCGCGGCCGCGCTCTCGCTGCCGTTCAAGCGCATCCAGTTCACCCCCGACCTCATGCCGGGCGACGTCGTGGGCACGAACATCTTCGACTTCCAGACCGGCCGCTTCGTCCTGACGCGGGGCCCGGTGTTCACCAGCATCCTGCTCGCCGACGAGGTGAACCGGACCCCGCCCAAGACCCAGGCCGCGCTCCTCCAGGCGATGCAGGAGCGGTCGGTCACGATCGACGGCGCGACCCACGATCTCGGCCCCGCCTTCATGGTACTCGCCACCCAGAACCCGATCGAGCACGAGGGCACGTACCCCCTGCCCGAGGCGCAGCTCGACCGCTTCCTCTTCAAGGTCCCCGTCGGCTATCCCGCCCTCGACGAGGAGCGAGCGATGGTGAGGCTGCACGGCCACCGCACCGCGATGCCCCGCCTCGCCGAGTTCGGGATCGAGCCCGTGGCCGACCTGCCCTTCCTGCTCGAGGCCCGCGCCTACCTCGCCTCGCTGCGGCTCGGGGACGAGATCGTGGACTACGTCGTGGCCCTCGCCCGGGCGACGCGCCAGCAGACCGAGCTCCTCTGCGGGGCGTCCCCCCGCGCCGCGAGCATGCTCGCCACCGCGGCGCGGGCGCGGGCGGCCCTCGACGGACGCGACTTCGTCCTCCCCGACGACGTGAAGGAGCTGGCCCTTCCCGCCCTCGGCCACCGGCTTGTCCTCGCCCCGGGGTCGGAGGTCGAGGGCGCCTCCGCGGGCGCCGTCCTCCGGCAGGTCCTCGCCCAGGTCCCCGCCCCCCGGTGACTCGTCCCACGCCCCGCGCCGTCCTGCTTCTCGCCGGGGGGTTCCCCCTCGCCCTTCTGCCCGCTCTCGTGGCGGGGCCGCTCTGGACGGTGTGGGCGGCGGCCCTCGCCTCGACCCTCGCCCTCTTCGCCGCGGAGTGGCTGCTCGCCGTCGGTCGCTCCGACGTCACGGTCGAGGCCGCGGCGCCGGCCGTGCTCTACGTCGGCGACCGCGACGTGCTGCGCCTCGTCGTGGCCGCGCGCGGCCCGCGGCCCCTCCCGGTCGAGGTGCTCTGCGACCTCGGCCCGACCCTCGAGGCCCAGCCGCCCACCCGGGTCGAGGCGAGGCCGGGGGGAGCGGAGGCCCGGGTCCCGCTCGTGCCGCGCCGCCGCGGCATCGCGGACGTTCTCGGGGCCTGGCTGCGCTGGACGGGTCCGTTCGGCCTCCTCCGCTTCACCGAGACCCGGGAGATCCGCCGGAAGGTCCGCGTGCTGCCGAACGTCCGCGCGGTCCGGGGAGCGGCGCTGCGCTTCTTCGGCAGCCGGCAGTTCCAGTCCGGGCTCAAGGTCGAGCGCTACCTCGGCGACGGGTCGGAGTTCGAGTCGCTGCGCGAGCACCGCCCCGGGCTCGACGCGCGGTCGCTGGACTGGAAGGCCTCGGCCCGCCACCGCAAGCTCCTGAGCCGCGAGTACCGGGCGGAGCGCAACCACGCGGTGGTCCTCGCCCTCGACACCGGGTATCTCATGGGCGAGCCGCTCGCCGGCATCCCCAAGCTCGACCACGGCATGAACGCCGCGCTGGTCCTCGCCTACGTGGCCCTCAAGACCGGCGACCGCGTGGGGCTCTACGCCTTCGACGACCGGCCGCGCTTCTTCGCCGAGCCCGCGGGCGGGGTGGCCTCGTTCGCCCGTCTCCAGCGCCAGGCCGCCGGGCTCGACTACTCGCACGCGGAGACGAACTTCACCCTCGGGCTCCTCGAGCTGTCGCGGCGGCTTCGGCGCCGGTCGCTCGTGGTCGTGATCACCGACTTCGTGGACAGCGTCACCGCGGAGCTGATGGTCGAGAACCTGGAGCGGATGCGGAAGGGCCACCTCGTGCTGTTCGTCGGCCTGCGCGACGCTCAGCTCGAGGCGGTGGCGCGGAGGGAGCCCGTGGACCTCGACCGGCTGAACCGGGCCATGAGCGCCCACGACCTCGTGCGCGAGCGCGAGGGGGTGCTCCACCGCCTGCGGCGCGGGGGCGTGCACTGCATCGACACCCCCCCGCACCAGGTGTCCACGCGCCTGATCAACCGCTACCTGGACGTCAAGCGCCGGGAGCTCGTGTGAAGAGCGTCGACTTCCGCCGTGGGCGCGAGGCGACCTGGACCGACCTCGAGTCGCTCGTGGCGCGGATCGAGGCGGGCGGCCTGGCCAGCCTGAGCCCGGACGAGGTCGGCCGCCTGCCCCTCGTCTACCGCGCCACCCTCTCCTCGCTGAGCGTCGCGCGCGCGGTCTCCCTGGACCGCAGCCTCCTCGAGTACCTCGAGAGCCTGGCCGGCCGGGCCTACGTCGCCACCTACGGCGCGAAGCAGCACCCGCTCGCCGCGGCCAGGCATTTCCTCGCCCGGCGCTTCCCGGCCGCGCTGCGGGGAGCGTCCCGCGAGCTGCTCCTCGCCGCCGCCGTGCTCCTCCTCGGCGCGGCGACCGGATTCGTCCAGAGCTCCCGCGACGCGAGCCGCTTCTACGCCTTCGTCGACGAGGCTTACGCACAGGGCCGCGGCCCGTCCTCGACCACCGAGGAGCTGCGCGAGGCCCTCTACGCGCCGAGGACCGCGGCGGACCTCCTGGGCGCGTTCGCGATGTTCCTGTTCACCCACAACGCCCGCATCGGCATGCTGGCCTTCGCGGCCGGCTTCGCCGCGGGAGTCCCCACCCTGGTGCTGCTCTTCGGCAACGGCCTCGTCCTTGGCGCCTTCGCCGCCCTCTACCACGAGCGGGGGCTGGGCCTCGAGTTCTGGGCCTGGCTGCTGCCCCACGGCGTCACCGAGCTGCTGGCGGTGGTCGTGTGCGGCGGGGGGGGGCTGGTGATCGGGAGGGCGCTCCTCTTCCCCGGCCGCCACCGGCGCCTCGAGAGCCTCGCCCGGCGGGGCCGGGAGGCGGGGGCGATGGTCATGGGGGCGGTCGTGATGTTCCTTCTCGCCGGCCTCGTGGAGGGCATCTTCCGCCAGGCCGTCCACGACGTGGCCGCGCGCCTGCTCCTGGCCTTCGGCAGTGCGGCGCTGTGGGCGGTCTACCTGGCGAGGGGCGGCCGCGACGCCGCGCCATGAGCGAGCCGGACGGACCCGTGCGCGAGGTGCTGACGCCCGAGGGGGTGCCCCTGCGGTTCGCCGTCGCCACCGCGGGCGACCGCCTGGGCGCGTTCACCATCGACTGCTCCCTGCTGCTCGCGGCCGCGGTCGGGGTCGCGCTGCTCGCGGCCCTGGGCGTCGTGGCCGCGCGCGGGCTCGGGGCCGCGGTGGGGCTCGTCGCCTTCTTCCTCCTGCGAAGCTTCTACTTCACCTGGTTCGAGTGCCGGGCGGCGGGCGCCACCCCCGGCAAGCGGCTGCTCGGCCTGCGCGTCATCGACGCCCACGGGGGCATCCTCACCCCGGAGGCCGTCTTCGCCCGCAACTTCATGCGCGAGATCGAGCTGTTCGCTCCCCTGTCCCTCGCCCTCGCCCCCGAGGCCCTTCTGCCCGACCGGTCGACCGCGGCGCGACTCGTCGCCTCGGCCTGGGTGGCCGTCCTCGCCCTCCTGCCTCTCTTCAACCGTGACCGGCTCCGCGCCGGCGACCTCGTCGCAGGGACGCTGGTGGTGCGCTCGCCGCAGTTCGTCCTCCTCGAGGACCTCTCCGCAACGACGCCGGGCGGGCGGACGGCGGCCCCGGTCCTCCACTTCTCGGCCGCCCAGCTCGACCTCTACGGAATCCACGAGCTCCAGGTGCTCGAGTCGCTGCTGCGGCAGAGGGCGGCGCGCCTCCCGGCCCTCGAGGCGGTGGCGAAGAAGATCCAGCGCAAGATCGGATGGACAGGCGCGGCGGGGGACGCGGACGCACGGGCCTTCCTGCACGCGTTCTACACCGCCCAGAGGGCGCGTCTCGAGGAGCGCATGCTCCTCGGCGACCGGCGGGAGTCGAAGCGGCCCGGGCGCTCTACTCGAACACCCTGAGGAGGTCCTCGACGTCCACGCCCTCCTTGCCCACCCGCAGGTCGTGGTAGGCGATCACGGGGGCGACCGCGGTCAGGCACTGGACCGGGATCAGGACGAGCGTGAGCAGGGCGAGAGTGAGGGCCGGGGTGGCCGCGCCGGCCACCTCGGCCGTCTCCGAGCCGCCAAAGGCCCCGGCGAGGGCACCCACGGCGAGGCCCAGCACGATCATGCTGAAGAAGGTCACGAGGAGCATCAGGACGGCGACGGCGAAGATGCGCCACCGGTTGCCCTCGGTCAGCTCGCTGCTCCGCTGGAGGGAGGCGGTCGCTCCCGGGGACTCGATCACCGCGACCGGCACCGCCACCCAGTAGCGGAC
>Ga0316622_100001466_pt1 | contig 15348 bp, 3 predicted proteins | sample OWC_Aug_OW2_C1_D_FD_207646 | JGI IMG/M metagenome (GOLD analysis project Ga0316622, IMG submission 207646) | Wetland soil microbial communities from Old Woman Creek delta, Ohio, United States - OWC_Aug_OW2_C1_D5_C | ecosystem: Environmental > Terrestrial > Soil > Wetlands | place: USA: Ohio... | reverse complement strand
TGTTCGCGCCCTCCTCGAGCGCGGTCGAGAAGTTGAAGGTGATGCCCCGGATGGGCACTATCACGTCGTTGATCGTGAGCTTCCGGACGAACTTGGTGGACTCGGTGCGGCCCACGATGTCGATGGACCCCATGTTGGTGACGTAGTGCTCGGAGGGCGGGTTCTCGATGATGAGGAACGGGGGCTGGGTGTCGATCTTGACGTCCTTGATCTCGACGAGCGCCACGCCGAAGCTCACGTTGGGGTAGCGCGCGACGTCCCACCCGCGGACCGTGATGGTGTAGACGTTGTCGACCAGCCCTGAGAGGGGTATCCTGAAGGTGGCCTTGAACTGGCCCTCGCGGCCCTCCAGGCCCGTCGCGTTGTGCCACACGATGTTGTCGATGGTGGCCTCCACCTTGACGATGCCGCTGTGGGCGTCGCGGATCTCGCCCTGGATGATGAGGTCGCCGACCTTCTGGATCGTGTTCTCGGCCGGGATGCTGATGCTGAGGTCCGGCACGGCCGGGTCGTCTATGCCGATGACGGAGACGTTGAAGTCGAAGAACTGGCTGTTGAGCTCGTCGTTCGCTATCTTCATGAACGCCTGCAGCACGTCGTTGCGCAGCGGCGTGTTGATGTCGTCCCTCATCCAGTAGGGGATCTGCTTGTCATCGAGGTTGCCCGTCGCGTCCGTCTTGGAGGTGTAGAGATCGTCCTTGGGCTCGTTGTAGCGCCTGATGGTGATGGTCTGGTTCTTGATGGGGGACTTGTTCTGCCAGGCCACGAGGCTTATGTTGAACCACTTGTAGAAGTAGACGCCGCAGTTGAGGGTGTTGGCCGTGACGGAGGCGCTGAGCTCGACCATGCGGGTGTAGTAGAGGTCGACGCGGCTGTCGAGCGCCACCACGGCGGTCTGCGTGCTGGTCGTGAGGTCCGCGTTCGAGACGACCACGTTGCAGAACTGTGCCTCGAGCGCCCTGCCCGAGTTGGTGCTGAGCATGTCGTAGATTTCGATGGGCCACCTGTTGGCGGCATCGGTGCCCTGGACCGACAGGCCCGTGGCGCTGGTGGTGTCCTCGGAGTAGGTGATGAGGAGGTCCCTGAGGACCGTCTTCGGGTTGAAGTTGGGGCCGGTGATCTCGAGCCGCACGGCGTCGCGGTTGGCCGCCGCGTCGATGACCGTGAGGTCGACGATCGTCATCTTCAGAACGCCGAGCGTGGAGTGGGAGTGCACGTACACGCCGCCCCCGTTGGTGCTGCGGTCGGCCTCGATGTCGATCCAGTCGAACGTCGTGCTCTGGCCGTTCGTGCCGTAGTTGTCGAAGACGTACAGGCCCGTGTCGGTGTTCTCGTTGACGCTGACCCCGTGCAGCGTGTAACTCGTCTTGGACGCGTGGTTGGCCGTCCACATGTCCCAGCCCATGCCGACGCCGACGCCGCAGCCCTGGTTGCTGCTGGCCGACAGGTCCGCGAGCTTGATCGAGAGCTGGCCGGTGTTGTCGCCGCCCTCGACGGCGAGGGCGCCGATGTCGGATTGCGATGCCGGGCGGTTGGTGGAGAAGGTGGCGTTGGAGACCTCGAGCTTGATGTTGCCGGTCACGGTGCCCGCCACGACCTTGAGGCCGGCGGCCCCGTTGCCCGTGAAGACGTTGGTGCTGGTCGCCTCGACGGTGAGCGCGGCGCCGTGGTTCCGCACGTCCACGAGCGCGCCCCTGCCGAGGTTGGTGTCGAACCTGTTCTGCTGCAGCACGACCTTGAGCTCGGCGGTGCAGTCGGTCGCGGTCACGATGAGGCCGGAGTCCTCCAGCGCGCTCACGGGGCCCACCCCGCTGTGGTCTATGTCGTTGTCGGACACGTTGATGGTGACCGGCGCCTTCACCGCCTTGAGGGAGAAGAACGCGCCGCCCATCGCGTTCCTGGTCAGGACGTTGTCGATGATGACCTCGAACGTCATGGCCGGCCCGCCCGTCACCGACGGGTCGACGGAGACGTAGACGCCCCAGGAGCAGTCAGTGACCGTGTTGGCCTGCACGGACGAGCCCTTGGCTCGGTACCCGTAGAGGCCCGCGACGCGGTACTGGTAGAAGTACTGGTTGACCGTGTTGCCGGCCGAGTCGAAGGTGTCGCTCGCCTTCGTGAGCACGCCGACCTTCGATACCGTGCAGCTCTCGACATTGAGCTCGGTCGCGCGCCCGGCCACGGCCGCCGCGATGACCCTGTACTCGTTGTCGTTGACGGACTGGTCGCGGAAGTAGACCGAGGCCATCGTGGAGAACACGCCGATGTCGGTGAAGGCGACGCCGTCGATGCTCGCGGCGCCGCCGTCGAGCAGCACGCCGAACGCCATGGCCGAGTACCGCGTCGTCGAGGGGCTCGACGTCGCCGACTGGTAGTAGCTCTTGACGTTGTACTGGACGTTCCTGATGGCGCCGCCTTGCACGGTCGGGGTCGCGCCGCTGCCGACGTAGACCATCGTGAGGAGGCCGTTCTCGAGCGTGCAGTTGCCGACGTAGACCGTGCTAGAGTAGATTTGGATGCCTCCCTTGAGGCCCGCGAGGTCCGGGTCGGCGCCCGTGGTGGGGTCGAAGGGACCGCCTGAGCCCCAGGTGTCGCGCACGGTGACGCCCTCGAGGGTCATCTGGCCGTGCACCTCGAACTTGAACCGATAGGTGCTGCTGGTGCCGATGGTGCCCCCGTTGTGGACGTACCGGCCGCCCGTCTCCACCCTGAGCGTGTACTGGCCCTCGGATGTGCACTTCAGTGCGAGGTTGACGTTCCTGAGGTCGAGCGTCCCCCCGGACAAGACATTGACGTTGCCGTAGACGTTCAGGTCGCCATTGGCCAGGGGGTAGTTGCCGTCGACGTCCAGATCCCCGAAGACGTCCACGGCCAATGCCATCGTGGCCACCGCGGCCAGGACCGCGACGGCAGCTAGCATGAGGTATGACCAGTACAATGTCCTCATGGTTCTCACTCGGGACGCTTACCGTCCGTACCATATTAATAGGTTTGCATGAGGTTGACGGCGCCCTCGACCGCCTGGACGCGCGCGGGCGAGCGCGCGAGCAGGTACGGCCGGGGCGGGCCTGTTCGCGTCCGCCGGGGCCGTTCGGCCTCCTCCCCCATGCACAGGGGAGGGCCCTACTGCCAAGGCGGCGTCTGCCCCCCATCGCCCGGCTGCGGTGGCTGGGGCGGGGGCGGCGGGCCGTGGGCGTCGGAAGGGGGCGGCGTCCCCTTCCGCCTCCGTGCCCTCGGGGGCCGATGCTTGGATTGCCCCTGCCGCGGGGCGGGCGGGGCGGCCGCCGGGGAGCCGGCGGCCGGCGCTTCCTCCTTGCCCCGCGAGCGGAGGGCAGGATAGATGACGGCCAGGCCGATGACCAGCATCACGACGAGGAGCGCCAAGGAGGCGCCCGGGCCCGCGCCCATGATGCCCCGCGGGGGCTCGGGGATCTTTGCGCGCGTGACGTTCACGACGCTCACCGCCTCGTTGCCGGCCTCGTCGAGCGCGCTCACGGTGACGGCGTTGAAACCGGGTCTGAGGTGCACGGACTGCACGAACGAGCCGTCCGCGCCCAGGACCACAGGGATGCGGTCGACGCTCACCGAACTGCCGTTGCGCAGCACCCCGGAGATCTCGATTATCTCCCTGTACGTGACCTCTGGCACGGCCGCGAGCAGCAGCTCCGGCGATTCCAGGTCGTAGTGGACGCTGCTGACCAGGTGCGCCACGTTCCCGACCGCGTCCACGGCCTCGAAGGTCAGCGTGTTGATGCCCGCCCTCAGCGTGTAGTCGGTGAACCTGAAGGTGTCCTCGAGGCGCGTTACCAGGTCGTTGTCGATGGCGTTCGGGCTGCCCGCTATGCGGAACCTCACGCCCATCTCCACGCGGCCGCGCAGGTCGATGGTCGGCTCCCGCGTGACGATGTCCCCGCTCGGTTCGATGAGCTGGAGCATCGGGGGGAGCGTGTCGAGCGTGATGTGGAAGGTGCGCGATGCGTAGTTCTGCGCACGGTCCCATGCCTCGACTGTGATGATGTTGAGGCCCTCCTCGAGCCGGAAGGACTTGTGGAACCGCAGGTCCTCCACGGGCACGAGCAGCCCGTTGACCACGATGTTGGAGATGGTGGCGTCGTCGAGCGAGCCGCGGATCTCGAGCATGCGCTCGGCCACCATGCCGCTGCCCAGGGGGCTTTCGATGCGCAGCACCGGCGGTACGCTGTCGAGCATCACCCTCCGCACATGGCGCATCAGGTTGCCCGCGCGGTCGACGGCGTCGACCGTGATGCGGTTCTCCCCCTCGGTGAGGAACAGCATCGATGCGAAGCGGCCGCTGTAGGTCTGGACCGGCTCGCCGTTGACGAAGACCGTCGCCCCGATCTCGGTGATGCCCTTGACCTCGACCTGCGAGATGTTCGTCCAGGAGCCCTCCTCGGGGGACGTGAGGATGAGCTTGGGCACGGTCGAGTCCCGCACTATGGTCTTCACCACATCGATGTGGTTGCCCACGATGTCGGTCGAGCGGATGGCGAACTCGTTGCTGCCGCTGTTGAGCTCCCAGCTCGACGACCAGGAGCCGTCCGGCGCGACCTCGACGACGCGCCCGTTTATCGTGAGCTGCGTCTGGCCCCGCGTGACCCCGCGCAGGGTGTAGTTCAGGCTGGACGCGTACCACGTGTCCTTCACGGGGTCCAGTATCTCCAGGTAGGGCGGCGTGAGGTCGATGGTGATCGACTTGAGCTGCCTGAGGACCACGTTGCCCGCCCGGTCCGCCGCGCGCACGACCACCAGGTGCCGGCCCTCGCTGAGCTCGAGGAACACGCTCCAGGTCTCGGTGCCCTCGGTGACGTGCCACTCCCCGCTGTCGGCCTGCACGTCCACCTTCAGGACGCCGGAGCCGATGTCCAGGCACATGCCGTAGACGGACAGGTTCGTGGACCCGTAGGCCTTGCCGTCGATGGGCGCGAATATGTATATCTCCGGGTCCTTGGTGTCGAAGATGAGCACCTTGTACGCGGGGTCCACGTGCTTCCCGTTGAAGTCGAACTTGTACGCGACCGACTGCAGCCCGCTCGAGTATGCCTGGGCGTAGATGGGCGTGTTGGATATCGTCATGGACGAGTCGCCGGTGACCAGCATCACCTTCGCGGTCAGGATGAGGGGGCCGAGGCTCCCGTTCGTGTCCGTGATGCCACCGTAGATGAACTCGCCCGTCGTGTTCTTGATCTGCAAAAACGCGTGCGAGACCGGGTCCTCGGACTGCCACTTAACCTCGAAGGCGACGTGGTACATGATGCGGACCGTGGACGCGCCGCCCCAGCTGTAGCCGATGGCCCTCTCGGGGAATATCTGGATGCAGTCGATGCAGTCCACCGAGCTGCCGTAGAGGTAGAACGCGTAGGTGCCCACCGAGGTGATGGTCGAGTTGAAGATGGTGATGGCCGCGTTGCTCTGGGTGTAGATGGCGTACTCGGCCCCGTAGAGCCTGGAGTCGTATATGATGGCGCGGTTCTGGCCGCGCCAGCCGCCTATGTAGAGGTTGGTCGCCAGGGGGTCGCCGCCGCCCGCGGAGCGGCCGTCCATGGTGCAGTTGCTGATGATGTGGGTTCCGCTCCCGAGGTAGAAGTTGTAGCCGTTGCTCACGCGGTTGTCCGAGTTCGTGATGTTCGCAAGCGTCAGCGAGGGGCCGTCGGCGTAGATGTTCGCGACGACGATGTTCGCTTGCATGTGCACGTTCTCGATGAGGCACGCGCCCCCGCCGTCGGACTCGAAGTAGATGGCACCGCAGGGGTTGAAGACCGTGTTGCTCCGGACGTTGGAGGCGCCCGTGATGGTCGTGTGGTTGATCGACGCGGGTGTGCACTCCTTGCCCAGAATGCCGAAGAGGTTGTTGTCGGAGATGGTCGTCCAGTTGATGACAGGCGCGGAGTTGCCCACGACGGCGATGCCGCCCTCGATGGGGAACGTGTCGTCGTAGTAGGGGTAGAGCCCCTCCTGGTAGATGACCTGGTAGCCGTTGATGTACGTGTCATCGGGGTTCAGCCCGTTGTTGGTGAACGTGCTGTTGCCGATGTACGGGGAGGAGTCCACCGCGAGGAGGCCGCGGCCCCATGTCTCGACGAAGCAGGGGTTGGACGATTCGGAGTAGGGGCCAACCGCCGTGGCCACGATGCCGTGGGTGCGGAAGTCGCACCCCTCGATGACGGGGCTCGCGCCGTAGAGGAACAGGCCCGTCGCGTCCAAGTAGACGAAGGCGTAGTAGCCGTAGTAGCCGAGCTGGGAGTAGATGTACTGCATCTCCGTCGTGGTGTAGCGGTACTCGGAGGCGTAGATGTCGCAGCCCGTGATGAGCGGGTTCGCCTCCCTCACGAAGACGCAAATGCGCTGGCAGTCATGGACGGACGAGTCGGTGAGTGTGATGTTCGAGTTGTAGAGCTGCAGCCCGCCCACGATGCTGTCGTAGTCCGTGCGGTGGGCGTCGTTCGACGCCAGGTCGCGGATGTCGCACCCCGTGATGTTCGCGACGCCCCGGATCTCGAACCAGAAGTGCCTGCTCGCGTCCGCGGACTTGACGCGGACGTTGGACATGGTGAGCGTCGAGCCCTCCTCGATGAGTATCGTCGTGAGGCGGTCCTCCGCCGGGTCCATCGTGAGCGCGAGGTCGCGCAGGTTGAGCACCGAGTTCGATGTGACGGTTATGTTGCCGTCGATGTGGATGTCCCTGCCGGTGACGGTCGTGACGTCGGCGGTGATGAGCCAGTCCTCCCCCGGTCCCGGCGGGTCGGTCTGGGCGGTCGCGAGGGCGGCCAGCGCGACCGCGGCCACGAGGGCCACGAGGGCGAGCAGCGCCACGTTGCGGGGGAGGCTCATGCGCGCACCTCCCTTCGCGCGAAGGCCCACATCACACCGAATGCGACCGCCAGGCCCACGCCCAGGAAGAGGAGCAGCAGCAGCCAGGAGTAGGCGCCCAGGCCCATGATGCCCTCATCCTGGACCTTGATGGCCAGCCGGTCCATGGTCACGGACCTGGTGGCCGTGTTGCCCGCCATGTCCACGGCCCGGACCGTGAAGGTGTTGTTGCCCAGCTGGAGGCCCACGAAGGCCTGGAAGAACCCGTCCGCGTTGGGCTCGACGGGCACGCCGTTGACCGTCAGCTCGCTCAGTCCCGCCACCTCGCCCACGGTGCCGCTCAGGTTGAAGAAGTCCTGCCGGACCGCCGGCGGGGTGTCGTAGACGACGAGCTTCGGCGCCTGCGTGTCGCACACGAGGCGCAGCACGACGGTCGCCGCGTTGCCGACCGCGTCGGTGGCGACGATGCTGAGCACGTTGGGCGTCCCGCCCGCTGGCGTCTCCTCCAGCAGCAGCGGGACCCTGAGGTGGCCGCCGCTCACGTTGACGGGCGCCCCGTTGATGGTGACCACCGCCCCGACCTCGGCGCTGCCGATGACGAGGACGGACCTTGACGAGGAGTAGGACCCGTCCGCCGGTGAGTCGATTTGGAGGGCGGGCGCCTCGGTGTCGAGCGTCACCGTGAAGGTCCTGGTGACGGCGTTGCCCGCCCGGTCCACGACGTCCACCTGGATGAGGTTATGGCCCTCGTCGAGCTTGAAGTCCTTGGAGAAGGCCCCGGACCTGAGGGGCACCTGGACGTGGTTGACCCGCACGACCTCGACGTCCGTGTCCACCGTCCCTGACACGACGACGTTCGAGGTGTTGACCGCGATGTCGTGCGAGGGGAAGGACATGGTGAGCTTCGGGGGGCGCGTGTCGTAGGTGACGCGCAGCGTGGTGCTCCTGTGGTTCTGCGCAAGGTCCACGGCCTCGACGGAGATCACGTTCACGCCCTCGATGAGGCTCATGTCGAGCGTGAACAGACCGCCCTCGACGGGCACGTCGATGCCGTTGATGGTGATGGTGACCTCGGGGTCCGTCAGGCCCGAGACCTCGAGCGCCCGCTCGTTGGTGATGAGGTCCTCGGACGGGTGCTCGATGATCAGGACCGGGTCCGTTATGTCCTGGTAGACGTAAAGGAGGGTCACGTTGCGGTTGCCCACGAGGTCCGCGGCCACGAGCTCGTAGACGTTGAGGCCCTCCGACGAGAAGCTGCGCTGCGTGTAGAACTGGCCGCCCTGCGTCGCGAGCTCGTCGCCGTTGATGAACACACGGGAGCCCATCTCGGCCTGGCCTATGATGGCGATGGAGGTCGAGTTGGTGTAGATGAACGCCTGCTTGGGCTGGGTGATGCGCAGCCACGGGCGGGTGAGGTCCACGGTCACGTTCTTGATGAGCGTGATGGAGTGGCCGCCGCCGATGTCGAGCCCCTTGACCTGCAGCTCGTACACGCCCTCGGCGAGCTCCAGGGTGATGTTCCACGTAAGCCACCCGTCGGCCCTCGCCCAGCTCTGGCCGTCGACCGAGACCTCGACGCCGAGCAGGCCCGAGCCGAAATCGAACGCGACGCCCCTCACCTGGAGGGACGTCACGTTCTGCGCGTGGTTGGGCTTGGGCGTGTAGATGACCACGTTTGGGGCGGTCCTGTCCCACACGACCAGGTGGAAGAAGGTGTTGTTCTGGAACGCGAACTCGTACACGTCCGACATCGTGCCGTTCGCGTACGCGCTCGCCTTGAGCGGGTCGTTGGTGGTGGTCGTCCTCTGGCCCTGCGTGCCGGTCATCTTCGTCTGCAGCAGCGTGAGCACGGGCACGGTGCCGTCATCGCCGGACTGCACCGCCAGCAGCAGTCCGTCGGTCTCGTTGAACACCTGCACGACAGCGCCCGGGATGCGAACGCCGTTCTGCCAGGTCACCAGGAACCACAGGTTGAAGTACAAGTTGATCTCGCCCTGCCCCCATCCCAGCTCGCAGTCGTTGGGACCCGCGGTGACGTTGTAGCAGTCGACGCGGCCGTAGTTGCAGTACACCTTGCGGGTCGAGTTGGCGATCGCGATGTCGCGGAACCGGCACAGCGGCGTCTGCTCGACGTACAGCCCGTAGGCCACGAACGTGATGTTGATGTCGTGCACGCTGGGCACGACGGACATGTCCTCGATGCGCACCCCCTGCTCCTCGGTCGCGTGCCTGAGGTCGGCGGTGCCGTTGATCTCGATGTCGTACACGTTCTGGGTGCCGCCGCCGCCGAGGCTGACGCCGTACCTGGTGAAGTCGATCACGAGGCTGTCCCTGAACGTGAGCTCGTCCGCGGACGAGTAGAGCGCGCCGCCGCCGTTGGTGACGGCGCGGATGTCGTGGACGTCGGCCTTGCCGCCCTGGACGATGACGGCGTACGTGGACTGCGTGGCGCTGTAGGCGTAGTGGTAGCCCTGGAAGTTGTTCGTGAAGTTGCAGTTGTTGAGCGTCAGCATCATCGTGTCGATGCCGCGGACGCACCCCGCCATGTAGGGGTTGTAGAAGTAGAAGTAGATGGTCCGGCCGGCCTTGGGGACGTAGACGGAGTAGTAGCCGCTGGCGGGGTTGCGGCCCATGTCCGTGAACGTGCAGCCGGTGATGGTCGGGGCGCCCCCGTACGCCAGGACGCCGCAGCCCTCGAGCGAGAGGTACGTGTAGCCGTAGCCGTAGCTGGAGTAGTCGTTGAAGGCCGTCTCCCAGTCGCCCATCTCGTTGAACGTGCATCCCTCTATCTGGGGATTGGCGTTGACCGAGACGATGCCGTAGGCGTCCCTGTTCAGGTAGTAGTAGGTGGACGGTGAGTAGGTGAAGTAGGCCGACTTGTCGAAGTGGCAGCCCCTGATGACGGGCGAGCCGGACAGGATGGTCATGGCGACGCGGTCGTTGCGCTCGAAGGTGCAGTTGGCGACCGTGACCGAGCCCGAGCTTATGACCATGCCGCCCCTGATGTCGTCCTGCCAGCTGATGTCGCCCGGCGAGCCCGTCCTGCCGTTCTGCCACAGGCCCGAGACGGTGACGCCCTCCATCGCGACCGTCGCGCCCGTGTTGACCGTGAACTTGACGCGCATCCCGTTGGAGGAGCCGAACGAGCCGCCGTTCATCGTCAGGTGGCCGTTGCTGTTCACCAACAGGCCGTAGCTGCCGTCGGAGGTGGGCTCGATAGTGAGCGCCACGTTGTCGAGGGTGAGATGGCCGCCGCCATTGACGTTCACGGAGCCTCTGATGAGCACGGCCTGGTTGGAGACGGTCGTCAGGTCGTTGATGTTCCAGTTGCCGCTCGCGGGGGGATTGGTCTGGGCGGAGGCGGTCATCGCGAGCGCAAGGACGGCCAGGAGGACGGCGCACAGTGCAAGGAGCAGGTGGGGCCTGGCACCTAGGCTCCTCATCCAGTCGGGATGCATATAGCTACCCGCCGTAATGAAGCCCATTGCTGTATTTCAAATTTATGGTTCCAGCTGGGATTGACCCCGAATGCTGGCCGGCCCCCGCCTCCCGTGCGGGCGGCGCCTGGCCTGGTGGTCGCCCTCAGCGGGCGCCCGTGAGGGGGGCCAGGAGGGTCTCGGCGTCGATGGCGGCGCGCACGGGCCCCCCATCGCCCCTCCAGACCGCGTGCGCCATCCTGGGCGTCGTGAACCTGGCGGCGACCTCGCCGCTGGGGGCCAGGCAGATGACGCCGCCGCGACCGTCGAACCGGAGGAGCATCTCCTCGAGGGCCTGCCCCGCGGCCTGCGCGAGGGCCCCCTCGCGGGGCGGGGGGATGAGCAGGCGCAGGCTCAGGCACGCGCGCATGATGGGCTCCCCCCAGCCCGTGGCCGACACGGCCCCCGCGGCATCGTCCGCGTAGGCGCCCGCCCCCACGATGGGCGAGTCGCCGACGCGGCCCATCCGCTTCTTTGGCGTGCCGCCGGTCGATGTGGCCGCGGCCACGTGGCCGTCGCGGTCGAGCGCCACGGCCCCCACCGTGTCGCCACGGCCGTGGGGGGGGCCATCGGCGCCGTCGGCCTGCCTGGCCTCGGCGCTCTCGAATATCACCCTCGCCCTGAAATGGGGGTCCTTCTGGAGCCGCCTCCACCGCTCGAGCTCCCGGCCCACCAGCAGCTCCTCCTCGGGCACGGTCGCGATGCCGACCTCGGCCGCGAACATGTTGGCCCCCTCGCCGACGAGCAGGACGTGGTCGGTGAGCTCCATCACCCTGCGCGCCAGGGTGACGGGGTGGAGGATGTTGCGCACGGCCGCGACCGAGCCCGCCCTGAGGGACGAGCCGTCCATGATGCACGCGTCGAGCTCTATCGCGCCCTCGCGGTTGAGGAAGGCGCCCCTGCCGGCGTCGTAGGTGGGGTCCTCCTCCATCTCGCGGACGGCGGCCTCGACCGCGTCCATCGCGGTCCCGCCCCCCGCGAGCGCCTCGGAGCCGACCTCGGCCGCCCTCGAGCAGCCGCGCAGGTGCGCCTCCACGGCGTCGTCGGGTATGGCCCAGGCCCCGCCATGGACCACCACCGTCTCCACTGCCAGGGGTACACCTCCTTAGCGCGCGCCATCGGTCGCCGGAGCGCCTCTCACATCAGGGCGGGGCCCGTCAGGCCTCCTTGGCCTTGGTCTCGGCCTCCGTCGCCTCCGCCGCCTTCTCGGCCTCGGCCTCGGCCTCCGCCGCCTCCGCCGCCCTCTCGGCCTCGGCCTTCGCCGCCAGCTCCTCGGCCAGGCCTGGAGGGACCATCTCGATGGGCCCGCTCTCCGCCGGAGGGGCGGGCTGCTTGGCCATCTCGGCCACGAGGCGCTTGGTCTCCTCGTCGGCCTGCTTGCTGGCCTGCTCCTGGGCGGCCAGCCAGCCGCCGAGACCGGCGTCTACCTCGTGCTTCTCGACCTCGCCGCCACGCTCGTCGTAGGCCTGCTTGTAGAGGTCCTGCACGTCCGGGCGCGACTCCTCCGCCGTCGGCTCGGGCCTCGAGCCCCCGACCACGCCGCGCTCGACCTCGACCGTCTCGCCCCTGGCGCCCGACCTCATGACGAAGACGAACACGACGATGACCACGATGATGATTATCAGCGCGAGGATGCTCCAGAGCACTCCGCTGCTGATGCCCCCGCCGCCGTCCCCGTCGCCGTCGGGCCCGACCGGGCCGCTGCCAGAGGTCGTGAAGCTGAAGGCCCAGAGGCCGAGGTTCCCCTCGGTCGCCTGGGGGTTCCCGGCGACGTCCTCGAGGCCCTTGAGCACCACGGTGTAGGCCTTGCCGTACTTCAGCTGGGAGGTGATGTTGAACGTGGCGAGCAGGTCCTCCCTCATGTAGGAGAGCATCGCCGTCGGGATGGTGCCCGGCTTCGACAGCGCGTCCATGATCTTGGTGTAATCGGTGAGCCTCCCCTCGATGAGGACCACGACCAGCTTGCTGGACATGATGTCCTCCGTGAAGGTGTACTCGAGGACCAGTCCCTCGGGGTCTATCTGCACGTCGCCGTTGGCGGGCGAGCTGCTGAGGATCCCCGGGGGCATCTCGTCGACGAAGACGGTCATCCGGTCGCCGTCGACCGAGATGCCCGAGCCGTCCTTCGCCACCGCGTACACCTCGTTGCTGCCCGAGCGCAGGCGGACCTGCAGCGTGAAGTGGCCGGTCTCGTTGCACACGACCTCGGGCTGCGAGAGCTTGTTGACGTGGATTGTGATCTTCGCCCCGACCTCGCACCTGCCGACCACCTTGAGGTCCTTGTCGCGGACCTTCGAGGGCATCCCGATGAAGACGGGCTTCGGAGGGGCGACCGTGTCCAGCGGGACGGCCTCCTTGCGCTCGGAGAACGGGGACTCGTTGCCGACCTCATCGATGGCCGTGACCACGTAGGCGTAGGGCATGCCGTTCGTGAGGCCCGTGTCCATGAACCAGGTCGTCCCGTCCGTGAGGGTCGCTATCATCGTCCACGTGCTCCCCTCGAGCCTGTACACCTTGTACTCGACCGTGTCGTCGTAGTTCGAGGCCCAGCTTATGTTCACCGCCGAGCCCTCGGGCACGAGCGCCAGCCTGAGACCGGTGGGGATTGAGGGGAACTGCGTGTCGCCCGGGGTGCCGGAGGCGGCATCGCTCGGTGCGGACTCCAGCCCCGCATCGTCCACCGCGGTCACCCGCAGCTGGAAGGCCTGGCCGTCGACGAGGTCGATCGCATCGTAGTACTCCGACGCCTCGGGCACCTCGGCCAGCAGGTCCCAGGTGGAGGTGTGGAGGATGTAGATGCGGTACGAGACCGTGTCGTCGATGTTGGGGGTCCACGCGACGCGCAGCGTGTTGCCCACGGCGCGCGGCGCGGCCGTCACGCCGATGGGCCTTGCCGGGGGCACGGTGTCCTTCGGGACGCCCCAGACGGGGGATGTGAAGTTAGAGGGATTGTCGGACTCGTCCTCGGCCATGATCCTGTAGTAGTACCTCACGCCGTCCACGAGGCCCCTGTCGATGTAGTCCCCAGTGGCACGGCCCAGCTTCACTATCTCCCTCCACTCCCCTGTCTTGTTGCTGTGCAGGGAGTAGGACACCGTGTCATCGGTGTTGAGGTCCCACGTGACGCGAAGCCCATTGCCCTCCGGGACGGCCTCCGCGTGCAGGCCGGTCGGGATCGCGGGCTTGGTCGTGTCCTCCAGGATGCCCGCGATCGTGACCGAGGCCTCGCCCGCCTGCGGCACCTCGTCCCAGGCCCTCACGCGGTACCAGTACTTGGGCCCGTCGTCGATGTCCGTGTCGAGGTACCACGTGTCGGGCGCTGACACGTTGGCGAGCACCGCCCACGCGCCGGTCTTGTTCGACCAGACCTCGTAGTGCACGGTGTCAGGGTCGGTGGGGTTCCACGTCAGGTTGATGCCTTGGGCAGGGGTGTCGCTCTTGTACGTGAAGTTGATGACCTTGGCCGGGGCCAGCGTGTCCATCGGCGTGACCTTGACGGTGTTGGAGGGGTTCGAGTACCGCTGCACGCCCCCGTCGTAGGCGCGGATTCTGTACTCGAGCTCGACCCCGTCCTGGACGCCCTCGATGACGTGCGATGTGTACGCGCGCGACACCTTCTTGACCTCTGTCCAGGCCGACCCGTCCCACATTTCGATGGCGACGGAGGTCGTGTCGTCGCCGATCTGCGGGTCCCACGACAGCTCGACCGCGTTGCCGCGGGGCAGCGCCTGTCCCTTGAGGTTCACCGGGTCGTTGAGCTTGTAAAACAGCACGCGCAGGTCGTGCATGCGCATCTTGCCGATCGAGCCGCTCGTGACGCTCAGTGGGATGGAGACGTAGCCGTTCTCGTCCACCTCGGTGGAGTGGGCGGCGAGGTAGGCGTTGGCCATGGCGCTGAAGTCCGAGGACCGCTTCGTGCCGTAGAGCATGCCGGAGTGGCTGATGATCGGGGTCGTGTCGAAGAGCACCTCGGGGGAGCTTATGCCCCCGCTGCCGTAGTTCGAGTACATCCAGTTGAGCGTCGTGTCCCCGATCGTGAGGTCGGAGTAACCGTCGCCGTTGCAGTCCCCGCCGGCGGCGAGCGTGACGCCGTAGTCGCCATCCGCGCGGGGGCCCTTCTTGACGATGTGCGGCGTGCTCGGTACGCCCGAGGGACCGCCGAAGTGGATGTAGGCCGCGCCCGCGCTCGTCAGCGTGCCGTTGTCCAGGTCCGGCGCTCCTATGTAGAAGTCGTCGATCGCGTCGCCGTTGGCGTCCCCCAGGGGGGCGATGGAGACGCCCAGGGCCATGTTGCCGGCCTCGCCCTCGATGGTGACGTCGGGGGTCGCCTTCGGCCCGCTCGCGCTGCCGTAGAAGACGTACACCGCGCCCGCGCCGTTCGTGCCGCTCGGGTCGGCGCCGGGGGCGCCCACCGCGATGTCGTCGTAGCCGTCGTCGTTCACGTCGCCGATGCCGGCGACCGCGTATCCGAGGAAGTCCTCCTGCGCCCCTCCGGTGTAGGTCCAAGACGCGGTGGTGGACACGCCCGTGGAGGAGCCGAGGTAGAGGTAGGCCTTCCCCACGTCGAAGTCCGTCGTGGAGTTGTGGCTGGGGGCCCCGACGAGCACGTCGTCGTAACCGTCGTCGTTGACGTCGCCGCAGATGCTCACCTTGTAGCCGAACGCGTCGCCGTCGTCGGCGCCGGTCAGGGTCTGGTTCGCGGTCGTGCCGGGGCCACTGGCCCCCGAGAGGTAGACGTACGCGAGGCCGGGGTCGTCGGTGTTGAGGATGTGCCTCGGCGCTCCGACCACGAGGTCGTCGCGGCCGTTGTCGTCGATGTCGCCCGAGGTGGAAACGGACCAGCCGAACAGGTCGCCGTCGGTCGCGCCGCTGCGGCTCAGGTCGGCCGTGGTGTTGGGGCGAGCGGCCCCCCAGTAAAGGTTGACCTTGCCCGGGCCCGTGGCCGAGGGCGGGTCGGAGAAGTCCATCTCGACCCCGCCGACGACGACGTCAGCGAACCTGTCGCCGTTGAGGCTGCCGGTCGTCGAGCCTGAGAAGCCCAGGA
>Ga0316622_100001465_pt1 | contig 15352 bp, 10 predicted proteins | sample OWC_Aug_OW2_C1_D_FD_207646 | JGI IMG/M metagenome (GOLD analysis project Ga0316622, IMG submission 207646) | Wetland soil microbial communities from Old Woman Creek delta, Ohio, United States - OWC_Aug_OW2_C1_D5_C | ecosystem: Environmental > Terrestrial > Soil > Wetlands | place: USA: Ohio... | reverse complement strand
ACTGCTTGGGCTGCATCAGCCAGGTGATGAACTCCTTGGCCTCCTTCTGGAACTTGGAGAAGCGGAAGATGCCGAGCCCCATGGCCGTGGAGTATCCGAAGCGGCCGGCCGGTCCCTGGGGCCACAGCGCATGATTGGTCACGGCGCGAAGCTGCGGGGCGTTTTTTTGCTCGGCCCAGTAAATGCTGGCCGCGTTTCCCGTGACCGAGACGGCCTCGGCCAGGAAGGCGCGGTTGTTGCTGGAGTCGTCCCAGGACAGCACGTCGTCGGTCTCGGCTTCCTTAAAGAGCCGCCGCCTCCAGTCCACGGCCTTGGCCGTCTCGGGCGAGTTGATAGCCACCGTCTTGCCATCCTTCTGGGCTTCTATTCCCCCGAATGCCCAGAACATCGGGTAGTGGGACTGGTTGCCGTCGCCGATGGCCCGGCCCAAGGCGAACCCGACGGGGTGGCCCTTGTCTTTCAGCTTCTTGGACATCACCAGCAAGTCATCGTAGGTGTCGGGGAACTTCTCGTATCCGACCTCTTTGCACCAGTCGGTGCGGTACACGACGGCGATGGGGATGATCCCCCACGGCACCGCTTTCCACGCCTTCCCCACGTAGCCGATGTCCCGCCCGATGTTGGTCCAGCCCTTCAACTGTTTCCCCAGGCTCTCGGCGATGTCGCTGACGTCGATGAGCGCCTTGTCGTGCAGGTGTGCCCCGTCGCTCCAGGTTGTGATGATGTCTGGGCCGGCGCCGCTCTCCACCGCCGCCGCCGTCTTGGTGGGCAGATCGGTCTGGTTAATGAACTCGAAGGCGACCTCGACCCCCTTCTCCTTTGTGTACTGCTTGGCCTGCTCCCGCAGGGTGTCATCCATGGCGTTCAGGGTGTTCGACCATGTCAGGATCCTCAGGCTGGCCGCCCCCTGGCCGCTCCGGATGAACGTCCCGAAGGATAGGGCGGCCGTAGCGCCGGCGGTCACGCCGAGGAACTTCCGGCGGCTCATGCTCCGCCCCGTGTCTCGCGATACCGTCTTCCTTTGTCGCATGACCCTCTCTCCTTCCCCGTGAGGGGTTCACACCCTGGCGGCGACCTTCGCGCCAGGTCCCGGGTCGGCGCCCGGGTGCCGCGTCCCACAACCAGCCGGCGGTCCTCGATGGAGCCGCCCGGCCTCAAAACTCCTGTCGCCCTACCCTGCGCTCGCGGGGCAGCCGCAGGAGGCGCGCAGCAAGAGCCGCGCGGGAAGCACGGTGTTACAAACAGCCGCCTCGCCAGACGCGACGACGTCGCCCAGCACCTCCACGGCCTTCTCCCCCATGCCCACCGGATCCTGTTCGACCACCGTGAGCGGCGGCGTCATGGCCGCAGCGGACCGGAAATCGTCGAAGCCGATCAACGCCACGTCCTCGGGACACCGCAGGCCGCGGTCATGGATCGCGAGAAGCGCTGCCTCGGCCATGAGGTTATTGAACGCAAAAATGGCGCGCGGCCGCGGCGTCTCCTCGAGGCACTCCGCGGCTGCCTTGTACCCCTCGCGCGTCCGACCATAGCCCACCTTCAGCCTCAGATCTTCTGACGGAACATCGAACTCCGCGGCAGCCCGACGACAGCCGGCCAGGCGGGCCTCCGTGGTGCTGAGGTTCGGTGTCCCGAGCAGCAGCGCCAGGGGACGCAATCCTTTGGCCAAGAGATGGGAAGCGGCCGCGTAGGCCCCCTGGTGGTTGTCCGCCGTCACCGTTGGAACCGAGGCATCCGGGATCATCCGGTTCACCGCGACAATCGGAAGATGCCCCTGGTATCGAGCCAGGAAGCCGTGGGGGCCGACTGCGGGGCACAGGAGCAATCCGTCAATCTTCCGCTCGGCCAGGGTCCGGACGAGCGCTTCCTCGCGCCCGAGGTCCTCGTCGCTGTTGCAGAGGATGAGGTTCCAGCCCCGCGTTCCAGCAGCGCGTTCTGCACCTTTGACCAGCGCCGTGAAGAATGGATTCTCGATGTCCGGGAGAACCAGGCCTACCGTGTTCGTTCGCCGGGCGCGCAGGCTTCGCGCGAGCCAGTTCGGGTGGTAGTCCAATTCCTTGGCGGCCCGCAACACGCGCGCGCGGACATCCTCGCTGGTGGGCCCAAGACCGTTCAGAACGCGCGACACGGTCGCGGTAGAGACCCCGGCACGCTCGGCAACGTCTGTGAGGCGAATCGCTTTCGGCGAAGAATCAGGCATGCGAGGGCACCTGACTGGTCATGTGGCTCTCTATTGACCTGACGAAGCGCAAATGTAATCGATTTCTCCGGGATTGTAATCAATTACATGGCTCGACCAAACGTATACCGCATCGTGGCTCAACGTACAAGGGCTATCCGAACTTCATGCACCCTTGCGGACCCTCAAGATCATTGGGCCCCTCACGTCGCGGAGCGCAGGGTTTTCCGTCATGGTTCGGGCTCCAGGACCTCGACTCGACACGTGGCGCCCTTCTTGAACGCTTCCGCGTCTGCAGACGCCCCGACGATCGCGCCGTAGTGCATTGGGATGGCCAGCTTGGGTCGGATTGCGTGACACGCTTTGATCGCCTCGGCGGCCGTCATGACATACGTTCCGCTCACCGGCAGCAGTGCAACATCCACTCCGGCTACCTTGGCCATCTCCGGGATCTCGTCGGTGTCCCCTGCATGGTAGATGCGAAGGCCGCCCATCCCGAGGACGAACCCGACCTTGCCGTCGGCCTGTGGGTGAAAGGGCTTGCCGGGCACCCGGAACTTGGACGTGTTGTAGGCCGGCACGGCCTCGATGGCGATCCCTTCCGCTTCCAAGCGGTCTCCAGGCTTCACCACCCGCACCGCTTTGGGGCGCAGCCCGCTCGCCGCCTCTCGGCATGCGGCGATGGTGACGACGGTCGTGTGAGGCGTGACGACCTTTTTCAGATCGTCCACGCTCAAGTGGTCGAAGTGCTCGTGCGTCACGCAGACGACATCCGCGGGCTCCGCCGCCGACTTCAATTGGTAGGGATCGATGTAGACGACCTTGCCTTTCTTCAGCTTGAACCCATCATGTCCGAGCCACGTGATCTGAACGCCCTCGTATTCCAACATGTGACACCTCCTCCCTAGCGTCGAAAGCCAGACATTTTCTGAATGTCTCAGGGCCAGCCAAGACATCCCGGAGCGTCACACCATACCCAACCTGCGGGTGGGTGCCCAGCCAGTCCCGCTGGACGTGGGATGCCCGACGAGGCGCCAGGCGTCGGAGTCAGGTCCTGGCCGGCCCGCCTCACGACACTAGTGCCGTCCCCCTGTCGTGTCGAACACGCGCTGGAAGATCTCCCGCACCTCACCGGTGCGAGCCGCGTAATCTGCCAGAAAGCGCGCCTGCGCTGACGCATCCGCTTCCGGCACATAGCCCATGCGCTTGGCCAGCTTCTCCAACTTGGCCGGCACGCTGGGCAGTGTGTTAACGCTGAGGTCGGCCACGATCCGGAGCCGCGTTTCCACCCGTCGCAGGAACCGGTACGAGGCCTCCAGGGTGGCCGCGTCCGAAGCCGGAAGCAAGCCGGCGTGTCCCAACGCGGTAAGCGCCAGGAGCGTGCTGGGCGTCTGGAGCGCCGGCAGCATCCGTCCATGGCGGAGCTGAAGGTACTGTACAAGAAACTCGATCTCCAGGATTCCCCCGCTCCCCAATTTGACGTGAGTCGCCTTTCCCCCCGTGCCAACGCGCTCCGTTTCGATGCGCTGGCGCATGGCCAGGATGCGCTCCGCCAGATCAGGCGGGTCGGGCCCGTGATACACGAAGCGCTGCGCCAACGCGAGGAAGGCGTTTGCCACATCGGGGTCCCCCGCAATGGGGCGGGCCTTGATGTAGGCCTGACGTTCCCAGAGATCCGCCTGTCGGACGAGATAGCTCTCGAACCCGCCCAGAGACAGCGCGACCTCTCCCTTCTGCCCACCGGGCCGGAGTCGCGCGTCCACGCGGTACGCCGCGCCCTCCTGCGTAATGGACGCGAGGATCTTGGTGACGCGGTCCGCCAACTTGCTGAAGTATTCCGGGTGGCTGATCCGCTCCGGCCCGGTGGTCCGCCCGTCGTCCCGATAGACGAAGAGAAGGTCCAGGTCCGACGCGTACCCTAGCTCCATTCCCCCCAGCTTCCCCATCCCCACGATGCTGAAGCCCGACGGATCGGGTCGGCCGAAGCGGGCGACGAGGTCTTGCTCCGCCATACCCAGGGCCACCTCCAGGCAGGCCTCCGCCAGATGGGTGAGCGCGCGGTGGGTGTCCGTGACGTCGGTCTGGCTCAGAATGTCCGCCAGGCCAATGCGCAGCTCCTCCGCCTTCTTGATCCGCCGCAGGGCGTCCAGTCGCGCACTGCCCGGCTCCGCCCCCTCGATTGCCCGGCGAAGCTCGCGCGCCACACCCTCGCGCCCGTGGCGCGCGGTCGGCTCGGGTGTGAGAAACGTGTCCAGCAGCTCAGGCTGCCGAAGCAGCGTAGCCGACAGAAACTCGCTGGTGCCGAAGAGGCGCACCAAGAGATTGACGAGCCTCGGCGTTTCCGCCAGCAGCCGCATGAACGTCGTGCGCGCGGCCACGCCCGCTACGAACCGCTCGAAGGTGGTGAGCGCGAGGTCGGGATCCGGTACCTCCGTCAGCGCGTGGAGGAGCGAGGGCGCCAGCTCGCCGAGGGAACGTCGGACCTCGGGCGTGTAGCGGGCGAAGGATTGGCCTTCGCGCATGAGCTGCAGGTTGCGAAGCGCCCGCTCGACGTCCTCGAACCCGACCGCCGTCAGCCGCTGGCGGACCTGTTCCGCGGGCAGATCCGAGGTGAAGAACAGCATGAGCTCGTCTGAAGGTTGCTCGACCAACTGGTCCGTTTCGGGTCGCGTCGCCCGAAGGAAACTGTCGTACAACTGGCGCACCGCCGTCGTGTGGCGTTCGTAATCCGCCAGGAGCGCCGCGCCCGCGTCGGGGTGCTCGGGCGGGTGGTAGCCCATCCGGCGGCCGAGGCTCTGGATTTCCTGCGGATCGTCGGGCAGTGTGTGGGTTTGGCGGTCGTGGATGATCTGCAGCCTGTGCTCCAATCGGCGCAGGAAGGTGTACGCCCGGACCAGTGCCTCGTAGTCCGGATCCGCCAGCACCCCCTGGCCGGCCAGACGGTGCAGCGCGCGCAGCGTGTTGGGTTCCCGCACCCACGGGTTCTTGCCGCCATGTAGGAGCTGGATGCCCTGCACCAGAAATTCGATCTCGCGGATCCCGCCGTACCCCAGCTTCACGTTCCGGCGAGCCCGTTGATCTTGCGCCACGCTCAGGTTGATCCGATCCTTCATGGCGCGGATCTCGTCCAGCGCCGTGAGGTCCAGCGACTGGCGGTAGACGAAAGGCGCAACCATGCGCAAGAACAATTCTCCCAGGGCCGGGCCGCCCGCCACGGGCCGGGCCTTGATCAGGGCCTGCCGCTCCCAGGTCTGTCCCCAGGATTCGTAATAGACCTCGCAGCTCCGCAGCGATGCGGCGATCGCTCCGGACCGGCCCTCCGGGCGCAGCCGAAGGTCCACCCGGTACAGATGCCCGTCGGGAGTCGACTCGCTCATGCCCCGCACCAGCATCTCGCCCAGCTTTCGGAAAAATTCCTGGTTGCTGAGACGTCCTGCGGAGCCGCCGTCTGCGCCCGCGGTCTCGCCGTCCTCCTCGTAAACGAAGATCAGGTCGATGTCGGAGCTGAAGTTCAACTCCCGCCCGCCCAGCTTCCCCATTCCTAGAATTACGAACGAGCACTCGCGGCTCCGACCCGCCTCGCCGGCAACCTGCGGGGAGCCATGCCGTCGGACCAGCTCACTCCGGCAATATTCGTAGGCCGTCCCAAGGGTGATGTCGGCCAGATTCGAGAGCTCTTCGGTGATGCCGACCAGGTTCTGGCGGCCCACCAAGTCCTGCAGCCCAATGCGCAGGATCTCCTGCGACTTGTACCGACGGAGGCCGATCCACTTGCGCTCCAGTGTAGGTGCGCCGGCCACGACCTGCCGCGCTTCCTGCGCCAGGTCCGCTTTGCTCTTCGGCCGGTGCAGGACCCCCGGCTCCAGCAGCCATTCGAAGAGCTGCGGCTGGCGCACGACAATGTCGCTCAGGAATTGAGAGCTGCCGAAGATGGTGAGTGCCAGGTGCAGAATGCGCGGGTTGTCACGAAAGAGGCCAAGCAGGAAGTGGCGATCTATGACCTTCTGCGCGAACCGCTCCAAATTATTGAGGGCCATGTCGGGGTCCGGGAGACGGCCCAGCGCGGCCACGAGCGTCGGAAGGATCCTCTCGAGCGACGACCGGCTCGCGGCGTCGGAAGCCAGCAGACCGATGTTGCTGGCGGCCTGTTCCGGCCGCCGGCAGCCGGCCGCGGCGAGTTTGGGCGTAAGCGAGTTGGGAAAGCCGTCCATGGCCACCGATTCCCCGGGCGAATATCGGGAGGAAGGTCATCCATACCACAGAAGCGCGGCCTCGGGCAAGCACCCTGGCCGTGCGCCGCCATGATAAATGACCAAACCCCAATGGCCACTTCCGCTGACGCCATTGGTCATTCAGAATTCGTACTTGGGAGCGGTAAAGACGGATCGCCCCACAGGGTAAACCCTGTGGGGCGATCGCGCGGGCAGAGAGGAGGGAGGCTCGACGACTAGATGTCGAAATACAGCATGAACTCGTAGGGGTGGGGCCGCATGCGCACTGGATCCACTTCGCGCTTTCGCTTGTATTCGATCCAGGTGTCGATGGCGTCCTGCGTGAAGACGTCCCCCTTCAGCATGAACTCGTGGTCGTTCTCCAGGGCGGTCAGGGCCGCGTCCAGCGAGCCCGGAACCGACGGAACGCCCTTCAACTCCTCCGGTCCCAGCTCGTAGATATCCTTGTCCAGCGGCTGGCCCGGATCGATCTTATTCTGGATGCCGTCCAAACCCGCCATGAGCATGGCCGAAAAGGCGAGGTAGCCGTTCGAGCTGCAGTCCGGGAAGCGGACCTCGACGCGCTTGGCCTTGGGGCTCGGCGAGTACATGGGGATACGGATCGCCGCGCTGCGATTTCGGCTGGAGTACGCGAGGTTCACCGGCGCCTCGTAGCCCGGCACCAGACGCTTGTAGGAATTGGTCGTGGGAGCCACGATGGCACAGAGGGCCGGGGCGTGCTTCAGGATGCCGCCGATGTACCACAGGGCCAAATCGGACAATCCGGCGTAGCCGTTGCCGGCGAAGAGAGGCTGCCCACCCTTCCACAGGCTTTGGTGACAGTGCATGCCCGTCCCGTTGTCCCCGAAGAGGGGCTTGGGCATCAAGGTCACGGTTTTCCCGTGCCTTCGCGCCACATTCTTGAGAATGTACTTGTACCACATGAGGCTGTCGGCGATCTTGGTCAGGCTGTTGAATTTCATGTCGATCTCGGCCTGGCCGCCGGTGGCGACCTCATGGTGCTGGGCCTCCACCGCAATCCCCACCTGCTCCATGACCAGGACCATTTCGGAGCGCATGTCGTTCATGCTGTCCGTGGGGGGCACGGGGAAGTAGCCTTCCTTGTACCGGGCCTTGTAGCCGAGGTTCGGATTCTCCACCCGACCCGTGTTCCACTGCCCTTCGACCGAGTCGATGAAGTAGTACCCAGAGTTCTGCGTGCAGTCATATCGGATGTCGTCGAAGATGAAGAATTCCGCCTCCGGTCCAAAGTAGGACGTGTCGGCGATGCCGGTGGACTTCAGATACGCCTCGGCTTTCTGGGCGATGTTGCGTGGATCCCGGCTGTACTTCTCCTTGGTGATGGGATCCACGATATTGCAGATGAAGCTGATGGTCGGCACCGCCGTGAACGGGTCCATCACGGCGGTGCTGACGTCCGGGATGATCAGCATGTCGCTGGCGTGAATCGCCTGCCAGCCGCGGATGGAGCTTCCGTCGAAGCCGTAGCCATCCTCGAAGGAGCCTTCCTCCAGTTGCGCGATGGGCACCGTGAAATGCTGCCACATTCCCGGGTAGTCCATGAACTTGAAGTCGGCGAACTTCGCCCCATTCTCTTTGGTGAATTTCATTACGTCCTTCGGGGTCATGCGCACGCTCCTCCTCGCCGAGACAACCGGCAGTTTGACATGGCCGACCTCCCACACGCGGGCCGCGGACCCGGGGCCGCAGCGGAAGGCCAGTGGTTAAATCGCGGCGGCTCCGCGCTCGCCGGTCCGAATCCGAATGACCTCTTCGCAGGGCAGGATGAAGATCTTGCCGTCCCCGATCCGGCCGGTCTTCGCCGACGCCTGAATCGTCTCGACCACCTGGGAGCATTTCTCGTCCGGAACCACGATTTCCACCTTGACCTTCGGAAGGAAATCGATCGTATACTCCGCGCCTCGGTACAGTTCGGTATGGCCCTTCTGCCGACCGAACCCCTTGACCTCGCTCACCGTGATCCCCTGAATGCCGACCTCCGCCAGGGCATTCTTCACCTCGTCGAGCTTGAAGGGTTTGATGATGGCTTCGATTTTTTTCATGTGTCTCCTCCGCCCTGGTGAACTTCGACGTTGCGTGAAAAACTGAGCAAGCCCTGTGCCAAAATGAAGTGAGGCTCCTGAGATTGCCCTTGATCGGTGAACCACTGGCTACGGCGCGACTTTTCTCGTTGTATGGCCTGCGGGGCAGTGACGCGGATCAACCCCCCTGCCCCACGGGTAGGCATCGCAGGTTCGGCCTGCCGGAATTTTGACCAATGCGCACCTACCCCAAGAACTCCAGGATCTTGGCCTTCAGCTCCTGAAGGTCGGCAGACTTGGTGACATAGGCATCGCTCGCCCACGTCCCGAATTCGCGCCGGAGGTCTCCATAGGCGGTGCTAATGATGATCGGGAGATCCCGGTAGATGGCTCGCACCTGGCCCAGAAGCTCGATCCCGTCCATGCCGGGCATCCGAAGGTCGATCGTCATCAAGTCCGGCCGAGCCTGCTGGACCTTGCGAAGCGCTTCCGCCCCGTCGTGCGCCACATCGACATGATAGCCGGCTTCGGTGAGTTCCTCTTTGTATAACAGTCGAATGGCCTCTTCATCGTCCACGACCAGAATCCTTTTCATGTGTTTGCCCCCCAATGTTCAGGAACGCCAGGCCCGGCCACTCCCATACACACCCGTTCCAACCTCACTGGACTCGGGGCGGTCCTCATGAACTGCTCACCGGCAGCCAGAGGCAGAACGTCACCCCTTCCCCGGGACGGTTGCGCACCTCGACACGCCCCCCGTGCGCCCGCGCGATGCGGCGGACCAGGGTGAGGCCCAGACCGGTTCCGATCTCCTTCGTGGTGAAGAACGGATTGAATACCTCGTCGACAATCTCCTGGGGAATGCCGCCCCCGGTATCGCCGATGCTGAGGGTTGCCCACTCGGTGTCGTCGGGTCGAGTGGCCGTGCGGTCGAGCGATGAAGCAGCCACCGCAGGTCCCGCCGACGCACGTCCATCGGCGGCGGTCGGACCCACCGATGCGTCGACCGGCCGGCCGGTTTCCTTGCCCACGACCTGCGAAGCCAACATCAGCGTGCCTCCTTGAGGCATCGCCTCGAGGGCATTGGCCAAGAGATTCAGGATGGCCTGTTTCATCTGCACGGCATCCAGGCGGAGAATCGGGAATCGCTCGGCCAGCTCTATCCGGACCGAGATGTGCTGCAGCGTGATCCGCTCGGCGAAGAGGACCAGGCAGTCCTGGAGCAGCGCGTGCAGATCAGTCTCGGCCAAGGTGAGACCGCTTTCCCGGGACAGGCCGCGCACGTCCTGAACGATCCGCTCCAGCCGGTCCACCTCCCTGGCGATGATCTCGGCGTACTGTCCCTCCGGCTCGCGCCCGTGCAGACGCTGCGCCAGCCGGCGCGCGAATCCCCCGATCGCCACCAGCGGGTTGCGGATCTCGTGCACCACGTGGGCGGCCATTTCGCCCAGTGCCGCCAGCCGTTCCTGTTGCAGGAGCCGATGGTGGCTGCGCTGGATTTCCCGATTGGCGTCCTCCAAGCTCGTGTACACCCGGGCGTTCTCCACGGTCAAGCCGGCCTGGGTGGCGAAGGCTGAGAGGAATTCGACGTCCTCGTCGGTGATGGGCTTGCCGTTGAACTTGTTGTCCACGACCAGGACACCCACTACCTTCCCCTTGGCCACCAACGGGGCGCAGGCAAACTCGTCCACGTCCAGCCGTCCCTCCCATTCCGGATGAACGCGGGGGTCACGCCGGGCGTCGGTGATTCGGTACGGGCGCCCCTCCAGGGCGACCCGCGACAAGATGCTCTCGGCTCCGCGCAGGGGGATTCGAAAGCTGCGCGCGAGGCGGTCGAAGGCCGAGTCCTCCCGGTCACCGCGGAGTGCGGCCCGCTCCGCGATCACGTCGGCCAGCGGACGGGGTACGGACGTGAGCGCCCCCCAGACGGCGGCCGCCTCGTCACCGGAGCTCGGCCCGACTCCCATGCGGCCCCTGAGGATCTGGCGGGACTCGTCGACGAGGAGGAGCATCGCCCGGTTGAATCCGAGCCCCGCCCCATAGGTCACCCCCGTCAGGACGACGTGCAGAATGGCGTCGACCTGCATCGTGCCCTGCATGACCGACCCGATCTCGCTCAGGATGGAGAGTTTGCGGAGGCGCAAGAGCTCCTCCACCGCCAGCCGCTCCTTTTCCCGAAACAATCGGGCATTCTCGATGGCGATGGCCACGTGCTGGGCGAACGCAGTCAACAGCTCGATATCGTCGGCGCGGAAGCCGCTGCCGCTGCGCCTGGCCACCGAGAGCACACCCACCGCGCGCTCGCCCAGGCGTAGCGGGACGACCGCCACGTTCCGCACGCCCATCCGGCGCGCCCACTCCTGTTCCGCGTACCGGGGATCCTCGCCAGGTTCGGTCAGCGTGACGATCTCCAGCGAGCGGAACGCGGCACCCATGACCCCCTCGCCGGGTGGGAACGTCTCGCGTGGGGGCTGCAGAAGGTCCGCATCGCCCGCGCTGGCGAACACGCGCAGGAAGCCCGTGGCCTCTTGCCACACCCATAGCCGCGCCAGGGCGAGGTCGAGCAGGTCCACCGCCGCCTGGACGGCGTAGTCGAACACCTGTTGCAGGTCCAGGGAGGCCGTCATCTTCCGGCTCAACTCGCTCAGGGCGCGGAACCGCGCACCTCGCTCTCGCGCCTCGTGGTACAACCGGGCGTGCTCGATGGCGATGGCCGCCTGCGTGGCCAGCATTTCGAGCATCCGGAGATCGCCGGGCGAGAACCGCTTGCCGGCCTGGGTGGTGTGGGACGATAGGACACCCAAAAGTCGGTCCCCGAACAGGACCGGCGTGGTGATCGTGGCCACGAGGTCGGGAAACTCCGGCAGCGCGTACGGGGACGCCTGGTAGTCGTCCACCATCAACGGCTGCCGCGTGCGCGCCACCGTGGCGTTCACCCCCCGGCTCCCGACGAAAGACTGCCCCTTGACCCGCTCCGCTTCCGAGCCTACCGCCGACCCGTAGCGGAGGCACTGGGTCTCTTCATCCCAGAGCAGGATCTGGCTGTGTTGGCTCCCCAACAACCGCATCGCCCCCGTCGCAATCGCCTCCAGCACTTCCGGAAGCTCCAGCCGCCGCGCAATCGCTTGCCCTACCTCGCGCAGCGCGGTGAGTTCGTCGGCTCGCTGCGCCGCGGCGCGGAACAAACGGGCGTTCTCGATAGCGATCCCCGCCTCCGTCCCGAGCGTCACCAAGAGGCTGACGTCTCGCTCTTCGAAGGCGGCCGGCTCGCCGGGTCCGGCGGGGATTCTGTCGAAGACGCAGATGGTGCCGATGAGCGCTTGATTTTGCAGGAGGGGCACCGCGATCGCCGAGACGGGGCGTCCCGGCGCATGGGGGGCGAGTCGGGCGTCTTCGCGAAGGTCAGGGATCAGAAGGGGGACGGTCTCCCGCCGGGTCAGCCCCGCCAGCGACTCCTCCGCCGCGTCGGGCGTGTCGGGCTGCGCGAGGTCGAAGCGGTAGACCTGATCGTGAGCTCCCGTCTCCTCGTCGGCCAGGCGCAAGACGGCGGTCCGGGCGTGCAGGGCGCCGGCCGACAGCCGAGGGATCAATCCCAGGACCTGGGACAGCTCCATCGGCGAGCCGAGATGGCGCTCCGTGAAGTATCGCCGCGACAGGCCTGTGAGGCGATCGGAGGTCTGTTCCATGGTGCTCATCGGCGGTCAGAATGGAGGCCCGCCCCTTCCCGGTCGCCGCGTGCGGCGCCCGACCGTCGCGATCGGCCGTTACACTTTCGCGTCGCGAAGGTACTTGGCCGCGTCTTCCGGCGGGGTGGGATTGATGTAGAACCCGCTCCCCGACTCGAAGCCCGCGACGTGGGTGAGCTTGGGCATCAGCTCGATGTGCCAGTGATAGTAGCGCCCGTCAGTCTCTCGCAGCGGCGTGCTATGGACAATCAGATTGTAGGGAGGATTCAGCAGGACCTTTTCCACCCGCAACAAGAGGTCCCGGAGCAACTTCGACAGCTGGACGTACTCGTGCTTCTGCGCGTCCTCGAAGAATGGGTCGTGTCCCTTGGGGAGAATCCAGGCCTCGAAGGGGAACCGTGACGCGTACGGCGCGATGGCCACGAAGTCGTCGTTCTCGCTGATGAGGCGGACCCCCTGGCTCAGCTCCTGCCGCACGATGTCGCAGAAGACGCAACGCTCCTTATAGTTATAGTACTCCTTGGCGCCGTCCAACTCCTCCCGCACCCGCTTGGGGACGATGGGGGTCGCGATGAGCTGGGAGTGGGGATGCTCCAGGGAGGCGCCGGCCGCTCGACCCACGTTCTTGAAGATCAGGATATACTTGAACCGCTGATCCTTCCTGAGGTCCAGCACGCGGTCGTGGAATGCCCACAGGACGTCCTCGATCCGCTGCTCGCTCATGCTGGCGAGAGTGTCGCCGTGCTCGGGCGTCTCGATGACGACCTCGTGCGCGCCGATCCCGTTCATCTTGTCGTACATGCCGTCGCCCTGTCGGTTCAAATCGCCCTCGATCTGGAGCGCCGCGAACTTGTTCGGCACCACGCGGAGATTCCAGCCGGGTGCGTTGGGTCCCGAGCCGTTGGGGCGGTAGGCCAGGACCTCGGGCGGCGTCTTATCTTCGTTGCCGGGGCAGAACGGGCAGAAGCCCACCCGCTCCCGCTCCCGCTCGGCGCCGAAATCCGACGGGCGCCTGCCGCGTTCGGTGGAAATGATCACCCAGCGCGAGCTGACGGGGTCTTTGCGGAGCTCAGGCATACATTCTCCCTTCCATGACTAGGATCGCCGATGCGGCGCGCCGTGTCGCGCTTTGCACGGTGATTGAACATTAGTGGAGCGCCCCGGGAAAGTCAAGGTCGGCAAACCGCCCCCACAAGGGCGTGGAGCATGCCAAGAAACGCCACCTGGAGGGCGAGGTCGGTGCCGTCCACCGTGGGTACCCGCTGGCGGGTGGCCCCGTCCACGGCGCCCGCCCGCACCATGTTCCGAAGCATACGCGCCTCGCTCTCCGGCCGCGGGAGGAGGCGAGGCCGCCCGAGGTGCCCGGCCAAAGCCGCCGTCACCGCGTGGGCGCCCCAGTTCGACGTGAAGGCCGCCACGGGGTACCGCGCCCCCACGGCGCAGGCGATGCTCCCACGGCAGGGGCACGCGCAGCGGGCCGCTCGCCCCAAGAGTCCGCCCATGCCGATCTCGTTGCCCCGGTCTCCGATCCCCACCGTCAGGATGCGCCGCCGCGTCGCCAGAGGGAACAACAGGTCGGTGCGCGCCTGGTGCCGAGTGACATCCTCGCCCCGCATCGTGTGGACGACCCCATGGCCGTTCGGACCCAGCTTCTCGATGCTGATCAGCGCCGCCGGCGGCTGGACCGCGATCAGGCGACGACTCGCCGCCGCCGCCCGCCCTGGGTCGCTCGGGAAGGGTCGGATCCTCAGGCGAGTCTGCCACGCGTCCCCATCCTGCTCCGAGGCCGCCAACGCCGCCGACCCCTCTTCCAGCACGGGGACGACCTGCGGCTCCGTCAGGATCAGAACTCTCGCCTGGAAGCCCAAGATCAGGGCGCGCGCCAGGGCGAGCGTGCCCGACGGTCCGTCCGTCTCGCCGCGCGGGATGTGCGGTGTTACCAAGCCCGTCATCAGGATCACCCGTCTGCCGGGACCGACGTGGACCAGGAGCGCCCGCGCGGCGGCATCCGCCAGTGGCGCCCCCACCGCCCTGCGGGCTGCCCGGTACAAGCGTTCGATCGACAAGCGGGGGCCGGAAGGGCGCGCTGCCCCATGACAGTCCCAGGGCAACGGAGGCTTCAACCTGAGCAGCGAGTCGAGCGCCTCGGCGAGCGGGGAACTGGCGCGGGACGGGACGCGGGGGATCAACGGACCGTGAGAGGTGCGCGCAGCCGGTTGCTGACGTTCCCCTTCCTGTTCACCACGTAGAGCTCGAGCCAGCGCAGCCCCTCGGTCGACAACCGCACCGGGACTTCGGCGACGCCGGCCACCTGCCCAGAGTACTGACGCAGGTCGAAGGTGATGGACTGGAGGGCCGTGAAGAACTGGAACTGAGCGATCCCCTGATCGAGGAGGTGGCCTTCCTCGAGGTCGGCCGACCCCACTTCGAAGTAGAAATGCATTTGGGTCGTCTCGCCGGCAACGACGGTATCTGGCTCAAACCGGAAATTGGCGATCCTGGGAACGTCGAGGCCCGGCGGAGAGGACGCCGGACCCCATGCCGCGCACCCCGTCGAGAGCAGCACCAGGGCCGACAGAGCGCCTGCCCAAAGCCGCCGCGTGTTCATCTCGCCTCCCTTCATCCCAGCCGCCGTTTTTTTCACAAAAAGTATAGCACAACCCGCCGCGTGGCCCGAGGAAACTCTCCGCGCCGCGCCGGCAATCCGGCCTCAGCCGATCGCCCCCGTCCATACACTCTCACCCCACAGCATCAAGTCGGTCAGATTGGCCTCTGCCTGACTAAGCTCTCGCTCCAGCGCGCGAGCGGCAGCCTCTGCCTCGCCGACGGTGACGGCCCGGAACCGTACCGCCTCCCCCGAGCGCAACTGGACCAGCTTTGGAATGTCGGCGCTGATGACTGTGGCGATCTTGGTGTACCCACCTGTCGTTTGTCGGTCGGCGAGGAGGACGATCGGTTTCCCGTTTCCCGGGACCTGAATGCCTCCCAGGGGAATCCAGTCTGAGATGATGTCTGCCGGCCCCACGTGCTCGATGGCCGGCCCTTCCAGTCGGCAGCCCATCCGATCCGACGAGGGGCTGACTTCGTACGCCGAATCGAGCAACGTGCGCCGCCCGGCCTCCGTGAACGCACCGTCTTGCGGCCCGAAAACCACCCGCACGATCTGGGGCGATCCGAACGCCGGCCGCCAGCTTCGCGGCGCGCCGCGACCAA
>Ga0316622_100001464_pt1 | contig 15352 bp, 11 predicted proteins | sample OWC_Aug_OW2_C1_D_FD_207646 | JGI IMG/M metagenome (GOLD analysis project Ga0316622, IMG submission 207646) | Wetland soil microbial communities from Old Woman Creek delta, Ohio, United States - OWC_Aug_OW2_C1_D5_C | ecosystem: Environmental > Terrestrial > Soil > Wetlands | place: USA: Ohio... | reverse complement strand
GAATCCCGTCCTCGAACATACTCAGACAGAACGGGCACGCCGTGCCGACCACATCCGGCCGGACACGCAAGGCTTCCTCCGTCCGGTCGATATTCACGCGCTTTCCCGTCCGCTCCTCCGCCCACATCATCCCGCCGCCCGCCCCGCAGCAGAACCCACCGACCCCATGGCGCTCGAACTCCATGGTCCGTGCGCCGGGAATCCGCCGAAGGATTTCGCGGGGAGGCGCCCACATGTCGTTGTGGCGTCCAAGATAGCACGAGTCGTGATACGCCACAGCCTCCCCCAAGGGCTTTGTCAGTCGTAGCTGACCTTGGCCGAGAAGTCGAGCGATAAATTCGGTGTGATGGATGACCTCGTAATGCCCCCCGAATGCCGGATACTCGTGCTTGAGCGTATTGAAGCAGTGCGGACAGGTCGTCAGGACTTTCTGGACCCCGTAACGATTCAGCGTCTCGATGTTGGCCTGGGCGTGCACCTGGAAGAGAAACTCGTTCCCGATGCGCCGTGCCACGTCGCCCGTGCACCGCTCCTCATCTCCCAGGATGGCAAACCGTACCTTCGCCGCCGTCAGAAGCGTCGCGAAGGCCCGCGCGACCTTTTGCGCGCGCTCGTCGAAAGCCGCCGCGCAGCCGACCCAGTAGAGATATTCCGGCGCTCCGATTTCGGCGACGATCGGCACCTCCAGACCCTTGGTCCACGCCGTTCGGCTGGGCACGGCACCCTGATACGGATGGCCGCGATTCTCCATCCCCCGCAGTGCCGCCTGCATGGTCTCCGGGAAGCGGGCCTCCTCCATCACCAGGAACCGCCGCATATCCACGATCTTGGGGATCGGCTCGATGAAGACCGGGCAGGCGTGGTGGCACGCCCCGCAGGTCGTGCAGGCCCACAGCACCTCGTCCGCAACAACCCCCCCCACCATGGCCTTGCCGTTCGACCCTCCGCTCCGCTCTGCCACGAGGTGATCGCGCAGATCCAGGATGAGTCCCTTCGGCGTGAGCGGCTTGCCGGTCGTCCATGCCGGACACGCATCCTGGCACCGGCCGCACTCGGTGCAGGCGACCAGGTCCAGCAAATCCTTCCGAGGGAATCCGCGAATCGTGGAGACGCCGAAGTGTTCGGCCGCCTCGAGTGCCACGGGAGCGATCACACCCGACGGCGCGACCCGCCGCCAGCCGATGTTGGCCGCCCCGGCGAGGGTGTGGCGTATCAACGTGAACGGCACGAGCCCGATGAAGCCAAACGCCAGGACGGCGTGCAGCCACCACGCCACCCGATGCCAGAGAGCCTGCTGCGCCTGCGACACCCCGGTGAAACCCGCCGCAACCAGCCAGCCCCCGGGGGACCAGTGACCCCATGGGTCGGCCGTGGCGGCGATGCGCAACCCTTCGACCGCGAACCCGCTGACAAGGATAACAAGAAGCAGCCAGAGAAAGGCGGCGTATCCCTCACGGTCTCGCGGTTTCCAGAGCCGCTCCGGTCTGGCCCCGTATCGTCGGACCAGGGCCAGCGCGACCGCGACGGTCGCTGCCACCCCCCCGAGGTCCACGATCAACGACATGAAATAGAGATAGAACGGACCCCGCAGGATCGGCGCGCCCAGGTAGTCCTGCACTGCGACGAGGCAGGTGGCGACGAACAGGATCGCGAAGCCCCAGGAGATGGCCACGTGGATGGTGCCGGCAAACGGCTGTGCCAACAGACGGCGTTGGAGCAGCGCCTGTTCCCCAATGGCCCGCATCCGGGCGAGCAGGGGCGCCCCGCCGGCATCGGGTTGACCCACCCGCACCAACTGCAGCACACGGTAGCACCCGTACACGAACGCGACCGCGAACGGCGCGAGGAGCGGGTAAATCACCCAGTGGCTTGAGATATTCCAGTAGAGCTCGCGGAACGGCATGCCGTGCATTGCTCCACGCCCGCGGGACGGGAGAGGCGCGGGCGGCGCCTCGGCTTACGTTTCGGTCATCGCCTTCACTTTCGCGGTGAACGGCGGCAGCAACGCCTTGAAGTCGGCCACGACGCCGAGATGGGCGACTTTGAAGATGGGAGCGTCGGGGTCCGTGTTGATCGCCACGATCGTCTTGGAGCTGCCCATTCCCGCCAGGTGTTGAATGGCCCCGGAAATGCCGACGGCAATATAGAGGTCCGGACTCACGGTCTTGCCGGTCTGCCCCACCTGCCAGGACACGGGCACCCATCCGGCGTCCGTGGCCGCGCGTGTCGCCCCCACGGCCCCCTTCAGCACTTGTGCCAGGTCGTGGAGTTGCTGGAACGGCTCCGGACCCTTGAGGCCCCGGCCGCCGCTCACCACCACGCGCGCATTCTCCAGCTTGACTCCGCGCACTTCTTCGGCCACGCGCTGGACCACCGCAGTCCGGACAAGCGACGCCTCCACGGTCACCGGAATGCGCCGCTCCACACCCGGTTGTTCGCTGCGGTCCGGCGCCGGCTCGAAGCTCCGCAGCTTCACCGTCCCCACGACGGGGAATCGCGTCGCGACGATCTCCGCCAGGCACCGGCCCCCGTAGATCGCCCGCCGAAACACGACGGCCTGCGCCTCCGCCTGGACGGCGCTCACCTCGGTCACCAGCCCCGCCTGCAGTCGATGCGCCAGCCGCGGCGCGACCTCGCGCGCCGTCGAGTCGTCGGCCAGCAGGACGACCTGGGCCGCCGCGTCGGGGACCATTTGCGTCAGGGCTGCCACGATCGCGTCGGGCTCCGGCGTCACCAGGAGCGCGTGTTCGACCCAGAGCACCTCATCCGCCCCCCCGCCAAAGAGGGCTGCTGCCAACCACTCCACGGGACCACCGAGGACTGCCGTTTTCACCGTTCCTTGGGACGCGTCCGCCAACCGGCGCGCCGCGCCCAACACTTCGAGTGTATTCCGCGACGGTACAGCCCCCTGCGCCTCCGCCACGACGAGCACATCTACCATGCGCCAGTCTCCTCACCCGCACCGCCCTCGGCCACCCCACCGGCCAACAAGCACACGCCACAGTACGCCTACAGGACTTTGAGTTCGCGCAGCCGGTTTGCCAACCGTTCGGCCTGCTCGGCCGGCGTGTCGCCGGTCACCACCTCACAGCGCGAGTCCCGCTGCACGGGCATGACGCCCCGCATCTCCAACCGGCGCCCGGCAGACCCGACGCGCGACAGGTCGATCCCCAGATCGGCGGCCTTCCACACCGGGACCGTCTTGCGTGCCGCCGCCATGATGTCCTTGAGCTTGGAGTACCGCGGAACATTGGTGTCGTCGCTCAGGATGCTGGCAACCACCGGCATCGGCGCCTCCACCAACTGGTACCCATCCTCCACAATTCGACGGGCCAACACCCGTCCGTCTCTCACCTCGATTCGGTTCACGAAAGTTACCGACGGGACGCCGAGTTCCTCCGCCAGGAGTGGCCCGACCATTTTATTTCCCGTATCCCCGGAGACGCATCCGGTCAGAACCAGATCGGTCGGACCGATTTTCTGAATGGCCTTCGCCAGGACGAGCGCCACGCCGAAGGAATCCGACCCGGTCAACACCGGATCGCTCACGAGCACCCCGGCGTCTATGCCCATGCCCATCGCGCTCTTGACCGCACCTTGCGCCTCCGGTTCTCCGAGGCTGACCGCCGTGATCTTCCCGCCGGCTTTCTCGCGAAGCTGTAGCGCCATCTCCAGCGCATTCTGATCGTACGCGCTGATGACCAGCGAGAGCCCGCCCCGCAGTTGCCGTTGGCTGGCGGGGTCGAGCTTGAACTGCTCCGCCGGAATCTCCGGATCAATGATCTGTTTGATGCACACCACAATGTTCATCCATCGGCCTCCGATTGCACGCGAACCGCCACGCGCACACGCGTTCCTACGCGGCTCGCCACACTCCCCGGACCCCGCCGTTCCAGGCCGACGAAGGATACCACACGGAAAGATGGACCGCGAATCTCGCCGGAGTTCGATCGCGCAGGCACACGACAAAGGTGCGGGAGGACTGACAACCGCAATACCATGGGATCGTCAGCCGAATGCTGAAATACACATACCTTGAGGCTGCTCAAAACGGTCGAGATGCAAGGCGGCGTCACCCATCCTGGTCGGATGGGTACCCGGGGCGGGGTACCCACCGCAGGTGGGTCCAGGCGTACTCGAGGTACGCCGCAATGAGCGCCCGAGCGAGACAACGCAGCAGATTGGCCGTTTTCAGCAGCCTGTCAGGTATGCTTGTAGGAACCCCGGCCCGTCTTGCATCCGAGGTGACCGGCGTCCACCATCTTGACCAGCAGAGGACCCGGCTGATACTTGGAGTGGCCGAACCCTTCGTGAAGCGACCGCAACACTGCCAAACACACGTCCAGCCCGATAAAGTCCGCCAACGCCTCTGCTGGTCCCCTCGTCACGGCAGTCGCTGGCGCACCTTTGCCCAGGAGGCGGTGATGAGGAAACTCTCCTCCATGTTCGCCACCATGCTCGAAAATTTCCGCATGGGCACCGCGAAGGACAGCGTTTCCGCGGGAACGTAGGGACGCGCCGAAACGTCGAACATGCCCACGAAGGCTCGCGCGTTGTCCGCGTCCCGCTCGAGGTAAGGGTACTGCACGATGGAGCCGCACCCTGCCGCGAACGGCGCGGCCACACCGTGCACCGTCACCTGGTCGAAATTCGCCAGCGTGAATAGCCCGGAGAGGACATCGGGCCGGGCGAAGAAGATGACGACGTCGGGCGTATCCCCCGTGGTCAGGGCATCCCAGCGCTTGAACACGATGTACCGGCCTGGCGCCTGAAAGCTTGGTGCCCGCTCGACGAACTCGCGCACCAGTTCCGGAGTTTTCTTGTAGCGCTCGCCTTCCAGCTTTCCCGGTATCCCGCAGGACAGGAAGTGCTCGAACTCCGGCCGCACCTGCTGGGTGAATCCGAAGTACCGCCGCCCCCCGTCGCAGCCCACGGTCGCGACGTCGAACTGGAGCGCCTCGCCGTGTCGCACCCGCGCGAGGGGTGCCAGCACGCACTCGTGACGCTCGCGCGGGCCCGGGGCCATCGGGGCCCGGCCGGCGTCGTCCGTGTAGTAGAAGGTGATCGGAAGATCCGCCGCGCCGAAATAGCGCCGCCAGCGTTCGATGAACGTGTTCCGCAACGCCAGATCCATGGAACTCCCTTCCGGCACCCTGCCGATGCCTACTTGTACTGCGAGCAGGCCAACTCCTTGCCCGTGATGAATTCCAGCAGCACGGGCGTGCCCTCCTGGGTTTTTTGGATGCCACGGCGGATGGCGGGAATGATCTCGTCCGGCTCGGTCACCCGCTCGCCGTAGCCGCCGAACGCGCGGGCCATGTCGGCATAGTGGCCCGAGATGTCGGTACTCCGGTACTTCTCGGTCGCGGCCTTCATGACCGGCAGCTCCATGGCCATGCAGAAGTTGTTGAAGAGGATGGACAGGATCGGGATCCGCTCGCGCACCGCGGTCTCGAAGTCCATGCCCGTCATGCCGATGGCCGCGTCGCCCCAGACGTTGATGCAGAGCTTGTCGGGACGGGCGAGCTTCGCCCCCATCGCCAACCCCAGGCCGTAGCCGAGCTGGGTGCTCTTTCCCCAGCCGATGTAGCTGAGCGGCGTCACCGTCTTCCAGAAGGGCGACAGCTGGTCGCGCGGGCTGCCCGCGTCGTGCGTGATGACCGTGTTCGCCACGTCCACGGTGTGCAGGAGGTCCCAGATCACGCGGTACGGGGACAGCGGCACATCCCTCGAGGTGAGTTTCGCCCGCCACTCCGCCAGCCACCCCTCCTCCACCGTCCGCAGCTCCGCTGCGACGGCGGCGGCCCGGCCGCGCGGCTTCCCGCGCAACCGATCGCGCAGTTCGGCCACGAGCGCATCGAGCGTGAGCCCGGCGTCGCCGACGAGCGCGTGCTGCGCGACGACGTGCTTGTTGAGGTCGGCTGCGTCCAGGGTGGCGTGGATGACCGTCTTGCCCTTCGGGATGGGCGTCGCGAAGTTGCTCGTCGTGAAGCTGCAGCCGATGCCGAAGACCACATCCGCGTTCTGGAGCGTGTGAAACACGGTCTTGGGAATCGAGCGGCCGCCGGAGCCCGCGGACAGCGGATGCGTCTCGGGGAACGCGCTCTTCCCCTGCAGACTCGTGACGACGGGGGCCTCCAGGAGGTCCGCCATCTCCCGGAGCTGATCCCACGCGCGCGCGTAGTGGACCCCTTGGCCGGCGTAGATCACCGGACGCTGGGCGTCCACGAGCACGCGGGCCGCCTCCGCCGTCGTCTGCGGTTCCGGTCCGGAGCGGGTGTGAAAGGTCGGTTGGTACACGAGGGGCTCGGGCACCTCCTCGGGGAAGACGTCCACCGGGATCTCGATCACCACCGGGCGTGGGCGCCCGTTCCGCAGCTGACTAAACGCCCGCCGGAACACGTCCGGAACGGCATCGGGACAGGTGATTTGCTCGATCCACTTCGTGATGTGCTGGTAGTTCAGGAACGCGTTGAAGAACGGATCGTAATTGTTCAGCCGCCGCCCGTAGCCCGCCGCGAGCACCAGGATCGGCACCGATTCGCTGTAGGCCTGCGCGATCCCGCCGAAGGCGTTTTCCGCCCCCGGGCCGTGCTGGAGGGCAAAAACGCCGATCTTCCGGCCGGTCGTCTGCCGGCTCACCGCGTCGGCCATGTGGAGCCCGACCCTCTCCTGCCGGACGATGATGGGACGGAGGTCGGCCGCGGCGGCCGCCTCGATCACGGGGTTCACGGGGTACCCGATCAGGAACTCGATCCCCTCGCGCTTCAGGATCTCGGCGATGGCGGCGGCAACTTTCATGGAGACCTCCTGGGCAGGACGATGTCAGGTGAGGAAGCGTGTCGGATCGGCATAGCCGGCTGCTGAAAAAGGCCCTTCTGCTGCGTTGCCGTGCTCCCGCGGCGCTGCGACGTACGCACCAAGTACGCCTCGCGCCTCGGATCGCCCGGCGCCTTGCATCTGGACCTTTTTGAGCAGCCTGGGCGATTACGAGTCTTTCAGCAACCTGATAGCCGTCTCGTGCAGGCTATCGAAAGACGGCGGGTCGTGTCAAGCGGCGATGGCCGGAGAGCTGGCGATTGTTGGGTTGGGCGTGCTCAGGCGGCAAGGGTCCGGGGCGCGCGGAGAGCCGGCACGTGTTCCGGCACGCCGGCGAAAAATCGGTCCACGGCCGCGCGTTGCTCCGCCACCGTGGGGATCTGAAAGACCCGGTGGCGGAATGCCGCGGAATCGGGCAGACCCTTCGTGTACCAGCCGATGTGCTTCCGCGCCATGCTCACACCGGTCCGCTCCCCGTAGAACGCATACAGTGCATCCAGATGCGCAAGGAGGACCGCACGAATTTCAGACACGCTGGGAGGTGGCAGCGTGCCGCCCGTGGCCAGGTAGTGCGCGACCTCTCGGAAGATCCAAGGATTTCCCAAGGCGCCGCGGCCGATCATGAGCCCGTCGGCCCGGGTCGCATCCAGCACCGCGCGGGCCTTTGCGGGCGTCTCCACATCGCCGTTGGCGATGATCGGAATCCGCGCAGCGGCCTTGACGGCAGCGATCGTCTCGTATTCCGCCTCGCCGCTGAACATGCAGGCGCGCGTCCGGCCGTGGATCGCCAGCGCCTGAACACCCGCCTTCTCCGCGATGCGCGCGATGGCGAGCGCATTCCGGTGGTGCCTGTCCCAGCCCGTGCGGATCTTGAGCGTCACCGGAACATCCACAGCGCCCACCACCGCGGCGAGGATGCGCCCCACCAGGACCTCGTCCTGCAGCAGCGCCGACCCGGCCATGACATTGCAGACCTTCTTGGCCGGACACCCCATGTTGATGTCGATGATCTGCGCCCCCGCGTCCACGTTGTAGCGGGCGGCCTCGGCCATCAGGGTCGGGTCTGCCCCGGCGATCTGCACGGACACCGGCGGCGCCTCGCCCTCATGGTCCGCGCGTCTGCGCGTCTTGGCCGACCCGTAGAGGAGCGAGTTACTGGTGACCATTTCCGAGACGGCGAGGCCGGCCCCCATGCTCCGGCACAGCTGCCGGAAGGGACGATCGGTCACGCCGGCCATCGGCGCCAGGATGAGAGTATTCGCGAGCTGGTACGGCCCAATGCGCATGTCACTCGCCTAACGTGAATGACCAATGACCGGTTTCCAACGACGACGCGGCACGTTCCGCCATTGGCAATTGGTCATTGGGTCATTGGTCATTTCCCCAACCAGCGCAATCAGTCGCACCGGCAACCCACGAACGCGTCGACCTTGCCGCGGATCGCGTCCATCGCGCCGGGCACGTTCAGGACGTCGCATTCACTGCCCAGGATGAAGGGGTGTCCTTCCACGGCCATCCGGCGCAGCAACTCGCACGCCTGCGCCTCGACCTGCGCCCGCGTGATCACGGCGTCGGAGTAAAAATGCTTCGACGGGAGATTCCCGAAGATCACGATGTCCTTCGGCACGATCCGGGCATCTTCCCAGAGCGTCCGCGAACTCCCAAGGCTGATGATCACCGGATGCAGCGTCGTGAACTGACGCACCATGTACTCGTTCAACTCGCCGCAGCAGTGAAAAATCAGGTCCACGCCATGCCGGTCCAGGAGGGCCTTCACCCGGCGGTCGGCGGCAATCGGGTAGCGCTCGAAGATGTCGGAACCGCCTTCGATCTGCTTGGGCGACACGTAGACGATATTGGCCGCGGGCTCTGCCATGAAGATCGCCTTGGCGCCGGCGCGGATCTGCGCCTCTACCGAAGACAGGATGATCGTCAGGCTCAACTCCAAAGCCCGGTCCACCAGGGCCACATCCGGGTCATCCGCCGCGGTCATGCCGGATCCCGCCAGGTAGATCGGAGTGATCGGGTCTTTGAGGAGCTTCGTCATCAGCGAGAATGGCCCGATGGTCATCCCGATCGGCACGAGGTCCGTCTGTCCGGCGATGTAGCCCACCGACTCGATATGGGCCCGGAGGGCAGGATTCAGCGGCCGCTGCAGTCCGTCCCGCAGGCGGCGCACCGCCTCGGGACCGGGATCGGTGTTGAAGTGGAACAACGGGATCTCGGCAGCTGGGACGCCGAGAATCTCCAGGATCACCGTTTTCTCGAGCTGCAGATCCATGTGGGCGAACGCGAGCGGCGTGCGGTAGCGCCGCGCCGTTTCCTCCACCACCCGCCCCAGCGCCTTGCCGTCAGTCACAATCTCCGCGGGGTTCGGCTTCTCGTGCAGGGTGAGGTCGGCCCCGATGGGCATCCGTAAGCCGGATTTGGCGAGGTCGAGGTAAAATTGGCGGTCCATGCATTTACTCCGCGTGTGGGGTGAGCGGCAGGCGTCCCTGCATCGGACGTGGAAGGCTAGTCGGCCTGCGCCTGCCTGTCAAGTCGCGTCGAAACGAGTGTCGAAACGAGAATGATGACGGCAAGCCGTGTCAGGCGTGTGGATACTTCCCATAGGTAAGTACCGTGTCGAGCATCCGCACGATGTTTTCCGCGGGTACACCCGGCTGAATATTGTGAATCTGGTTGAACACGAACCCACCACCCGGGCCCAACTCGCGGATGCGCTGGCGCACTTCGCGCTCCACGTCGTCCGGCGTCCCGAACGTGAGCACGCGCTGCGTGTCGCAACCGCCTCCCCAGAACGTCAGGTCCTTTCCGTACTCCCGCTTCAACTCTGCCGGGTCCATCTCTGCCGCGGCCACCTGGACCGGGTTCAGGATATCGACGCCGATCTCGATCAAGTCCGGGATGAAGCGTCGCACCGAGCCGCAGCTGTGCAGGAACAGCCGGGCGCTCGTCTTGCTCTTGATGAACTGCCAGATCCGCTTCTGCACCGGCTTGATCATCCGGCGATACGTCTCCGGAGAGATCAGCGGGCCGTCCTGCGACCCCAGGTCTTCGGCCACCATGACCACATCCACATACGGACCGACCTCGGCCAGGACGTGCTCGTACAGCGCGATCTGATAGTCGGCTACTCCGTTCATCAGCGCCTGGGCAAACTCGGGCTCGGCGACGAGGTCCGTATAGAAGTTCTCGAAACCGCGCAGCGCCCAGCCCTGCTCGAAAGCGCCGAATCCGGTGTTGTCCAGGACCACCGCGTATTCCTTTTGCTCCGCAAGCGCCCGGGCCCGTTCCCGGAGTCCATCGGTTCGGCCCGGATCGTGCGGATCGGGCCACCGATAGGCCCTGAGGGCCGCCATAGTCGGCTCGGGAATCGGGTGCCCCACCATGTCCCAGTACAGGCTCGAGGGCGGCTTCTGCCAGCGCACCCCCCAGATGTCCACGTAGGAGTTGTCGGGGTCGAGTTGTACCCGATAACCGCGGGGCGCGCCGACGCGCACGTACCGAGTGTCAATGCCAAACCGCTGCAGGATCGTATCGTCCACCTCGACGTGATCGCGGACGAACGTCTTCGTCTGGCTCTCGAACCCCAACAGGACCTTCAGGCGATCGTAGGCCTCAACCTCGATCCCGGTTGTCCCCGCCCCGAGATCGATGGGGACCCGGTCCGGCTCGGCGTGGCACAGCGTGGTGAGCACTCGCTCTCGTGAGGTCATGAATTCACTCCTGTGGCGCTGAGGGGATGTTACGCATCACTCGCCTGGCGGCTCCTATCCGAAGAGCAGCCGAGGCAACCAGAGTACGAAACCGGGGATGTAGGTGATCAGGAGCAGCGTCACCACGAGTGGAATGATAAAGGGTGCCGTTTTCCGGAAACCCTCGGCGACCGGGACGCCCGCCTGGTTGCTCGCAATGTAGACCGCGATTCCCACCGGCGGGGTGAGCAGTCCGATCATCACGTTCACCGTCAGAAAGACGCCGAAATGTACCGGGTCCACCCCGATCGCCTTCATCATCGGCAGCAGGACGGGAACAGCGATCAGGATGATGGCAATTCCCTCGATGATGCAGCCCATGAACAAGAGCACCAGATTGACAAATGCCAGGACCACCCAACGCTGGCTTGTGATCGTCTTGATGAACTCGAATGCCGACACGGCGAGTTGCTCCGTCCCGACGATCCAGGCGAAAACCTGGGCGGCGGCGATGATGAACATCACCACACCACTCGCGACCGCTCCGTCCTTCAGCGCCTCGTACAAGGTGCTCCAGCTCAACTCTCCGTAAACCCAGCCGACCAGCAGGGAATACAGCACGGCAATCACGCCCGCCTCGGTGGGCGTCACGATGCCGGTAAAGAACGCGACCAGCAGAATCACCGGAGCCATGAACGCTAGAAAGCCGGCGCGAATTGCCGCCACCATCTGGGGCCGGGCCAGCCGCGGTCGGGGTGGCGGAAAGCCGCGTGTGGGATCCCGGGCATCGAAATACACCAGCACCATCATCGCGAGACCCATCAGGATCCCGGGAACGAATCCGCCCACAAAGAGCCGCCCGATCGAAGTTTCCGTGAGGACCCCGATGATGATGAACAACACGCTCGGCGGGATGATCGGCCCAATGGTACACGTCGCGGCGGTGATCGCGGCGACGTAGCCGGGGTCGTATCCGTCATCCTTCATGGCCTTGATCTCGGTCACACCGAGCCCCGCCACGTCGGCCATCGCCGACCCCGATACTCCCGCGAAGATCATGCTGGCCATCACGTTCACATAGGCCAACCCGCCCCGCACGTGGCCCACCAGGGCCAAGCACATCGTAAAGATGCGATCGGTGATGCCACCCGTGTTCATAATCCGCGCGGCCACGATGTAGAGCGGGATGGCGACCAGGGGAAAACTGTCCAGCCCCCCCGAGCTGCGCTCGACGATAATGGTGAGTGGGAGCCCCTTGATCAGCACGAAAAAGAACGACGCCAGCAACATGCTGAACGCAATCGGGCAGTTCAGGATCAGCAGGACGAAAAACGCGAGAAAGAATAACGCGACCTCCACGAGGCCCCCTTACGCGGTTTGTCCGCCCTGCACCTGTCGCCATCGGTGGACGATGGTGTTGATCGTGGTCAGGATCATGGAGCAGAACACGATAGGAACCGGCATCGTCCACCAACTCTTCGACAGCGGAAGCGCCGCGGCAATCGTGAAGCCGAACTGGTCCTGGATCAGCGGGATGCTGACGACCAGCAGGGAGCCGAGACACACGCAGATCATGACGCCAAGCGCGATTTCGGTGACCGCCCGGAGACGCGGCGGGAAGAATCCGACCACGTAGTCGATCGAGATGTGCGCGTTCTTCTTGTAGACGACATCCCCCGTGACGAAGCTCAGATAGATCAAGAGCAGGGCGCCCAGCTCTTCGGCCCACGTGAAGGGGTTGTTAAACAGGTACCGGAGGAAGACCTGACAGCTGATCAGAACGATCAACACGCTCAGGATCGCCACCGCACACACGGTCTCGACCTGCAACAGTCTCCGCAGAAAAGCATCGAAGCGACCCAGCACCACAGACCTCCCGATCATGTAACGCGGCCCCCGGGGGTAAGGCGATCCACCGCCCCCGGGGACCCGTCATGCGCCTATCAGGCCACTGAACGGTTGTCCGACTCAGGCTGCTCAAAACGGACCAGATGCAAGGCGGCAAGCGATGAGCCGATTGAGGCGTACTGGGTGGTACGCCGCAACAAGGGCCCGAGCGCGCCAACGCCGCCGGGTACCCACCCAGAGGGTGGGTGGGTCGTTTTCAGCGGCCTGCTACTTGATCTCCTGGATCTTCTTGTACAACCCCTTGCTCCAGAAGCCCTGATTCTCGAGATCGTCTACAATCTTGACGACGCGCTGCTGGAACGGTTCCGGGTCGACATGGATGATCGCGGCCCCCGCCTTCATCATCTTCTCCGCATGCTCGACCTTCATGACCTGCATCTGATCGTTGTACAACTTCTCACCGGCAATGAACCCGTCCATGAGCGCCTGCTGCAGTTCCTTGGGCATGCTGTTGAAGCGCTTCGGATTCATCACCGCGCCGCGGGTGTCGAAAAGATGATAGGTCCAAGTGATGTACTTGGCGGCCTCGTGGAACTTGGACGGATAGATGAACTCGAAGCCGCACTCCATCGCATCCGAGACCCCCTGCGCCAGCGCCAGGTACGCCTCCCCCCAGGTCACTCGGACCGGCTTCGTGCCCAGGGCCTCGAACGCCTTCACGTAGACGGGGTACTCGGGGATCCGCATCTTGACGCCCTGCAGGTCGTTGACCGAGAAGATCGGCTTCTTCGCGATCATCACCTTCGGGAGCCCCGCCGCGTGCTCTCGCGCGAGCATCCAACCCCGATCCAAGAGCTGCTTTTTCAGATCCTGCCCAAGCGGGGAATCCATGAACTTGTCGAGCTGCTCCTGGCTCTTGAACCCGTAGGGCATGGCCAGGATCTGGTAATCCTTGATGAAGTTGCCGAGCCATGCCAGGCTACCCCACACGATGTCCTGGGCGCCCGAGCGCACCGCTTCCATCTCGCTCACGAAGTTCCCCAGCTGGGCGCCGGGAAACACCTTCACCACGATCCGCCCCTTGCTCCTCTCCCGTGCAACCTCGGCAATCTTCTGGGCCGCGAGATCCTCGCTGCCTCCCGCGGCGGATAGATGACCCAGCTTCAACTCAATGACATCGGCCGCGCCGCCCGGGCCCGGCAAACCCAGAAGCATGACGGCTGCCGCCGCCGCGAGGACCCACCACTTTGACATTGGACATCTCCTTTCCTGCGGGGTTTCGTTTCGCTGTCCCTCTCCCGGTCATGGTGTGGCGGGGCGACCCCGCCGTGAGGGTGTTCGCATATCATGCGCGATGTTGCGCCGTCAAGCACTCGTCGCGTCTCGTTCGTATCTCCGGCTCGCGCGTCGAGGATCCGTCTCTCCCCTCGCACACGTTGATGCCAAAATCAGGAGAAAGCGTACTTCCTGTTTGACACGTCTACTCGACTGAGAGTATGAATAACGCGCTGCGAGGGCAGCGCGTCCTGTGAAGCGCGGAAGCTCCCCGGGATCGTCCGCGAGGAACCCCCACGTCGGCCAGAGAGCGACACGATGCGTATGCATTCGCGATCCTCCGCGCAGGCCGCTCGCTCCTACGGTTGCTCCCACACTCTCCGTCCGTTTCTTCTTCGCACGTCCCGTTCGCGCTCTCTCCACAGGCGGCTCGCGTCCGTTTCTGCCGAGCCGCGTGCGGTTACTCTCGCCCGGACCGGATTGTCCGGCCCTGGGTGGAGCCGTGTCGGTGGTGTTCGAACCGAGGAGGTGCTTTGATGCGGAAGGCAGGGCTCATCGCAGGATTGGCGGTCATGACGCTTGCGCTGGCACTCGCCGGCGTTGCGTCTGCTCAAACCTTTAATTGGAAAGGCCAGAGCACGTGGACGGCCGGCGACTTCCATCACAACGATGCGAAGGGACCGGTGGAGAAGATCGAGGCCATGTCGGGCGGCCGCCTCAAGATCAACATGCAGGCGGCGGGGGCGATCGTCCCGGCGTTCGAGGTTCTGGACGCCACGCACAAGGGCATCCTGGACGTCGGCCAAGCCTGGCCGGGATACTGGTACGGGAAGCACCCGGCGGCCACCCTTTTCGGAAGCGTCCCGGGCGGCCCCTTCGGCATGAATGCCGAGGACTTCCTGGGTTGGATGTATCTGGGCGGCGGGCTCGAACTGTACAACGAGCTGCTGCAGAAAGAGCTGAAGATGAATGTGGTGGCCTTCCCGACCTACGGGGAGACCCCCGAGCCCCTCGGCTGGTTCAAGGGTCCCGTGAAGGATTTGAAGGCATTCAAGGGTCTGAAGTTCCGAGCCGGCGGGATGTCGGCCGAGGTGTTCAAGGCCATGGGGATGAGCGTCGTCACCCTGCCCGGAGGCGAGATCGTGCCGGCCCTGGAGAGGGGTGTGATTGACGCCGCCGAGTACAGCGATCCCAGCTCCGACATGTCCGTGGGCTTCGCGGACGTGCGCAAGTTCTATCACATGCCCAGCGTTCACCAGCCCACCGGGATCATGGAGCTTCTCATCAACAAGAGCAAGTGGGACAGCCTGCCGCCCGACCTGAAGGCGATCGTCGAGAACGCCTGCCAGGCTATGGCCTTGAAGTTCACGCTGATGATGATCGACCAGAACAGCAAGGACCTCGGGACACTGGTCGAGAAGAAGGGCGTGACGATCATCGAGAGTCCACGCGAGATCTTGCAGGAGATCCTGGCGGCATGGGACAAGGTGGCCGAAAAGTACGTGAAGGAAAACCCCTTCTTCGCCAAGGTCTACGCTTCCCAGAAACAATGGGCCCAGCGAATCGTGCCCTACCGCAGCGTGGCCCATCCGCCGTACGACATAGCCGCCGACCACTACTGGGGAAAGGCGAACCCCTACAAGGTGCAGAAGCCGAAGTAACGTGTCACGGTGCAAGTGCGTTCAGCGGCTGACACTCGCGGGGTCGGGGCC
>Ga0316622_100001463_pt1 | contig 15353 bp, 5 predicted proteins | sample OWC_Aug_OW2_C1_D_FD_207646 | JGI IMG/M metagenome (GOLD analysis project Ga0316622, IMG submission 207646) | Wetland soil microbial communities from Old Woman Creek delta, Ohio, United States - OWC_Aug_OW2_C1_D5_C | ecosystem: Environmental > Terrestrial > Soil > Wetlands | place: USA: Ohio... | reverse complement strand
GGAGTGACGCCCACCGTAGCGGGGTGGGGTAGCTAGGAAATCCCGACGGGCTCATAACCCGTAGATCAGTGGTTCAAATCCACTCCCCGCTACCACTCCATCTCCTCCACCTTGAGGCAGCCCTGCCTCCGCGGCCCGTCCGACCGGGCGGCCTGGCAGGCCCATGGCGCCTAGTCGGAGTCGATCTCCGACTCCGCCTCCCGCTCCTTGAGCCCGGCGTCCCCCTTCGGCGCCTCGGGCACGGCCTTCTGGGGCGCCCTGCCCCTCCCCCTCTGGTGGGTGATCGGGCGGGAGACGATGTGCTCCTCCCCCGCCTCGGGGGCCGTCTCCCCCCCGCCGGCGGCCTCCGGCGCGCCCTTGGCGGCCGGGGCCGCGTCGTCGGAGAGCTGCCGCTCGATGTCCTCGAGCTCCTCCTGCGCCTCCTCGTTCACCTTGGCGCCCTCGAGCTTGGCCTCCGGTGCCTCCTCCTCGGCCGGTCTCGCCCTCCTCCTCATGATGACGAGGAGGGCGATGATGAGCACGAGGACGACCACGAGGACGAGGATCGCCGCCAGCCCGGTGCTGATGCCGCCCTCCTCGGTCGGGACCTCCTTTTCGGCCATCGGCCCTGGCAGCTGCGACAGCGTCCTGCCCGTCGTTATCGTGGTCGCGTACTCCGATGTCGTGTAGCCCTTCGCCAGGAGCGAAACCCACACGTCAGGGCCGATTGCCGCGACCGGCAGCTCGATGTGCGCCGTGCCGGTAGCGTCGGTCGCGTTCGAGTACACGTCCCTGCCCATTGTTATCCGGACCGTGGCGCCCTCCATGACCCTCCCCTCGGAGTCCACGATGGGGCCGACGGCGAGGACGAACGTGAGGTCGAGACTGGGCCCGACCGTCACCCTCACGGTGTCCTGCGCCGTGATGCCCAGGACGTCGGTGACGTTGAGCGTCACGTCGTAGACCCCCTCGTGCGTGAACACGTGCGTCGGGGCGGGGCCGGTGAGGGTGACCGCGCCGCTCGGATTGTGGATGGTCCACACGAAGCTGGTGATGCGGACGTTGCCCTCCGAGTCGGAGCCGTCGAACCGCGCCTCGATGCCCACGTTGGTCTGGAAGTCGTCCCCCGCCCGTGCGACCGTGGGCACACGGACCAGCATGAGCGCCGAGGGCGGGGCCTCGAGGACCTTCGCCGCCGAGATGGTCGTCTGGTACTCGAGGACCTCGTAGCCGTTCTTCGTGAGCTTCAGGGTCACGGGCATGCCGATGAACGATTCCGAGAGCTCGAGGGGGGCGAACCCGTCCGCGCCCGTGGGCTTGACGAAGCTGAGGGTCGCGATCGTCAGCCGGGCCCTCACGCCCTCGACGGGGTCCCCGAGCTCGTTGAGGACGGGGCCGATGGCGAGGGTGAAGCTGCGGTCCGTGACAGGTACGACCGTGACCGTTATCGTGTCCACGTCGGTCGCCCCCAGCGAGTCGAGCACCGTCAGCGTGACCACGTACTCGCCGGCCTCCTCGAAGACGAACTCGGTCGCGGCCCCGAACAGCGTCACCCGGCCCAGCCTGTACCTGAGGGTCCAGGTGTAGTTGAGGTCCCCGTTGCCCTCCGATGTCGAGCCGTCGAGGACGACCTCCTCGGCGACGAACACCGTCCTGTCGGGCCCCGCCCTCGCGACCGTGGGCACGAACCCCTTGGGGAGGCCCGCCTGGCCGAACAGCGAGGCGTGCGAGACCTTCACGCGGAAGCAGCCGGCGTACTGCGTCCCGTAGAGCTCGACGTCGGTGGTGTTGAGCTCGAGCCCGAGCACCCAGCCCATGTCCCCGTCCAGCCTCTCCCACGCCGCGCCCGTGGCGTTCCACCAGTAGACGACGAGCGTCGACTCGTCGATGTCCTCCGCGTCGTCCCCGTCGCCATCGCCCGTCAGGTCGAGGTCCACGGCCGTGTAGTACATCGTGAGCTCCATCCCCGACAGGACGTTCCTCTCGGGGCTCACTATGTTGTCGCTGAAGTCGACCTCGATGTACCTGCCGGTCGGGTTGTAGAGCACCTCGAGCCCGCTCCCGCGCTCGAGCCTCTGGGGCGTGTCAGAGTCTGTGAACTTGGACACCTTGACGTCGAACTCGGCCATCTCATCGAGCTTCCCAGAGAGCGAGACGTCCGTGAGCTTGAGCAGGTCCACCTCCTCGAACCAGAAGCACGACCGCTCGTTCATGTACTGGTACTCGATGGTCGCGCCCGCCACGGTCGCGCGCATGCTCTTGAGCATGCCGACGACCCTGATGGCGTCGCTGGGCTGCGGGTTGGAGACCAGGACGATGGTCTGTGCGGAGGTCCATATCCCGAACCTCATCACTATGCGCAGCTCGTAGGAGGCCGTCATCCTCTCCACCAGGTCGCCGGAGTCCGCCAGCAGCGTGCGTATGAGCGCGCCCGCCGTGCCCTCGTTCCCGTCCGGGTCTCCCACGACGACGATGTACCTCGCGTTCTTGTGGGAGGCGAGGAGCTCGTCCGGCGAGACCTGGGTCACACCGACTTTGTTGCCGAGCATGGCCGCGAACACGGTCGACTGGCCGTCGGGGTCCGCGGTGACGATGACGTCCTCGGACAGGACGACCTCGTAGTCCGTGTCGAGGAGGTCCAGGACCCGGTCCCCGTCCGAGTCCCTGGACAGGGGGTTGAGGCCCAGCTCCAGCTCCCTGGCGTCGTCGAGCCCGTCCGCGTCGGTGTCGTTGCACAGGGGGTCGAGCCGGGTGCCGACCTCGAACAGGTCTCCCAGCCCGTCGTCGTCCGAGTCGCCGCTCTTGGGGTCCGTCTCGTAGAACTGCTCGTAGCCGTCGATGAGGCCGTCCCCGTCGTTGTCCGGCAGCGTCGGGCGCGTGCCGAGCTTCATCTCGAAGCTGTCGAACACGCCGTCCGTGTCCGTGTCTGGGCCCTTGGGGTCCGAGCCCGCGAGGATCTCCGCGGCGTCCTCGAGCCCGTCCCTGTCGGTGTCGTTGCTCCTGGGGTCGATGCCCAGGTTGAACTCCCTGAGGTCGTTGAGGGCGTCAGCATCGGTGTCCCCGACCAGCAGGTCGCTATTGAACGTGAGCTCTATGCCGTCCTCGAGGCCGTCAAGGTCCGAGTCGTAGTGCGTGAGGTTGGTGCCGAGGACCAGCTCGGCGAGGTCCGTCACGCCGTCCATCTCGGTGTCGGGTGAGCGCGGGTCGGTCCCGTTGTAGTACTCGTCGCCGTCGCCCACCCCGTCCCCGTCGGTGTCCGCCACGTTGGGGTCGCTGGTGACGTTGAGCATCTGGATGCCCGCGATGCCGTGGGTCGAGACGATGACGATGGTGCGCTCCATCCGCTCGAACACGTCCCCGATGCCGTCCCCGTCGGTGTCGGTGAACGGGTACCGCGGCTCGGCCTTGACGAACTCGACGCGCTGCCCGAACTTCTGCACGCGGTAGTTCGCGTTGTCCGACACGTAGAGCTCGCCCTGCATGTCGAAGGCGATGGAGATGGGCTCCTTGAACTCGCCGTCGCCGTTCCCGAGCTGGCCCAGGGTGATTATCCATCGGCCCGTGGCGTTGAACTTCTGCACGCGGTTGTTCGCGTAGTCCACCACGAACACGTCGCCGTTCTTGTCCACCGCCATGCCCCTGGGGGTGTTGAACTGGCCCGTCCCTGGGCCCCTTGACCCCCACTTGGTGATGAAGCTCCCGTTGTTGTGGAACATCTGGACCCGATTGTTCCCCTGGTCGACGAGGTATATGTGCCCGTCCGCGTCAAGGCAGATGCCGCGGGGTTTGATGAACTGGCCGTCCCCGGTGCCCGCTGCGCCGAACTGCCTCAAGTAGGCCCCCGTCTTGTCGAACACCATGACCCTGGGGATGGCGTTGTCGATCCCCTCGACGGTGACATACATGTTCCCGTCCGCGTCGAGGGCGATGCCCATCGGAGAGTCAATCTGGTACGTGCCCGTCTTCCCGTACTTCCCGAGCGTCGTGCCGTCCGGGTGGAACTTGTAGATGCCGTTGTAGTAGTCCAGCGCGTAGATGTTGCCGCTCGTGTCGGTCGTAAGGTCGAGGACGTGCCTCTGGCCCGCGAGGGGGGCGAACAGGCTGCTCGTGCCGTCAGGCTTCCACTTGACGATGTACGACAGCTCGCCCGTCGTCTCGTGATTTGTCGTGGTGTAGAGGTTCCCGCTCTTGTCCACGGTGAGGGCGTAGGGCTTGCCCGCCTCGGCCATGTAGTACCTGAACTCGAACGAGGTCTTGTAGTAGTCCTGCACGTCGTCGGGGAGGCCGTTGCCGTCGGTGTCCGATGACATCGGGTTCAGGAGGCACACGTACTCGAGGTAGTCGTCGAGCAGGTCGCCCTCGGTGTTGTTGAGCCCGGGGTTCGAGTTGATGTACCAGTCGAACTCGGTGCCGTAGTAGTCGAAGTAGATGACCCATCCCGCGTACTCGAAGTAGTCCTCGAGCCCGTCCTTGTCGGAGTCCTTGCTCAGGGGGTTGATGCGCAGCGTGACCTCCTGCTTGTCGTTGAGGCCGTCCCCGTCGGTGTCGAACTCCGTGGGGTCGGTGCCGGTGTCCAGCTCGAGCGCGTCGCCGAGGCCGTCGGAGTCGGAGTCCCACTTCCACTTGTCCGTCTCGGTCTCCTCCGTGTCGTTGAGGCCGTCCCCGTCGTGGTCGCAGGAGGTGATGCCCGTCCACTTGGCGAACTCAGCGATGGAGCCAGGCATGACATCGAAGTAGACCGTGCTCGGGTCCGTCGTGATGACGTCAGTCTTCGACTCGCGGTTGCAGTCCCAGCCGTAGAAGATGATCCACCAGCACTCGTCGTAGTAGGCCTTGTAGTCGGCCTTGAGGCAGACGGTCATGGGGAAGTTGATCATCGGCGTGCCGGGCTCGGCCCATCCGGTGGCGTTGTACTCCGTCCTCTTGTACATGTGGGGGTAGGGGCCGAACTCCTCCTTGTCCTTCGTCGTGCTCTTCCCGGTGAGGGAGCGGGAATCGGTCGGCACGGTCACCTCCACGTACGGAGTGATGTAGCTGTCGACGAGGTCGCCGTACGACCCGTCATCGGTCCTGTTGATCCATCCTATGATGTAGTCCGTGTACTCAATCCTGTCTCCCACGTCGAGGTTGTTGTCGTCCTTGTCTTTGATGTTGACGACCGTGTCGTTTATCTGCATGTCCGGCTGGGACCTGATCTTGAAGTCCGTGATGGCGTCTATTATCGCCTCCATGAGCATCTGGCTCCATCCCTTGCCCGTGATCCAGCCCACGATGGCGTCGCTGAGGGCGATGATGAGCGCGATTATCCATCCCACGACGGGTATCTGCCCTATCGCGAACAGCACGACCGCGTAGACGATCATCATGATGGAGTAGAGCACCGCGATGCCCGTGCCGACCTGCGTCCATCCGTATGCCTCGCCGATGGCGTAGAGGCAGTACAGGGCGAACCCGATCTCGATGACGAGTCCGATGATCTCCAGGGCCTTGCAGGCCTTGTTCACCGAGCCCATCCATCCGGTCTTGACGGAGTTCGCGGTCTTGAAGGAGGCCTGGAACATCTTTATCGCGCTCCCCAGGCCCGTGGGCTTGGCGAACGGCGCGAGCTTGACGAACTTCACGCACGCGTACACCGAATCGATGACCTTGAGGGCCGTGCAGAGCATGCTCAGCCCCTGGACCCCGTTCGACAGGATGTCCTTCACGGTCGGTCCGACGGCGTCGATCTCGGAGTACGTGAACGTCTGATGGTCGGGGCCGATCTGCACGATCGTCTTCTGGCCGGCGTTCCACGCCATCGTTAGGCCGATGAGGTTGATGAGGTCCTCCTGCTCCATGGCCCACGAGCGCATGCCGGTGATGACGTTCTCGAGCGGCTCCTCCTCCTCGGCGCCCTTCTGGAACCAGTTGGACTTCATGCTCTTGGCCACGATGACGGGCACCGCGGCCAGGTCCGCCACCATGTTGTCGGTCGTGAGGTGGCCGCCGCCGGACATGTTCACCATCTGGAGCGCCGAGTAGCCGTCGGACATGATGGTGACGATGGGCAGCGCGTCGCCCTCGGGCAGGGCGTCCCTCGCGGCCGGGAGGATCTCCGAGGCGAGGGACTGCATCGCGATGTCCCTGTGGTCGAACGACCTTGCCGTGTGGTTGTAGACCACGCCCTCGTCCGTCAGCCTCTGGGCCATGTCGGCGACGCTCGTGGTGGAGTTGTGCAGGTAGTTGTACGCCATCATGAGGCTCGTCGCGAGGGCGTCGTCCTGCGTGTCGGTCCAGAAGACCCCCACGTCGGTGCCGTGGCACTCCTCGAAGTAGCAGCCCGTGAGCATGAACGTGTCCGCGTAGAAGGCGAGCGTCGTCAGGGACGGCCGCGGGGCCATGTTCATCAAGGTGAACCTCCCGGCCCCGTCCACGGTCTTGCCGTCGGCAGCGACGGAGCCGTCGCCCTTGACGGTGAGGTAGAGCCCGTTGTGCGCCCTGAGCGCGTAGGTGCTCCCCGGCGTGCTCACAAGCGTGAAGGTCTCCCTCTCCTCCATCTCCATCGCGTTCGCCCTGACGACCCCGTCGGTGCCGACGGAGAGGTACATCCCGTTGTCCGCGAGCATGCCCGTGCGGTTGTTGCCCAGGTCTATCCACCGCAGCATCTGCGCGTCCCTGACATCCGTCGCGTTGACCTTCACGGGCCCGCTGTCGGCCGCCGAGAGGTGGAACCCGCTCGAGTACTTCAGGGCCTTCACGACGTTGTCGGTGTTGCCGCTGACCTTCCACTTGAGCGACAGGTCGAAGCTCAGGAACGTGCGGGTGGCGCACGTGGGGAAGTAAATCTGGGCCTTGAAGGCCACGACGTTGCCGTAGTCCCAGACGGGGAAGACGGGCATGTACACCGTGTCGCCCTGGGCCTGCAGCCCGTACAGGGCCAAGTCGTCGTCGGGCGGGAGGGTGTCGCCCGTGAGCAGGAGCAGCGGCATGATGGTGATGTCGTCGATGGAGCTGTCAAGGTCCCTCATCGTGCCCTCCTTGTCGTAGGGCCAGTCCCAGACCTGGTTGTAGAGCCTCATGTGGTCCGGGTTGCTGGGCCGGAGCTGGAAGTAGAGGTACATCGGCGCGCCTGTCGCGTTGAGGTCGAAGTGGAGGCTGGCGCTGAGGGGCGTCCTGGAGTCGGGCGACATGTCCGACCCGTCGTCGACGCCGTCCCCGTCGTTGTCCCAGTCCCACGCGTTGTGCAGCCCGTCCGCGTCGAGGTCGGTGTGGCCCCCGCGGACCTCGAACCAGTCCGCGAGCCCGTCCTTGTTGGAGTCGGGCTCGTTCGGGTCCATCCCGTTGTCGACCTCCTCCTGGTCCGGCACCTTGTCGAAGTCGGAGTCCTCGTTCTGGGGGTCCGTCCCGATGACGAGCTCCACCGTGTTCGGGAGCGAGTCCCTGTCGTCGTCGCGGTGGTCCACCGTCGCGGCCTTGAGGTCGTCGACGAGCTCCTTGAGCTCACGGAACGGCGCCGGGACCTCCTCGCGGAGGTCCTGCCCCTCGTCCGCCCCGGGGGCCTCGGCCCACTTGGCGACGGTCGCCTGGGCGGACATCGTGACCATCAGCGTCACGGATATTATCGCCAACAGCTTCCTTCTGCAGTTCATCCAACCACCCTGTCTTTTCGTAGCATCATGAGTAGCGTCAAGCGATGCCATCGCGCGGCGCGCCATGGGGCCCCCTGCACGGAGGGGGGGCCCGTCGAGGGAGGGTCCATGCCCTTGCCCCCTCAGCGGCCCCTGCGCGCACCACTTCGCCCGAGGCGAACCACGACCGCGACGAGCGCGAGGCACGCCACGGCCAGCACCGTCCCTGTCTGCGGGATGTCGGCCTTCGGGGAGGTGACCTCGAGCGTCTTTGCGTTGTCCTCGCCCACGCTCGGTCCCATCGCGAGCAGGCCGTAGTCGTCCTTGCCGTCGAAGTAGAAGGTGTGCGCGCCCTTGGCGAGCTTCGTGGTGAACGTGTACGTCGTGCCGTCCGTGGGGTCGAGGTCGAGCACGTCGGCCACCATCGCGTGCTCGACGCCGTCGAGGTAGAGCGCGATGGCCCCGCCCTCGCCGTCGGGCTCCATGTACACGACCGTGAACGTGAACTCGTCCTGTGTGTCGCCCGGGTCGGGGGTGACGCGGCCCATGGAGAGCGTGGGGGCCCTGTTCGTCGTGAGGACCTCGACGCGCAGGTGGGCCGAGGCGGTGTTGAGCGCGAGGTCAGTGACGGTGAGCGTCGCGTCGAAGACGCCCGGGTCGGGGAACACGTACTCGACCCTGTTCCCCATGAGCGTGACCGTGGCGTTGGGGATGCCGATGGCCCACGCGTAGCTGAGGATGCCCCGGTCGTCCCGCGACCGCGAGCCGTCGAGGGCGACGGTCACATCCTCCCTCACGGTGACGTCCCTGCCGGCGACGGCGATGGGGGCGACGGTGTCGAGCACGACGATGTGGTCCACGGTCAGCGCTCCGATGTTGAACACGGCGTCGACGGCCCTCGCGGCTATGACGTTCTCGCCCTCGTAGAGCTCGATGTCGGCCGAGAAGCAGCCGTCGACGCCTGCGACGGGCCTCGCCACGACGTCGGCGTCGTTGAGCAGGTCCACGCGCGAGCCCGGCTCGGCGCTACCCGAGACGGTGAGCACGAGCGAGTTCGTGAAGTCGGGGAGCGCGTCGAGCACGGGCGCGGCGGGCGCGACGGTGTCGAGCGCGACGCCCGCGGCGGGGCTCATCCGGCCCGTGTTGGAGGCATCGTCGCGCGCGCAGGCCGTGATGGTGTTCTGCCCCTCGTGCAGCGCGAGCTCCGCGAGGAACCGCCCGTCCTCGTCGACGGGGGTCGTGCCCGCCTCCTCGCCGTCCAGGTAGTAGATGAGGGTCGTTTTGGCCTCGGCAAGGCCCGCGACGAGTATGATGGGGGTGTTGGTCATCTCGGCCATCGGGTCCAGGACGGGCGGGTCGGGCATGATGGTGTCGAGCACGATGTTGATGACGTCGGTCGGCGCGCCCAGGTTCTTCACCAGGTCCATCGCCCTGGCGGTGAGGGGGTTCGGGCCCTCCTCGAGCTCGATGTCCACCGAGAACCGCCTGTCGTCACCGGATTGCGTGCTTGCGACCTGCTCGGCGCCGAGGAAGACCATGACGGTCGAGCGCGCCTCCGCGAGGCCGGACACGGTGAGCTGCGGCACGTTGGTGATGGACGGCAGGGGGTCGAGGATGGGCCGGTTGGGCGGCGTGACGTCGGGGATGTCGACCTTCAGGACCCGGGAGTCCGGGGACTCGTTGGGCACCTCGTCGATGGCGGTGACCATGAAGTAGTAGCTCGTCTCGCTCTGGAGCCCGCGGGCCAGGAACACGACGTCCCTCACGCCCCGGTCGGTCGTGACGCGGTTGAAGGGCCCCGCCGAGCCGGTGCCGGTCTCGTTGATGTAGACGTAGTAGCCCTCGAGGTCGAGGTCGGCGACAGGGTCCCACTGCAGAGTGCAGCTCGAGCCCGTGACGTTGACGGCCCTGAGGTTCTTCGGCGTCGAGGGCCGGACGCCGTCCACGTGCACGACGCTCCTGGCGGGCGTGCGCGGGCCCTCGAGGGGCACGGTGTCCCACGCCGAGACCCTGAAGTAGTACTGCCTCCCGTGCACCAGGCCATCGGAGAGCTGGTAGGACACGTCGGCCGGCCCCAGCTGCGCGAGCAGCGCCCACTCGCCCGTCATGTTCGAGTAGAGCGAGTAGCCGCTTATGTCGACCGCGGCCGGTGCCATCCAGTCCATATCGATGGAGTCCGTGTCGGGGTGGTCGTAGATACGGAAGTTCTGCGGCGCGCTGGGCGCCCAGATGTCCTCGACCGTGAACGCGAGCGTGCGCGACGCGCTCATGTCGATGTCGGGCCGGCTGTCGCTCCACACGCCGTCCACACTCGCGTAGGTGTGCACGGTGTGGAAGTGCTCGGTGGCCTCGCGCGAGTACCTGTACTCCCTGTCCAGGGCCGTGACGGGGCCGATGAGCCCGTACCGGTCCGAGACAGGGTCGTTCCCGTCGAAGTAGGGCGTCGCGTACACGGGCACGCTGTCCTGCGTGACCATCGCCTCGGCCCCCTGGAAGGGGTCTATGCCACCCTGGGCGTACACCTTGAGCCTGAGCTCGTTGGTGACCTTCAGCACCCCGCCGCCCCCCTCCGTGGGGTTCACGCCCGTGGGGTCGAACGTCGTGTTGTGCGCGGTGGCCACGACGCGTCCGGTGAGCCGGAACGCGTCTTTGCTGTTCGGGTTCCTGACGGTGCTGTGGGAGACGAGCGCGCGGTCGGAGCCGTCGAGGAGCAGCCCGTAGGCTCCCCTGGTGCCGGTGTCGATGGTGCTGAGCGTGACCGTCAGGTCGTGGGACCCCTGGGCGGAGATCCCGAAGAGGTTGTTGGTGCACCTCACGTTCTGCACCGTGACGCCGTCGGACTTGAAAACGACGATGCCGTCGCCCCCTATGACGCGGCAGTCGGCCACGAGGCCCTTGTCGCACAAGGCGACGTAGACCGCGCCCGCGTCCACGTCCCTGAGGCTCATGCTGGGCACGTTGTAGAAGTAGTAGATGGGGGAGTCGAGGATCTTGTTGCTGGTGGCGATGGTGTGGTCGTAGTGGACGTCAGAGCTGCCAATCTTGATGGCCGGGGACGCCGTCTGCTTGAAGGTGTTGGAGAGCACCTTGCCCTTCGTCGAGTTCGACAGGTGGAGCGTCACGCCGTCCAGCTTGTTGCCCTCGAAGGTGAAGTCGCGGCTGAGGTGGAACACGACCTCGCGGCCGGTCTCGAGGAGCTCGTTGTCCTTGACCAGCGTCCCCTTCACGACCTCCCTGAAGTACATCGAGTAGACCGAGCTGTTGGAGATGACGTTGCGCTCGAGGTTGTTGTTCTGGCCACGGTAGATGTAGATGCCCACGGGGTTCTTGTCCATCCTGCAGTCCTGGATGCTGTTGTAGTTGCTGTTGATGACGGCGATGGCCTCGCCCTCCTGGCCGTTCTCGAGCTTCATGCTGTAGAAGTTGCATCTCCTGACGATGTTGCTCTCCGAGATCCAGGTGACCCTGGGAGAGTAGTAGTGGTCGCGGATGGTGATGCCCCTGATGCAGTCCCTGAACGTGCAGTCCTCGATTATGGCGTTCCTGGTGCCGAAGAGGAACACGCCCTGGCGGCAGTTGATGAACGTGCATCTCTGGATGAGCATCCCGGAGATGACGCCGGGCGTGTCGCCCGTGGGGATGGTTATGATGCCCGCCGCGTTCCACAGGAAGCCCGCGTTGTGCGGGTCGTTGGGCGGGTTCATGATGTTCTGGAACGTCACGCCGATGATGTTCGTGCCGGCGGGGTACTCCCCCTTCAGGTCGTAGGTGGCTCCGACCTCCCAGGTGGCCGTCACGACGGTCCCCGGCTCGCCCACGATGGTCACGGGCTTGGTCACCTTCAGGGGCTCGTCGTAGACGCCCGCGGCCAGCTTGATGGTGTCGCCGGGCATCGCCGCCTCCAGCGCGGTGCTGACGGTGGCGAAGGCGCCGCCGGCCCCCACGGTCAGCAACGTGGGCCCGGGAGCGGCATCCTGTTGGGCAGGCTCGACCAATGCCATGGGACCCGTCGCCATTAGGACACCGACAATCACCAAAGACAGGGTCCCTCTCCAGCTGTATCCAGTACGCACCCTCCCACCACCTGGCCGTCACGCGATTGGCGTTGTTCAGTATTTATGTGTTTTCATCGCCAGCCGTGTTTTTGTCATTCGCGGACAATCGACGCGAATGTCGTGACCAGGACGTGGGCCGGACCGGCGTGGGGCGGCCCGAGGGCAAGGGCGCGGTCGACGTCGCTCCCCGGGCATGTCGGTGCGAGCCCCGAGCCGGGGGGAGGCTCTGTGGGAGGTGCCCGATTTCAAAGTGCAGGATGACCTGGCGCGACCCCAGAGGGGGAGCTCAGCCCTTCCTCGCCCGTACGCTCTTCTTTCCCGTCATCCCCTCGACCCGGACCGCGACGACGACGACCTCGTCGAGGGGCTTGCCCTCGAGCTCGGCCCACCTCTCCTCCGAGACGCCGGACTCGAGCTGCCGCATCATCAGGCGCAGCGCCTCGCGCTTGGCGCGGTCGTCGGGGAGCACCTCGGCGCGGCCGCGGAAGTGCACGCTCCTGTAGGCGTGGTCGCACTCGCCGTCGATGTAGCCCAGGTCCTCGACCACCTGCCCCCAGACGACGGGGTTGGCGCGGAGGATCTCGAGCTTCTTGCCCTCGGCCGCGCAGTGGAAGTAGAAGGTGCGCGCGCCCTCGTCGAAGCCGTAGTCGACGGTGACCAGGTAGGGCTCGCCGCCCCCGCACATGGCGAGGGTGAGCAGCCGCTGGGAGCGGATGAGCTCCAGCATCTCGGACGCGTCCCCCATGGCCTTGTCGGCGCGCCTCATGTGGTACTCTGGCATGACGGTCCCCCCTCGATGTCGGGATGGGGGGCCATGCCCCTCGGGCATAATGAAGGTGCGCGCCCGCCCTCGGAGAAACCCTTAAGGCCGATGACCGATATCCTGGGGCACTCGTCAAAGGGGACTGACAGAATGGCTGGAAAGGCGTACGCGGACTTCATAGAGCTCGTCAAGGAGTACTACGACGTGGGCTACGGCCAGGGCTGGCTGCAGTGGGACCAGGAGGTCATGATGCCCGAGGGCGGCGCGGCCGAGCGCGCAAGCCAGCTCGCGACGCTTGCGAAGGTCGCCCACGGCATGCTGACCTCGGACAGGATGGGGTCGCTGCTCAAGGAGCTGGAGGGCGCGCCGGACCTCACGCCCGAGGAGGCCGCCAACGTGCGCGAGGTCAAGTGGATGTACGACCGCGCGGTCAAGATGCCCCCCGAGCTTGTCAAGGAGCTCACCAAGCACAGCTCCCTCGCCATGCAGGCATGGCAGAAGGCGCGCAAGGCGAACAGGTACAAGGACTTCGAGCCCTTCCTGCAGCACATGATAGACCTCAAGTGCCAGCAGGCCAACGCCATCGGCTACGAGGACGTGCCCTACGACGCGCTGCTCGACGAGTACGAGCCCGGGGCGCGCAGCCGCGACGTCGTGAAGGTCTTCGACTCGCTGCAGTCGCGGCTCACCCCCATCGTGAAGGCCATCGTCGACTCCGACGTCAAGCCCGACGAGGGCATCCTCACGAAGGCGTTCCCCATAGACAAGCAGCGCGACTTCGGCAACTGGCTCGTCCGGGAGATCGGCTACGACTACAACTGCGGCCGCACCGACGTGTCGGCGCACCCCTTCACGACCGGCTCCATCCAGGACGTCCGGTTCACGACGCGCTTCCAGGAGAGGGACATCCGCCCGGCGCTGTTCGCCAACATCCACGAGGCGGGCCACGCCATCTACCAGCAGGGCATCGACCCCAAGAACTACGGCACGCCCATGGGCGACAGCGTCAGCCTCGGCATCCACGAGTCCCAGTCCCGGTTCTGGGAGAACGTCATCGGCCGCAGCAGGCCGTTCTGGCGCTGCTACTACCCGGACCTCAAGAAGGCCTTCCCGCGGCAGTTCCGCAACGTGCGGCTGCCGGACTTCTACGCGGCCATCAACCTCGTGCGGCCCTCGCTCATCCGCGTGGAGGCGGACGAGGTCACCTACAGCCTGCACATAATGCTCCGGTTCGACATCGAGCGCAAGATGGTGAACGGCGAGCTGTGCGCCAAGGACGTGCCAGAGGTCTGGAACGAGAAGATGCGGCAGTACCTCGGCATCACGCCGCCCAACGACGCGGACGGATGCATGCAGGACATCCACTGGTCCATGGGCTACCAGGGCTACTTCCCCACCTACGCGCTCGGCAACATCTACGCGGCCCAGCTGACGCACAAGATGGAGAGGTCCGTCAAGGGCTTCTGGGACCTCGTGGAGAGGGGCGAGTTCAAGCCCATCAAGGGGTGGCTCAACCGCAACATCCACAGCAAGGGCCGGCTGCTGCGCGCCGAGGACCTGATCAAGGGGCTCACGGGCGAGGGCCTCAACGCGGACCACTACATCGCCTACATCAAGTCCAAGTTCGGGCCCATCTACGACGTCAGGCTGTGAAGGCGCACGTAAGTCTTAAAACCCAGCGGCCCCATGGCCGACGGGGCGCACAGTCATGCTCTACTCGGAGCTGGCACGGTACTACGACCGCATCTACCACTGGAAGGACTACAAGGGCGACTGCGCCGTCATCGAGCGGCTCGTCTCGGCCCACAAGCGGTCCCCGGGCAACCGCCTCCTGGACATCGGCTGCGGGACGGGCGGGCACGTGGAGCTGCTGCAGGGGCGGTACGAGTGCACGGGCGTCGACCTGCAGGAGGAGATGCTCGCCATCGCGCGCGCCAAGGCCCCCAAGGCCAGGTTCGTGCAGGGCGACATGCGCTCGTTCGAGCTGCGAGAGCGGTTCGACGTCGTCATTTGCATGTTCAGCACCATCGGCTACGCCACGACCGAGCAGGAGCTCTGGTGGACCGTCTCGAACATGGCCAAACACCTCGTGCCGGGCGGCGTGGCCATCATCGAGCCCTGGCTCCTGAGGGCCGACTTCAGGCCCAACTGGATAGGCATGCACACCTACGACGGCGAGGACGCGAAGATAGCGCGCCTGAACGAGAGCCGCGTCGAGGGCGGGCTCACCATCATGGACTTCCACTACCTCATCGGCGTGCCCGGCAAGGGCGTCACCCACTTCCAGGACCGGCACGTGCTCGCCCTGTTCGACCTGGAGGTGACGCAGGCCCTGATGCGGCGCGCGGGCCTGGAGCCGTCGTTCGACCCCAAGGCCTTCGCGCTGGAACGGGGCGCGCTCGTGGGCGTGCTGACGTCCGAGTGAGCCGGCGCACGGCAGACGGGTCGCGGCTGGAGCGGGAGGGGCCCGGACCGTCGCCGCCACCGCCGCAACCACCGCCGACGCAGCCGCCGCCGCCGGCTCAGGACCCCTTCCGGCCCCCAGGCGCGTCCGCGCCCCGGCGCCGGGCCTCCGTCCGCCCCGCCGCGGCGTCCCTGGCGGGGCCAGCGGGCGCGGCGCGGCCGCCCTCGTGCGCCCGGCGGCCCACGGCCATGGGCGCGCTTCTGACCTGGTACACCTCCTCGGTCCCCCTGCGGAGGCGCGCGCGCTCGAGGGCGAGCACCACCAGGGAGACGAAGGACTCGAGCAGCCTGGCGTCCTCTACCGTCGGGAGCCCCTGGCCCGACCTCGGGCGGATGCCGAGCACGCCCAGGATGCCCGTGTGGGACCGCATCGGCACGAAGCGCAGCGTGCCGCCCGGGAGGTTGTCCGTCCCGAGGCCCGCGGCCTCCCCGTGGTCGAGCGACCACCTGGCCACGGCCATCTCCGGGACGGTGACCTCGGCACCC
>Ga0316622_100001462_pt1 | contig 15363 bp, 13 predicted proteins | sample OWC_Aug_OW2_C1_D_FD_207646 | JGI IMG/M metagenome (GOLD analysis project Ga0316622, IMG submission 207646) | Wetland soil microbial communities from Old Woman Creek delta, Ohio, United States - OWC_Aug_OW2_C1_D5_C | ecosystem: Environmental > Terrestrial > Soil > Wetlands | place: USA: Ohio... | reverse complement strand
GCGTGTCCCACCCGGCCCCTCCGGGCGCCCGCCGTCCTCCGCGGGCCTTCCCGACCTGGCTGCCGGACAAGGGGTCCCGGTCATCCTCGTGCGCAACGCCCGGGAGCACAACCTGAAGGGGGTCACGGTCGAGATCCCGCGGGGGCGCTTCACCGTGGTCACCGGGGTCTCGGGCAGCGGCAAGAGCACGCTCGCCTTCGACATCCTGTTCGCCGAGGGTCAGCGCCGTTATCTGGAGTCGTTGAACGCCTACGCGCGCCAGTTCGTAGAGCCCGCCCGGCGCCCCGAGGTGGACGCCGTGCTCGGCATCCCGCCGACCGTTGCGATCGAGCAGCGCACCAGCCGGGGCGGTCGGAAGAGCACGGTGGCGACCCTGACCGAGGTCTACCACTACCTGCGTCTACTCTTCGTCAAGCTCGGCGTCCAGCACTGCCCCGACTGCGGGGTAGCCATCGACGCGCAGAGCCCGGAGGCGGTGCTCGCCCGGGTGCAGCGCGACTACCGGGGTCGGCGGGTGGTGGTCCTCGCCCCCCTGGTCGTCGCCCGCAAGGGCCTCTATTCCGAGCTCGCCCGCTGGGCGGCCGCCCGGGGCTACGGGCACCTGCGGGTTGACGGCGTCATGACGCCCACCGAGCCCTGGCCGAGGCTCGACCGCTTCCGAGAGCACACCATCGAGCTGCCAGTCGGCGAGCTCACGGTCGGTCCCGGGGCGGAGAGCGAGCTGCGGCGGGTCCTGGGGCAGACCCTCGACCACGGCAAGGGCGTGGCCCGGGTTGCGCCGGCGTCGCCCGGCGGCGGACGCCAAGCGCCCGAGACCCTTTTCTCTACCCGGCGTGCCTGCCCCTCCTGCGGGCGAGGCTTCGCCGAGCTCGACCCCAGGCTCTTTTCCTTCAACTCCAAGCACGGCTGGTGCGAGCGCTGCTACGGCACCGGCGTGCTGCTGCCCGGCTTTGACGCCGAGCAGAGCGGCGAGGAGATCTGGTGGAACGACTGGTTCGAGGGCGAGGAGCAGGTCTGTCCGGCCTGCGAGGGCCGCCGGCTCAACCCGGTGGCGCTCGCCGTGCGCTTCGCCGGCCGCTCTATCGCCGAGCTCACGGCCCGCTCGGTCGCGCAGGCGGAGCGGGACCTGCGCGCCCTGCGTCTCACGGGCCTTGCCGCCGAGGTGGCCCGCGACGCACTCGCGGAGCTGCGCTCCCGGCTCGCCTTTTTGAAGGCGGTGGGCCTCGGCTATCTCACCCTCGACCGGGGTGCCCCCACCCTGTCGGGGGGCGAGGCCCAGCGCATCCGCCTCGCTGCCCAGCTCGGCTCCAACCTGCGCGGGGTGTGCTACGTCCTGGACGAGCCGACCATCGGGCTGCACCCCCGCGACAACCGGATGCTGCTGGAGACCCTCGCCCGGCTCGAGGGCAAGGGCAACACCGTGGTCGTGGTCGAGCACGACGAGGAGACCATTCGCCGGGCCGAGCACGTGATCGACCTCGGTCCCGCCGCCGGGGTGAACGGCGGACGCCTGGTCGCCCAGGGGACGCTGGCCGAGGTCATGGCCAGCCCCGACTCGCTCACCGGCCGGCTCCTGAGCCGCCCCCTGCGTCACCCCCTCGTGCCCCGCCGCCCCGCACTACTGGCCCAAGGCGGCTGGCTCGAGGTCCTGGACGCGAGCCTGCACAACCTCAAGGACCTCGACGTCCGCCTACCCCTGGGTCGGCTCGTCTGCGTCACGGGTGTGTCGGGCAGCGGCAAGAGCACCCTGGTAAGGGACGTGCTTTACGATGGGCTGCAGCGGCTCCTGCGCCAGCGGAAGGGGCGGGGGTCGACCGGCCGAGAGGGCGCCGCCTCGACGGCCGGCCATCGACCAGCCCGATCCGCTGCCCTCGTGGGCTGCCGAGCGATCCGCGGCTGGGAGCCGCTCGGGCGGGTGCTCGAGGTCGATCAGACCCCCATCGGCAAGACCCCTCGCTCCTGTCCGGCGACCTACGTCGGGTTGTGGGACGCGGTCCGCCGGCTCTTCGCCGAGACCCCGGAGGCCCGGCTCCGCGGCTACGGCCCCGGCCGGTTCTCCTTCAACGTCGCCGGCGGGCGGTGCGAGGCCTGCGAGGGGCAGGGCGTGCGCACCATCGAGATGAGCTTCCTGCCGGACGTCGAGGTCCGCTGCGAGGTGTGCGGGGGCGCGCGGTTCAACGCCGAGACCCTGGGCGTCCGCTACCGCGACCGAACGATCGCCGAGGTCCTCGCGATGAGCGTCGACCAGGCCGCCGAGGTGTTCAGCGCGCACCGGGGCGTGCATCACGCCCTGTGCCTCCTGCAGGACGTCGGTCTCGGCTACCTCACCCTGGGCCAGCGCAGCCCGACGCTCTCCGGCGGCGAGGCCCAGCGTATCAAGCTCGTCACCGAGCTTGCCCGTCGGGGAAAGGGGACCGGGGCCCTTTCCGGAGCAAGTACCCCTTCTGCAGTCGGGGTCCTCTCCGCGGACCAGGCGGTCAGGAAAAAGGCTCCCGTCCCCTCTTGTGGGTTGTACCTGCTCGACGAGCCCACGGTGGGCCTACACATGGCCGACGTCGAGAAGCTCCTCGGCGTGCTGCACCGCCTGGTCGACGCGGGCAACACCGTGGTCGTGATCGAGCACAACCTGGACGTCGTCGCCGAGGCCGACTGGGTCATCGACCTCGGCCCGGAGGGTGGCGAGGGCGGCGGCCGGGTGGTCGCCGAGGGTCCACCCGCGCGGGTCGCGGGCGTCCGCCGCGGCTCGCGCACCGCCGGCTTCCTGCGGGAGTTCCTCGCCGCCCGCGGCGATGCCGTCCCCATCAGCCCGTAAAGGACTCGTCGGCCTGGCGGGAGGCCGCCCCCGGGGACCCGCCAACAGGCGCCTTCCTGAGCGGCTCAGGCGTAGCTCGCCGGGTAGCGGCTCAGGTAGCTGCGGAGGTCCAGGTCGGACTTGAGGACGTGGCCGAGGACCCAGTGGCGGAGCAGGGCGGCGATCTCCGCAGGGTCGAGGGCCGGTGGCGCCGAGGCGTCGCCGGCGGGGGTGCCTGCGCGGGCGGCGATCTGGGCCTGGAGTCCCTGGACGCGCTCGAGGATGGCCTGGTGCTCGGCCTTGTGATCGACGTAACCCGGGTACATCACCTTGATCTGCAACCTCTCCTCGCGGGCGAAGTGATCGCGGGTGTAGAGCGCCAGCTGCTCGACCGCTGCCTGGATGACGTCGGCGTGCTCCTGCAGGCGCAGCGCCAGTTCGACCGTGTTGACGAGGCAGAAGAGGTAACGGTGGTCGTTGTCGATCAGCGTGTTGCCAACGCTCATCGAATCGCGCCAGACGATCGGCATGGCCACTTCCCTGCTGGATTTGCGGAGATTGTGGATGGCGAGGCGCGCCAAATCCAGGCTCCCGCCGTGTGTTATCCTCTGCCGCCTTCGCCCGTGCGGCACCGCTCGCGCCGCGCGGCCCCAACCCCCCCGACCCTGGAGGATGCCCGATGACTCCCACCTTGCCGCGCCCCCTGACCGCGCTTGCGCTGGCCGCTACGGTCCTGGTCGCCCCCCTGACGTGGGCGGCGGACCCCCCGACCCTCACCGAGAACGACGTGGTTTCCGGGACCATGACGATCGACTTCGGCACGCGCACACGGCTCGATACCACCGGCAAGCTCGCGGCCGGATCCCCGGCGGAGGGCTCCAGGGACGTGTACACGTTCGACCTGAACGTCGCAACGACCACCCAGTTCGCGGGGTCGATCGAGCGTCAGCCGCGCCTGTCGAGCTCGGTGCTCGGGCGCGAGATCCAGCCGGCGGCGCTGCAGTACAACGCCACGCTGGCCGTGCGCAATCCGTCCAACCTGCAGGAGAAGCGTACCGTTGGGAAGTGGGTCGGGGCGGTGCCGATCGATGCCCAGGGCGTCTATCTCCTCGACGGCGGTGCGGCCGCTGGCAGTCCGCTGCGGATCGCGATCGACACGGTCGGCTCGGCCCAGGGCTTCACCGACAACTTCGGCGGCCGGCTCGTCGGCAAGCCGGTGGAGAAGAAGGGACTGGTGCAGGAGGTCCGCACCTTCTCGCGCATGATCGGTGGCCGCCAGGTGAACATCCAGGTCAAGGGCAGCGACCCGATGCGCTTCGATAACGTGGCTCTGGCCGCCGGGCCTGCGCGGATCTACCCGCGCACGGTGGTCAACGGGCGGATGGACTTCGACTACGAGACCGGCAACTGGTACACCGACGGTCTGCGCTTCCGTTATACCCTGGACGGGCAGGACCGCGAGGACCTCGTGACCGGCTCGATCAAGTGGGTCGAGGACGCCAACCGCAAGCAGAACGGCAAGGGCCGTTACGAGTTCAACCTGCGCTTCAACGAGGACAAGAACCGCCCGGCGACGAGCGAGACCGCTGCCTTCGCGAAGAGCAGCAGCGAGGAGGACGCCTTCTTTGCGGTGGATACCTCGGTCCCGACCCTCACCGGCACGGTCGACTTCGTCGATACGATGGTCCCGGGTCGTGAGGCCCCGTCCGCGAGCAAGATCACCTATCACCTGAACGCGAACCGTCTCACCAAGCAGCAGGTGATGAACTTCTTTAAGCTGTGGATGCTCGCCGTCGGCCCAACCAACGACGAATAGTCCCAGAACCCATGACTCCTTCGGATGCGGTTGCGGAGCCCGACTACGATACCCCGCTCAGCGTGACGCTCACGCCGGCGGCGATCATGGACGCGGTGTTCGCCACGGCAGATCAGGTGCACACGGGGTGGGAGTCGTGCGTGGACCCCGCCCTCGTGGTGGCCGACATGACGGTCGCGGACGAGGCCGCCGGCAACTACTGTCGGCTGGTCGAGCAGTCGTACACGGAGGACGACGCGCCCGACGTGACCTGGCACGACTGGGCCGTGGAGCTGCGGCTCGGGGAGACGTTTGTCACCGCCCACTGGCGCGCCCAGGCGGGAGAGAGCCCGTCGGACTGGGACTGGTGCGCGGCCGAGGCGGAGAACGCCTTTGCCCGGGCCTGCGTGCTGCTCGGCAAGCGGGTCCGGCGCGGGCTCATCGTCGACGAGCCGCTGCGGGCACCGCGCCCGGCCCGTACGCACCACTGAGTCGGCCTCGCCGCAGCGGGCCTGCGGGCCCGCTGCGGCTTGCCTCGGCCTAGGCCAGCTGCACCGTGCTGGCCTGGGGTCCCTGCTCCCCTGACTCCTCGACGAAGCGTACCGTGGCACCTACCTGCAGCTGGGCGAAGCTGCCTTCCAGCACGCTGTGCTGGTGGAAGTACAGCAGCCGCCCGTCGGCCGACTCGATCCGCCCGTAGCCCGCCTCCGGCTCCAGCTCCACGACCCGGCCGCTCGCCGCCGGCTCGTGATGCTTGACCTCGCCGCGGCGGCGGCGGGCGTGATCCTCGATCTGGCGGCGCACGGCGTCGAAGGCGTCGCGCACCGCGACGTAGAGGTCCTCGTGGGCCTGGTGCTCGCCGGGGGCGCGGCTGGCGACGATCTCGCTGCCCGGGACGGTGACGTCGACCCGGACCTTGTACGTGTTGCCCTTGTGGTGGTGCCGGTGGCTTGCCTCGATGGCCACGCGGCAGCCCATGATGTTGGGGTGGAATCGATCGAGCCGCTCGGCGTGCTGGCGTACGCTCGCCTCGACGGCATCGGAGTGGGCGAGGTTGCGGAAGGTTACCTCCAGCGGAAGCTTCATCTCATACCCTCCCTCCGTGGTGAAGCCGTTCTATCCTAAGCATAGCGTCGCTTGGGCACCTCGTCGCTGGCACCGGGGCGGGGGGTCGCCCCGCGGGGCCGTGTGGTCCGGGACGGAGGGCAAGGCATGCAGACCGGCATTCCGTGCGAGCTCATCAGCTGGGGCCGCTTCTATGGCCTCTGCCGGCGGCTTGCCGACAAGGTCCGGGGCTCGGGATTCCGGCCCGATGCGATCGTCGCCATCGGCCGCGGCGGCTGGATGCCGGGGCGGGTGCTCTCCGACCTCCTCGGCCTGATGAACCTGACCGAGTTCAAGGTCGAGCACTACCGCGGGGCGCAGCGCGAGCCGCTCGCGCGGGTCCGTTACCCCCTGACAGCGGACCTGAGTGGGCAACGGGTCTTGCTCGTCGACGACGTCAGCGACACCGGCGACACCTACCGGGTGGCCCTGGACCATCTGCGGGCGCGCGCCGCGCGGGCCGAGGTGCGCACCGCCGCGCTGCACCACAAGGTGGTCTCGACCTTTGTGCCCGACCTCTACGCCGCACGCGTGGTGCGCTGGCGCTGGATCATCTACCCGTGGGCGGTGGTCGAGGACCTGGCGGGAATCATCGCGGTCATGGAGCCGCGGCCGCAGGGGGTGCCGGCGATCGCCGAGCGGCTCCGGGTGGAGAACGGTCTCCGGGTTCCGCCCCGGGCGCTACAGGACGCCCTGGCGCTACTCGAGGGGGCGGCCGTCGGCGCGGCATAGCTCGGTGTTGAGCGGCTGGCCGGTGGTGTCGACGTGCACCTGTCCGACCCCGGGCAGGCGGGCCAGGATGTATCCGGCCATGGCCTGGACCAACCCCTCGTTGCGGGACTCGAGGGCGAGCAACAGCCGCGCGGCGGCGATCTGGGCACGCTGATAACGGTCCGGGTGCTCGATGAACTCGGGCCCCATCTTCCATCCGGCGTCCATGTCCCGGTCCATCTTGTCGAAGAACGCCTGGCCGCCGGCCAGCGTTTCCTCGCTCACCTCGACCGGGTAGGTGCCGGCCTCAACATGGATGTCCAGCCGCATTGGTCTGCCTCCAGCGGATTCCTGTTCGGGCAATGCTACCAGAGCCTCCGCCCGCGTTGAGGGTCGGCGCGTCCGAGCGGCGCATGGGTGCCGGTCTGCGGCTCGTGATGCTCGGCATGGAGACGCCGTTCGCGCGCGCAGTGCTCGCGGGGCTCCTGGAGGCCGGCGTGCCGGTCGCCGGCCTGGTCCTGCCGACGGCGCCGCCCGTCCGCCCGGTCCTGTTCCCCGTGGAGGTGGCCGGGGTCCCGCCAACGGCCGCAGACCTCGCGCGGTCGCGGGCGGTGACAGTGGCGTGCCTGACCGCGGGCGAGGGCCTGCCCGATCTGCTCGCGGACCCCGCCCCCGACGTGATCCTCGTCGCCTGCTTCCCGCACCGACTCCCGCCGGAGGTCACCCGCTCCGCCCGGTTGGCCTGTCTGAATCTGCACCCCTCGCTGTTGCCCCGCTACCGAGGCCCTTATCCGCTCTTCTGGCAGCTGCGCGCCGGGGAGGCGGGGACGGGGGTGACCCTGCACCACCTGACCGGCCGCCTCGACGCGGGGGAGGTGGTTGCCCAGCGCGGGGTCGCGTTGCCCGATGGCGGGTCGTCCGCCGAGCTGGAGCGGCTCCTGGGCCGGGCCGGCGTGGGGCTCGCGTGTGACGCCCTCGAGGCGGCACGCCGGGGGCCGCTCCCGCGCTCGCCCCAGGACGAGGCCGAGGCCACCTACCAGCCCGCGCCGGGACCGCAGGACTTCGAGGTCCCGGACACGTGGTCGGCCCGGCGCGCTTTCAACTTCATGCGGGGCACGGCCGTGTGGGGTTATCCTTACGTCGTCCTCGCCGGCGGTCGGCGCTGGCCGGTGCGCGGGGCGCTTGGTTACCACCCGACCGGCGTGTCCGATCGACCCTGCCGGCGTGTGGGTGATCACCTCCAACTGCGATTCTCCCCCGGGTTGCTGGAGGTGGTGGCCGAGGGCGAATGCGAATGCTGATCAACGCCATCCGCGAGTTTCTGCGCCTGGAGGCGGCGAGCGGGGTCCTGCTCCTCGGCGCCGCCGCGCTCGCGCTCGTCTTCAGCAACTCCCCCCTCGCACCGCTCTACGACGCCCTCCTCGGCACCCCTGTGGAGGTGCGTGTAGGCGAGCTCTTGATCGCCAAGCCCCTTCTGCTCTGGATCAACGACGGCCTGATGGCGATCTTCTTCCTGCTCGTCGGGCTCGAGGTCAAGCGCGAGGTGCTGGAGGGAAACCTGTCGCGCCCGGCGGAGGTGGCGCTGCCGGCGTTTGCCGCCCTCGGCGGCATGGCGGTCCCGGCCCTGATCTACACCGTCATCAACCTGGGCAACCCCCTCGCCCTGCGGGGGTGGGCGATCCCGACCGCAACCGACATCGCCTTCGCCCTGGGCGTGCTGGGCCTTCTGGGGGCCCGGGTTCCAACCGCCCTCAAGGTCTTCCTGCTGACCCTCGCGATCCTGGACGACCTGGGCGCGATCGTCATCATCGCCCTGTTCTACTCCTCGACCCTCGCCCCGGCCTCCCTCGCCGTGGCCGGGATTGCGATCGCCATCCTGCTCGCCATGAGCCGCTGGCGGGTGATGAACACCGCGGCCTATGTGGTCGTGGGGCTGGTGCTCTGGGTGTCGGTCCTGAAGTCGGGGGTGCACGCGACCCTCGCGGGCGTCGTGCTCGCGCTCTTCATCCCGCTGCGGACTCCCGATGGCGGGCGCTCGCCGCTGCGCGAGCTCGAGCACGACCTCCACCCCCCGGTCGCCTACGGGATCCTCCCGGTCTTTGCCTTCTCCAACGCCGGCGTGTCGCTCGAGGGCGTGTCCTTCGCCTCGCTGCTCGAGCCGGTGCCGCTCGGGATCGCCCTGGGGCTGCTCGTCGGCAAGCAGGTCGGGGTGTTCGGCTTCTCCTGGATCGCGATCCGGATCGGGCTTGCCGCCCTGCCGCGCGGGGTGCGGTGGATCGAGCTCTACGGGGTCGCGGTGCTCTGCGGGATCGGCTTCACCATGAGCCTGTTCATCAGTGGGCTCGCCTTCGAGATGGGCGCCGGCGGCACCTACAACGCTAGTGATCGCCTCGGGATCCTCCTCGGCTCGGGCCTCTCGGCGGTAGCGGGTTACCTGATCCTGCGCCGAGTGCTCGCGCACCGACCGGCCGTGGCCAGTCAGGACGAGGAGAGGGCGTAGCTCATCACGATCCCGGCGAAGACTGCTGCGCCGAACCAGTTGTTGTTGAGGAAGGCGCGAAAGCACTGCCCGGGGTGCCGCTCGCGGACCAGGCGCTGCTGGTAGATCGCCAGCGCCGCGGCCACCACGAGGCCGCCGTAGTAGGGTGGGCCGAGGGCGGCCAGCTCGCCGACCACCAGCAGCAACGCCAGCACCGCCGCGTGCAGCCCGGCGACGATCGCGCGGTCGGCCGAGGCGAACAGGATCGCGGTCGACTTGACCCCCACGCGCAGGTCATCCTCCCGATCGACCATCGCGTAGAGGGTGTCGTAGGCCACCGCCCAGAGGACCACGATGAGCAGCAGGAGCCACGCGAGCGGAGGAGGCCAGGCACCGGTCTGGGCGGTGAAGGCCATCGGCACCGCCCAACCAAAGGCGACGCCGAGGTGCACCTGGGGCAGGTGATGGATGCGCTTCATGAACGGGTAGGTCGCGGCGAGCGCGACCGCCGGTAGCGAGAGCAGCGCCGTCCGGGTATTGGTGAGCAGGACCAGGCCGAAGGCGGCGAGGCATAACGCCACGAAGAGCACCATCGCCTCGCGCGGGGTCACCGTGCCTGCGGCCAGCGGGCGGTCTCGGGTGCGGGCGACGTGGGGGTCGAGGTCACGGTCCGCCAGGTCGTTCACGACGCACCCGGCCGATCGCATGATCACGACGCCGGCCAGGAATACGGCGAGGATGAGTGGGTCGGGGCGACCATCGGCCGCGATCCAGAGGGCCCACAAGGTCGGCCAGAGGAGGAGGAAGATCCCGATTGGCCGGTGCAGGCGCATCAGCCGCGCGTACTCGCCCCAGCGGCTCATCCCTGCGGCACCGGGTATCCCGAGAAGACCCCCGTGGTCCTCTCCCCGAGAGACGCCATCGCCGGGAGGAACACCTCGGTCACGAGCACGGGCTTACCCGCCGGGAAGAACAGCGAGCGCCGGGCCCAGAGGGCCGGCGCGCCCCGCACCAGCCCACGGGTGGCGAGGACGTGGAGGGCGTCGCTCGGGGTCAGCGACGCCACCTCGAGGGAGCCCCGGCTCGCCCTCCGCGGCGCGAACAGCACCGAGGTGAGGGGGCGCGTCCTCAGGCGCGCGAGCCGCTGGTTGCCACCGTGCAGGCTACGCGGCGGGAAGACGCTGCGGGCGAACACGACCGGCCGCGTCCCGCAGCGCAGGTACACCTCCCGGATGAGGGCGGTCCGTCCGGACGGCAGGCCGAGGGCCCGGTGCTCGTCCGCGAACGGTCGCCCCCAGCTCGATCCGAGGAGCTCGAGGGAGAATCGGTCATGGCAGTGCGCGACGAGGCGGCGGGTGAGGGAGCCCTCCTCCCGGAGCCAGGGCTGGAGGTAGAGCGGGATGTGGAGGCCCACCAGCTGTCGCAGCGACTGCCATCGCGGGGTGCGCGTGCGCATGGGCGGCGAGTGGGCCGGCTCGACGGTGGCGTGCGGGTCTCGCGTGGCGGCGCTGAAGGGTCCTTCGGGCGCGGTGGCGTCAGGGCCCAGGCGCCAGGGCCTCGGACCGGTCGATAGTCTACCCGATCGCCAGCCCCACGGCGGTAACGGTCACCGCTGTCGTGGCGGCCCGCCCGTGCCACGCCAGCCTAGACCTCACCGCAGTCGACCCGCTCGCCGGCCCAGCGCCGCACCAGGGCCGTTGCCCGCGCGGGATCGCCCGCCAGGAGCTCGCGGGCCCCGGCGGCCACTGCCGGGAGCAGCGCCTGATCGCGCAGGGGGTCGGCGACCCGCAGGCGCAGCGCGCCGGTCTGGCGCGTGCCCAGGACTTCGCCCGGTCCCCGCAGGCGGAGGTCCTCCTCGGCGATGGCGAAGCCGTCCTGGCGCTCCCGCAGGACCGCCAGGCGGCGCCGGGCTGTGTCCGAGAGAGGGGGGTGATAGAGGAGCACGCAGGTGCTCGGCGCGCTCCCCCGTCCGACCCGGCCGCGCAGCTGGTGGAGCTGGGCGAGGCCCAGGCGCTCGGCATTCTCGACCACAATGAGGCTCGCCCCGGGGACGTCGACGCCGACCTCGATGACCGTGGTGGCGACCAGGAGCTGGGTCTCCGCGCGCAGAAACGCGGCCATCGCCGCCTCCTTCTCCGCCGGGCGCAGCCGGCCGTGCACGAGGCCGACGCCCACGGCCGGCAGGCTCGCCTGGAGGCGCGCGGCGGTGGCGGCCGCCGCCTCGGCCTCGAGGGCCTCCGACTGGTCGATGAGGGTGCACACCCAGTACGCCTGCCTTCCCCCCCGACAGGCCCGGTCCACGCGGTCGAGGACCTCGTCGCGGCGGGAGTCGGGCACCACCACGGTGGTCACCGGCTGGCGCCCAGGGGGCAGCTCGGTCAGCACGGAGAGGTCGAGGTCGGCGTACGCGGTCATGGCCAGGGTCCGCGGGATCGGGGTCGCGGTCATGATCAACTGGTGCGGGTAGCGGCCGTCCCGGGCGCCCTTCTCGCGCAGGGCGAGGCGCTGATGGACGCCGAAGCGGTGCTGCTCGTCGACGATGACGAGCCCGAGGTCGGCAAAGCGGACCTCCTGCTGGAAGAGGGCATGGGTGCCCACCGCCAGCGAAGCGACCCGGCCCGAGACCCGGGCCAGAGCTTCCTCGCGCTCGCGGGTCCCCAGGCGGCCGGCGAGCCAGGCGACCTCGATGCCGAGGGGCGCGAACCAGCGCCGCAGGGTCCGCAGGTGCTGCTCGGCGAGGATCTCGGTGGGAGCCATGACCGCGACCTGGTAGCCCGCCTCGATCGCCTGGGCGGCGGCGAGCGCCGCCACCACCGTCTTCCCCGACCCGACATCGCCCTGGAGCAGGCGCAGCATGGGCCGGGACGCCCGCAGGTCCGCGGTGATCTCGGCGGCGACCTGCTGTTGGGAGGCGGTCAGGGCGAAGGGCAGGGCGGAGCGCAGGCGCTCGGCGAGCGCCCCGCTGCCGAGGAGCGGCGGGGCCGGGTGCTCGCGGACCCTCGCGCGCAGGGCGCGCAGGCTCAGGTACTGGGCGAGGAGCTCCTCGTAGGCGAGCCGACGCAGGGCCGGGTGGGTCCCGTCTGCCAGGTCGGCGAGGGCCACCTCGGGGGACGGACGGTGAGCCAGGCGCAGGGCCTCGGCGAGGGGCGGCAGGCCGAGCCTGCGCAGCAGCCCCGCGGGGAGGAGGTCCAGGTCCCCTGCATCGTCGAGCAAGGCCAGTGCCTCCCGGGTCAGCCGGCGCAGGGTCGGCTGGGCGAGCCCCTCGGTCACCGGGTAGACGGGGGTGAGACTGGTCTCCAGCGGCTCGCCCCCGGTCCCCGCGACCAACCGGAGCTCGGGGTGCACCATCTCCAGCCCCGCCGCCCCGGCGCGGACCTCCCCGAAGCAACGCACGTGGGCGCCGGGCGAGAGCTGGCCCTGTTGGGCCGCCCCGAAGTGGAACAGGCGCAGGGTCAGCGTCCCGCTGCCGTCCGTGAGACGGACCACCAGCGACCGGCGCCGCCCGAACTGCACCGCGGCGCGCTCGACCATCCCCTCGACCAGGACGCTCGCCCCGGGGCGGAGGGTCGCGATCGGCCACAGCCGGGTCCGGTCCTCGTAGCGCAGTGGCAGGTGCAGGAGCAGGTCGAAGACCGTGCCCAGACCGAGCCGGCCGAGGTGTGCGGCGAGCCTCGGCCCGACGCCCCGGAGCGCGGTCAGCGACCTCTCGCTGAGCCCCGGGCTGGCCGGCGCCGTGCTCGCCCCGCCGCTGGCCGGCCCCGGTGCGGCCCTCGCGCGGTCGCCGGGCAAGGTCCGCCTAGGCCTGGCCCAGGACCAGGATGGCGTCGACCTCGACCAGGGCGCCCCGTGGCAGGGCGGCGACCCCGACCGCCGCCCGCGCCGGGTAGGGTGGCTGGAAGTACTCCGCCATGACCTCGTTGACCACCGGGAAGTGGGCGAGGTCGGTGAGGAAGACGGTGAGCTTGGTGGCGTCGCCGAGGCCGGCCCCGGCCGCCTCGGCGACCGCGCGCAGGTTGCGGAAGACCTGCTGTGCCTGGGTGCGCACGTCCAGCGCGACGAGCTCCATGCTCTTCGGGTCGAGCCCGATCTGGCCGGCGAGGTACACGGTGTCGCCCACCCGCACCGCCTGGGAGTAGGTGCCGATGGCGCGCGGTGCGGCGTCGGTGCTGACGTAGGTTCTCTTCACGTCCGGGTCCTCACGCCGCCCCGTCACCCGCGGGTGCGGACGATGCGGCTCACCTGGCGGATCCCACGCACGCGGCGGAGCACGCGGGCCAGGTGGTGGCGGTCGGTCACGTCGATCACGAAGGTCATGGAGGTGTACAGGCCGTCGCGGTCGGCGATGTTCACGTTCTCGATGTTGGCCCCCTCGTCGGCGATGGCCGCGGCCACGGTCGCGAGCACCCCCCGCTGATCGGCCACGTCGACCCGGATCTCCACGGCGTAGTCACCGCGCACGCCCGGCTCCCACGCGACCTCGACGAGCTTCTCGGGCCGGTCCGGGCGCTCGAGGACGTTCTTGCACCACTGGGTGTGGATGACGAGCCCGCGCCCGGAGGTGACGAAACCCTGGATGGGGTCTCCCGGGATCGGGCGGCAGCAGCGGCCGAAGCTCACCACCATGCCCTCGGTCCCGCGAATGGCGAGGGGCCGGCCGTTACGGCGGGGCTCGCCGCCGGCCGTCGCGAGCCGTTCGTCCTCCGCCGCCGGCGACAGCCGCCGCGCAACGAGGGTCGCGATCCGGTTGCCGAGGCCGATGTCGGCGAGCAACTCCTCGAGACCCGTCAGGTTCATCTCCCGCAAGGTCGTGCGCAGGCGGGTCTCCGGGAGCTCCTCGAGGAGCATGGACTCGGCCGCGAGCGCGTTCTTGAGCAGGCGGCGGCCGAGCTCGATTGCCTCGTCGCGCTGCAGGCGCTTGAGGGCCGCGCGGATGTTCGCGCGGGCCTTGCCGGTCACGACGAAGTTGAGCCAGTTCGGATTGGGTCGCCCCCAGGGGGCGGTGACGACCTCGACGGTCTGGCCGGTGACGAGCGCGGTGCTGAGCGGGGTATAGCGCCGCTCGACCTTGGCGGCGACGCAGGTATTGCCGACGTCAGTGTGCACGGCGTAGGCGAAATCCACTGGCGTGGCCCCCCGCGGCAGACGGCGGATGTCACCCTTCGGGGTGAAGACGTAGACCTCGTCGGGGAAGAGGTCGACCTTGACGTTCTCGATGAACTCGATCGAGTTACCGGCGTCGCGCTGCAGCTCGAGGAGCTCCCGCAGCCACTCGCGGGCGCGCTTGTGGGCGCTGGCCGCGCCGGTTCCCTCGTCGCCGTCCTTGTACAGCCAGTGGGCCGCGATCCCCTTCTCCGCGACCTCGTGCATCTCGCGCGTGCGGATCTGGACCTCGATGGGGACGCCGAACGGGCCGAAGAGGACGGTGTGCAGCGACTGGTAGCCGTTCGCCTTGGGGATCGCGATGTAGTCCTTGAAGCGGCCGGGGACAGGCTTGTAGAGGTTGTGCACCGCGCCGAGGATGCGGTAGCAGCTATCGACGGTGTCGGTCACGATGCGAAAGGCGTAGACGTCCAGCACCTCGGAGAACGACGCGCCCTTGCCCCGCATCTTGCGGTACAGGCTGTAGACGTGCTTCTCGCGCCCGAACACCTCGCCCGTGAGGCCCTCCTGACGCAGCCGGCGCCGGACCGCGAGCTCGATGCGCTGGACGACCTCCTTGCGGTGACCGCGGGCGCGGCGCACCTCCGCGGCGAGGACCCGGTGGCGCAGCGGGTAAAGGGCGGCGAAGCCCAGGTCTTCGAGCTCGTGACGCAGGTGGTTGATGCCGAGCCGGCTCGCGATCGGGGCGTAGATTTCGAGAGTCTCGCGCGCGATCGCCCGCCGCTTGTCGGCGTGCAGGGCGTCGAGCGTGCGCATGTTGTGCAGGCGGTCCGCGAGCTTGACCAGGATGACCCGGATGTCTTGGGTCATCGCGAGCAGCATCTTGCGGTAGTTTTCCGCCTGGGCCTCGGCCCGGTTCTCGAAGGTGATCTGGGTGAGCTTGCTCACCCCGTCGACGAGCTCCGCCACCTCGGGGCCGAACTCGCGGGCGACGTCGGCCTTGGTGAGCGGGGTGTCCTCGATGACGTCGTGGAGCAGGGCGGCGATGACGGTCTGGCTGTCCAGACGCATCTCCGCGAGGATGCGTGCCACCTCGACCGGGTGGAAGACGTACGGCTCGCCAGTGGCGCGCTGCTGGCCGTCGTGCGCCTCGGCCGAGATCAGGTAGGCGCGGTAGACCTCCCGTACCTGATGGGGCTCGAGATAGCTCTCGAGGACCTCGAGGAGGTCGCTGATGAAGAACGCGGGCGAAACGGGGACCGCCTGTTGCATACGCGACTTCGTGACCTGCCACCGGGCGCCCTGCGTCCGACCGCCGCCCCCGCTGTCCGGACGACGGCCATGCCGGCGTGGCGGCTAGGGGCTCGCGCCCTCCACCAGCTC
>Ga0316622_100001460_pt1 | contig 15370 bp, 18 predicted proteins | sample OWC_Aug_OW2_C1_D_FD_207646 | JGI IMG/M metagenome (GOLD analysis project Ga0316622, IMG submission 207646) | Wetland soil microbial communities from Old Woman Creek delta, Ohio, United States - OWC_Aug_OW2_C1_D5_C | ecosystem: Environmental > Terrestrial > Soil > Wetlands | place: USA: Ohio... | reverse complement strand
TGCACGGCACCCTCCTCCCGCTCCTGCAGAGCCCGGAATTCCTCACCCTCGCGGGCACGGGGCTCACCCTGGCGCTGGTGCTCCCGGCCCTGAGCCCACTCCCCGCCTCGCTGCTCGCGCTGGTCGCGATGGTCCCGGCGGTTTACCTCGGCTACGCCCGGCCCAACGCCACCGCGCTGGTGCCGATGGAGTACTCGCTCCTCACCATCCTCATCCTCTTTGCATTCAAGGTCCTGGTGAGCTACCTCCTGGAGACCCGTGACCGCGAGCGGCTCACCGCCCGCTTCGGTCAGTACGTCCCCCCCCACCTGGCCCAGGCGCTGTCCGAGGATCCGGAGGCCTTCTCCATGGACGGTGAGGCCCGCGAGATGACGGTGATGTTCGCGGACATTCGCAACTTCACGGCCATGGCCGAACGCCTGGACCCCAGGCAACTGGTACAGATCCTGAACGCCGTCTTCACCCCGCTGACCGAGGTCGTTCACCGTAACCGCGGCACCATCGACAAGTACATCGGGGACGCGGTGATGGCCTTCTGGGGCGCCCCTCTGCGGGATCCGGACCATGCCCAGCACGCGGTCCTGGCAGCCATCGAGATGCAGACAGTGCTCGGCGCGCTGCAGGCCGACCTCCGAGGCCGCGGCTGGCCGGATATCGAGGTCGGGATCGGCGTCAACGCCGGCACCATGAGCGTCGGCAACATGGGCTCGCGTTATCGCGTCGCCTACACGGTGGTAGGGGATGCCGTGAATCTGGCCGCCCGGGTCCAGGCGCTGACCCGCGACCTCCGAGCCGACATCCTGGTGACCGAGGCGGTTCGCCAGCGCACCCCTGGGCTGGTGTACCGGGAGGTCGGGACGCTTCGAGTTCGCGGCAAGGCCGACGGATTCCGCCTCCACCAGCCCGTGTGCCGTCAGGATGCGCTTACGCCGGCGCTCTCGGCATGGCTCGACGAGCACGCCCAGGCGCTGGCGAGCTATTACGCCCGGCGCTGGGACGAGGCGACGACCCGCTTCGGCCGCCTCTGGGCCCGTCACCCGGAGGATCGGCTCTACGGGATTTACCTCAACAATATCCTGACCTTTACCAAGGGCCCGACCCCGCACGGCTGGTCCGGAGAGCTCGACCCGGACGCACCCGAGGGCTTCGGTCTTGCGCCGCCCCGGCGCGTGTCCGCCTGAGGTCAAGCGGCCGCGGATAGACCGGATCGCGCTCCGCCCTCGTGCCCCGCCCGCGAGGGTACGAGACCACTCACGGGAAAACCGTCACGATGCGGGCCGGTCGGCGCCGCCGAGTCGTTGGTAGAGTCCGCCAGTGAAGGCTCGCCCCTGGCCGGCGTGGACCCGCGATCGATGGGCTGATCGCCGGCCACAGTGTGATGGACTTGTCAGTTTTTCAACGGTCTGTCGATTTCTCGACAGTTTTTGCCTCCAGATCCTTCAGCTTTCCGTCCAGAAACCGGACCTCATGCGGGTCGGTGACCCGGCCGGACTCGAGCAGACCGCCGATGAGGACCCGGGCGGCCTCGAGCTCCCCCAGCTCCTCGAGCACGAGGATGCTCATGTCCCGGGCCCAGTTCGGCACGCCGGGCCCGGTGGCCCGCTCGGTGATGGCGCGGGCGTACCGGAGGGCGAGCGGCAGGTCGTTCAGGCGGTGCCTGGCCATGATCGCCGCATGAGCGAGCCAGGGCCAGCGCCGGTCGGGATCCTCCAGGAACCTCTCGTAGACGAACTCCAGCATCGACCGCTGCTTGTCGGCGACCGGCACCTCCCCATAGAGCCGGCTCGCCGCGAGGAGCGGGTATTGACCGCGGGGATCGAGTGCGAGGATGCGCGCGAGCCAGCCCTGTACGCGCCCGTAGTCGAGATCCCGGAACGGGATGCTGATCCCGGGCTGGTTGTCGAAGGCCTGCAGCCAGATCATCAGGCCCCTGGCCAGCGGCACCGGGTCGCCGAGGCTCGCCACCCGCAGTATTGCCTCGGTCGGCGGCGCCGGCAGGGCCTCGGCCCGGGCCGTTGGCCCCGGTCGCCAGGCGTGCCAGGCCAGTTGCGCCGCCAGCCCGGCGGCGAGCAGGAGCAACCCCGCCAGCGGCACGTCGCGGATCGGCCGCTCGCGCGTCATGATCGAATAGCCACGGATTGACACGGACTACCGGGGTTTTTCGTACGGTCCTCCAGCGGGTCACCCGCGCCATCGGAGGCCAACGGGGCGCCCTTCGCGGCTGAAGCCGCTCCTATCCCCCGGCAGGCCGTGCCCATAGGGCTCCCATCAGCATTACGCGGCGCCACGCCCGGATCTCCTGTCCGTGTCAATCCGTGGCCATCAAAGATTCTTCCGGTACAGATCAAAGAGTCCAGCGCCGACGAGGAGGGTCACGTAGACGGCGGTCTGCGCGAGCAGCGGGGCGAGTGCCGCCCAGTCGCCCGTCCCGTAGACGAGCCATTCGCTCGGTGCGAACCGGTAGAGGTCCGGTACCAGGAAGGCGAGGCCGTCGACCAGCCACTCGATGGCCTTCGAGGAGAACGCCTGCGGATCGACGAGCGGGCCCTGACTCATGAGCTGGATTGCACCCATGCCTCGCGACAGGACGTAGAAGGCGAGGACCACGGACAGGGCGACCGTCACCTGGCTGAAGGTGAACAGGGCCAGCAGGCTGGCGGCGCCAACGATGAGGAGCTCGGCCAGGAGTGAGGCCGACCAGAGCAGCACCTGGAGCGGGTTTGCGTACAGGAGGAGCAGGGCCCCGAAGAGCAACGCCGCGAACGCCGCGAACGCCGCGAAGCCCGTGAGCTTCCCCAGATAGTAGGCGGCGCGCGGCAGCGGCAGGGACAGGTAAAGCTCGACCACCTTGTCATTGAACTCTCGCACCACGCTGGTGATGACGAAGAGGCACGTCACCACCACCCCGGCCAGCCGGAGCACGGCGGCCAGGATCGAGGCCTGCACCTGGCGGGTCTCGGTGACCGCGAGCGCCCCGAGCAGCTCCGCGAGGCCGAAGCCGGCGAGGAGGACGAGCGCGACCAGCCACAGGAGTCGGCCGCGAAGGGCCTCGAGTACGGTGAGGCCCGCAATGGCGCGGACCTGTCGGGCAGCGGTCACGGCACGATGCATTCGATGCGACGGGGGCTATTAACCCGGCCCAAAATTACCCCACATCCCGTCATTCCGGCGCGTCACCCCGGTGAAAACCGGGGCGGGATCCAGGCAGGATGCGGCTTCCTGGACAGCGGCCCCCCTATCGCGGTACGCGGCATGCGTCACCGGCGTGACGGGAATTCACGGACCGGGTCGATAATATAGCATTGGCACCCTGAGGTTCCGGTCTCGAATGTCACTCGTCAGACTCGCCCGCCTGCACGAGCACTGGCTCCTCGCGGCCATGCTACCCCCGCTGCACGGCGCCATCTGGGGCGACTTCGGCAGCCCGCTGTCTCGCTCGCTCATGCTCGCGCACCTCGGGCTGTTCCTCCTCTGGCAGCCCCTGCGGCGCAGCGACGAGCGACTCGACCCCAAGAGCGGCGCGGCCTTCATCGTCTGCACGGTGGCGTTCGTCGTCTGGCTCAACTGGTGGTTCGTGTTCATCTGGATCCTGATCCTCATCGGGCTGATCGGCGGCCGGGTCTTCGTGGATCGGCGCGAGCGGCTCGCCTACGGCGTGACGCTTCTCATCCTGATGAGCGAGCTCGTGATCGGCGCCACCGCCCGCATGTTCTCGGTGCCGATCCCGCGGGAGGTGGAGGGCCCGTTCGGCGCCGGGCTCCTGGTGGCCCCGCTCCTGCTCCTGCTCATGCCGTTCCGCAAACCGCTTGTCGACCGCCCGGTCGACCTGCTGCACGGTCTCACGGCCGCCACCCTGACCGGCCTCCTCGCCCTGGGCAGCCTGCTGGTGATGTATCGCAGCGGTGAGCCGTACATCGTGGCGGTTCTACAGACCCTTCTCGGCATCGCCGCGTTCCTCTTCGCCATGGGCTGGCTCCTGAACCCGCACCCCGGCTTCAGCGGGTTGGGCCAGCTATGGGCGCGGTATCTCCTGAACGTCGGTACGCCCTTCGAGCAGTGGCTGGGCGGTCTCGCCCGCGCCGCCCGCCAGCACTCCGAGCCAGACCCCTTCCTCGATGCGGCGATGACCCAGCTCGCCAGCCTGCCCTGGGTCGAAGGGGTGGCCTGGGAGGCGGCCACTGGCCACGGGCAGACGGGCCGCGAAACACCGTATCCGACCTCGGTACCCGGTGAGGAGATCAGCGTCACCCTCTACACCCGACGTTCCCCCGGCACCGCGCTGATCCTGCACGGCAAGCTCCTGGTGCAGGTCATCGCCTACTTTCACGCCGCCAAGCGGGCCGAGAGGGCCCTCGCCCGCCAGGCGCACCTGCAGGCGATCTACGAGACCGGCGCGCGGGTCACCCACGACATCAAGAACCTGCTCCAGTCGCTCCACATGATGGGCACGATCCTTCAGGACACCGACCCGCGGCGGGCCGGGGAGGCTCAGGCGCTGGTCCGGCGCCAGCTTCCTCACCTGACCCACCGCCTCCAACTGGCGCTCGACAAGCTGCGCTCGCCCGGCGAGGTTGACAGCTCGGTCGAGATGGGAAGCCTCCGGACCTGGTGGAAGGAGCTGGCCGACCGCCACGCCGCTGACGGCATCGACCTGGAGGGCGAGGTCTCGAGCGACCGAGATGTCCCGATCGAGTTCCTGGACAGCGTCGCCGAGAACCTGATCGAGAACGCCCGTGCCAAGCGCCAGACCGAGCCGGGGATCGGCGTCCGGATCGTCCTCGCGGACAGCGGCGCGGGGCTGCGTCTCACCGTCTGCGACACAGGCTCGCCGGTGCCGGCACGCGTGTCGGCCTCGCTGTTCAGGGAACCCGTCGACTCGAGGACTGGCCTGGGGATCGGCCTCTACCAGGCCGCCCGCCAGGCCGAGTCCCTCGGCTACCACCTGACCCTCGCGCGCAACGAGCCGGGGCGGGTGTGCTTCGAGCTGGGCTCGGCCTGAGCGGGAAGGACACCTCACGGAAGCTGCCCGGCGCTGACGAGCCGGCCAAGAAGAATGTGGGGCGAGATCCACGCCACCAGGTCGTCGAACTCGCAGAGCGGGGCAGCCGCCGAGTTGTCCTGGCAACCGGGGGCCCCGGGCGTCCGGTCCCGCGCGAGGAAGAAGGCATCGCGGTCGAGGTTGCGGCGCTCGTCCTCCCACGGTGCCGTCCCGGGCGCCACGGGGCGACCGGCCACGTCGATTGCGCCAAGCCCGTTGGGCCCGAGCGAAACGACCAGGACCGGAAGCTCGCGCGCCAGCGTGCGCTCGGTGCGGGTCTGCAGGTCTCGCGTTGCGACAGCGATGTCACCGGCATCGCCTAGCTCGAGGGTACAGGGGTTTTTTCCCGTCGCCCTCAAGCAGGGCACCGCCGACGGGTCGCCGGCACGGCGGGTGAATTCACGGCTCACGCGGTAGCGGAGCCGGCGGCCCCAGGCATCCCCGGGGGCCACCCCGAGGGTGGCCCAGGGCACCCAACCCTCGTAGTCCCCTGCCCGGCAGCCGTCCGCCGGGACATCGAGACCGTCGACACGCGCGTCGGCAAGGCCGTCACCGTCGCCGAGCCGGTCGGGACACGGTAGGTGACCGTGAGCGACGGCATAACCGAGGAGCGCCTCTCGGACATCGTCCAGGATCCGGCGCGTCTCCGCGACCTGTCGGACGTCCCACTGGACCGCGAGCGGCGTCAGTAGACCGCCGAAGAGAAGCGAGAGGATGACCACCGCGACCGCAAGCTCGATGAGCGAAAAGCCGCGGTCCGCTGCACCCGCAGTCTCACCGCCCCGCGCGCCTTCGCGCCTTCCGTGGTCCATCTTCGCCCCCCGGTGGCTGGCTCATCCCCCGGGGGGGTCGAGGGTGCGCAGCCGGTCGTTGAAGTCCCCCGCCCGTCGGTCCAGGACGAAGTGGTCGTCACCGTCCGCGTTACCGGACTCGAAGCGGCTGCAGAGAGCATCGGGTAGACAGGCGTTCGGGGAGCCGAGCCCCCCACCCATGCCCGGAAGGAAGGCACCCCCCAAGAGGGCGAGCACACGGACATCCTGGCGCAGGACGGCCCCGGCCCGGTTGGTGAGCGTGAGGCAATCCACGCCCGGCGCGCACGGAGTCGGCCCCCGCAGGCCGGGTACGTGGGCCGGTGCAACGGCCAGGTAGACGTAGCGGTACCACGCGTTGGCGGCATACCACTCGGGCAGCACGGGGTAGAGGCGGATCCCCGAGACCCCGATCGTCGCATCGGCACCGACGGCGCCGGTGACGGTGCTGGGGGCACCGACCAGCAGCTCCCCGGAGCCGACGAGGCGTCCGTTCCCGTCGTAGTCGGTTACACCGATGGCCGGTCCGCGCTGATCGGGCAGCGCGCCGTCCTGGAGAGCGACCGTCCGGGTCGCGTGGCCTCCCGCCGAGGGGGGTGTGACGGATGGAGTCCCCCGAAAGCTCAGGTCGAAGTCCCAGACGCGACGCGCGACACCCGCCGGGAGCCGGCACGGCCCCGCGGCCGCCGCGCAGCGCGCCTGCGCCCAGCCCCGGCAGCTGGCGGTTTCGAGGTCCGACCAGACACAGCGACCGTCGCCGTCGGAAAGGCCGACGTGCCTCGCCGAGCCGGAGGTCAGATCCTCCGGAGCGACGGTGTTGCCCGCGATCCGCGACAGGCGGACCGCGGCCCCACGGACGGTCCAGCCCTCCACGGTGAAGGATGTCCGAAACTCCCCCCGCGGAACGTGGAACGGGAGAAGGCCCTTCCGGGACAGGGGCAGGTCCAGGAAGTCGGGGCTGCGGGCATCGGCGAAGGAGGCGAGCCAGGGGTAGTCACCGCCGTGTCCCGCGTCGGTCCATCGCCGGTACGTGTGCAAGGCCGCCGCGACCTCCGAGAGGACCCGCTCCTCCACGGCGGCCAGCAGGTCGGCCCGGGTCAGGGCGACGACGCGGTCGTTGACGCCCGGGCCCGAGCTTACGAACCGGGTCGTGCCGAGCAAGGCGTTGGAGTCCTCGAGCCGGTTCACGGCCGCCGCCTCGGCGTCGGCCGTGGCCTCGCGGACTTGCTCTCCGACGGCCGCGCCCGGTGCAGCGACGACCGCGACGACGTCGGTCCGTCCGTCCAGCGCCAGCTCCCCTGCCGTGTCGCTGTTGAGTGTCGCCGGGCCGCCGGCCCGAAAGGTCTCCGACACCGCATACCAGAGTCTCTCACCGGAGCCGTCCCGCATCTCCGGCAGGCGCAGGGTGTACCAGGGCAGCCACCCGCACAGCGTCCGGCAGCGCCCGCCGACATAGTCCTGCCCGGGCATGCTCCTGCCGTCCCCGTTGAAGTCCGGACACGGCAGCTCGCCGGGTCGGTTCGGATCGGACGCGGCGTAGCCGACGAGGGCCGCCCTGGCCTCGGCGAGGGCCGACGCCGTCCGCCTCTCGGCGGCCTGTCGGAGCGCCACGGGCTGAAGCTGGGCCGCCAGCGCCCCCACAGCGATGACAACGCCCAGGGCGAGGAGCGGCAGGAGCGCCGTTCCGCGCTCGCCTGACCACCCGCGCGGCACTCGTCGCGCGGCGGCGGCGCGAGAAGCCGTGGCGCCGGCGAGACACGCCGTTTCGGAAATTCGCACTGGCGCTCCGTCCCTGAAGCGACCCGCCCGTCCTCTCCCGCTCGGGTAGCGGGGGCCTCCCCATCGCCTGGCCCTCGCCCGAGGGCGACGACTCGTCTCAGGCTCCGGAGCCGGGTAGTCGGCCCGGTCTTCGAGAAAGGCTAGCCGCCGTCCCGGACAGGGTCACTCGTCGGAACGCTACGGTCCTGTAGGCATCTTGTGATCCCGGCAACGGCGGGGGGACCGCCCCTCCGCGACGGCACCGGCCGGGATGCTATGGCAGTCTCAGCGAGCCGACGAGTCGGTTCGCTTCTCGGCGGCACGGATGACCCGACCCGGGGCCTCACGGCGGGGATAGTCGGGTATAGCCCGCCCCGTCAGGGCCCAGGCGTCGAGCGCAAGCTGCCACACCATCGCGAGCCGCTCTTCCGCCGTGGAGGCCGATGGCGCGGCGGCCGTGGACTGCTCGGCGAGGGTGCGTGCGGGGGAGGAGATCATCCTCGCAAAGGGTGGCAAACCGTACGCCAAGCTCGTCCCCCTCGACATGGGGGAAGAGCGCCGCCCGGGCCTGGTCCAGGGGCGCCTTACGGAGGCGTTCTTCGAGCCGCCGCCACCCCAGGAGCTGGAGGCCTGGGAGCGGTGAGGATATTGCTCGACACGCACGCTCTGCTCTGGTGGCTGTTCGACGACCCGAAGCTCTCCGCTCGCGCACGGGACTGCATCCGCTCGCCGGCGAGTGACGTGTACGTGAGCAGCGCCAGCGCCTGGGAGGTCGCGACCAAGCTCCGGCTCGGCAAGCTTCCCGAAGCCCGAGAAGCGGCGGAGCAACTGCCGGCACTCATCCGCAGGGCGCGATTCACACCCCTGCCGATCACCCTGGAGCATGCCCACCGGGCTGGCAACCTGCCCGCGGCGCACCGCGACCCCTTCGACCGCATGCTGGCGGCCCAAGCGAGCCTGGAAGGGCTAAGCCTCGTCACGCTTGACCCCGCATTCGCGCTCTTCGACGTGCAGACCTTGTGGTGAGGTCGAGGCCCGCGACGGACGCGGGAATCGTCGGAGCCGACGACCGGACTTATCCCCGCTTCCCTGCCTCGTCCTCGCTGGCGGAGATGGCGTAGAGCAGGATGTTGGCATCAAGGAAGACGTGTGCGCCTGTGCCGCATTCGGCGCCGCGCGGGCGGGTTGACTGGATCCGGCTCGCCACCTAACCTACGCATCGGTCTATTTGCTGTATGTGCGAGGAGATCATGCCGCAGCTGCACCTGTACGTCTCAGACAAGTTGGCGGCTCGCGCGCGGGAGATGGCCGAGCGAAAGGGTGTGAGCCTTTCGCGCTACCTGGCCGACGTCGTCCGTCGGGACGTCGGAGAGGGATGGCCAGAGGGGTTCTTTGAGGAGGTTCTCGGGGGCTGGCAGGGAGAGCCCCTCATGCGACCGTTACAGGGGGAGCTCGAGCAGCGGGATGCTTTGTAGGTGTATCTGCTCGACACGAACGCCTGCATTCGGCTGTTGAACGGGACCTCGCCACCCCTGGCGGAAGCGCTTGCGCGACACGACCCGGCCCAGACCTACCTGTGTTCCATTGTCAAGGCGGAGCTCCTGTTCGGCGCGAGGCACAGCGCGCGGATTGCGGAAAATCTCGGCCTCCTGACCCGGTTCTTCGAGCCCTTCCCGAGTCTCCCCTTCGACGACCGCTGCGCCGAGCACTACGGGGCCATCCGGGCGGACCTGGCCCGAGAGGGGTCGCCGATCGGCCCGAATGACCTGCTGATCGCGGCCACCGCCCGGGCCCACGCCGTGACGCTCGTGACCCACAACACGCGCGAGTTTTCCCGTGTGGCAGGACTGCGCATCGCCGACTGGGAACAGGCGTAGTGGGGACGGGTTGTTGCCGGTTACTGGGGTTATCCCCGCTTCCCCTGTGGGGCGAGGCTACGCCCGGGAAAAGACTCCCGTCCCCTTTTTCTCTTTGTCTCGCCTGGTCGCGCGCCCTTTCAGCCCGACCCGTCGTCCTGCGGAACCTCACCAAGGGCCTCGACGTCGAGCCGATCCTTTGCCCGCCCGCTGGCCAGCTTGTTGCGCACGAATGCATCGCGACCGATGAAGGCGATCTTCAGTCCCGCGACCTCCCGTTCGATCCGACCGTCCCAGGCTTCCTCGAAGGTGACGCCGTCGATCGACGTCAGGAGATCGATACGGCGCGGGGGGAGCCCGATCTGGTAGACGGTGCCCGCTGTCGCCAGGTCGTCCCCCGTCAGACCGTGCTGATCAATCGGGGCGCCGAATGCGCGAAGCGCGGCGATGGCGCGCACCGCGTTTTCCCGCGAAGGGCGAATGAAGAGGTCCATGTCGCCCGTGGCCCGGGGTATGCCGTGCACCGCTAGCGCGTGGGCCCCGACGATGACGAACTCCGCGGCGGCGTCGGACAGCGCCAGCAGCATGTCGAGGAAGTCGTCATTGAGGCCAGCGGTGTTCGTCATGGCCCTGGCTTCTCGGCGGCACGGATGACCCGACCCGGGGCCTCATGGCGAGGATAGTCCGGTATAGCCCGCCCCGTCAGGGCCCAGGCGTCGAGCGCAAGCTGCCACATCATCGCGAGGCGCTCTTGCGCCGTGGAGGCCGATGGCGCGGCGGCCGTGGACTGCTCGGCGAGGGTGGTCTTGTGGACCGGCCACGTCCGGCGGGCAGCGGCGCGGGCGGCTCGGACTTCGTTGTCCGCGGGCGCCTCGGCCGTGTAATGGCGGTCATCGGTCAAAGGCTGTCCTCCCGGCGGCATTGCCTGGCCCTCGCAACCCTACACCGGGTTCTGTCCCGAATAACAGGGCCCGCAGGGCAACCGGTGTCGGTGACAGGGCGGCCATGGCCATGGCCTCGATTGCGCCGTGGCCACCACGAGCCGGCGGGATGTCGGGAAAATCGAGGGGCCTGGGCTCGAGGCGGTGATGGCCACGCGATGTAGGCGCGCGATGTAGGAATGTGAGACTCGACCCGATCCCGCCGCGGAACCTCGCCTATCACTGGCGGTCCCCAATTCCTTCCCACCCGGGCAGTGTCGGCAGGCTTGACAGGTCCCCCGAGCCCGTCGTGCCTCTTTCCCGGCAGCATCCAGCCCGTAGCGACTCCAATCTTAACAAGGACTTCCGCGACGTTGGGCAACTGTGACAGAGGTCACAGATAGGAAGGTCGCCCCGGTGCGTTGTCGCGGGCCTTTACAGGCGACTCCGAGCCCGCTTAACTAGGCACCGTAACTGCCTGATGCAAGTAGGTGCCGCTTCCCTGGTACCGTTCTTGCTGGGGCGGGTCCAAGGCCCGGGCTTGCGCGCGCCCATCCCGGTGGGGAGCGGTTGGCTGCTCGCCCGGGCAGCAGATCGAGACGGGACTGAATCGGCGATGACATGCGGCACGCCGGTCCGTTGGCCGGCAGGTCAGGGGGAGGAGGAATGATGGCTCTGGGTAAAGCGTGTGCTGTCCTGGCGACATTGGCGGCCGCGACTTGGCTCCCCGCGTCGGCGTCAGGCCTGACCGTCTACACATCGTCCGCCGAGTGGGAAACGGCGGTCGCCGGCCTCGTCGTCCAGGTGGAAACCTTCAATGACGCGACCGAGGGCACGCTTCCCGCCGGGACAACGGTCATTCAGCCAAAGGCAATCCTCAGCATCACGCTAGACAGCAACAACCAGGGAGTCGTTAAAATACTTGAGGCCACTGACAAACTGAACGGCCTCGAGTTCCAGGGCCGGATCTGCGACCAGACGCTGCCGGCAAGCGTGTGCGCCCCCAAACAGCTCTATTTGGATTTTCAGACAGCCGCGCCGGTAGTCGCATTCGCCGCAGACTGGGCGGGGACGACGGAGCAGGATGTCCTGACTATCGGGATCGGCGGCACCATCACGGCTCTGAACCAGGTTCCGAACTTCTCGGGGACGGGCTTTCTGGGCTTCGTGGACACCACCCCGTTCAGCACTGTGACCTTCGGTCTGGCCAACGCCAGGCCCGGGGCGGTCCTGGAGGGATTCCGGATGGACAACCTCCGGATCGCGGAGGTGCCCCTCCCTGCTGGCCTCGCCCTGCTTGGCTCGAGCATGGCCGTTCTCGGCCTTGCGAGACGACGCACCCGGAGGGTCGGGTAGGGGCAAGCCCCAGGCGCGCCGCGGTCCGAAACGCCGCACGCCGTCTGGTCGCGAGCCGGGGGCTGGGCACAGACTGCCGCTGAAGACCGAGGACACCCATCAGCCGAGGCCTATGGCCCGGGGGCTTCCCGTTTCAGGTCCGGGCCGGACCTGGTCCCGAGGAATACGAGGGCTGGTGACCTCGTTCAACGCTGTCCTGGCGCCCGCGACGTAGTATTCTTGGCTCTACCCTCCCCTTGGCATTAACAACAGCCCCGGCCCGGTCGCTATCTCGGGGTGGGCGTCTTGTAACCCAGTGCCCCGGCCCGCCGTATGAAGAGAACTGGACAGGGATTCACCCTCGTTGAGCTGGCCGTCGTCCTGGTCATCATGGGGACGATGCTCACCCTCGGTCTCGCAGCGTTCAATGCGCAGATGACCACGGGAGCGTATGCGAAGACGCGGGTGAAGATGGATGTCATCAAGGACGCACTGTTTGACCACCTGGGGCGACATATGTATCTGCCGTGCCCTGACCAGGACGGCACGGCTGCCACCGGCGCCGACGGCAGTGGCGAGGATGATCGTGCCACGCCAGGTGACCCTACCACCGACTGCAACGGGTACTTCGGGGTTGTTCCCTACCGGGACCTGGGCCTGGGCCGGGAGGGCGCGCTGGATGGTTGGGACAACTATTTCTCCTACCATGTATCGCACGACAATGCGAACAGCCTCAAGCGGTGGACGAAGACCGACGCGGTCCGACCTGCCAGCGATGGCGTACTGTACCTGCGGGACGCGGCACCGCCCGCGGGAAATGTGCTCGCGGATAAGCTCGTCGTGATCCTCGTCTCGCACGGGCAGAACGGTCTGGGAGCGTACACGGTAAAGGGCGTCCTGAACGCGCCGCCCAGCTCGACAGCGTCTCCCGATGAGAATGCCAACACCGCCGATGGCGACGTGACCTACGTGAAGCGCGATTATTCTGACAGGACAGGAGGCGGCGGACCGTTTGATGACCTGATTCTGTCTCTCAGCGCGACAGAGCTTCTCGGCACGCCGGTGCGCTCCGGCGCAATCCTGTCTCCGCAGGCAGAGTTGCAGCGCGCCTACGACGAGGCGGACGGCAGCGTGCTCTCCCAGATGATCAACGGCCGGAGCGGCACGAAGAGCGCTAACGATTGTTCTTTTCCCATACCTGCTTCGGGCTCCCTCCCTCAGGCTGACCCCTGGGCTCGAAGCATCCGGCTTCAACAGGGCACCTCTGCAACGCTCAGCAGCACCAGCCTGCCAGTACCCGCTTACACCTTGCGATCGTACGGTCTCGATGACACCCAGGGGACAGCCGATGATCCACCGGCTCGTGCGACGAGCGGCGCCATCTTGTGGCTCACACTGGCAAACTTCTGTGCTCCCTAGCAGGGAGCAGACCGCTGTGTGCGTGGCGCGACGGAGCCGCAGAGACTTGGCGGAGCGTTCGGCGCCCCCTCGACGGCGCGGCTACGGATTTACTCGGTTATCCCCGGATCGAGCAGCCTGCGCGGGAGGATTCACCCTCTTCGAGGTCGTCGTCGTCCTCGTCATCATCGGTCTCATCTTGAGTCTTGTCCTCCGCGGCACCTCCGCCGTCCGCGACGGCTATACGAAGGACCTGGCGCAGACCGCGCGAGACCTCTCGTCCGCAGCGGCGCAGTTCAAGGCTCGCTACCACTATCTCCCCGGTGACATTCCCGAGGCCTACAAGGACGTTGCCGGCATCGCCCAAGCCGACGATTGCTCCAACGACGCGGTCAGAGACCCCAAGGCCACGACGGGCGCCGGCTCGGGTAATGGGCTGATCGAGGTGAACAACAGCGACGCGCTGCGTCCGGATGTCGAGGTCTACTGCGCCCCGTTCCATCTCCACTTCGCGGGCCTGATCCGAGAGCGTGCGTCGCCCCTCGTCAAGAACTATGGAGACGCACAGACCACGCTCCGGCTCATCTCCCGGCGGGACTCCAACTGCGGGGCCACCGGCACCTATTCCCAGCCGGTTAACAACGTCATCGAGGCCGCCGGCGTGCCGCAGGACATCGCGAAGGGCGTCGACCAGGCGTTGGACGACGGGGATCTGAATACCGGCAAGATCCGCGGTTGTGATTCATCGGGAGCAGCGCTGGATCCCAACGCCCTTCCTCCGGTCATTCCCTTCCTCGCCGTGCCCCTGCTGTGACCCAGGGGTCTAGCACCTGCGGGGTATGAAGCCCGTCGAGTTCTTAGGCGACTCCCTGCAGGCAATTCGCTCGTTCCCAGAGGTCGCGCGCCGTCGCCTTGGGTACCAGATCGACAAGGTTCAGTGGGGGCAGGAGCCCGATGACTGGCGCCCGATGCCCTCGGTCGGGCCGGGCGTTCGGGAAATTCGCGTGCGGATGGAATCGGGAGCCTTCCGCGTGATCTATCTTGCCGCTCTGGAGGATGCCGTATACGTCCTGCACGCCTTCCAGAAGAAGACGGCGCAGACATCGAAGCGAGATATCGAGAAGTCCAGACTGCGGCTCCGTGAGCTGCTCAGGGTGCGAGGATGATGGGGCAGAGGTTCGGGAGCGTCTGGGATGCACTGGAGAACAGCGCCGAGGAGGCCGAGAACATGCGGCTCCGTGCCGCGCTGATGCGTGAGCTGCAGCGGCATGTCTCGCAATCGAGCCACGCTCCGAAAGACATGGCCAGAGAGCTGGCGATTACCGAGCCCCGCCTGGACGAGCTGCGTCGCGGGCAGGTGGACAAATTCACGGTCGACGAGCTGGTTGGTCTACTCGGACAGGCGGGGTTCACGGTTCGCCTCGAGGTTCGCCCGGCGGCATGACATCCGAGCCGGGCCGGGGGACCAGAGGTAGTCCTGGACGGTGTAACGGCGGGCGGGGCCTGGGGACGACATCCGTTGGCGCCTAACCGGTCAGCTCAACCATGGATTCTCCGGCCTCCAGTTGGCTGAGGGCCTGGAGCAGTCGCTCGGACAGGACCTCTTTGAGCCGGGAATTCGACGTATTGCCGCACGTCAGCCAGATGACACGGGGTGGCGGGCCGCGCTGTTCAAGCAGCCGGACAAAGTCGCTGTCCTTGGTCAACACGATGGCGTCGGCGTCCCGCGCGGCAGCAAAGATGAGTCCATCCCGGGCGTCCCGAAGGCCCAGGTCACGCACCGCTCGTGCCGGCACACCGAAGGCATCCTCGATCCAGGGGGCGATGGCCGGTGAGAGCTGGGCGTCCACCCAGATGGTCACGCCGCGAGTACCGGGTGGTCGACACGGCGGCTCGCAAAGCGCAGACAGGCGGTGATGTCCTCCGGCTCCAGGTCCGGAAGCTCCTTGAGGAGTTCGTCGCGGTCCAGCCCAGCCGCGAGCAAGTCGAGGACGTCTGTGACGCGGATCCGCATGCCGCGCACGCAGGGTCGGCCCCCGCACTGGTCCGGGTCCACAGTGATCCGTTCAGCCAGTTGATACATGGCTTCTTGCCCCTTCCGCTCAGCCGACCCGCCGTCCGCCATCCTTCAGGATGGTAACCAATAGTGCGCGTCATCCGGCCACGCGAGGTAGTCCTGGACGGTGTAGCGGCGGTGGGTTAGCGGCTGTGACATCGCGACAGCGGTCGTTGTCTCTTCAGTTGCACGGCGCCCGC
>Ga0316622_100001459_pt1 | contig 15371 bp, 14 predicted proteins | sample OWC_Aug_OW2_C1_D_FD_207646 | JGI IMG/M metagenome (GOLD analysis project Ga0316622, IMG submission 207646) | Wetland soil microbial communities from Old Woman Creek delta, Ohio, United States - OWC_Aug_OW2_C1_D5_C | ecosystem: Environmental > Terrestrial > Soil > Wetlands | place: USA: Ohio... | reverse complement strand
GGGTTGATGTAGAGGCTATCCGGGCTGCTGTTAAAGGATTTCTTGCGAAGGAGGGCCGCCTTGCCTTCGGTTTTGTTGAGAGCAATGGGGGTGTGCGCCTTCAGATTCAACGCACGGAGCCGAGGGATCTTACGCTCTTCAATCCCTACTTCGATCTCAACGGCGTGCTTTACCTGCGCCGCTTCTTTTCAAAAGATGCCCGAATCCTGGCGATACTCAGGCCATGTGAAATACGGGCTTACATGGAACTGACAAAGCTCACGCAGGTGGAGCGCACGAGCATCATCGCGGTTTCGGTAGATTGTTTCGGAAGCGTGCCTTCAAAAGAGGACCTCAAACTCCCTCTCGGGGAGCCGCTGGCGCTCAAATCGGCTTTGGAAGCATCAGGCAAGGTCCGGTACGCCTGCACTCTATGCAGGGAGCCGAGAGGTGTCCTCGGTGATGCAGGGGTTCGTGTTGACGCAGAGGGAAAGCTATGGGCCCAGGCATACACACCCATCGGCGAGGAGTTCCTCGAGCTGCTTGATAGCAGCGAGGAGACCGCACCGGACAGCTTTGCCATCGCAGGGGGAAGGCCTGGAGATCGTTTTCAATCGGACATGGAGACATTTTCCAAAGACTTTGCCAAGTGTATCATGTGCATGAATTGCCGGGACGTGTGCCCGGTCTGTTACTGCATCGACTGCGTATTCCAGGGAGATGAATACGTACCAAAGGGAGATGCCTTCATCAACAAAGTCTTCCGCATGGGCGACACTGCCCTTCCTTTGGGCAAAGAGATCTTTCACTTCATCCGGATGTACCACGTCTCCCAGACCTGCGTGGGATGCGGTGCGTGCGAGGAAGCGTGTCCCCAGCGCATACCGGTGACCAAATACATGAAAGGAACGTCGGAGCGCCTTCAAGCGCTCTTCTCGTACATGTCGGGCCGCAGCTTCGATGAGGCGATACCCTATCTCACATTCATCGAGGATGAGTTGAAAGATGCCGAAGATTGAAGCACTAGCCGAACTCGCGGGTTACAGGCGGGAGGATTTCTCAGTCTGTCTCGGATGCAAGATCTGTGGATCGGTCTGCACGATCAACGACCTTTCGGTGTCAGCCAACCCGCAGGAGCTTCTCATGAAGGTCTTCCTCCAGAAGGAACTCAAGGGAGACGATCCGGTCGTAGCGAACTGTACGAACTGTTACAACTGCACGGAGGCATGCCCGTGGAAGATCCGCATTCCCGAGGTGGTGCGGGCCCTCAGAAAAGAGCTGGCCGTGGAGTCTCCGTTTGAGAAGGCGTTCAAGGCGTCCGTTGCACTGCTCGGTCGAGTCTATGAACCGTACGTGCTGCTCAGAGCACTGCCCTTTCTGGTGAAAGAAGGATATCTTGCGTACGTGACGAGATGGACGGAATACATCACCTTTCACCTGCCTCACAAAGTGAAGGGTGCAGGTCTTTCGCAGCCAGGAAAAGAGGTCATTGCCGGGCGGGAGCCCAAGGCCCGTGACAGGAAGGCGAAGCGAGCCCCATGAAGTACGCGTACTATCCAGGATGTTCTCTCACAGGCTCTGCAAGGAAGCTCGACAAGGGCGTCCGAACCATCTTCGCAAGGCTGGGTCATGAACTGACGGAGATCCCGGAGTGGAACTGCTGCGGAGCGTTCGAGTATGGTGACCGCCGCGAGCTTGTTGAGATGTCCAGGACAAACTTGAGCAAGGCAGCGCCGGTTACGGAGAGCGAGGCAATTGTTGCCCCGTGCCCGGCGTGCTATAAAAATCTCAGAGAAGCAAGCGCTGAAACAGCACATCCTGTGCGCCACCCCCTTGAGATTCTGGGTAAAGAACCGCTTTCTCCCTCCCTGATCAAGCGGGATCTCAAGGGAGAAGTCTTCACTCCATACTACGGTTGCATTCTCATGCGGCCCGAAGCCACTGCCATTTCCGATAAGCAGGTGATGGAGCGCATCATCACGGGCTTGGGGGGCGAGATAGAAGGGGAAAAGGTCAAGGCGCGCTGCTGCGGTGGCAACCAGTTCTTTATCAACAGGCGGAGCACGGAGAGGCTCTCCAGGATGGTCCTGGAAGGCTCAAGGGGCACCATAGTGCTCTTCTGTCCGCTCTGTCACATGGCGCTCACGTCATTCTCGAAAGGACGAAGGATCATCTACTTCACGGACCTCCTGCTCCACGTGACCGGAGACGGAAAAAGATTATGAACGTATTGGTGATTGGCGGTGGCATCAGCGGTGTGTCTGCTGCAAAAGTCCTCCTGAAAGCGGGTCACACCGTCACTCTTCTTGAGCAGACCGATGCATTGGGCGGCTTGATGGAGAAGATAGCAAACTGCCGCGTGGGCTTCAAGACCTTCTATGCCGAGATTGAGGGCATGCCCGGTCTCGAGGTAATCCGTTCGACCCCCATTGTCGATGTAGATAAGATGTACAACAAAAGCCTCGTGAGGCTGGAAGATGACACACTTATCGAGGCTGACGCGGTGATCATTTCGGCCGGACTCTCGCCGCATGAGCCAAAGGAGCGAACAGGCAAGAGGATTCTCGCCAGCCTTGACTATGACCGGCTCATAGACCAGAGAAACGATGCGCTGCCTGAGGACTTGAAGCGGGTCGCATTCGTCCTCTGCGTGGGATCCCGCTGTCAGGAGTATCCGCTCTGTTCTTCCGTCTGCTGCTCTTACACCCTTAGAGAGATTAAGTGGACGTTTCAGAGAGGCATCGAGCCGCACCTGACCGTCTTCTATAATGACCTCAGACTGTTCGGTCAGGAGTTCTTCATGGAGCGCCTCTACCGCGACCTCGGAGTTTCCTTTGTTCGGGCGAACACGCGCTATCTTGAAGAGGATGATGAAGGCGTGACGGTGCGCTACGTGAATGGCGGGCAATTGCATGAAGAGCGCTTTAACTATGTGGTGCTGGCGACAAGCCTGAGGCCAAACCAGTCCCTCGCTGAATTGGGTCAGCTCTTTGGATTTTCCCTGAACGAGTGGGGTTTTGTGAAAGAAAGTGAGCCTCTGAAGACGGACGCTCAGGGGGTGTATGTGTCGGGAGGAAGTCTCGAGCCGATGAGCATCAAGGATGCCATCCTCACCGGTTACGGGGCAGCGGTGCAGTGTATGAGGGAGATGGACTCAGGAAGACACTTGCCCTCGATCCAGGCATACAGAGAAGCAGAGCCAGCCCTGGAACAGCCTGACCCCAAGGCAGGCTCTTTCCTTTTCTGCCTTGCTACGGATGATCCCTGCCTCAAGATGCTTTATGAATATTTCTCCGGGAAGTTTATCCGGATGGCTCTGGACCTTGCCAGGCAGGGTGCAGAGGTACGGGTAGTTACCCGGAATCTGGCGTGCCCTTCGTACGCAGAGCTTGATTACGAGCAGGCGCGACGGGAAGGCGTCATATTTATCCACCTGGAAGAGGATGAGCGCGTGGACATGCCTAAGGGTGAAGCGGTAATCTCCGGTCCCAGGGGAGAGATCCGGCTCCCTGCCGCCAAGATTATCACCATGGAGCAGTATGCCGACGGCTTGCGCGACCGGGAGTTCCTCATGCAGTACCGTTCCGAGCCGCAACTCCGGTGGTCGCCAACCAAGTGGGACAGGCAGCGGTACCACGCGGGATTCATACGTTACCCTAGGGCAGGACGCTGGGAGGAGAGGGAGATCCTGGGGGCGCTGGGCGAGCATTTCATTGAGAAGGACGAGGAGCGCATTCTCCCGGAGTTTGACGAGGCGCGTTGCTCGGGCTGCGGGTCATGCAGTGACGCCTGTCCTGCCGGAGCCATTGAGATGGAGAGCAAAGAAAAGCCGATATCGATCTTCGGTCCTCTTGGATCGTCAGTCGTGCCTGTTGCCACGGTGAAGAAGGACCTTTGTTTTGGCTGCGGGCTGTGCGCGTCTACGTGCCCGTCCGACGTCATCGCATTCGACGAAGCGCCATAACCACCCGCCTCCTTTTGCTGCGTCATCGCATTCAATGAAACCCCATAACGGCCGCCAAGCTGAGTCAGCATCTGGGCCCTTTTTGTGCCAAAAAATAAGCATTAAATATTTTTAAGATTTCGCTTGACATGCAGTAAAAGAGCAAATTAAGATAGGAAAAGGTTGCACTATTTCATACGTACGAAAGGAGTTCAGCAGTATGCCAGTAGGTAAGGTGAAGTGGTTCAACGATTCAAAGGGGTATGGCTTCATTGAACAGGATTCGGGGGGAGATGTATTTGTTCACTACTCAGCCATCAAACAGGATGGCTTCAAAACTCTTAAGACAGGTGAAAGAGTAGAGTTTGAAATCACCAGCGGGCCAAAAGGTCCGCAGGCTGCGAACGTCAAGAAAGTAGAATAAGAAGGGGGGCTATTCCCCACCTTTCTCTAGGCGTTTTACCTCGTTCCAGAGCTCATCCATAACCTTCGGGTCTGGATTTGCCTTGTCAATATTTTTCTCCACGTAAGCGAAGCGACGCACAAATTTGTCGAGAGTGAGCCTCAATGCCCCTTCAGGGTCGATGCTGTGAAAGCGGGCCAGGTTTGCCACAGTGAAGAGAAGATCGCCCACCTCCTCCTCAAGGAGCGCCTGATCGGCCAGCTTTTCAGCTTCCCGCAACTCCCGTATCTCTTCCTCTATCTTCTCGTAGATGCCATCGACCGTCTCCCAGTCAAACCCCATCCGGGACGCCCGCTTGGAGATCACGTAGGAGCGGAGCAGGGCGGGTAGGATCTTCGGGACGCCGGACACGGCAGCATAGTCGTTCTTCTCGGCCCTCTTCAATTCCTCCCAGCGCTGCTCTATGGGTGTATCTGCCTCCCCCTTGCGAAAGACATGCGGGTGCCTGTTGTACATCTTTGTGTACGCCGAATCGATCACGTCCTGTATCTGAAAAAGACCCCTCTCCCTGCATATCTGCGAGATGAAGACGATGTGGAAGAGGAGGTCGCCCAACTCCTCCTTGAGCATCGCTGCGTCGCCGTTCTCGATTGCGTCTATCACCTCATACGCCTCTTCAAGCAGGAACGTCCTGAAGGCTTTCTCTGTCTGCTTCTTGTCCCATGCGCAGCCTTCCTCTCCTCTTAACGCCTCCATGAGCCCTACGAGCCGCGAGAATGATTCCATACCACCTCCGTAATCAGGCTCGCTGTTCTGGCCATGACGCTTTCCTGATCTTCGATCATACGCAGCCCCCCGTTGCCCATGCGCTCTCGCAGGGCGTCATCATCAAGCAAGACTGCTATCTTTTGCCCAAGCTCTTCACCGTTCTGCACCATGATGCCCGCGCCCGCGTCAAGGATCGCATCCCCGATGTCCCGGAAGTTCTCGATGTGTGGCCCGAACAAGACTGGTGTGCCGAAGAAGAGCGGCTCCAGGATGTTCTGGCCGCCATATGGCGCCAGGCTGCCTCCCACAAAGGCAAGCTCGCTCCGCCCATAGATGCTCATGAGATCTCCAACCGTGTCAACCACTACGACCGCGCCCTCATCACTCTTCACTTTGTCTTTCGAAAGAGAGTAACGCGTCACCGTCATTTTTTTTGAAAGTTGCTCGAAGATGGTCTCCGTGAGGGTGAGCTCCCTTGGGACAACATAGACGCTGTACTGAGGATGGCTCTTCCTGAGCAGCTCCACGAGGGGAAGTACGATGGGGAGCTCTCTTTCTTTAATACTGCCGAACGTTATCAGCTTCTCCTTGGTAGAAGGTCTTGACCTTTCCATGAACCGGTAGTACTTGAGATTTCCTGTCTCAACAACCCGTGAAGGGTCCATCCCCACTGACGCGAAGCGGCGCGCATGCTCGGCTGACTGCGCGAGCACAAGTGAGATCGAACACAAGACATCCTTCAGGAAGAAGGAGAACCGCCTGTAATGCCCTATTGTGGCGTCAGATAGCCTGCCGTTCACAATGATCACCGGTATGTTTCTCTTGCGTGCCGCCCACAAGAGGTTAGGCCAGAGTTCCGTCTCCACGAGAATGAGGGCCTGAAAGGTCGACTGCTTCATGAAGCGGTTAATGGAGACAGGCAGGTCAAAGGGAAGGGAAAAGACTTGGATGTCCGCGTCGGCCCGCTTCCTGAGCATATCAGCTGCATAGTACGTGTTAGTCGTGATGATATACTTCTTAAAGTCTGTCTTGCTGCGCATGTACCGCACAAGGTTCTCGGCGATTACAGACTCCCCAATCGATGCGCCGTGAACCCAGACGGCCTTATCTACCGCAGGGCTGTTCCTAATATACAGCCTCTCTGCGAAATTGGTCCTGACCTTCTTCTTCGTGAGGCCAAGAAGAGCAAAAAAAGGAAAAAGGAGGTAGATGATGCAGTTATAGACTATTTTCCACATGCCATCTCATCTGCGCGTTCTGTCATGCGAAGGAGGGTTTGTTCGAGCGAGAGCCTTGCTGCCTCCTGCTCGGGCCGGGAGGTCTGCCTGCTTATGAAGAGAGGCTCACCCCACAGAAAGACAATCCTGGAAAAAGGATAGGGGAGGACAAACCTGTCCCAGGAATTGAAAGTTTTTTTTTAGAAGCTCCGTACGTCACCGGCACGATGGGCCTTCCGCTCATCCGGGCCAGTTCGATCAAGCCCTCTTTGACCTTATAGCGGGGACCTTTGGGTCCGTCAGGCGTTATGGCGATGATCCAGCCTGCCTTAATGGAGCTCAGCATTTCCCTGAATGATGATACCTGGCCTTCTTTGCCGGAGGAGCCCCGGATGGTGCCCAGGCCGAAGTATCGAATCACCCGCGCTATGAATTCCCCGTCCCTGTGACGAGAGATGAGCACCTTGGCTTTACCCCTGTGCGCGAAGGGCATCACCAGCAGCCGACCATGCCAGAAGCAGGTAATCACGCCCTCTCCCGCCTTCCACAACTGCTCGGCATGTTCCCTGTTTGCATGCGTGACGCGCAGCGTCAGGCGGAGCAGCATAAGGAAAACAAAGACAAGCGGCGGCGCAACGTGAACCAGAAGGGCCTGCCTCAACTTTTTAGACATTTTTTGACCTTTTGGGTATGCGCAGGATCTTCTTCTGACCGTCGTCTTTGAACTGTAGTTCGTAGAGGCGCTTGTAAGGGCCATCCATGGTAATAAGGTCCTGGTGAGGGCCTTCCTGTACTATTGTCCCCGCTTCGAGCACGATTATCCGATCCGCGCTCATGACGGAAGAGAGCCTGTGCGCGATGATTATTGTGGTCCTCCCGCGCATGAGATTCTCGAGGGCGTTTTGTACTTCGGTTTCGGATGCCGAATCAAGCGCGCTGGTGGCTTCGTCGAGTATCAGGATCGGAGCATTTTTATACAACGCCCTTGCTATGGCTATACGCTGTTTCTGCCCACCTGACAGGCGCAAGCCTTTTTCTCCAGCGATCGTCTCGTACTTGCTGGGAAGCTTCATAATGAAATCGTGTGCAAACGCTGCCCGGGCCGCCTGCTCGATCTTTTCATCATCGGCCGTGACACCGTGCGCTATGTTACTCTTGACCGTATCATTGAAGAGGATTACGTCCTGAGTCACAAGCGCGATATTCCTGCGCAGGGAGCTGAGTGTCGCATCCCGGATGTCAACCCCGTCTATCTTTATCGATCCCTCCGTCACATCATAGAACCTGGGAATGAGGTTGACGAGAGTGCTCTTGCCCACGCCGCTCTCGCCCACTATCGCCACTACCTCGTTCCTGTTGATCTTGAGGCTGAGGTTGTTCAAGATCATCTTTTCTTCATACTTGAAATAGACCTGGTCAAATTCGATCCTGCCTTCGAGCGCTGAGTATTCCTTGGCATCGCTTTTTTCGACTATCTCCGGCGGTCGATCGACGATCTCGAAAACGCGCTGGGCTGCGGCGAGTCCCTGCTGTATATTGTGATTCTCTTTGTTGAGCCGCTTGATCGGCTCGTAGAGCATGAGCAGGGCTGCGGTGAAGGAGAAGAAATTGCCGGGCGTGGATTGGCCGGAGATTACCTGGGAACCGCCGTACCAGATGACTATACCGACTGCAACGCCGCCGAGCACTTCCATGACCGGGTGAGAGAGCGCCCGCACCTTGTATCGTTTCAGAATGATACGGAAGAGGCCCTCGTTTTCGACACTGAACCGGTTGTCTTCGTAAGGCTCCATGGTGAAGGCCTTGACAATCCGTTGACCCGTTATGGTCTCGTGGAGAAAGTTGGTGAGTCGGGCCATGGCTTTCTGGTTCTGAACGGATATCTTGCGGAGCCGCCGCCCAAAACTCACGATGGGGTATGTTGCGAAGGGCAGCACCACAAACGCGATGACCGCCAGCTTCCAGTCACGGTAGAAGACAACGAAAATCAACCCGAATATGGTAAAGGCGTCCTTCAGAACCGCCGTGAAAGCATCCGAGACAGCGCCCTGAACCAGCGCTATGTCGTTTGTGAGTCTCGATATGATGACCCCGGTAGGTGTCTTGTCGTAAAAGGTAAGCGGCTGCTGTTGCAACCGATTAAAGACCAGACTCCGGATATCCGTTATCACCCGCTGCCCCACGAAGCCCATCAGGTACGCCTGTAAGTAATCGAACAGGCCTTTGGCCAGGTAGAGAAAAATGACCCCAAAAGGGATGATGGCGAGCATTGCCGCATTCTTTTCGAAGAAAATCTGGTCGAGAACCGGTTTCACGAGGAATGCCGCAGCCCCGTTCGATGCGGCCACAAGCGACATGAAGACGGTCGCAAAAACGAGTTTTACCATGTACGGCTTGACGAATTGAAGAAGCCTAAAATAAAGGGCCATAGGTTTGCTCAAGAAGCCGAATGGCAGCATCACGGGCGTTCAGGTAAGAATCCGAAACCCCCAGCTTCTTTCGCACCTCCTCCATATCGTTTCTCATGCGGCCTGACTCATTATTTATCACATGCAAAACCCTTTCCGCAATCTTTTGGGGCTCGAGGCGCTGAACAAATTCAGGAAAGACCTCTCTGCCTGCGATCAGGTTGGGCAGGCTTATATGCTTCACGTTGACCACGAGTCTCGCGATGAAGTAGGAAAGAGCAGAGACCTTGTAGATGACAACCGTCGGGCAGTCCAGGATAGCCGCCTCAAGCGTCGCGCTCCCTGAGGCCACGAGGGCTGCGTCTGATGCGGCCAGGGCCTCCCTGGCGTGTCCATCCAGCAGGGTTATGCACGTCTCCTCGTGGAGAAGCTGCCCAACGAACCCCCGGTCGATGTTCTCCGCAACGGGAAGGAGGCAGGCCATCTCGGGTAGCGTTCGGCGGAGGTATTTCACAACCTCTATGATCAGCGGCATCAAGGTTCGTATCTCGTTCTGCCTGCTGCCCGGCATGAGCGTCACGATCGGCCTGCGCTGCGAGAGGCCGAGCCTGGCCAGAAACTGGTCCCTGGGTTCTGCGGAACGCACTGTGGTCATAAAGGGGTGACCCACATAGACCGCAGGGACACCATGCCGGTCGTACAGGGCTTTTTCGAAAGGAAGAATGGAAATGACGAGATCGACACACTGACGCAGGGTTCCTATTCTGCTTTCGTGCCACGCCCAGATCTGGGGCGGAATGAAGTAGATGGCAGGAATACCCAGGCGCCTGGCGAGTCTCGCCACCTTGAGGTTGAATCCGGGAAAATCGACGAGAACGAGCAGGGAAGGGCGCGCTTCCTCGAGATGCCTCTTGAGCGACCCGTAGGCCCTCCAGACGTGTCCCATTTTCCGGACAATTTCAGTCAAGCCGGTCAGGGAGATGTCCCTGTAATCGTGGACGATGGCGACTCCTGCCGCTTGCAGCCTTGTACTCCCCATGCCGCTCCAGTGCAGTGGCAAAACTTCGTTTATCGCCTGGATAAGGTGGAGTGCGTGAATTTCACCGGAGAGTTCCCCGGTAACTATTACTGCCTTTCGATTAAAGGGTGCCGCTCGCCTTGTGTCCAGCAAGGTTCTTCTCAGTGGCCTGTTTGATGAGGTTGGCAAGGAGAAGGGCCTGGAGCCCGTGCTCCCCTTCCACCTTTGGTTTCCTTTTCTGGCGAATGGATTCAACAAAGTCGACGAGCTCATCCATGACCGGGTCGATCCTCTCGGCCTGGTACTCCTCAAGATGGATCGCGCCGTTCTTCTCCCTGACAGCAGCGGTCATCTTGCCCTTGAGGAGGTCGAGGGTGATATACCTGTCCTTCTGAAACACCTTGAAGGTGCGCTCTTTTTTCTTTGATGCTCTGCTCGCCGTAAGGCTGGCGACGCACCCGCTTCCGAACTCGATGCGTGCGTTGGCCACGTCGATCTTGTCCGTCACCACGGGGGTCCCTTGCGCCTGGACGTCGGTGACGTTGCTCTTAACGACGGAGAGTACAAGGTCTATGTCGTGGATCATGAGATCCATGATTACGTCGATATCTGTCGATCTGTTCGGAAAGGTGCTTATCCGCTGGGCCTCTATGAACATCGGGTCCTTGATAGTTGCCAGCGCCTCACGAAATGCGGGGCTGAAGCGTTCCAGGTGGCCCACCTGGAGAATGAGCTGCTTCGTGCGCGCGAGATCGATCAGTTCTCTCGCCTGTTCCGGTGTGGAGGTGAAGGGCTTCTCCATGAAGACGTGTAGGCCTCTATCGAGGCAATCCCTGGCAATTGCATAGTGAGTCTCCGTCGGAGTTGCAATCACTGCGGCTTCGGCGATCGAAAGCACCTGCTTGTGATCGGTGAACCGGGGTGCCGTATGCTTTGTCTTGGCCTGCTCAAGAGAATTCGTGTCGGCGTCTGCCAGGCCGCACAGGGAGACACCCGCCATGTCGCGCAGCTTTTCAGCATGTATCCTGCCCATGTGACCTACACCTATGACGCAAACCTTCATCGACATATACCTCTTTCAGATGAACGGATGAAATTGAGAAGCTCCGTTATATGCTCACCGTCCAACTCCTCCTCTATGAGCTTTAATGATTTTTCCAGGGGGAGCGATGACCTGAACAGGATGCGGTAAGCCCTCTTCAGCTTCACTATCTCTGCCTTGGGGAAACCCTGCCTCTCGAGACCGACTGCGTTCAATCCGTACAGGCGTGCCCTGTTTCCGGCGGCCATCATGAATGGTGGAATATCCTTTGGCACACCCGTCAGTCCACTCACGAATGCATACTTGCCGATCCGGCAAAACTGGTGGGCCGCACAGAGTCCTGCAAGAATAACATGGTCATCCACATGGACGTGGCCCGCCAGGGTAGCGCAGTTGGCCATGATAACATGGCTTCCCACCCTGCAATCGTGGGCAACATGTGAGTAGGCCATGATAAAATTGTGAGACCCTACGACGGTCGAACCGCTCGACCTGGTCCCTCTGTTGATGGTGACGTACTCGCGTATCGTGTTGCCGGAGCCGATCACACACGTCGTCTCTTCTCCTTTGTACGTGAGGTCCTGAGGTGGTCCCCCTATGGCGGCAAACGGGTGGATCGTGCAGCCGTCGCCGATCTCTGAAAGCTCTGCTATACTCACATGGCTTATGAGCTTTGTTCCCTTGCCTATCTTTACTCCGGGTCCGATCACACAGTAGGGTCCGACCTCTACATCCGGCTCCAGTTCCGCTTTCCTGTCGATAACTGCGGTGGAATGTATCATGTTACCACCTCACTCTGCCTGCAGAGTTGCCATGATGCGGGCCTCTGCCACCTTCACGTCATCAACGTATGCGATGCCGTCAAAGACCCATATCTCTTTTCTGTGTTTCACCACTTCGAGCACCATTTTCAGCTGGTCCCCGGGAGTCACCGGTTTTCTGAAACGTGCCTCGTCGATCCCGATGAAAAAGACCTTACCATGCATATCAGGATGCGTCTTGAATGCGAGGATACCTGCGGTTTGGGCCATGGCCTCGATGATGAGCACTCCTGGCATCACCGGATTTCCCGGGAAATGGCCGGGGAAGAAAGGCTCGTTGACGGTTACATTCTTGATGCCCACAATCCTCTTGCCCGGTTCGAACTCCACCACCCTGTCGACTAGAAGAAAGGGAAAGGCATGGGGCAGCAGGGTCAATATCTCGGCAATCTCGATCATCGTTTCTCCTTCGGCTTTCGCATCTCCTTGATGTCCGTAACCCTGGTAAAGAGTTCGGGCAACCGCTTCAGATACCCTTGCAACCTCAGCCACTCGCGAATGGGCAGGTGGGGAGTTCCCATGATGTCCGAATTGTCAGGGACGTCCTTGGTGATGCCCGTCTGGCCGCCGGCCCTCACGTTATTTCCGACCGTCACATGGTCCCTCACGCCGGCTTGGCCGGCCAGAAGCACGTTTCGGCCAATCGTTGCGCTACCCGCCACGCCAACCTGGGCTATGATAATGGAGTTCTCCCCAATCGACACGTTGTGGGCTATCTGGACGAGGTTGTCTATCTTCGTACCTTTCTTGATGACAGTCTTTCCCATAGACGCGCGGTCAATAGTCGTGTTGGCGCCTATCTCGACATCGTCCTCGATGAGGAGAGAACCTATCTGGGGTATCTTCCTGTGGCCGGAACCATCCCAGATGTAACCGAACCCGTCACTTCCGAGAACCGCACCCGCATGGACAATGACCCGTTTCCCGACGGTCACCGTGTCATACACGCTTACGTTTGAATAGATAATAGTTTCTTCGCCTATTGTTACGTCCTCTCCGATATATGTGGAGGGACAAATGACCACACCACTTTCTATTAGAGACCCTCTGCCTATGTGAACAAAGGGCATCACGCAGGCGTCGGGAGAGACAGTTGCCTCTGGTGAAACATGCGCCAGCGCGCTGATGCCCGGGGCGACGGTTTGCTTCCTCGCGAACATCCGGGCCACCTCTATGTATGCGAGTCCGGTGTGCTTGACCAGAATGCGGTTCGTCGGGCCTGCCTCCTCGGCTGCCGATGTCTCATCGAGAATGATGGCTGAAGCGCGGCATTCCTTCAGGTGCCTGGCAAAACTCGGGTGGCTCAGGAACGTGATTTCCCCATCCTTCGCCTCCGTAATCCCGGCGATGTTCGATATAGGCGTAGCGCCATCACCTATGAGGCGGCCGCCCAACCTCTCCGCGATCTCACTCAGTCGTCTCATTTCTTGGCCGGTGCGGGCCCAACCGGTCCCTTCTTCACAGACTCGTTGTACATGGCGATGACTTTGTCGGTAAGGTCAGCCGATGGACTGCCAAAAAGAATTCCAGCTGCCGACCGTTCCAGTATGAGGGTATACTTCTCCGTCTCGCCCAGGCGCTTTACCACGTCTTGCAGTTCGTTCAGTAGCTTCTGGGCAGCCTCGTTATCCTTTTGCTGCAGTTCAGTCTGGTAGTCGCTTGCAACCCGCTGATAGTCCTTGAGCTTCGCCTGATACTGCTTCTCTTTCTCAGCCCTGGCTTCGGGGGTGATCGTAGCAGACTGCTTTTCAAGCGCGTCCTTCAATTTTTGGAGTTCGTCCTGTTTTTGGTTCAAATTTTTCTTGAGCTTGTCCGCCTCGTCGGTCAGGACTTTCTTGGCCTGCTTCCCTTTTTCCGATTCGAGCATCACTTTTTGCAGGTCTATGAACCCTACCTTCGCGGTTTGCGCTGCCTGGCCGAAAGCAATCACCGGCAGCAGAAGAAGCGCTAAGGCAACCAGCAGCACATGTACGTTTTTCATAATACCTCCTCTTTAAAATGCTTTACCCATGGTAAAGTCGAAGACGTTTCTCGGCTCACCCGACTTGGGACTGAGATTGAACCCGAGTTCGGCTCTGATCGGACCAAAGGGGGAGAGCCATCGAAGCCCGAAACCAGCCCCCGATCTCATGTCATTAAACCACTTGGAACCATTGAAGCCGTGGCCATAATCGAAGAAGATCACCCCCCTGAGTCCTGCAGCCTTGGAAATGGGGAATAACCATTCAAAATTGAAGAAGAGTTCGTTGTCGCCGCCTATGGGCGTGTCCGTAATGTCTTTGGGCCCTGCTTCGCCGTACTTGAAGCCCCTCACCGTGTTTATGCCGCCCACATAGAATTTCTCGTAGATAGGGACGGATTGTCCTGAATACGCGGTTGTGAAACCAACAGTGCCTCTCACGAAGAAGACGGTATCCCAGAACAAGGGTATGAATCTGCCTGCGCTGACAACGCCCTTTACAAAGTCGTTAGTCCCGCCAAACGGTCCTCCTGCCAGTTCAACGCTGAGGTCTATAGCGCTTCCCTTGGTCGGCATGAGTATATCGTCGATGGTGACCCTTGATATAAGTCCACTTACACTGCTCGTGGTTGCTTTTCCAGCCTGGTCCTGAACGTAATCGCTGGCATCGAAGTCTATATCGAAGACATCGGCCTTTTCGTACCGGTATCTACCGCTCAACCTAGTGATGTCTGTAATCGGACGACCAAGGGTAATAGATCCGCCAGCAACCTTGTACTTGTATGTCTCAAAGTCTCGTTCCTGGTTGAACACGCTTAAGGCAGCAGAGAGGTCCAGGTCAAAGATGTAGGGGTGACTTATGGTGAAATCGAAATACTGGTTGATGCTCGAGAGAGCAGCTCCCAGGAATAATCGTATGCCGGTCCCGAGGAAGTTGTCCTGACTTATGGAGCCGGTTAGAATTACGTTCTCGTAGGAACTGTATCCGACCCCCATGGAAATGGACCCGGTAGGCCTCTCCTCAACAACTGCGTCAATGTTCACCTTGTCGGGCTCATCCGTCTTGACGACCTTCAGGTCAACCTCTTTGAAGAAGGTGGTGTTCCGAAGTCGGCGCTTACTCTCGTTGAGTTTGCTGGCTGAGAAAAGATCGCCTTCCGCGAACCGCAACTCCCTGCGCACCACCTTGTCCCGCGTTCTGACGTTACCCGTGATGCTAACTCTGTTAAAAAAAACCTGGGGCCCCTTGGTGATGGCGTATGTTACATTCACGACAGTTGTCTGATCATCTACGACGGTGAGCGGTGCGACCTCCGCAAAGGCATACCCTTTGTCCTGGCATAGGTCAGTTATAGTAAGCATGTCTTTCTGGAACAGAGAGGCCCGGAACGTTTGTCCAGGCTTGTTCTCAAGCACACCCTTGAGAACCTCTTCAGGGACCACGAGGTCCCCTTTGAAGGCTATGGTGCCCACCTTGTACGCGTCCCCCTCGGTCACGGTCATGAAGATCATGATCTCTTTCTCGTCCTTTGAGAGCCTGACCTGCGGGACCCCTAACTTTGCCTTTACGTACCCGTTGTCCGCGTAAAACGCCTCGATGTTCCTTCTGTCCTCTTCCAGGGCTTCATCCTCGAGAAGACCGGAATTGGTGAACCAGGAGAACCAGCCCTTCTCGCGTGTCCGCATCAGGTCTTTCAGTTTGCTCGTTTTGAAGGCTTTGTTCCCCATGAACTCTATTTTTCTAACGTACGCTTTCTCCGATTCATCGATCACGAACGTGACCTTGGCCCTGTATCCTTCCTCGTAATCTAT
>Ga0316622_100001458_pt1 | contig 15377 bp, 15 predicted proteins | sample OWC_Aug_OW2_C1_D_FD_207646 | JGI IMG/M metagenome (GOLD analysis project Ga0316622, IMG submission 207646) | Wetland soil microbial communities from Old Woman Creek delta, Ohio, United States - OWC_Aug_OW2_C1_D5_C | ecosystem: Environmental > Terrestrial > Soil > Wetlands | place: USA: Ohio... | reverse complement strand
CGGGTCGGGACCACGCAGATTTACAACATTCTGTCGAGGATTACCTCGGGCTCAGGTCACGCCTCCGACATTCCCATGCTGGAGGAGCTGGCTGATCTCGTCAGGAGCACGAGCCTCTGCGGCCTCGGCCAGACAGCGCCCAACCCGGTCATGAGCACGCTCAGGTATTTCAAGGACGAGTACCTTGCCCACATCGAGGAAAGGACCTGTCCCGCCGGGGTCTGCAGGATACACAGGGAGGTGACCGTATGAGACCGCCACACGTCAAGTCGCAGGGGGCCAGGGCCGATGTGAACCCTGTCCGGATCCTGACGTTCCGCATAGACGACCGGGACGTGAGCGCCCGGGAGGACGAAACGATCCTGACGGTGGCCCGCCAGAACGGCATAGCCATACCCACGCTCTGCCATCTCGACGGTCTTTCCGAGCGCGGCGCCTGCCGCCTCTGTATCGTCGAAGTAAGGGGGATGAACAAGCTTCTCCCTTCGTGCGTGACGCTGCCGCGGCAGGACATGGAAGTGATCACCAACTCTGACCGCGTCATCGACTACCGCAAGAAGATCCTCGAGCTCCTCTTCACGGAGCGCAATCATGTCTGTTCCGTCTGCGTCTCGAACGGCCACTGCGATCTCCAGAACCTCTCGGTCGAGCTCGGTCTGACCCACGTGCATTACGATTACCTTTACCCGCGGCAGACCATTGATGCCAGCCACAGCCGGTTTTCGGTGGATCACAACCGCTGCGTGCTCTGCCAGCGGTGTGTCCGCGTCTGCGACGAGATTGAGGGTGCGCACACCTGGGACATGATGGGCCGCGGCATCTCGTCGAAAGTCATCACGGATTTGAACCAGCCCTGGGGGACGTCGGAAACCTGCACGGGCTGCGGCAAGTGTGTGCAGGTCTGTCCGACAGGAGCTCTCTCGGAAAAGGGCAAGTCCGTTGCCGAGATGCACAAGCGGAGACAGTTCCTGCCCTATTTGCAGATGATGCGGAGGAGGTACTAAGATGACGAAGAAGACGACGGGGCACTCAAAAAAAAAGCCTCGCCTCGACCGGCGGAGAAGGGAGGACCGGAGATGAGCAAGGTTCGCGTCGCAACGACGTGGCTCGACGGCTGCTCGGGCTGCCACATGTCTCTCCTGGATCTTGATGAGCGCCTCCTGGCCATTGCCGACAAGATCGACCTCGTGTACGGACCGCTGGTCGACAGCAAGGAATTCAGCGAGGGGGTGGACGTAACCCTCGTCGAAGGCGCGATCAGCAGTGACGAAGATGAAGAGAAGATATACAAGATACGCGAGAGGACCAGGATACTCGTCTCCTTCGGCGACTGCGCCGTGACGGCGAACGTCCCGGCCATGCGGAACCAGTTCAAGGTCGAAGAGGTGCTCAACCGGGGGTACATCGAGAATGCGACGGCCCAGCAGCAGATTCCGTCCACGGACATACCCCATCTGTTGAAGTGGGCCCGGCCTGTGCACGAATTCGTCAAGGTCGACGTGTTCCTGCCCGGGTGCCCGCCTCCGCCGGACGCCATCTTCTATGCCCTGGCGGAACTGCTCGAGGGGAGGATGCCCGACCTCACCGGCAAGACCAGGTTTGGCAGATAATCAGACGCAGGAGGTAACGTAATGTCAAAGAACATTGTGATAGAGCCCATCAGCCGTATCGAAGGTCACGGCAAGGTGACCATCATGCTGGATGACATGGGCAAGGTGAGCGACGCCAGGTTCCACGTAACGCAATACCGCGGATTCGAGAAGTTCTGCGAGGGCAGACCCTACACCGAGATGCCCTCCATCGTGGAGAGGATCTGCGGCATCTGCCCCATAAGCCACTCCCTGGCCTCTGCCAAGGCCTGCGACGCTGTCCTCGGCGTGAGGCTCCCCCGGGCGGCTGCAAAGATCCGCCGCCTGCTGAATTGCGGGGAGTTCATACAGTCCCACGCGCTGAGTTTCTTCCACCTCTCGTCGCCTGACCTTCTGCTCGGCTTCGATTCCGATCCGTCGAAGCGCAACATCATCGGCCTGATACAGGCGAACCCGGACCTCGCCAAGGACGGTATTCGGCTCCGTCAGATCGGCGGGCACATCGTGGAATGGCTCGGCAAGAAGAGGGTCCACCCGGCGTGGGTGGTGCCGGGGGGGGTGAACGAGCCGCTCTCCGAGGAGCACCGGGACATGATGCTCGCCGAGGTGCCCGACGCCCTCGCGATCATACAACGCACGCTCGACCTGTTCAAAGACTCCATGGAAAAGTACCGCGAGGAGATCAGGACCTTCGGCAATTTCCCAAGTCTCTTTATGGGCCTCGTGAACGAACAGGGGAACTGGGATGTCACCGACGGCCTCCTGAGGGTGATCGATGCCAAGGGCCACATCGTCGCCGACATGGTGGACCCTTCGAAGTACCAGGATCTGATCGGCGAGGCTGTCGAGCCCTTCTCGTTCCTGAAGTCCCCCTACTACAAACCGCTCGGTTATCCCGACGGAATGTACCGCGTGGGCCCTGCCGCGCGCCTCAACGTCTGCAACGGCATGGGGAGTCCGCTGGCCGACCAGGAATGGGCCGAGTTCCGCGACCTCGAACGGGGACCGGTCATGAGCTCCTTCCACAACCACTATGCCCGCCTCATCGAGGTGCTGGCTTGCGTCGAGCTCATGCGGAGCCTCCTGAACGATCCCGAGATACTGAGCCCCCATGTCAGGTCCTTTGCGCAGCCGAACCACTACGAGGGCGTCGGTTGTGTCGAGGCGCCACGGGGCACGCTCATTCATCACTACCGGGTTGATGAGAACGGCCTCATGACCTGGGCCAATCTCATCGTTGCGACAGGTCACAACAATCTGGCCATGAACAGGAGCGTGCTGCAGGTGGCAAAGCGCTTCGTCAAAGGCGACACCGTACCCGAAGGCGCCCTGAACAGGGTCGAGGCAGTGATCCGCGCCTACGACCCATGCCTGAGCTGTTCGACCCATGCCCTGGGTCAGATGCCCTTGCATGTGGAGTTGGTGGGGCCCGACGGCAGGCTCCTCCATGAGGTGAAGAGAGGGTAATTAACGGACAAGGTTAAGGTTAAACAACAGAGAAGAAGGATCTCTTGCAGTCAGTCGCTCTCAGCCGTACCCTTGTCCTGCTTTGCACCTAATGTCAAAGAGGATTATCGTCATCGGCTACGGCAACCCCTCGCGCTCCGATGACGGTCTGGGGTGGCATGCAGCGAAACGACTGTCGGAGGAGATCAGCAGTTCGCAGCTGGAAATACTGACGCTGCACCAGCTGACGCCTGATCTGGCAGAGCCTCTCAGCAGGGCGGCCCGCGTTGTCTTCATCGATGCCTCGGTCGAAGGGGAGCCCGCAACGCTGAGGTTCCGGAGCGTCGGTCCGGGAGGGCCTCCGCCGAGCGCCTTCGGTCATCATCTGACGCCTGACACGCTCATTGCCTTGTCAGGTGTCCTCTACGGACGGGCTCCTGAGGCTTTTGCATTTTCCGTTACCGGGGTGTCTTTCGACTTTGGAGACACCCTGTCACCCGGGGTGGAGGCTGTCCTGCCCCTCATGATCGAGCAGGTGCGGGAGTGCCTGGAGGGTGGGCCTTAAGTCCCCGGGACCTGCGGCTTGTCGGGCATCCTCCGTGCCGTCTCACCGCGAAAAATGATAATGTTCTAATGTGCAGAAAACCGGACATTTTCATTTTGCAGAAAACCGGACATTTTCATTTTGCCTTGACAGGCATCTTCCTTGCCGTTGACATTCAGGGGCGACCTATAGTTTAATAGTCGCACTTATGCTCGGAAACTACCTGGCCAAGGAATATCTCCCCCTTGTGATCTTCTTTGTCGTTGCAGTTGCCTTCGGCTACGGTCTGCTCCTCGTGGGCGAGATCATCAGGCCCCGGAGGCCCTATCGGGAAAAGCTCATGCCCTACGAGTCGGGGAGCACCTTCGAGACCGGCATAACCCCTCTGATCGAGCCTACACGGTACCGCTTCTCCGTCCGCTTCTACATAATCGCCATGCTCTTCGTGGTGTTCGACGTGGAAGCAATCTTCCTCTACCCCTGGGCCCTCGTCTTCGACCGGATCGGTTTTTATGCCTATATAGAAATGTTTGTCTTTATCATTATCCTGTTGGTCGGGTATGTCTATGCCTGGAAGAAGGAGGCTTTCCGTTGGGATTGATGCTGGCCTCTCCGGACCTTGTCGAGGTTGAAAAGGGCATACGGGTGATACCCGGCGGCAATACGATCATCACCACTATCGACAAGGTTGTCAACTGGGGCCGCCTGTCGTCGCTCTGGCCCGTTTCCTTCGGACTTGCCTGCTGCGCCATCGAGATGATGGCCACCGGCGCCAGTCACTATGACCTTGACCGTTTCGGGATCATCTTCCGGGGCTCGCCGAGACAGGCCGACTGCGTGATCATCGCCGGGACCGTGACGAAGAAGATGGCGCCCATCATCCGCAGGGTCTACGATCAGATCCCCGAGCCCCGGTACGTCATCGCCATGGGGAGCTGCGCCTGTTCAGGCGGCGTCTACGATACCTACAGCGTCGTACAGGGTGTTGATACCTTTCTGCCGGTCGATGTCTACATACCCGGTTGCCCCCCGAGGCCCGAGGCTCTGATGGAAGGTCTCATAAAACTTCAGGACCAGATACGGAAGGAGTACTTCAGGTGGAGCCGCTGGAGATAGCCAAGACCCTTCAGGCCAGATTTCCCGATGAGGTCAGGGAGGTCAAGGAGTTCGGGGGCCAGGTAGCGGTCATCCTCAGGAGGGACCGCATCACCGACGTCGTCACGTACCTCAAGACAGACTCCGCGCTCCAGATGGACCTTTTGAAGGACCTCTGCGGCGTCGACTATCACGAGAAGAAGAAACCCCGCTTCGAGGTGGTCTATCACCTCTACTCAGTGAAGTTCAGATATCTCATCAGGCTCAGGGCCGAGGTGCCGGAAGAGGACCCCGTCATCGAGAGTGTCGTAAGGGTCCACCGGGGCGCCGACTGGCACGAACGGGAGTGCTATGATCTTTTCGGCATAACCTTCAAGGGCCACCCCGATCTCAGGAGAATACTCATGCCCGACGACTGGGAAGGACATCCGCTCCGCAAGGATTATCCCTATAGCGGGCCCACGGGTGAGAACGAATGGAAGAGGTTCTCGAACCTCCTCGAGAAGGCCGAGGAGAACAAGAAGTTCGAGTGGGTGCGCAGTCGGGATCAGTTATGATCGACGGTGCTCTGTCGTTTGTCATCGTTGTGAGAATACAGAGGAAACCGGGATGAGCGTGGAGTCAGAAGAGAAACTCGGTCACAGCACCAAGGACCTCGTCATCAGCATGGGTCCCCAGCACCCGGCGACCCACGGGGTTCTGAGGCTGATCCTTGAGCTCGACGGCGAGACCGTTGTCAAGCTGACACCCCACGTGGGTTTTCTGCACCGGGGCACCGAGAAGCTCCACGAGACTCTCACGTACCTCCAGGGTATCCCCCTCTCAGACAGACTCGACTACTGCTCGGCCATGGCGAACAACGTCGGCTACGTGCTCGCCGTCGAGCGGCTCTTCGGCATCGAGGCGCCGCTCAGGGCCAAGTACATCAGAACGATCGTTTCGGAGATGTCCCGTATAGCGAGCCACATCATCTGGCTGGCGACACACGCCTTGGACATCGGCGCCATGACCGTCTTCCTCTATGCCATGCGCGAGCGGGAGTGGCTGCTCGACCTCTTCGAGATGATCTGCGGGGCGCGCCTGACAACGACCTATCCCCGCGTCGGCGGGGTCAGGAACGACGTGTCGGAAGAATTCCTGGACAGTCTCTACCTTTTCACCGACGAATTTCCCGGACGACTTCTGGAGTACGAGACACTCATCGACCAGAACAGGATCTGGCTCAAGCGGACCAAGGGCATCGGGGTCATCTCGGCTGAGGAGGCAATCAACTGGGGTCTCACCGGACCCACCCTGAGAGGCTCGGGTGTCAGCTATGACGTGAGGAAACACGCACCCTATGATGCGTATGACCTGGTTGACTTCGATGTCCCCCTGGGCACGAAGGGCGATGTCTATGACCGCTACCGGTGCAGGATGGAGGAGTTCAGGCAGTCCAACCGGATCATCCGTCAGTGCATTGAGAAGATCCCGAAAGGTCCGGTCATGACCCCGGATGCGCCTAAGGTGACTCTCCCGGCCAAGGACAGGTTCGCAACCGAGAAGGGCCTTCTGCCGATCCAGATGGGGCTCATGAGGAAGGGGCCGGCAGCCCCTGCCGAGGGAGAGATCTATTCCGCCGTTGAAGTGCCGAAAGGCGAACTTGGCTTTTACATTGTCAGCGACGGCACCGGGAAGCCCTGGAGGCTGAGACTCCGGTCGCCGTCTTTCGTCCATGCCTCGGTGCTTTCGAGGCTCAGCGTCGGTCATCTCGTGGCCGACGTCATCGCGAACATCGGGACCATTGATATCGTGCTCGGCGAGTGCGACCGATGAGAGCCTCCTGTGCAGCAAGCGGGTGGAGGTGACGGACCGGACATGACGCCCGAGATCATCAATCTGGCAATTCAGATCATCATTATCCTGATCAAGACTTTCGTGCTGGTCGGGGTTGTGATGCTCCACGTGGCCTACGCCACCTATTTCGAACGGAAAGTGATCGGGCACATGCAGGTGCGGCTCGGCCCCATGAGGGTCGGCCCCCACGGGTTGTTGCAGCCGATCGCCGATATGGTGAAGAGCCTCTTCAAAGAGGACGTGATCCCCTCTCAGGCGGACAAGGCCATTTTCTTCTCCGCCCCGGTCATCTCCTTTTTCGCCACGATGACGGCTCTGTCGGTGATCCCCTTCTCTGAGGGATTCGTCATCGCCGATATCAATGTGAGCCTTCTGTTCGTACTCGCCATGTCGGCTATTAGCACCTACGGAATCATTTTTGCCGGGATTGCCTCGGATTCCAAGTATGCGTTCCTGGGCAGCCTGCGGTCCGCCGCGCAGGTTGTCAGCTACGAGGTTTCGCTCGGGCTCAGCCTGGTGGGGGTCATGATGATGGCGGGGTCGCTGAACCTCAATGACATCATCATCGCCCAGTCGCACTACTCCTACGGCATGTTCATCGTGCCGCAGTTCCTCGGCTTTCTTGTCTTTGTCGTAGCGGCGCTGGCTGAAACGAACCGCACGCCCTTCGATCTGCCCGAGGCCGAGAGCGAGCTCGTTGCAGGGTACTTCACCGAGTACAGCGGTTTCCGGTTCGCCCTGTTCTATGCGGCGGAATACGTGGCGATGATTGCCATGTCTTCCCTCGGGACGATCTGCTTCCTGGGGGGATGGATGCTGCCGCCCTTCATCACCGACATCTTCCCCTTCCTGCTGAACGTTCCCGGCGTGATCTGGTTCGCCCTGAAGGTGTACCTCAGCATATTCGTGTATTACTGGATCAGGGCCACACTGCCGCGCTACCGGTATGACCAGCTCATGAACATCGGCTGGAAGGTGCTCATCCCCCTCGCCCTGCTGAACATCTTCATCACCGGCCTGCTCAAGATGATGGGCTTCTTCAGGGTGATCTGACGCCGTGCTCAAGAAAATACTCTATAAGATATTCTTCATCGAGATCATGAAGGGCATGGCTCTGACGATGAGCAGGCTCTTCTCGCACGCGGTGACCAGGCAGTACCCGACGGAGCCCCGTCCCGCCATGGCAGGCTTCAGGGGACTCCATGCCCTCGTCACAAACCCGGACGGCACGCCCCGATGCGTCCACTGCGGCGCCTGCCAGGCCGTCTGCCCCTCGCGGTGCATACACCTCTCGATAACCAAGGACTCTGAGGGCAAGGCGGTGAAGAACTACGAGATCGATGTGCTCCGGTGCGTCTTCTGTGGTCTCTGTGTAGAGGCCTGTCCGTACTTCGCCGTAGTCCTGACGGAGCACTATGAGTATTGCGATCACACCCGGGACTCATTCCGCCTGTCAAAGGCCCAGCTGCTCGAGAACTGGGAGAAGTTCATGGGTGAGGACAAGGGCAACGTCTACCGGGAGCACTTCTGGTCGCCCAAGGCCAGTGACTACGCAGGCGCTGATGACCAGCCGGTCTTCGACCCGGCACGGATCGAGTCAAAGAGGCGGGCCATGACCCGGGAGCGGAAATGACAGAGCTCTTCTTCGGCTATTTCGCACTGGCAATCGTCGCCCTGTCGCTTGCCGTTGTCACGGCGAAGCACCCGATGCATTGCGTCCTTTCAATGCTGATTCTGTTCCTGCACATCGCGGGCCTTTACGTACTCCTGAATGCCGAGTTCCTCGCCGTGGTCCAGGTCATCGTCTACGCAGGCGCTATTCTCGTCCTTTTTCTCTTCGCCATCATGGTCCTGAACGTCAAGGAGGAGCTGAAGCTCGAGATCTTCATCGGATCCTGGCCCGTTGCGGTCGCCGCTGGGCTGGCGCTCTTCACCATGCTCTTTGCGACCTTCAGATCGGTCACGATTCCGGCCGGCGGACGGGCAACCGTTGACTACATACGGACGGTGACCCACAGCAGGGCGCTCGGCCGTGAGATCTTCGTGAACTATATTCTGCCCTTCGAGGTCGTCTCGATCATCCTGCTGGTGGCGATCATCGGCGCTATCGTGCTCGCCAAGAAGAAGCTGAAGGATTAGGGGGTGTAATGGTCGGACTGAACGCGTACATGTGGCTCAGCCTCGCGGTCTTTACGATCGGGATGATCGGCTTCCTCACCCGGAGGAATATCATTGTCATATTCATGTCCATCGAGCTCATGTTGAACGCCGTGAACATCAACCTCGTGGCGCTGAGCCACTTCATAGAGGACCTGAACGGCCAGGTGCTGGCCTTCTTTGTCATTGCCGTAGCCGCTGCCGAGGCTGCAATAGGCCTGGCGATTCTCATCGCGCTCTCCAGGACAAAGGCTGGCTGTCACGTTGACGAAGCAACGGAGATGAAAGGGTAACCGGGCCATGGGGAAAACCTACCTCCTCATCCCATTCCTGCCCCTGCTGGGTTTCTTCATCAACATCCTCTTCGGCAGGGAATACATCCGTGACAAGGCCCACTGGGTGTCGGTTCCCCTCGTGGGCGGCTCCCTGGCCGTCGCCATTCTGACGATCGCCGAGGTCATCGGGGGCCGCACGATCAACGAGGACCTCTACTCCTGGATCGTCTCGGGCGACTTCAAGGTCTCTGTGGGCTTCCTCGTCGACCAGCTCACGGCGGTGATGCTGCTCGTCGTAGCGGGGGTCAGCTTTCTGGTCCACGTCTACTCCATAGGGTACATGCACGGCGACGAGGGCTACTACCGCTTCTTCGCCTACCTTAACCTCTTCACCTTCTCGATGCTCATGCTCATCATGTCGAACAACTTCCTGCAGCTCTATTTCGGCTGGGAAGCGGTGGGCCTGTGCTCCTATTTCCTGATCGGGTACTTCTTTAAGAAGAAATCTGCCGCCGACGCCGGCAAGAAGGCCTTTATCGTCAACCGCTTCGGCGATTTTGGTTTCGGCCTCGGCGTGATCGTCATCTTCCTGACCTTCGGGACCCTCCACTACCAGCCGGTGTTCGGGGCGGTGAAGGGCATCGTCGGTAACACCGTCCTCATTTTCGGCCATGAGTTCGACCTCATCACCGTCATCGCCCTGCTGCTGTTCTGCGGCGCCGTCGGCAAATCAGCCCAGCTGCCGCTGCACGTGTGGCTGCCAGACGCCATGGAAGGCCCTACGCCGGTGAGCGCCCTGATCCACGCGGCGACGATGGTGACGGCCGGAGTCTTCATGGTCGCCCGCTGCAACCCCATCTTCAACCTTTCGCCCTTCGCCATGGACGTGGTGGCAGTTGTGGGCGCAGTGACCGCCCTGTTCGCGGCAACCATCGGTCTTGTGCAGAACGACATCAAGCGGATCATCGCCTACTCGACCTGCAGCCAGCTCGGCTACATGTTCCTCGCCTGCGGAGTGGGCGCCTACAGCGCCGGCATCTTCCACCTTTATACTCATGGTTTCTTCAAGGCCCTCCTGTTCCTGGGGGCCGGCAGCGTGATGCACGCCATGTCCGGCGAGCTGGACATCTGGAAGATGGGCGGCCTTAAGAAACACCTGCCGATAACCTACTGGACTATGCTGTTGGCGTCGCTCAGTATCGCCGGTGTGCCGGGATTCGCCGGCTTCTTCAGCAAGGACGAGATCCTCTGGCAGACCTTTCAGCGGGGCGAGCTCGGCAAGGTCCTCTATGTGATGGCGACGCTGACGGCGCTGCTCACCGCTTTTTACTCCTTCAGGATTGTGATGCTGGCCTTCCACGGGAAGTTCAGGGGCACCCACGAGCAGGAGCACCATCTGCACGAATCGCCGACGGCCATGACGGTGCCGCTCATGGTGCTTGCGGTGGGCGCGATCATCACCGGCTGGGTGGGGATTCCCCAGCTGATCGGCGATGCCATCGGGTTGACGCATTCGACCTGGTTTTTCGAGTTCCTCACCCCCGTTGTCGGCCATCCCCACGGCGAGGGGACTCATGCCCAGGAGGTCATGGTCATCCTTGTCAGCATCCTCGTCGGGGTGATAGGGATTGCGGGGGCCCTGTACTTCTACGCGAGACAGGGCGAGAGGGCGGACAAGCTCCTTGAGAACCCGGCGCTCAGCAGTGTCCACCGGGTCCTGTGGAACAAGTACTACGTTGATGAGTTGTACGACCGGATCATCATCAGGCCGACCATGTGGGTGGCCGCACGGGTCGTCCAGAATTTCACCGACACCAGGATCATCGAGTTCATCGTGAACGGGGTGCCTGCGGCCATCGGACGCCTCTCCGAGAGGATGAGGGCGCTGCAGTCGGGCCTCCTGAGCAACTATGCCGTTGCTATGGTCATCGGCCTCTTTCTGATCATAGTCCTGCTGAGCGTGAGGTAGCCATGCAGAGCGCTTCGACACTCGGATACCCCATACTGACGACGGTCATATTCCTGCCGATCATCGGCGCCCTGCTCGTGCTTTGCATCAGCCGCGGGAAGGAGCTTTGGATCAAGTCAGCATCCCTGTTCCTGCTGACCCTCACCTTCGTGCTTTCCCTCCCGCTCTTCGTCCTCTTCGACAAGGCGAGCCACTCCATGCAGTTCGTCGAGCGCCAGGAGTGGATCCCGGCCCTGAACATGCAGTATTACCTCGGAGTGGACGGGATCAGCGTGCTCTTCATCCTCCTCTGCTCGTTGCTGGGCATTTTGTGCGTCCTTATCTCCTGGAACGCGATAACCAGCAAGGTCAAGGAGTTCTACATTTCGCTCCTGCTCATCCAGGGCGCCATGACCGGCGTCTTCTGCTCCCTCGACTTCATTCTGTTCTACATCTTCTGGGAAGCCATGCTCATCCCCATGTTCCTTATTATCGGGGTGTGGGGCGGCCCCCGGAGGGTCTACTCGGCGGTCAAGTTCTTCCTTTACACCCTCGTGGGGAGCCTTCTGATGCTCATCGGCATCATCGTCCTCTACTACCAGGGCGGACGGACCTTCGATGTCATGGTGCTGATGGGTCAGCAGTATCCCTTCAGCCTTCAGTTCTGGCTCTTCTGGGCTTTCTTTGCGGCCTTTGCGGTCAAGGTGCCCATGTTCCCCGTGCACACCTGGCTGCCTGATGCTCACACGGAAGCGCCCACGGCAGGAAGCGTCATCCTGGCAGGCATTCTCATCAAGATGGGGGCCTACGGTTTCCTGAGGTTCTCGCTCCCTCTGTTCCCCCAGGCCGCCGTTGCAATGGCGCCCTACATGCTGGCCCTCTCGGTGGTGGCGATCATCTACGGCGCCGTGATATGCCTTGTGCAGACAGACCTCAAGCGGCTCATCGCCTACAGTTCGGTGAGCCACATGGGCTTCGTGACGCTCGGCATATTCGCCCTGAACGCCCAGGGCCTCGAAGGCGGGATTCTGCAGATGCTGAACCACGGCGTGGTGACGGGCGCCCTGTTCCTCATGGTTGGTGTGCTCTACGAGAGGTCTCACACGAGGGAGATCGCGAATTACGGGGGCCTCGCATCAGTGCTGCCTGTGTATGCGTCTTTCTTCATGGTCTTTACCCTGGCCTCGATCGGGCTGCCCGGGCTGAACGGTTTCGTGGGGGAATTTCTTATACTGCTTGGCGGCTTCAAGGCCAGCGCTCTGGCGGGCGTACTGTCCGCGACGGGAATAATCATCGGCGCCGCCTATATGCTGCTCCTGTATCAAAAGGTCTTCTTCCAGGAGACGAACCCGAAGGTCCAGGGCTACACCGACATGGACGCGAGGGAGATTCTGACTCTCCTGCCGCTCCTGATCCTCGTGGTCTGGATCGGCGTCTACCCCAATGCGTTCTTGAGCTTCATGCATGTTTCGGTAAGCGATCTTGTGCTGAGGCTTGCGGAGCATGGAGCAGTGCCTCTCAAGGCTCTTGAGGCCGCGGCACTGAAGTGATTGGCGATGCCCACCGCCGGAAGGCCCCGCGAGGGGTCGGTTTCTCTGACGAAGTGAGGAGGTCCTAGGGATGGATTTTTGGAGCCAACTTCAGGTCATGCAGCCGGAGATGTGGATGGCCGGCCTCGCCATGGTGGTCCTGCTGGCCGAGTTGATGTTCCAGGAAAAGACCGTCATAGCCCTTCTGAGCGGCGTGTCGGTGGCCGTAGTGGCGGTCGTCAATCTCATGACCCCCTCAGGCGCAGCCTTCGGCAACATGTTTCTGTCAGATGGCTACGCGCTTTTCTTCAAGTACATCTTCTACATCAGCGCATTGCTCACGATCTTCATATCGGTGAGATATCTGAGGGTAGAGGACATCAACCACGGGGAGTACTACAGCCTCATTCTCTTCTCCACGCTGGGCATGATGATCATGGCCTCCGCCGGAGACCTCATCATGCTGTACCTCGGGCTCGAGCTCATGGCGCTGAGCACCTATGTCCTTGCCGGTTTCAGGCGATCGGACCCGAAGTCGACCGAGGCGGCACTCAAGTATTTCATGCTGGGCGCCTTCTCCTCGGCAATCCTCCTCTATGGGATTTCGCTTGTCTATTCCTACGCAGGGACGACGATCATCAGCGATATTGCCCAAAAGGTGAAAGACCCCGGCTTCAGGGGGAGCGGACAGCTCGTGCTGGGAGTCGTTTTCCTGATTGTGGCTTTCGGGTTCAAGATTGCCGCGGTGCCGTTCCATATGTGGGCTCCGGACGTTTATGAGGGCGCTCCGACGCCTGTCACGGCCTTCATGTCCGTGGGGCCCAAAGCGGCGGGTTTCGCCGTTCTCACACGAGTCTTCATCGTCGGCTTCGGCTCAGCCAGTGTGGACTGGCAATTGATCCTTAGCGTAATGGCCGTCCTCACCATGGGTGTCGGCAACATCCTGGCCCTCTCACAGAACAACATCAAGAGGATGCTCGCCTATTCCTCTATCGCCCATGCGGGCTATGCCCTTCTCGGCGTCATTGCGGCCACCCCGGAAGGTGTCTCGAGCATGATGAATTACCTGTTCATCTATGCCTTCATGAACATAGGCGCCTTCACTGTTGTCATACTGCTGAACTCGAAATCCTCGAAAGGCGAGAGTCTGGACGATTACGAGGGCCTCGCGAAGACGCACCCGGTGCTCAGCGCCCTTATGCTCGTCTTCATGTTTTCCCTCACCGGCATACCGCCGACGGCGGGATTCATGGGCAAGTTCTACGTCTTCCAGGCCGCGATCAACGCAGGCTACACCTGGCTGGTCATTATCGCGGTCATATTCAGCGCCATCTCGGCCTACTTCTATCTCCGTGTGGTCATGTACATGTACATGAGGGACCCGAAGACGACCGTCGAGCTCCTTCCGGCGCCGACGGAGACCGTGGCCGTGTTCTTCATGACCATGATGGTGCTCTACATCGGTGTCCTGCCGTCCTACTTCATACAGCTTGCCCGGACGTCCATGAGCCTTTAGCACCACGGCAGGCCGCTCCTCACCCGTTTGACTCCCGAGGGCATCCTGCCTATTGCTTCTTTGAATGCTTTTCTGGTATAAATAACGTTACAAAGTGCCTACCCTGTTTGTGCTTAGCTGGGAAAGTTGATCCCTGCAAGTTAGACCTTTTGGGAGCCAGATTCGGGTATTCGGTGTGCAGGTCTCCCTCCGAGGAGAAAGCCTAAGGTATCCGGGAGGCACCCACCTGTAGAACAGGGGATCTAATTTGCCCGGTACACGGCAGGGTGGGTCATTCAATCTGGAAACCGCCACCAGGGAACGAGCGCAACCACTGAGGCCGGTCGTTCCCTGATGGTAGTCGCCAGCGGCTACGACAGGGATAGCAGCAATGATCATCGAGATACAGGAAACGGAAGGGGAACATAGATTTGTGCGCCTCACGAGGCGCGGGTTCGGAGGTGTGAACCTGCGCGACGGTGTCCAAGCGCCCTGCGGGCGGAGCGTCACCTTCTTTTCTGTCTGTTCCTTCTGACTGAAGCACCCTCGTCCAACATTGCCTGTCCTCTGTCAGTAGCAGTTTCCGTGCGGGATCGAAACCGGTTGCCCGGCCTGAAGGCCCCGCTGGCAGACTGTGCACGAGGAGAGGACCCATGGACAATACCACCATACTATTTCTCGCTGCTGCAATCCTTGCGGGCCTGCTGTCCGGTGTGGCGCTGTCCCTGATCTACAAGAAGGCCCTGAAATCAGAAAAGGCATCCCTCGAGAGAGACCGCAGCCATATCCTTGACGAGGCCAGGCGCGAGGCGGAGACGATTCGCAAGGAGGCCTCGGTCGCGGCAAAGGACTTGGCATATCAGGCGAAGTCCGAGGCTGAACGCGAGATCAGGGAGCGGAACAAGGAGCTGAACCAGCTCGACAAGCGTCTTCGTCAGAAAGAGGAGACGATCGACAAGAAGACGGACCAGCTCGACCGAAGGGACCAGGAACTCGGCAAGAAGGAACGGGAGTTCGACACGCGGGAGCGGTCGCTCACCGAGAAGGAGAATCACCACGCCCAGATCATACGGGACCAGACGGCAGTGCTGGAGCGGATTTCGGGAACGACGTCGGAGGAGGCCAGGCAGGAGCTCTTCAGGCGGATCGAGGAAGTGACCAGGTTTGAGGCGGCACGGCTTTCGAAGACGATCGAGGATGAGGCCCGTGAGCATGCCGAAAAGAAGGCCAAGGCTATCATCAGCTCGGCCATCCAGCGCTACGCCAGCGACTATGTCGTGGACGCGACGGTCAGCGGGGTCAACCTGCCGAACGACGAGATGAAGGGCAGGATCATCGGCAGGGAAGGCCGCAACATACGGGCCTTCGAGTCCGCCACCGGGGTCGACCTCATTGTCGATGACACTCCCGAGGCGGTGACGCTTTCGGCTCACGACCCTGTGAGAAGGGAGGTGGCGAGGCTG
>Ga0316622_100001457_pt1 | contig 15383 bp, 10 predicted proteins | sample OWC_Aug_OW2_C1_D_FD_207646 | JGI IMG/M metagenome (GOLD analysis project Ga0316622, IMG submission 207646) | Wetland soil microbial communities from Old Woman Creek delta, Ohio, United States - OWC_Aug_OW2_C1_D5_C | ecosystem: Environmental > Terrestrial > Soil > Wetlands | place: USA: Ohio... | reverse complement strand
CGAATTCGCTCCGTGGGCGCTGGAACGAACGCGGCGCAGGCCGCGGCGCCGGCCGCGATCGACACACTGAGCGGTGTCAGGGTGCTGGTCTTTGCTTATGGAAGCCCGAGCGCGGGCGTGCCGATGGCGTGGGCCGCGCGCACGCGCAGGGCGGGTGTGAACGTGCTTGACGAATCCGCGCCCGATGCGGCGGAGCACGTCGCGCGCGATGTCCGCGCATTGAAGCAGCCGGGCGACCTGGTGATCGCCTCCATCCACTGGGGCGGGAACTGGGGGTACGACGTGCCCCGGGAGCACCGGCAACTCGCGCATCGCCTCATCGACGAGGCAGGAGTCGACGTCGTCCACGGCCACTCGTCCCATCATCCGCGGCCGATCGAGGTCTACCGGGACAAGCTCATCCTCTATGGCTGCGGCGATTTCCTGAATGACTACGAAGGGATCAGAGGGAACGAATCGTTCCGCCCCGAACTGTCCCTGATGTACCTGTCCGAGCTCGACCCCGCGAGCGGACGGCTGCGGTCCCTGACGCTGATTCCGACATGCATCCGCAGGTTCAGGGTGAACCGTGCTTCGGCGCTGGACGCCACCTGGTTGCGGGACATGCTGAATCGCGAAGGGCGCCGCTTTGGCACGAGCGTCGAGCTGCAGACGGGCGGGGCTCTCGAGTTGCGGTGGAGCTTCAGGTAGTCATCAGCCGGTCGATGTGAGCCGCCGCGCTCGTGGCGAGCGCCGCCAGGTCGTAGCCGCCTTCGAGCGTCGAAACGATGCGACCGTGGGCATGACGGGCCGCGACCGCGCAGGCGGCTTCCGTGACCCAGGCGTAGTCAGCAGCGACCAGTCGCAGTTCGGCGAGTTCGTCGGCGGCATGGGCGTCGAACCCGGCAGAAATGAAGATCAGTTCCGGTGCGAACTCCTCCATCGCCGGCAGCCAGCGCGTCGTGACGGCGGAGCGGAACTCCTCGCTGCCGCTGCCGGGCGGCAGCGCGCAATTGACGATGCGGCCCGGCACGGATCCTGGATTCATGTCCGGATACAGCGGGTACTGGAAACTGGAGCAGATGAGCACCCGATCGTCGTGTCTGAAGATGTCCTCCGTGCCGTTCCCGAGGTGAACGTCGAAGTCCAGGATTGCGACGCGCCGCAGGCCGTAGGCCGTGAGCGCATGCGCGGCACCGACGGCTACGTTGTTGAAGAAGCAGAAGCCCATGGCCCGGTCACGCTCGGCGTGGTGACCCGGTGGGCGCACGTTGCAGAAGGCGCGCTCGACGGCGCCCTGCAGTACGAGATCCACGGCGAGCACGTTGGCCCCGGCGGCCCTGAGTGCCGCCTCCAGGGTTTCCGGGCACATCGCCGTGTCAGGATCGACGCGCACGAGTCCCTCGGCGGGAGACAGCGCGCTCAACCGCTCGATGTAGTCGCGCGGGTGCACCTGGGCGAGCTGTTCTACGGTGGCTCGGGGAGCCTCGTGATGCACCAGGAAGTCGTACAGACCGCGCGCATGCAGCTGATTCTCGATGGCTCCGAGCCGGGCCGGTTGCTCGGGATGGCCGTCCCCCATCTGGTGGCGGCGGCAGGCCGCGTGCGAAATGAACGCCACGGACATCGGGAACTCCGGCTGCGGTGACCCTGGGTGATCGAACGACAATATAAAGTTAGCATGCATGGGGCCACCTCGGCTCAACGAAGGTACAAAGTGCCCGCCAGACGCACCGAAGCCGTTTTCAAACCCGCGTCGATCGTCCTGGTCGGCGCGAGCGACACCGCGGGCACGATCGGCGACGTCGTGCGTCGCAACCTGCGCGAGGCCGGATTCTCCGGCGCCGTGCACTTCGTGAACCCGCGCCACGAGGCCATCGATGGGCAGAAGGTCTACGCCAGCGTCCGGGACCTTCCATCCGCCCCGGATCTGGCCGTGATCGTCGCCCCGGCGGCGACGGTCCCCGGCATCATTACCGACTGCGGCACGTCCGGCGTCCGCGGCGCAGTCATCATCTCGGCAGGTTTCCGCGAGGGCGGGCCAGAGGGGCGCGAACTCGAGGCCGAGGTGAGACGCCGCGCCCGGCAATACGGGCTGCGCTTTCTCGGCCCGAACAGCCTCGGCGTGATCCGTACCGAGAACGGGCTCAATGCGGCTTGCGGTCCCAGGCAGCCGTTGCCCGGCCGGCTTGCGCTGGTTTCACAGTCGGGCGCCTTGTGCGCGGCCATCCTCGACTGGGCGCGCGCCCGGCACGTCGGTTTCTCAACGGTGATTTCGACCGGCATCGGCGCGGACATCGAATTCGGTGAGGTCCTCGATTTCCTGGCCCGCGATCCGGCGACCGACAGCATCATGCTGTACATGGAAGGCGTCGACAACGCGCGTCGCTTCATGAGTGCGCTGCGCGCGGCGTCCCGCATGAAGCCCGTCGTCGTCATGAAGGCCGGGCGGCACGCGGAACGGCCCGACGTTGCCGCATTCCACACGGGCTCGCTCGTGGGCTCCGACGACGTATTCGACGCGGCGATGCGCCGTGCCGGCGTCCTGCGCATTCGCGATTTCTCCGACCTCTACACCGCGGCCGCCACGCTCGGCTCCGGCGCGCGTCTCACCGGCCGCAGGCTCGCCATCGTGTCCAACGCCGGGGGCCCGGGTGCGCTGGCCGCTGACCACGCCAAGGATCGCGGGCTGCAGCTGGCCGACCTCGGGGAGACGACGCTGCAGCAGCTGCACGCCCTGTTGCCGCCGAGCGCCCACAGCGGTCACCCGGTGTACGTTCGCGGTGACGCCGAGGCGACGCAGTTCGGAGCCGCGGTACGAATCACACTCGAGGATCCCGCCGTCGATGCCCTGCTGGCGATCCTGACGCCGCATGCCCTGACGGACGCGGACGGTTTTGCGCAGGCATTGATCGACATCGTGGCCACGCATCGCAAGCCGCTCTTCACGTGCTGGATGGGAGGGGAGACCGTGGCGGCCAGCCGCAGCCTGTTTGCGGCCCACCGGGTCCCGAGCTACGCGACGCCGGAGGCGGCCGTCGATGCCATTGCGGGGCTCGGCCTGTTCGCCGCGAACCAGTTGCAGCTGCTGCAGGCGCCGGAGCCGCTGGCGCCGACATCCGTACCTGACCGCAAAGCGGCGCAACTGATCATCGACGCGGCGCTGGCCGAGGAGCGGGAATGGCTCAATCCGGCCGAGTCGAAAGCGGTGCTTGCCGCGTTCAACATGCCGATCGTGCGCAGCTTGCCGGCGCACTCGGTGGCCGAGGCCGTGATGATCGCGCAGGAGATCGGATTCCCGGTCGCGATGAAGATCCTTTCGCCCGACATCGCACACAAGACCGACGTGGGGGGCGTGCGGCTCGGCCTCGAGAATGCCCACGGCGTGCAGGAAGCGTATCACTCGATGCTGACGAACGTGGCGACGGCCCGCCCGGACGCAATGCTCGAGGGCGTGCTGATCGAACCCATGTACCGGGAGCGGAACGGCCGCGAGGTCATGGTCGGAGTCGTTCGCGACCCGGTGTTCGGGCCGGCCATCAGCTTCGGTCTCGGCGGAACGCTCGTCGAGGTCATCCGGGACCGTGCCGTCGCCCTGCCGCCGCTCAATCAGTTCCTGGTGCGCGACCTCATCCGTCGCACGCGGGCCGGCCAGGCGCTCCAGCCATTGCGTGGCGCACCTGCTGCGGACGAGGAGGCCATCGAGGAGATTCTGCTTCGGGTCTCCGAGATCGTGTGCGAGCTGCCGGACCTCGGTGCGATGGACCTCAACCCCGTCATCGTCACGGACACGGGAGCCATCGTCGTCGATGCGCGGCTCGGCGTGAACCGCAGCAGTTCCGCGGCGCGACCCTACGATCACATGGCGATCCATCCGTATCCGGGCGGATTGGTCCAGACCCTGGAATTGCCGGGCGACGTCACCGCGACCCTGCGTCCCATCCGGCCGGAGGACGCAGCCATCGAATCCGCCTTCGTGAACGGGCTCTCGGAGCAATCGAAGTTCCTGCGTTTCATGTTCGGGCTGCACAGCCTCACACCGGCCATGCTGTCGCGCTTCACGCAGATCGATTACGACCGCGAGCTGGCCCTGGTCGCCGTCATCGACACGCCGGACGGCCAGGAGCAGATCGGCGTCGCCCGCTACATCACCCTCCCGGATGAGGAAACCTGCGAATTCGCGATCGTCGTCGGCGACGCCTGGCAGGGCAAGGGGCTCGCACGTAACCTGTTCGCCATGCTGATCGAGGCCGCGCGGGGCCGGCGCCTCAAGGTCATGACGGGAGTGACGCTGCGCGAGAACGTACGGATGATCGAGCTGTCGAAGTCGCACGGCTTCGCGGTGCGACGCGATCCCGACGATCCGGAACTGGTGCAGATGACGCTGAATCTCTGATCGATTACAGGGGGAGCATGAACATGACGACCGCGGGTCACTATGTGAGTGAACTGGGCGAGATGGATTGGCGCGTGGCGCAGGAATTCGAAGCCACGTTCCGCTGGGAATACGACGACGGGCGCGAGAAGCTGCTCAACCTTTACCGCAAGGGCAAGCGCCAGCAGTGGGACGCCGCCGAGCGCATCGATTGGTCGCAGGACCTCGATCCCGAGAATCCGGCGGGCATGCCGGACGAAATGATCGCGATCTTCGGCTCGCCGGCCTGGCACCGGCTGAACGAGAAGGAACGCGTTAGCCTGCGGCACCACGTCCAGGCGTGGCAGCTGTCGCAGTTCCTGCACGGCGAGCAGGGCGCGCTCATCTGCACGGCCAAGATCGTGCAGCAGGTTCCGAGCCTCGACGCCAAGTTCTATGCCGCGACCCAGGTCGTGGACGAGGCACGCCACGTCGAGGCGTTCTCGCGACTGCTGCACGAGAAGTACGAACTCGTCTATCCGATCAACCCGCACCTGAAGCGCCTCATCGACGACACCCTGCGCGACTCGCGCTGGGACATGACCTACCTCGGCATGCAGGTGCTGATCGAGGGCGTGGCACTCGCCGCGTTCGGGCTGATCCGCGACTACGCGCGCAATCCCCTGTCGAAATCCGTTACCGCCTACGTCATGCAGGACGAATCGCGACACGTCGCGTTCGGCCGGTACGCGCTCCGCGACTATTACCCGCACCTGACGGCGAAGGAACGCGACGAGCGCGAGGAGTTCGTGGTCGAGGGCTGCTACCTCCTGCGGGACCGTTTCCTCGGGGAGGAAGTCTGGGAGGCACTGGGACTGCCCGTTGCCGAGTGCCAGGAGTGGGTGGATCACTCCGAGATGATGCGCATCTATCGCACCAGCCTCTTCTCGCGCATCGTTCCCACGATTCGTGACATCGGCCTGTGGGGGCCGCGGATCCAGAAAGCCTATGCAGACATGGGCATTCTCGGCTTTGCCGACGGTGACGTGGAGGGCATGGCGCTGCGCGACGAGGAGATCGCCGCGGGGCTGGATCAGCGAATTATTCCGGAATCCTGAATAGACTAGTAAGATTATTGCCGTTTATCAAGTCAATGGTCGGGCGTACCTTCTCCCCCGCACGCAACGGAGGATTCAGCCATGACCACCTGCACCAAGTACGACCGCTTCAGTACACGCCTCTTCGCCGGCCTCGTCATCGCCGTGACGATCGTCATGGGGTCGCTGACCTACGCTCTCTCGCACGTCCAGGTCTACGCCTGAGATGCGGTCCCGGACCTTTACGCGACGCGGATGACGAGCTTCCCCCGCACGCGGCCCGAGCACGATCGCTCGATGGCCGCGGCGGCTTGCTCCAGCGGATACTCCGCCTCGATCTCGCAGCGGAGCTGGCCGCTGCGCACGTAGCCGTGAAGTTCCTCGTAGGCCTCGGCGCTCGGGGCGAGCATGACGGCGTAGCGCTGCACCCGGCCGACGCGGTTCAGCAGGGGGTCCACCAGGTACGTTCCGGCGTCCGGCAGGGTGCTCACGTAACGTCCGTCGCGGGCCACCAGCCGCCCATGAGCGTTCCTCGGCAGGTTCGGCACACAGTCGATTACGGTGTCGAACCCGGCTGGCCAGCGGTCCGCGGGTGTCTGTGCATAATCGACGAATGCATCTGCGCCGAGCGACATCACGAAATCACGCCGCGCGGCGCTCGCCGTTGCCGTGACCCAGGCACCGCGCGCTTTCGCAACCTGCACCGCCATGTGACCCACGCCACCTGAGGCGCCGTTCACCAGCACGCGCGAGCCGCGTGCGACCTTGCCGAGGCTGCAAAGTGCGACGGCCGTGACGCCCGCACAGGGCAGGGCGGCGCCGTCACGGAAGTCGATTGCGGGCGGCAGAGGGAAGACGAAATTCGCGGGCACCGGCACGAAGTCCGCGAACGTGCCCTGGGGGCGCCGAAATGGATCGACGAATCCATGAACCCGGTCTCCTGTGCCCAGGCCCATGACGCCAGCCCCCACCGCAGCGACCTCTCCGGCAAAGTCCCCGCCCATCGTCCGCGGCCGTCCGCCCCTCACCAGGTACCGGTATTTCCCGGATGCGAGCTTCCAGTCCACCGGGTTGAGCCCTGCATATCGAACACGGACCAGGACCTCCCCTGCGCCGGGTTCCCCCACCGGCACGTCGTCGAGCTGCGGGGGCGATCCGAAGGAGTGGTAGCGGTAGGCGCGCATGCGAGAATCGGGTGGTCGTCGATTCCTGGTGAAGGGGTAATTGATGCTGCCACACGCGCTCAGGAATTTCCCGGGCGTCGCCGCCGTGCTACTTGCGCTGGCACTCGTGACGACCGCCTGCGGGCCGGAGGAAACACCCGAGGCGCGGGTTCGTGCGGTGATCGATGCCGGGGAGAACGCCGCAGAGGAGCGGGACCTGTCGACCCTCATGGAACTCGTGTCACCGGATTATCGGGACGACCAGGGCCATGGCCCCGACGAACTGAAGCAGTACCTGCGCGGGTACCTGGTCGCGCATCAGTCCGTGCACTTGATCACGCGCGTCGCATCCATCGAGTTTCCGTACCGCGACTTTGCCCGAGTGCGCCTGACCGTGGGCACGCTCGGCCGCGAGACGTCGACGCCAACTCCATGCTTTGTTGCGCCCGACTAAACCCCCGTCGTCCCCCAGCCCGCGCTCGCGCCCGACGAGTGGAGGGTCGTGCGCGCCGCGTGGCAATCCGCGCGGCGCGGCTGATCAGAACGAGTATTTCGTCGTCAGCTGCAACCGGTCGAGGTCGCCGTCCGTGCCGTTCTCCAGCTCGCGGGTGGCGCTGCGCCATTCCGCGCCGATGTCGAGTTTCGGGAATGGCGAGTAGAACAGGTTCACCGTCCAGCTGTCGCTCGACTTGTTGGCGCTCCCACCGGTCAACGCGACGTCGTTGTCATACTCCTCCATCGCGTACGAGAACGTGCTGCGGAGCTTCGGGGTCCACACGTGACGGTAGGCGATGAAGCCCGCGTAGCCGTCGATCGACTCGAGGTTGTTGCTGCTGTCGAGCACGGCATCGTTCGCGAAATTGAGGGCGACGTACCGGCCCAGGTTGCCGCCAAGCAGCATCCAGCGAATGTCGTCCTTGCCGATGTTGAACTTGCCGGAAAGGCTGAGCGCGCCGGTCCACGTGGAGTCGTCTGCTGCGGAGATCGCGGGCGCCGTTGGTGTGGCGGGGACGAAGATCCGCTCGAACTTGAGTTCGCGCAACAGGCCGGCGAGCGCGACGTGGCCCCAACCGGCCTTGTACGCGTAGCGCGCCGTGAAGTCAGGCAGCCTGCTGTCGTCGGAGGTGATCTGCGCGCCCCCGCCGAATGGCGTGATCGTCGTCTCCGGATTCTCGGCCGACAGCGAGAAGCCGCCGCTCGTGAAGCGAACCTGCGGCTGGCGCACGAACGACGTGCCGTCGGTGGTTCCGATGAAATCCGCGGTCTCTGGCAACGTCGCCGGGTCCATGAAGTTCGACCACGTCTGACCCACGAGCCAGTTGCGCCACTGCACATAAGCGTGCCGCACCACGGGAGCGTACGTGTTCGCGACGCGCTCGTTGCCCAGATCCGAGCCGAAGAAATCGATTTCGAAGCGCGTCGAGACCTTGTCGCCACCGTCCAGCACAGTATCCGTGCCGAAGTTGACACGCGACTGCTTGATGTGTGAGTTGAAATCCACCCCCTCGGACTCGCCGGTGACGGGTGTGGCGCCGGGTACGTAGTAATCGCGGCCCGGGCGCGAGCCGGCGAGGTCCGCATTCGACGTGTCGCTGAAGAGCGCGTCCGCCTTGACGAAGCCCGTCAGCACGAAGCTGGTGCCGGGCGCGGCATTCGGCGTGATCGAGGTCGCCTGCACCGGTGCGGCCGCTGGCTTGGCCGGCGCGGCTGCAACGGCGGCCGGTGCCGCGGCTGGCGCTGCCTGCTTCTCGGCCATCAGTTGCTTGACGAGTTTCTCGAGTTCGGCGACTCGTGCTTCGAGCGCTTCCTCCTTCGCAGTTTGCGCAAGGGCGCCGGCCGAGCACCCAAGCGCGGCGATGGCTAGCGTCGTGGCGATCATGCGGCGGATGACCGGTTGGCTGCGGTGATTTGCAAGCATCGTGGGACCCCCGGGTAAGACTGATGGGATCCTGCAACGCGCCTTCCACGATGGGAATTCGCCTTTGGTCGAAGCGGCGCGAGCAGTGCGGGCTAGTGTAGGCTGCGGAGCCATGACCCGCCAGATCGTGGTTGCCGACGACCACCCGCTGTTTCGAGAGGCGCTCAAGGCGGCGGTGGGACGTCTCGAGTCCGGCACGAGTTTCGTCGAGGCCGACTCCGTCGCGGCGCTCCTTGCGGCGCTCGAAGCCGAGCCTGACGCGGATCTCCTGCTGCTCGACCTCAACATGCCGGGCGCCCAGGGCTTCAACGCATTGGCGCACGTGCGGGGCAGTCGGCCGGGGTTGCCGGTCGTGGTGGTTTCCGCGGATGACGATCCCCAGACCATTGCGTCCGCGTTGCGCTACGGCGCGCAGGGATTCATTCCGAAATCCACCGAGGCAGGCCAGATCGGCCGCGCGATCGAGGCCGTGCTCGCAGGCGAGATCTACACGCCGCCCGGCTTCCACGCCCCGCACGGTGCGCATTCCGGCGGCGAGGACCTGGAAATCGCACGTCGCATCGCCGACCTCACGCCACAGCAGTTCCGCGTACTCGGCATGCTGTGCTCCGGACTGCTCAACAAGCAGATCGCCTACGAACTCGACGTGTCGGAGGCGACCGTCAAGGCGCACGTCACGGCGATACTGCGCAAGCTCGGCGTCGCGACGCGCACGCAGGCGGTCCTGGCCGCAGGGCGTCTAGCCATCGATCGAGCCAGCATCAAGCCGCCGCCCGAAGAAGCCGACTGAATCAGGCTTCCGCTCGTCGCGGGCCACCCGCCTGGCATTGTGCGGCCAGCGCGCCGAGCAAAGCGCGCAGGGCCGCGGGCTTCAGAGGTTTGCGCAGCACAGGGTAGCCGAGTGCCCGGGCCCGCTCGGCCAGGGCGGCCGTGTGATCGGCGGTGACGAGTGCGCCAGGCGCATCCAATCCTTGCAGGAGTGACTGGAGCAGCTCGAGTCCGTCGATCTCGGTATCGCCCAGGCGGTGATCAGCCAGGATGACATCGGGTGACTCCAGTTCCATCGCTCGCCGGGCCTCCGCCACGTTGACGGCGGTGAGCACCCGGACGCCCCATCGCGACATCAGCGCACTCATGCCAGCGAGGATTTCGGGCTCGTTGTCGATGCAGAGCACGGTGATTCCCACGAGGCTCGCCGGCGTCGACGTGCCGGCATCCTGATGCGCCGGGACCGGCGCTGGCATGCTCGCCTCGGACGTGCTGATGGGCACGCGCACGCTGAATACCGATCCTTGGCCGGCCCTGGAGCGCACGCCAAGCTGGAGGCCCAGCAGGCGCGCGATGCGGTCGCAGATCGACAGACCGAGTCCGAGGCCCTGTTCGCCCCAGGGCGAGGTCCGGTCGAGACGGCGAAACTCCTCGAAGATCGCGCGCTGGTGCTGCTCGGCAATTCCGGGCCCCGTGTCCCAGACCTGCAGCACGACATGCGAGCCTCGGTGCCGGCAACCAACCAGCACGCCGCCGCGCTGCGTATAGCGCAGCGCGTTCGAAACCAGATTCTGCAGCACGCGCCTCAACAGCACCCGATCGCTGCGCACGCGGCAATCTGGCCGCGTCACCCTCAGGCGCAGGCCGCGCCGCGCTGCAAGCGGTGCAAACTGTCGCTCGAGGTGCTCGAAGGCCTCGGCGACCGGGAAGTCCGTGACCTCCGAACGCATCGTCCCGCTCTCCAGCCGGGCGATGTCGAGCATGTCGTCGAGCACTTCCTCGGCCGCCCGCATCGAGCTGTCGATGCGCCCCGCGATCTCGACCACGCTTGGGTCCGACGACCGCTCCTCGAGCGTGGACGCGAACAGTCGCGCGGCATTCAGCGGCTGCAGCAGGTCGTGGCTCGCGGCCGCCACGAAGCGAGTCTTGGTCGCGTTGGCCTCCTCCGCCAGGCGCTTTGCAGCCTGTTGTGCCTCCAGCGCCGCCTCGAGTTCCCCGGTGCGCTCCTGCACGCGCTCCTCCAGCGTCTGCTTGGCCTCCAGCAGCGCCTGTTCGGTGCGCTTGAAATCCGTGATGTCCGTGTACGTGGTGACGTAGCCCCCGTCCGGCATTGCCTGGCCACGGATCTCGTAGACACGGCCGTTGCGTCGCGTCCGCTGGATCACGTAGGCCGTACCCGCTTTCATGTGCGCGATACGTTTCGCGATCTGGTAATCGGTGTCCGTCTCCCCGAACTCGCCCTGGTTGGCGTTCCAGCGAATCAGGTCCGCGACCGGACGGCCCACGTACACCATGCCTTCGGGATAGTCGAACATCTCGATGTAGCGACGGTTCCAGGCGACGATGTGCGCGTCGGCGTCCGCCACGGCGATCCCCTGCGAGACGTTCTCCATCGTCGCCTGCAGCAGTTGCCGGCTGAAGCGCAGCTCCTGGGATGTCTCGTCCAGGAGTTCCGCAACATCCTCTGCCGGGATGCCGCGCCCGGCCAGCGCGTGCGTGAACATGAGGCGCGCCGAGGATGCGCCGATTGCGCCCGCGACCACGCGCTCCATGTACTGCAGGAGTCCGCGGTCGGCAGGGGCGGCAGGTCGCGGCACGGGCCGTCCCGTCTGCCGATTATAGTCGTCGAGCGCGCGGGCGGCGGTCTCTACGCCAAGGATCCGCTCGGTGACGGCCAGTACGTCACCGACCCGTGCGCCGCCGGCCGCGATCGGTTCGGCAACGGGCATGGCGCCACGCAGGAAGGACGTGGCTGCCATGCGCTCCCGGAACGACACGCCGCGCAATCGCGACACCACGAACAACACCATGACGTTGGCGCCCACGGCGAGCACCGTGCCGAAAGTCGTCGGGCTCAGCGTGCCGAGGCCCTGCGTCGTGAAGTTCGGCGTCAGCAGGGTATACAGCCAGACAGCGTAGCCGGCAGCGAGTCCCCAGAAGACCCCTGCACGGGTGGCGCCACGCCAATAGATGCCGGTCAGGATCGCAGGCGAAAACTGGGCGACCGCGGCGAAGGCGAGCAGTCCGATGGACGCGAGGCTCGCGGGTGCGGCGGCATTGCGGTAGTAGGCATAGGCCAGAAGGGCGAGCAGCAGGATCGCAACCCGTCTCAGCCAGAGGACGAGGCGACCGACTTCGGCGCCCTCGCTCAGGCCGAGCCATCGGCTCCGCCACAGCGTCGGCATCACGAGATCGTTCGTGATCATGGTTGCGAGCGCGATGCTCGCGACGATGACCATGGCCGTGGCAGCCGAGAGGCCGCCGAGGAACACCAGGACCGCCAGGGCCGGCGCGCCGTTTTCAAGCGGCAGGGCGAGAATGAACGCGTCCGGGTCGTTGCGTGCGCCGAGCCCGCTGCCGAGGCCCGCCAGCACGACTGGCACCACGCACACCGTGAAGACTGCGAGGTAGGCCGGGAAGACCCAGCGCGCCTTGCGCACGTCGGCGGGATCCGCGCACTCGACCACTCCGACCAGGAACTGGCGCGGCAGGCAGAAAATCGCCACGGCGGCGATAACGGTCGACGCGACGAAGCCGCTGCTGGCGATGCTCTGCAGGTCCCCCAGGCTCGTGGCCCGCCACGCGGGGGCCGTATCGAGGTGCAGCAGCGCGAAAATGCCCACCGAAACGAACGCCAGAAGCTTGACGATGGATTCGAAGGCGATGGCCACCATCACACCTTCGTGGTGTTCCGTTGCATCGAGCCGGCGCGTGCCGAAGAGTATTGCGAACAGGGCCATCAGCAGCGCGACCCAGAGCGCGGTGTCCGCATACCACGGGTGCGAGCGGGACGAACCGGTCAGCACGTCGATGCTGGTGCCGACGGCCTTGTACTGCAGCGAGAGGTAGGGCACCGCGGCAGTCAGCGCGATGACCGTCACCAGCGCCGCGATCGCAGGACTCTTGCCGAAACGTGACGAGATGAAATCGGCGATGGAGGTCGTGTTGTGCGCCCGGGCGATGGCGACGAGCCGCTCGAGGAACGGCGTGCCGAACAGGAAGACGAGCGCCGGTCCGAGGTAGATCGGCACGTAGGTCCAGCCGTCGCGGGCGGCCGTGCCCACGGCGCCGAAGAACGTCCAGGTCGTGCAGTAGACGCCGAGCGAGAGGCTGTAGACGTAGGGGCGCAGCCGCGCACGGCCGGGATAGACGGACTTGCGCTCGCCGTAGAACGCCACGGCGAAGAGCAGCCCCAGGTAGGCGAGGGCGAGCGCTGTGAGCAGGAGCCCGGAGACCATGGCCGGACTCTACCGGGTGCGCCGCATGGCGAATACTGCCCCCTTCCGATCCCCGTCCCGCGTACGCGGGACGGGGAGCGAGCTGAGCACGAGGCGGGTTCTTACTTTGACTTCCAGCTCACCGCGACGCCGTAGGTACGCGGCGGCGCAAAGATCGAGAAGCCGTTGCCCAGGAACGGGATGATGTGCGTCGGGTACTCCTCGTCCGTGAGGTTCTTGCCCCACAGGGAGAACTCGATGTTGCTTCCCTCGAGCACGTACGCGGCGCGCGCGTTGAGGAGGGCATAGCTCTCGATCTCCGTGATGCGCCAATTGGAGGCGTCCGATACTGCATTCCCGGTGTTGTATGGAATTTCGGTCCGGTAGTCGTCGGTCCACTTGAAGTCGGCGCGGAGCGACATGCCTCCGCCGGCGACTGGCCATGAGTACTCTGCGAAGCCGCCCACGGTGTATTCCGGCGAACGCGGCAGTTCGCCGCCGTCGTTCGCGCCGCCGTCCACCTCGGCCTTGAGGTACGCAGCGTTGATGCCGAATTCCAGGCCTTCGGCGGGAGCGGCGAGGATCTCCAGCTCCGCGCCGGAGTTCGTCGTGTCCTCGGTGAACGTCTGCAGGCGCAGCTGGGGGTCGAGCCGGAACAGCTGCAGGTCCTTGTAGTCCATCAGGAACAGTGCGAGGTTCACGCGCAGCGTGCGCTCGAGCCACTCGGTCTTGGCGCCGACCTCGTAGCTCCAGACTTCCTCCGGCGGAGTGGCCACGCCGACCGTGGACGTGACGTTGTTCTGGCTGGGAAAGATGCCGGACTTGAAGCCCTTGCTGGCGCTCGCGTACAGCAGGTGACCGGCCCCCGTGCGGAAGTCGAGGCCGATCTTGCCCGTGGTCGAGTCCCAGGAATCGTCAGCCTTGATATCGTACGGCTGACCGGGGTAGAGCGGGATACCGGGTGTATTCGTGGGGTCGGGGTTGGTGGGGTCGGTTCGCTCGTTGTCTACCGCGATCTGGTGCACGTCCTTGGAGTCGTTCGTGTACCGCAAACCCGCCGTTACGCTGAACTGGTCCGTGAACGGATACGTGAGCTGGCCGTAGGCAGCATAGCTCTCCGACTCTGCATTCTGGGTAAACGTCACGTCACCGCCGAGGACCTGCAAGCCGGGGATGCTGGGTACCTGGACGATGCTGAATTGCGTGAGGAAGCTCTCGTCGCGATCCACCGTCTCGGTGAAGTAATACAGCCCTGCCGTCCAGGATACCTTCGAGTCTGCCGGCGAGGTGAGACGTGCCTCCGCGCTGTATTGCTCCGCATCCTCGTCCGCCCTGTCGCGGTTCTGCAGCACCCAACCATAGGGCGGCGGATACGGTGGCGTCACCGGTGGGTTGCCGTAGGGCTTGAGCCCATCGAGGTCCTCCATCCAGCTCAGTTCGACGTTGCGCCATCCGCCGAGCAGGGTCCACGTGCCGTAGCTCGCGTCCTGCTCGAACCGAAGGGTGAGGCCGTTGATTTCGCGTTCCTGGAACGACTCGGGAACCGAGTAGGACTTGCGGACGTCCTGTCCCGGTGTCCAGATCGCGAGCAGCGCTGCGGTGGCGAGGTTGTTGAAAGCGCCGACCTGCCCCGTCGGGAACACGGGGAACGGCACGCGCGCACTGCCTGCGGCATCGTCCTTTACGTAGTCGTAGGAGAGCAGCAGGCGGCTGGCATCGCCCGGCTTGAACATCAGCTGTCCGCGGGCGCTCCAGTTGTCCTCGTCGTCGAGGTCGGCGCCGGTCGTGATGTTCTCCGAGTAGCCGCTGTGCTCACGGTGGCTGACCGAGAGCCGGCCGGCGAGGGAATCCGTGATGCCGCCGTTGATCACCGCGCGTCCCTCGAGGTTGTCGTAGTTGCCGTAGGAGAGCTCGGCACTCGCGAAAAAGTCCTGGTTCGGGCGGTTGGGCACGAAGTTGATTGCGCCGCCGGACGTGTTGCGGCCGTACAGGGTGCCCTGGGGGCCACGCAGCACCTCCACGCGCTCCATGTCGAATACGTCGAATGCGGCGCCGCTGACCCGCCCGACGTAGATTTCGTCCTGGAACACCCCAACCGTCGGGTCTCCCGCGGCCGAGTCGGAGTTCGAGCCGACACCGCGGATGTAGAACTGCGGTTCACCGACGTTGTTGCGCATCATCGTGAAATTCGGAGTACGCAGGGCGATATCGTCCACGCGATCGATGTTCGCCTTCTCGAGCGTCGCCGCGTCGAACACGCTGAGCGCGATCGGCACGTCCTGCGCGCTTTCGACGCGCTTCTGTGCGGTGACGATGATTTCCTCGAGCCCGCCGGCAACTCGACCGGCCTCCTGCGCGAGCACCATCGGTACGACCGCAGTTGAGCCGGCTGCCGCAAGAAGGCACCGCGTGACCATGCGTCGAAGAGTCGTCATTTGCTCATCCCCCGTGTGCAGAATCCCTGGATCGATCGAGTAACTTGCACTAGCAGACCTATAACGCAGGTCCGGTGCGGGTTGCAATGGCCGCGGGGCTCATTCGGCGGGCCTCCGCGATTGTGCAATGCGAAAACGCGAGCTGACGAACGACGGGTCGGTCAGGGTCGCGTTGCCGGCCGGGTTGAGCCCGGTGACGTGGTAGTCGCTGTAGGAGGCCGCGAAATTGAGC